>Ga0335073_10017018_pt1 | contig 10172 bp, 9 predicted proteins | sample Lox_Sample_22_FD_207093 | JGI IMG/M metagenome (GOLD analysis project Ga0335073, IMG submission 207093) | Soil microbial communities from Loxahatchee National Wildlife Refuge, Florida, United States - Lox_Sample_2.2 | ecosystem: Environmental > Terrestrial > Soil > Wetlands | place: USA: Florida... | reverse complement strand
GGGCGCCGGGTGCGCGTACACTGCACGGCGGTCGGCAAGGCGATGCTCGCGCAGCTTCCCCCCGAACAGGCGCGTTCGCTGCTCGAGCAGAGCGACATGCCCGCCTCTACCCCCACCACCATCACCGACCCGGACCTGCTGCTGGCCCACCTCGAGGTGATCCGCAAGCAGGGTTACGCGGTCGACGAGGGCGAGCAGGAAGTCGGTGTGCGCTGCTTCGCGGTGGCCGTGCCCGGCGCCCCAGCCGCCATGGCTATCTCCACCTCGGGACCGCAGGCGCGGATGACCGACGAGGCCGCCGCGCGCATCGTGCCCGCGCTCAAGCACACCGCCCTTGAGCTGTCCAAGGCCATGGCCTCCGAGGGCGCCACCTAGCGGGCCAGCAGGGGGATGAGGACCTGGGCGTCGGGAGTCCCCCAGCCGGTGACCGGGTCCCAGCCGGGTCCGGCCTGGTAGCCGGTGATCGTGACCGGCGGCGAGGTGGAGGTGAGGACCACCGTGTTGTTGCCGGTGGTGATGTCGTGGAACGCCTTGTGGTACAGCGGGCCACGGGCGATCTGGTAGATGGCGGGGTTGACGAAGCCGAGCGGGTGGCCGGCCTCTTGGTCGGCCAGGGCGATCAGGCCGGCCCAGAGCGGCGCGCTGACGCTGGTGCCACCGGCCCCGACGAGGACGTAGCCGCCGCCTGGCTCGCTGAACGCGAGCGCCATGCCCGTAGTACCGTCAGCGTCGCCCGCCACGTCGGGCATGCCCCGGGTGGCCCCGATGCCGGCGACCCGCTGATGCTGAAGCCCCCCGATGGGCTGGGGTCGGGGAAGCCCGGCACGCCGTGGGTCCGCATGCACTGCGCGTAGGCCAGATCCGTCCGGTAGGTCGCCGACCCTGTCGAGGCAGAGCCGCCCGAGGACGAGGGACTGCCGCCGCACGCCGCCAGCATGGCGACGGCTGCTGTGACAGCCAGGGCTGCCGCGTACCCGAGGCTCTGGTTACCGGCGGTCTTGCCGTTCATCGCGGCGCCGCGCTGAGAGCGTCGAGCGCCTCGATGATCGAGCTGGACGAGCAGTCTTTTACCGACACGCCGATGTGCGGCCCCGACGGGAGTTGCGTGATCGCTGCCACCCCTCGGGCCGACAGCGTCCCGTCCGGTCCGGCCTGGCCCACGGCGAAGATGCTGCTACCGGCCTGCAGCTGACCCAGGCTGGCGTGGGGCACGACCACCAGCGTGTCGCTGGAGGTGGTCACCCGGACGCGGGTTCCGCCGGACGTCGCGAGGGTGAAGCCAGCGGTGCTCGCGTCCGATACCGTTCCCTGGACCAGGACGAAACCGGCTGGGTTCACCGCGCTGAACGGCTGCCCGACCGTGATGACGGCGGCCGCGATGGTCCCGCCGGAGCCGTAGCCGCGCACCATGACTGACGCTCCGTCTGTGATGTCGCTCAGCAGCGGTCCGGACGTGGACACGAACGTGGACGCGGTCGTAGTCACCGTCACCGGCTGACCGCTAGCCGTCTTGATGACCAGGGTGTCGCCGGTCACGTGCGCGAGGGTCCCGTCGGCCTGCTCGAGCTGGGTGCACCCGGTCACCGCGGTAAGGGCCGCCTCGGTGCTGGGGCCGCCCAGGTGTACGTGCACGAGTCCGGTCACCGTACCTATCCCGACGAGCAGGACGAGCGCAGCTGCCGCACTGCCGCCTACCAGCAAGGCGCGCCGCCAGGGACCCTTCGGTCCGCGCTGTCTGGTGCGCCGCAGCCGGGCAGGCTGGGCTCCCTCCGGCGCGGCAGCTCCCTCCGGCGCGGCAGCTGCCTCCGGCGCGGCAGCTGCCTCCGGCGCGGCGGCCGCTAGGCCGCGGACCCCGTCGGCCACCAGGTTCCACCGGTTCGCCTCGAGCTGGCAGTGCTCGCAGCCGGCCAGGTGCTCCCGGGCCCGGTCGCCGATCGGCTGGCCAGCGGCCTCGGCGATCAGGTCCCCGAGGTCCAGATGGGGGGAGCGGATATCCGCGTTCATTGGTCCTGTCCCTTCTCGTCAAGAATCCGGCTCAGTGCGGTACGCGCCGCGGCCAGGCGGCTTTTCACCGTGCCGACCGGGATGTCCAGCACGCCTGCCACCTCGGGGAGGCTGAGCCCGGAGCCGAAGGCCAGGCCCAGTACCTCCCGATGGGGTAGCGCGAGTTCCCGGATCGCACCCTTGACCTCGGCCAGTTCCGCCCGGTCCAGGGCCGTGACCTCCGGTCCTGGACCGGACCCGGGCTGGTCGGCCAGGAAGGCGTCATCCACCACCCGCAGCCGCTGATGTCGCAGCCGGTCCCGGGTCTGCCGGCGGGCGATGGCGATGACCCAGGACCGCACCGACGACTCGCCCCGGAACGAGCCCGCGCCGCGCCAGACGGCGAGCATCGTGTCCTGCACGATCTCCTCGGCCAGCACCCGCTCACCGGTCACCAGCAGCACCTGCGCGAGCACGACCCGGCCGTGCTCGCGGTAGAACGCGGCCATCGCATCCTCGTCGCCCTGCCCGATCCGGCGCAGGAGCCCAGCATCGTCGCAGGCGCCGTCGCTATTGACGGTGAAGACCGGTGCGCCGGCGTCCCCGCGCGGATCGTTCATCTGTGACCTCCCCGGAAACTTCCCTTGGAGGGTAAGTAGCAACAGGCGACTGCGCGGTTCGGCTCATCGCCGAGAATTCTCGCTCGCCGGGCCCGAATACCGCCGCCCAAGGGCCGACGGGCTCCCAAAACATGCGGTCGGCCCGGCCACCTGGATGGTGACCGGGCCGACGTCGAGCGACCACGCGCTCAGGCCGGGTCCGGGACGGCCGCGCCGTCGTCGGGGACGTTGACCGCGACCGCGCCCTCGCGCACCGCGAGCGACACCGCGGACTCTCCCCTGGGCCGGCGCGTCCAGTGGTTGAACACCAGGTTCAGGGTGAATACCACGATCACCGTGGAGGTGATGCTGGACCCGAAGATGACCTGGAAGTCGTTGGGGAAGTGCTCGTAGAAGTCCGGCTGCACGGCCGGCAGCAGGCCCGCCGCCAGCGACACGGCCACGATCAGCAGGTTGTGGTTGCCGTCGAACGACGTCTTGTGCAGGGTCTGGATGCCGACCGCGGTCACCATGGCGAACATGACGGTCGCGGCGCCGCCGATCACCGGGCCGGGGACGTTGGCCACCACCTGGCCGATCTTGGGCAGCAGGCCCAGCAGGATCAGCATCGCGCCGGTGGTGCTGACCACCCAGCGGCTGCGGACCTTGGTCAGGCCCACCAGGCCGACGTTCTCGGCGAAGGCGGTGTCCGGGAAGGAGTTCAGGAACCCGGCCAGGACCGCCGACAGGCCGTCCGTGGCCAGGCCGCGGGCCAGGTCATTCGGGGTCAGCTTCTTGCCCACCATCTCGGAGACGGCCAGCATGTCGGCCGTGGACTCGGTGTAGGTGACCAGCATGACGATGCACATCGAGATGATCGCCGCCGCCTCGAACTTCGGGTGGCCGAACCGGAAGAAGCCGCTGAAGCCGACCCACTTGGCCCCGTGCACGGTGGAGAAGTTCAGCAGGTGCATCGGCCACGCGACGAAGCAGCCGATGACGATCGACAACAGCACCGCGATCTGGCTGACGAACCCGCGGAACACCCGGGTGATGACCACGATGAGCAGCATCACCAGACCGGCCAGCGCGATGTGCGAGACCTGCCCGTAGGTCTTGGCCGCCGGGTTGTCGCCGGCGATGAGGCTGACGTCCGCGCCGATCAGGGACAGGCCGATCACGCAGATGACGGTGCCGGCCACCAGGGGCGGGAAGAAGCGCACCATCATCGAGAACGGCTTGGCGATCAGCAGGCCGAACACGCCCGAGCAGAGCATCGCGCCGTACACGGCGGTCAGCCCGTACTGCTGCGCGATGACGATCATCGGGCTCAGCACGGTGAACGTCGCCCCGGCCACCACCGGCATGCGGACTCCGAAGATCTTGCCGATCCCGACGCTCTGGATCACCGTGGCGATGCCCGAAACGAACAGGTCGGCGTTGACCAGCAGCCCGATGGTGGTCGCCGGCAGCCCGAGCGCCCCGCCCACGATCAGCGGTACCGCGACGGCGCCGGCGTACATGATGAACAGGTGCTGCAGGCCCAGGATGAACAGCCGCGGTGCAGGCAGGACCTCATCCACCGGATGGACCTTGGCGGCGGGCGGCGCGGTTGCGGGTGCGTTGGCGAGCAACATCTCGGCTCCAGGTGGGGGCTGTCGGCCGTTACGGTCCGGCCGTCGGTACCATCTTTTCCGTATAGTGAAATAATAATTCCGAATAACAGATAAGCTAACTCCGGCCCACCGAGAGGTCAAGAGGGAGGCGGAAAAGTGAGCACGGTCACTACCCGCGTGCTGGACACGTCGCTGGGGCGCCCGGCCGCGGGCGTACCGGTGCGTCCGGGAAGACTGCGTGCCCTGTAGCGAAGTCGCTCTGGGGCCAAGAGGTCTGCCCTTGGTGCGCCGGGGTCCGCAAGTGGGTTCAAGACCCTTGATCGGGCCCAACCTACAGGTCTAGACTGAACGTTCAGTCAAGACTGGGAGCCCCTGAAGTCATGGTCACCGACCACCGCAGCACCGACCAGCGCACCGGCCAGCACAGCACCGGCCAGCACACCGACGACAACAGCGCCCGACCGCAGACCACCACGACCAGGCACCGCGCCGAGCGTCTGGGCCGGGTGCTCGCCGACGCCAAGCTCGCCGAGATCATCGCGGCGCAGGAGGAGATTTTCGTCCGCCGCCAGCCGAATTCCGCCCACCTGGCCCAGGCGGCCCAGCAGCACCTGGCCGGCGGCGTCACCTCCAGCTGGCAGATCACTGTGCCGCAGCCGGTCTGGCTCAGCCACGGCCAGGGCTCCAAGGTCTACGACGTGGACGGCAACGAGTACGTGGACCTGCACGGCGGATACGGTGCCGCCCTGGCCGGCCACGCCCACCCCGCCATCTCCCAAGCCATCAAGAACCAGGTCACCAAGGGCACCCACTTCGCCCAGCCGACCCCGAACGCCGTCGCGGTCGCCCGCGAACTCGCCCGCCGCTTCGGCCTGCCCCGCTGGCGGTTCGCCAACTCGGGCACCGAAGCCACCATGGACGCCGTCCACCTGATGCGCTCGATCACCGGCCGCGACCTGATCATCAAGATCGAGGGCTGTTACCACGGCCACCACGACTCGGTGCAGGTCAGCGTCATGCCCGACCCCGAGGATGCCGGCCCGCGAAACAAGCCGTACAGCGCCCCGAGCTCCACCGGCATCCCCAAGGCCATGACCGACCTGACCCTGATCGCCACGTTCAACGACCTCGGCAGCGTACAGCGGCTCCTCGACGAGCACAAAGACCAGGTCGCGGGCATGATCATCGAGCCGATCATGATGAACGCCGGGATCATCAAGCCCCAGCCCGGTTACCTCAGCGAACTGAAAAGCCTCCTCCACCGGCACCACGCGCTGCTCACCTTCGACGAGGTCAAGACCGGCCTGACGGTCGGGCCGGGAGGCGCCACCAGGCAGCAGGACGTACAGCCCGACCTGATCACCTTGGCCAAGTCCGTGGGCGGCGGCGTGTCGGTGGCCGCCATCGGCGGCACGGAACCCGTCATGGACCACGTGGCCAGCGGCGGTTACGAGATGGTCGGTACCTTCAACGGCAACCCGCTGGCCATGGCCGCCACCCGGGCCATGCTCACCGAGGTGGCGACCGACGAAGCGTACGAGAAGATCGGCAAGCTCTCCGAACAGGCGCGGAATGGCATCGAGGAGGCCATCGCGTCCTCCGATCTCACCGCGCACGTGGTCACCGCCGGGGCCAAGGGCTGCGTCGTCTTCGCCAGCGAACCCGTCACCAACTACCGCGATTTCCTCGGCGTGGATGACCGGTACAGTCATGCCCACTGGCTCTACCAGCACAACGGCGGCGTCTTCCTCCCGCCGTGGGGCAAGACCGAGCAGTGGCTGATCTCGGTCCAGCACGACGAGGCCGACATCGACCGCCTGATCGGGAACTTCGGCGTCTTCGCCCGAGCGGTCAGCGGCACAGCAGGAAGCGGCACAGCAGTCAGCGGCACAGCAGGAAGCGGCACAGCTGCCGACCTAGGAGGTTAAGCCAGATGGCGCACCCGAGAGAAGGCTGGCAGGGCCACGGGGCCCCGCGCAAGCTGACTCGTAGGTCCTTCCTCGGCCGCGGCGCAGCCGGCGCGCTCGCCCTCGGCGCGGCTCCGCTGCTCGACGCGTGCGCCTCCGCCCTGGCCGGCACCGGAACGGTCCCGCTACCCCGCCCGGACAACCCGGTCAAGTGGCCCGTGTTCACCGGCAACCAGGCCATTGCCGGCGGCAAGCCCCCGGAAGAGGGCGCCACCCTGCAGGTCTACAACTGGGTGGCCTACGTCAACCAGCAGTGCGTCGACAACTTCGCCAAGAAGTACAAGTGCAAGGTCCAGGTCACCACGTTCAACACCATGGACGAGGCGATGGCCAAGCTGCGCAGCGGCCTGAGCTTCGACGTGCTGATGGGCGCCACCGTCGACGTGCTCGGCCAGCTCATCGAGGGCAAGCTGGTCCAGCCGCTGAACCACTCCTATATCCCGAACATCACCCAGGCCTGGTCCGACTTCACCAACCCGTTCTACGACCAGGGCTGGCAGTACACAGTGCCGTACACGATCTACACGACCGGGATCTCCTGGCGGAAGGACCTGGTGCACGAGAACCCGTACACGATGGCCAACCCCTGGGCCATGCCGTGGCAGAGCAAGTACAAGGGCCGGGTCGCCATCCTGGACGACTACCGGGAGGGCATCAGCCTCGGCCTGATGAAGAACGGCATCTACGACCTCAACACCACCGACTACCGCCAGATCAACCTCTCGCGCAGTGCCCTGCAAGACCTGTCCAGCCTGGTCAATGTCCGCATTGACAACAACGACTACACCGAGGTCCCCACCGGCGACACCTGGATCCACCACGCCTGGTCCGGCGACATGGCCGCCGCGGCCTCCTACATGCCCAAGGGCGTGAACGTCGACGTGGTCGGTTACTGGTTCCCGACCAATGGCAAGGGACCGGTCGCCAACGACACCAACGTCGTGCTCCGCTCGGCGACCAACCCGGTGCTCGCCCACGAGTACCTGAACTACTTCCTGGACCTGCCGAACGTCATCGAGAACATCAGCTTCAACGGCTACATGCAGCCGCTCACCGGCGTGACGCCGCAGGTCCTCATCAAGGAGCAGATCCTGCCGCCGTCCCTGACGTCCACGATCGTGACGCCGTCCTACTTCCGCAAAGGCGTGGCCGAGCTTCAGCTTCCGGTCGACGTGGACGCCCTGTGGCAGCAGGCCTGGCTCATCGTCAGCAACGGCATCTGACCCGAAGGGGCCGCACATGAGACGCCAGAAGAACGGGTTCTATATCGCCCTGGCCGCGCCGGGGATTATCTGGCTGGTGCTGCTGTTCATCGTGCCGTTCTACGCGGTACTCGCGATCGCGATGGGCAAGCTGGATCAGCTCCTGGAGTCGCCGGTCGCGGTCTGGAACCCGTTCGCGTGGAGCTCGGAGAACCTGATCGACGTCTGGCGCGACATCTTCGGCAGCGCCGCGTTCGCCGGCCCGATCGTCGTCCGGACCATCGTCTACGTCGCCATAGCCTCCCTGCTCTGCCTGCTGATCGGCTACCCGGCCGCGTACTTCGTGGCCCGCTTCGCCGGCCGCCGCAAGGGGCTGTTCCTGGTCCTGCTCATCGCTCCGTTCTGGATCAGCTACATGATGCGCATGCTGGCCTGGGTCGACCTGCTGCAGACCGACGGCTACGTGAACAAGGCGCTGGGCTGGTTCGGGTTCTCCCCGGTCAACTGGCTGGGCGGCAAGCCGGCCACGGTGATCCTGGGCCTGGTCTACGGCTACGTCCCGTACCTGATCCTGGTCCTGTACGCCGGCCTGGACCGGATCGATCCCGCCCTGATCGAGGCCGGCCGCGACCTGGGCCTGGGCCGGATCCGGACCTTCGCCCGGATCACCCTGCCGATGTCCCGGCAGCCGATCCTGACCGGCCTGCTGATCACCGTGCTGCCCATGATCGGCGACTACTACACCAACCAGCTGCTGTCCGGCGCGGCGTCGACCTCGATGATCGGCAACCTGATCCAGGGTCAGCTCGGCACGCCCGGCCTGGAGGGCCAGGGCGCGGTGCTGTCGCTGCTGCTCCTGCTGGTCCTGCTCATACCGATGATCTACTACGTCATCGCCACCAACCGTTCCTCGCAGGTGGCGTCATGACCGCGCCCCCCGGACCCCGCGTGCTCGAAGCGATCGCCGTCGCCCAGCCCCGCCGCCGCATCCTGCGCCGCAACCCCTGGGGCCATCCGTGGTTCCTGGAGGGTTTCACCTGGCTGTACCTGATCTGGTCGCTGGTCCCGATCGCCATCGCGGTGCTGTTCTCGTTCAACAAGGGCAAGTCGCAGGCCACCTGGCAGGGTTTCTCCTGGCGCTGGTACTTCAAGGACCCGGTCAACTCGGTCCTGCACGACCCGGCGCTGCACGCCGCGGTCATCCAGACCGTCCGGCTGTCCGTGCTGACCACGGTCATCGCGGTCCCGCTCGGGGTGGCGTTCGCGCTCGGCATCAACCGCTGGAAGGGCCCGGTCCCGGCGACGTTCAACTTCGTGATGATCCTGTCCTTCGTCATCCCCGAGCTGATCTTCGGCGTGGCCATGTTCTTCGTGTTCACGGAGCTGTTCACCACCGTCCACCTGGGCACCTGGGCCGAGGTCCTGGGCCTGGTCACGTGGAACGTGAGCTGGCCCGCGATCATCGTCCAGGCCCGGCTGGTCACCCTTGGCCCCCAGTACGAGGAGGCCGCCGCCGACCTGGGCGCCAACCGGTTCGAGACCATGCGCCGGGTCATCCTGCCGCTGCTCGGTCCGGCCATCTTCGCCAGCGCGGTGCTGGTCTTCTCCGGCGTGATCGACGACTTCGTCATCGTCGACCTGCTCTCCTCCAACGCGAGCAACACCCCGATGTCGGTGATCATCTACTCCACCCAGCACGGCGGCAACGGCGGACCCGCGCTGAACGCGCTCGGCACGATCAGCCTGGTCATGACCTTCGTCGCCGCGACCATCGGTTACCTCGGCTACCGCTGGTTCACCCGCGGCGAGCGTGGCAGCCGACTCGAGGCCCTCACCACCATCGCCGGGAGCGAAGGCTGACCGTCCGGCTGTCTCATTTTTATCCCGAACGGACGCACTGCGTGCTCCAGCGTGACGCTAGGGGCCAACCGGAGGAGGCGCGTGCTCGACGACCTTGAGTTCGACGACAGCGACTCGCCCGCCATCGGCCTGGTCCCGCCCGGCGTCTCCTGGGACCGGGTGCACGACCACATCAAGATCGCGCACCACTCGCTCCTCGTGCCCCCCGCCGCGGACGGAGGCCAGTTCGCCGGCGCATACTGGACGGGTACCGACATGGTCGTGCTCGACGACCTCGGCCCCGACCAGGACGAGGCCATCGATGAGTTCCGCGCCCTCCTGCAGGAGCGCGGCGAGACGTAGGCCTACGGGGGCGCCGCGGTGGACCCGCGGCGGCAGGGCATTGTAGAGGGATGACCGAAGCCCCGGAAGGTGCTCCCCGCGCCGGGTTCGCGTTGTTGTTCTCCCTGGCCATGGCGCAGTTCATGGTCGTGCTGGACTTCACGATCGTCAACGTCGCGCTGCCCTCCATCCAGCACGGCCTGCACGTCGCCACCACCACGCTGCAATGGCTGGTGAGCGGCTACGCGGTCTCCTTCGGAGGGTTCCTGCTGCTCGGCGGCCGGTTGGCCGACGTGTACGGCCGGGCCCGGCTGTACCGGATCGGCCTGGTCGTGTTCGTCATCGCGAGCATCTCCGGAGGGCTGGCCGTGGAGCCCGGCCTGCTGATCACCTCCCGCGTGGTGCAGGGGATCGGCGCGGCGCTGCTCGCTCCCGCCGGCCTGTCCCTGCTGATCACCAGCTATCCGGACGAGAAGGAGCGCAGCCGTGCGCTGGGTACCTACGGGGCGATCGTCTCGGCGGGCTTCGCCTCCGGCGCGGTGATCGGCGGCCTGCTGGTCGAGGTCACGTGGCGCCTGGTCTTCTTCGTCAACGTGCCGATCGGCATTGCGCTGCTGGCCGCCT
>Ga0335073_10017017_pt1 | contig 10172 bp, 15 predicted proteins | sample Lox_Sample_22_FD_207093 | JGI IMG/M metagenome (GOLD analysis project Ga0335073, IMG submission 207093) | Soil microbial communities from Loxahatchee National Wildlife Refuge, Florida, United States - Lox_Sample_2.2 | ecosystem: Environmental > Terrestrial > Soil > Wetlands | place: USA... | reverse complement strand
CGGGATCGCAGGGAGCCGCTCTTCCCCGGCGGCCGCATCATCATCAGCTATCACGACAGCCATTATAAATAAGCAATTTAAATGAGCCCAGCCCGGTTAATATCTCAGGCCGGGCGGTCTTTCTTGGCAGCTTGCTGACGATGGCCGCGTAAGAGGCGTCGATGGCCTCGATGAGTTCGTCGTCCGGTATGGCGCCGCCGATCCGCAGCGTGTTCCATCCCGAGCGGCCGATATAGGCCATCACCGAAGCGTCGCCCGGGTACCGCAGCAGCCATTCATCCGCCGCGTCGCGGGAGGCGCCGCACTTGACGCCCACCGACGTCCCGGAACCCAGGAACGCGAAAATCTTGGGTCCCACCTTGACCACCACGTCGCCGTCCCAGGGCTCGTCCTGCCAGGCGCCCGGCTTGCCCAGGCAGTAAGCGAGCAGATCCTCCCATGTCATGGCAGGCTCACGCGTCGAACGCCACGGTGAGATCGGCCACCGCTCCGTCGCGCCAGCTCACGTGCAACGTGCCGCTTCCGCCGGCGTCCCAGGCGAAGCGCACCACATCGCAATCGCCGTCCCGCGTATCGGACACGCACCTCATCGTGTCCGACGGCGGCCGCTCGGCGTAGGCGCTGGTGATCTGGTCCAGTCCCAGGTAGGGCCCAACGGGGCCCGCGTCGAACCGCATCACGGCCTCCGGCGTGAACGTCGCGAGGAACGCCGTCCAGTCCTGGCTGCGGACGGCCTCGTTGAACAGCCGGAAGTGCTCTTCGACACGATCGCTCACGCCGCCATTTTAGGCAGGAACCATGGCCCGGCCGCGCAAGCCACGCTCCGTTCGGCCCATGTCGCCCGGTACCGGGCGGACACGCCCGCGAGACCACCAGACGCCCGCCGAAATAGTCCCCCCTTTTAATTAATGATCGCAAGGCGGAAAAGTTGAAATAAGCATGATTAATCAGATGCGGTAGGGTCGAGAATTGCGCAGGCAATCAGCGAAGGGATTGCGGATTTGCGGAAGACGATCCAGCGCTATGTTCAGGTTGGCCGCTATCCGGCGTTCCGCCGGTTCTGGCTCGGCATGATGATCTCCCGGGCGGGCGACGCCTTCACCGTCGTCGCGCTGTCCTGGGTCGTCCTTGACCTCGCCGGGCCGTTGCCGCTCGGCGTCGTCCTGATGTGCTTCGGCCTGCCGCGGGCCGCGAGCGGACCCGTGGCCGGGCGAATCCTGGACCGGTCGGACCCGCGCCTGCTGATGGCCGCCGACAACGCGGTCCGCGGGCTGCTGATCGCCGTTGTTCCGGTCCTGCTGTGGCTGCATCACCTGGTCGTCGCCGACCTGTACCCGATCGCGGTGGCCAGCGCGCTGCTGTCCGCGGTGACCGAAGTCGCCGAGGCGTCCCTGGTCCCGCGGATGGTGGACGACGAGGACCTGGAGAGCGCGAACTCCCTGCTGGCCGCCAACTGGGAATTCGCCACCATCGTCGGGCCGGCGCTGGCCGGGGTGATCGTCGCCGCGGCCGGCGCGGGATTCGCCCTGCTGCTGGACGCGGTCAGCTTCGCGGTCATGTCCGCGCTCTGCCTCGGCCTGCCCGCGTTCGGCCCGGTACAACGCCGCGCCGCCCCGGTACCGCGCCGCGCCGCCCCGGTACCGCGCCGCGCCGCCCCGGTACAACGCCGCGCCGCCCCGGTACAACGCCGCGCCGCCCCGGTACAGCGCCTTAACGGCCGCCGTGACTGGCTCGGCCCGGGCATCCTGCTCAGGTTTCCGGCCGTCCTGGTCCTGACCGCGTGCAGCGTGGGAATGCTCTGCCTGGACGGCATTGTCACGGTCCTGTACCCCGTGTACTGCCGGACCTTCCTGCACGTCGGCGCGGCGGGTTACGGCATTCTCCTGTCGGCCGCGGGTCTCGGCGCCCTGCTCGGCGTGGTCGCCGGGGCCGGGCTGTTCGGCCGCCTGCCGCCCTGGTCGCGGATCGGCGCCGTGATCGCCTGTGGTGCCCCGCCGTTCGGGCTGCTCCGCTTCGCGCCCGACCTGCCCGTCGCGGCCATCCTGCTCGGCCTGGCCACCTTCGGCTGGGGGCCTTACTTTGCCTTCGACCGCACCCTCGTGCAGCGGCTCGTGCCCGATGACCTGCGCGGCACGCTGGCGGGCGCGCGCATGACCATCTCGTCGGCCGGGTTCCCGCTGGGCAGCGCGATCGGCGGCGCGCTGATCGGCGCGGTCGGCGTGCCGGCCATGATCCTGGCCATCGCCGCGGCCTATCTCGCGCTGGGATCGCTGCCTGTGCTTACCGCCGGCCTGCGCGCCTATCCCGGTGCCCGCCCGCTGGCCGGGGCCGGGCAGAATGCTGACTGATCTGACCACTTTACGGGGGTGAAATGGGCCCGGTCGGTTTTGACCTGGACATGACGCTGATCGACTCGCGGCCGGCCATCCTGGCTGCCTTCGCCGGACTGGCCCGGGACACCGGTGCCGTCATCGACCTGGACGCCGTGGACCGCCGGCTCGGGATCAAGCTGGAAGACGAGCTGGAGTTCTGGTACCGGCCGGATCAGCGCGCCGCGGCGGCCGCGATCTACCGGCGCCACTACGTCCGGCTGGCCGAGCAGATGACGATCGCGCTGCCCGGCGCGCACGAGGCGCTGGCGGCGGTCCGGGCCACGGGGGAGCGCGTGGTGATCATCACGGCCAAGCACCCGGTTTCCGTTCAGCCCAGCCTGAAGGCGGCCGGACTCTCAAACGAAGCCGACGAGGTGTTCACCTTCGTGCACGGGCCGGAGAAGGCCGCCGTGCTGAACCGGATCGGCGCGGCCGCCTACGTCGGCGATACCCCGCCGGACATGGCCGCGGCGGTGCAGGCCGGCGTCCGGGCGGTCGGCGTCGCGACCGGCTCGTTCTCCGGCGATGACCTGGTCCGCGCAGGCGCCGAGATCGTCCTCGACACCCTCACGGACTTCTCGGCCTGGTATCGGGAAGTCCGGTAACCGGCCGGTAGCGTGTAACGCTGGGCGGTGTCGCGACAGGAAGAGGGTGTGGATCCCGAGACACGCTTCCGTGCGGTGTTCGACGTGGCGTACGGTCCGCTGTGCCGTTACGCCCGGTACCGCGGGCTGACCGGCCCGGATGCGGAGGACTTGGTGGCGCAGACCCTGGAGATCGCCTGGCGCCGCATCGATGACGTACCCGCCGCCGAGCCGCTGCCCTGGCTGTACGCGGTCGCCCACAACCTATGGCGCAACCGGGCGCGCCGGGACCGGCGGCGGCGCGAGCTGCTGGCCCGGTTCCGCGCCTGGCCGTCGCCCGAACCCTCCGCGGCCCTGGAACCCGGCGTACTGCGCGCCGCGCTGGCCTCGCTCAGCGACAGCGACCAGGAGATACTGCGCCTGATCGCCTGGGACGGCCTGACCCCCGCCGAGATCGCCGTCGTGCTGGGCTGCACGCCCGCCGCGGCCCGCGCCCGGCTGCACCGCGCCCGCGGCCGCCTGGCGGCCCGGCTCGGCATCGACCCGGCCCGGCCTCGGCGCGCCCGGCCGGGACATAAGCAGGATGACACTCTCGACCCGGCGGAGGTGCCGCGATGACCCCGCTCGACGATGACCTGCTGACCGCGCTGCGGGCGGCACGTCCCGACCCCGGCGGCCCGCAGCTGCCCGAAGCATCCGAAGCGGGTGAAGCGGCCGCGATGCTGGCCCGCATCCTGCAGGCGCCGCGCGATCCGGCCCCGCGGATGACCCGGCGCCGCCTCATCCTGGCCGGGGTTCCGGCGGCGGCCGGCGCGATCGCCGCCGGAGCGGTGGCGGCTTCCGTGGCCTCATCCGGCCCGGGCGCCACCCGCCCCACCGTCCCCGCCGTGCGCACCGCGGTGCTCGACGCGTTCGAGCGCGACAGCGGCGCAATCGTCTACTCGACCCGGACCATCAAGCTGCCTGGCCGGCCCGTGAACACCCAGCAGGCCTGGACCTACCCAGCCTTCCCGGTCCCCGGCCGGCAGGTCCGCTTCCGCTTGTTCCAGCTCCGCGACGGGGTCCCGGTGGAGGACACCGAGTCCATTTACGTAGCCGACGCCGCCTCGACCGGCCTGTCGCAGTCGACCACCCAGGGCCCGAGCACCGCCGAGATCATCGACGTCCAGTACCGCACCCGGACCTGGTCCCGGCAGCAGAGCTCCTCGGTCCTGCTGGCCGGTAGCCTCAGCCCGGCCCTGATCCGGGACCAGATCGCCAGCGGCCGCTTCACCGTGACCGGCACGATCAACCTCAACGGCCGCCCGGCCATCGAGGTCACCTGGACCTCCGCCCAGGGCCCGCTGACCGTGACCACCATCCTGTCGGTCGACGCCCGGACCTACCAGCCGCTGCGATCGGTCATGACCACCCGGGCCAGACCGCATGACGCGCTGCTCGAGACAGACACCACGCAGTATCAGATACTGCTCGCCACCCCGGCCAACCTGGGCCTGCTCACCCCGCCGATCCCGCCTGGCTTCACCCGCACCGCCAGCTCACCGAACTTCTGACCCGTCGGCGATCGCCGCCGCCACCTGGTACGGCAGGTACCGCGGGGACACCAGCAGCGCGCGGGCCACCGCGCGGATCCGCAGCCGCTGCGGCGTCAGGACTCGCTCACAGTGCCGCCACGCGGCAAACTCGTCAGCCCCGAACACCGGACGCATCCCGGCCCGGAACCGGCGCGCGTCGCCGCCGTCGTCCCGCCAGGTCGGCAGCCAGGCACGCAGCTGATCGTCGTCGGCCAGCATGGACCAGTCCCGCAGCCGCTCGGCGATCTGGCCCGCCGCGTCGATGACGAACGCCCCTTCGCCTCCGCCCACCACCCCGTGCACGCGGCCCTGGCTGGCACAGCCGTGCCGGATGCTGGCCGAGCTGAACCGCGCCCCGACTGCCAGCGCGGCGACGACATGCCCGGCCTCGTGCCAGGCCGTCCGCACCGCCGCCGTCCTGGCCGGCGCGTAGCTGGCCGCGGCGCCCCGGTCGTAACGCTGCCGGATCCACACCTCGTGCACGATCGACTCGTCGTCGTAGCGCACGAGCCGCGCCAGATCGGCGCGCACGGTGGCTAGGCTGCGGACCGCGGCGGGGGTCATCGCGGCGACAGCACGCAGAACTCGCTGCCCTCGGGGTCGGCCAGCACGGTCCAGGTCGCCGATCCCTGGCCGACGTCGGCCGGTACCGCGCCGGCCGCCAGTAGCGCCGCGACCGCGGCCTCCCGGTCGTCATCCGGCCACGGGGCCACGTCCAGGTGGATCCGGTTCTTGACCGTCTTGGGGTCGGCCGACGTTAGCAGCTCCAGGTACGGCCCGGTCCCGGCGGGGGAGCGCAGCGATACCGCCCCGGCGGACGAGGCCACCGAGTCGCCGCGCACCCAGCCGGTGGCCAGCTGCCAGAACCCGGCCACCGCGGCGGGATCACGGCAGTCGGCCACGACCGCCGCCACCGGCCCGGTATCGAGGTAGACCGGCCGGGGGTCCAGCACGCAGAACTCGTTGCCTTCGGAATCGGCCAGCACGACCCAGGGCACGTCGCCCTGACCGATGTCGGCCGGCGTCGCGCCCAGGCCGAGCAGCCGCTCCACCTCGGCCTCCTGCTGCGCGACCGACCGGGTGGCCAGGTCCAGGTGGACCCGGTTCTTGACCGTCTTGGCCTCCGGCACCGGGACGAACACCAGCGGCAGCGCGACCGGATCCGGATAGCGGTACCCGCTCGGCCACACGTCGACCTCGCTGGGTTCCTCGGCGCCCACCTCCCAGCCGAGGGCGGCCGCCCAGAACCGGGCCAGGCGGGCGGGCTCGGCCGCGTCGACGACCAGGTGCACGAGGCGAGTAGGCACCCGGCCAGCCTGCCACCGCACGGACCTCCGGGCAACAAGACCCCCGGGCAACAAGACCCCCGGGCAACAGGACCTCCGGGCAACAAGACCCCGTCAGCCAAGAGCCGCCCGAACGGCCGCCACCGCCGCGGCGCCCGCCCCCGGCTGTCCGGTGTCCACCTCGATCAGCGGGCCGCCCAGCGCCAGCGGGGTCACCGTGGCCGCCAGTGAGGCGATGTGGGCGGCGGCACCCACGCCGGCCGGATTGATCACGTCCCGGTGGATGGGGTGCCGTCCGGCCCCGATCCGCGCGGCCACCCGGGAAGCGGCCAGCGCCGGGTCGCAATGGCAGAACACCTCAGCCGCCCCGGCGAACTCGGTCACCGCCCGGTCCCGGCGTGCCCTCCGCCACCAGCCTTCGGCCACCGCGTCGGGGAATTCCGCCGCCAGCCGGAACACCACCTCGGCCGCCGCGTCCCCTACCCGGTTGGACCAGTCCTCGTCACCCAGCCCCAGGACGTCGGCCAGCGCCTCCTTGACCGGATCGAGCGACAGCACGCCGAACCGCAGGTCCGCGCCCAGCTCGCCGGCGATCGTGGACTTCCCGGTGCCCGGCGCGCCCGACACCACGATCAGGGTCAACGTCTCAGCGCGCCGCGATCTCGTACGGCTTCGGCTGCCTGGTCAGCCACTGCCAGAACGACCGGTACTTCGGGCGCGCGACGAAATGCCCGCTGCCCACCTTGCCCGAGACCTCGATCCGCAGCACCTCGGGCACGTCGTGACCCCACGGGGCGCGGATCCGGACGTGGCCGCTGCGGACCACGACGTCATCGGTATCCACCACGATGCCGGGCTTGGTGATCAAGATGACGTGGCCGCTGCGTACTTCGGCGTCGAGCTGCAGCACCGGCTGGGTGATTATGGCCTCCGTGAAGTCCAGCTTGACGTGGCCGCTGCTGACCCGCGCCTCCATCCGCTGCGGCACGACCCACTGGCCGTTCTTGACCGTGTGCCCGCTGCCGCAGTCCACCCGCATGACCTCTTTGGCCCGGGGAGCCCGGGGCGCGGGCACGCTGGCTACCGATCCGGCGGCGGGCAGGTCGGCCACCACTTTGGCCAGCTCGCCGTAGGTTCGCGCCGTCATCGCCTGCTCCAGGCGCTCGTCCAGCTCCTCCGCGGTCAGCCGCCCGTCTCCCGCCGACACCCGAAGCAGCTCGACCACCCGGTCCCGGTCCTCGTGCGAGGCACGCAGCTCACTGCGGGCCACCTCCCGGCCCGGCTCGGATTCCGTCATGGCAAAACCATAAACCGCATCGGGTCCCGCCCGGTGCCCCGCTGGCCCGCCGCACGCTTTCATTTATCCCGAACGGGCCGTGGTGCGTGCCCCTTGACGATGGCACGCCCGCTGCGGTGGGCTCGGATGGTGGCCCCGCGCTATCCCCTCGCCGCCCAGCGGCTCCCCGCCACGCCGCGCGGCCAGGCGGCGCGGCTCCCGCTCGGTCCGGGCGTGTACCGCTTCCGCGACGCCGCCGGCCGGGTCCTGTACCTTGGCCGCGCGGTCAGCCTGCGCCGCCGGGTCGCCTCCTACTGGGGCAACCTCGGTGACCGCCCTCACCTGGCCGCGATGGTGGCCCGCATCGCACGAGTGGAGGCGGTGCCGTGTGCCTCCGCCCACGAGGCGGCCTGGCTGCGGGCGCCTGTCCGGCTGGAGCCAGCGCGGCTGCGGGCCCGCCGCGGTCGTCGGCCAGGACGCCCCGGCGATGACGGCCCCGCCTGGGCGGACTTCGCCTGCCGGACCGCCGAACTAGCCGCGCTCCTCGCCTTCTGAACTCAGGTAGTGCGCCTGGGTGAAGCTGTACCAGTTGCCCGAGTCGTCCCGCATGATCGCCTCGACCCCGTAGGGGCGCTCGGCGGGCGGCTGGGTGAACTCGACGCCTCGTCCGGCCAGCGTGTCGTGATCGGCCTTGCAGTCCGACGTCGCCATCACGCCGGCGCAGCATCCGCAGCGAGCTGACGTCGGCTGGCTTCATCGTCGTCCCTCGTCCCACCAGATGGGAACTTCCGCCTGATCGCTGTTCGTGGTCTAGTGCATCGCGGCCGACTTCATATAATCCCGGTGATGGCTGACACACGTGTCATATTTGAGACCCCGCCCGCCACGACCGGTAGCCTCGCGGTCCAGGTCTGTGGCCTGCGGATGAGCTACGGCTCGACCGAGGTGCTGCGGGGGGTGGACTTCGACGTCCGCTACGGCGAGGTGTTCTGCCTGCTCGGCCCGAACGGCGCGGGCAAGACCACCACGCTGGAGATCCTGGAAGGCTTCCGGCCGCCGGCCGGCGGCACGGTCCGCGTCCTCGGCCTGAACCCGGCGGCCCAGGCGGCCCTGCTCCGCGAGCGGGTCGGCATGGTCCTGCAGGAATGCGGCTTCCCCCGGCAGGCCCGGGTGGCCGAGCTCATCGACATCTGGCGCAGCTACTACCCGAACCCGCGCCCGCTCGCCGAACTGCTGGACGTCGTGGAGCTCGCCGAGGTGCGCAACACCCAGGTCCGCAAGCTGTCGGGCGGCCAGCGCCGCCGCCTTGACTTCGCCCTGGCCCTGGCGGGCGATCCCGACCTGGTCTTCCTCGACGAGCCCACCACCGGCTTCGACCCGGAAGCGCGGCGGCGGTGCTGGGCCGCGATCGAGAACCTGCGCCGGCTGGGCACCACGATCCTGCTCACCACCCACTACCTGGACGAGGCCGAACGGCTGGCCGACCGGATCGCCATCTTGCGGGCGGGCCGGATCGAGCTGTCCGGGACCACCCAGGAGGTCGCCGCCCGGGCCGGCCTGGCCTCCCGGATCTCCTTCACCACGCCGTCGCCCCTGCGCCAAGGCCTGATCACGCTGCCCGACGGGGTCGACCTGGCCATCCGCGGCCCGTTGTCGGTCTGCCACACCGACAACGTGGCGATGACCCTGCGTCGGCTGCTCGACTGGGCGCTGGAGAACCACCTCGGCGACCTGCACGGCCTGGCCGTCACCGCCCCCAGCCTCGAAGACAGCTACCTGCAGCTCACCGGAGCCGACGGAGATCACCTGTGACACGATCGGTCCGCCTCGCCGCCCGGCAGGCACTGCTCGAGCAGCGCAGCTTCTGGCGCAGCGCGGAGTACGCGCTGTTCACCTTCGTCTTCCCGCTGATGATCCTGCTGCTGATCGGTGCGGCCAACGCCGGCTCCTACCTGCCCGGCACGGACGTCAAGACCACCACGGTCTTCGTCCCGGGCATCCTGGCCTTCGGGGTGATCGTCGCCGCCTACGTCAACCTCGGCTCCAAGATGGCGGTGCTGCGCCACGACGGCGTGCTCAAGCGGATCAAGACCACCCCGCTGCCGTCGGCCGCCTACCTCGGCGGCCTGCTGGCCAGCACGGTCGCGACCGTCGTCCTGATCACCGCGGCCACGGGCCTGATCGGCTGGCTCGCCTTCGGCGCCGACCCGCGTTCGGGCGGGCTGCCGGCGCTGACCGCCGGCCTGATCCTGGGCATCGCGTGCTTCGCCACCCTGGGCCTGGCCATCAGCTCGGTCATCACCAGCGCAGAGTCGGCCGGGCCGGTCGCCTACGCCAGCTTCCTGCCCATCGCCATCATCTCCGGCGTCTTCGACCCGACCTTCAGCGGCCTGCCGCAGTGGCTGTCCCGCATGGTGGCCGCCTTCCCCGTCAAGGCCCTGGCCCAGCTCATGCAGGGCGCCTACACGGTGCGCCCGTTCCCCGCCTGGGACCTGGCCAACCTGGCCCTATGGACCACCGCCGGCGCCGCCTTCGTCACCTGGCGCTTCCGCTGGCACACCTAGCGGGCCGCGCTTAAGCGGCGCGCTCAGCCGTGCCACTGCCAGCAGTCAGCCGCCTGGCCCACGGACCGGCCCTTGCTCCTTATCCCCTTCAACAGGGTGACCACCAGTACCAGCATGCCCACGAGGTAGGCGATGAAGGCGGCGGGCAGCTCGAAACCGATGATCATGAGCGCGGCACCCGCCGCCAGTGACACGGGCTCCCAGCGGGCCCGCGCGCCGCGGGCCACGTACCGCAGCCCGATGACCACCAGGAAGGCGCCGGTTCGCAGCCACCACCGGATGCGCCGGAGCCGCGCAGGTCGGCGATCCCAGTGCGTACTAGCCAGGATGCCCGACGAACTCCATATGACGATGCTTTCGCGGCGCGGCCGCAGTCTCATGGCAGCGTTCCCCTTGATCGCACGGCACCGCCCGTGGCAACCGGGCGTGTCTCCCACCATAAGCGCTCGAGGCCATTCGTCAATCGGCCGGCCCGGGACCGGCCGCGGGCATCGAGTGGGCCTTACTCGATGCGCG
>Ga0335073_10017016_pt1 | contig 10173 bp, 13 predicted proteins | sample Lox_Sample_22_FD_207093 | JGI IMG/M metagenome (GOLD analysis project Ga0335073, IMG submission 207093) | Soil microbial communities from Loxahatchee National Wildlife Refuge, Florida, United States - Lox_Sample_2.2 | ecosystem: Environmental > Terrestrial > Soil > Wetlands | place: USA... | reverse complement strand
AGGTCGACCTGTCCGTCAAACCGGGCGAGATCGTGGGACTCATCGGCCCCAACGGGGCGGGCAAGACCACCATGCTCAACGTCATGACCGGGCTGCTGCGCGCCGACCGGGGGCGCATCTTCCTGGGCGGCCAGGACGTGGGGTCGGCCCCGGTGCACAAGCGGGCCCGCATGGGCCTGGCCCGCACCTTCCAGCGGGTGACGCTCTTCGGCGAGCTGACCGCGGGGCAGCACCTCCAGGTGGCGGCCGAGGCGGCCGGCCGGCCCCCGGTGGACGTCGACGGTCTGCTCCGGCGGGTGGGCCTGCGCATCGGCGCCGACGCACCGGTCACGGACCTGCCGCTCGGCAACGCCCGCCTGGTGGAGCTGGCCATGGCCCTCGCCTCCGGGCCACGCGTGCTCCTGCTCGACGAACCCTTCTCGGGTCTGGCCGCCAACGAACGAGAGCACCTGCGCGACCTGCTCGCCGCCCTGCGCGACGACGAGGACCTGGCCATCGTGCTGGTCGAACACGACGTGGACGTGGTTGCCCGCCTGGCCAACCGGATCGTGGTGCTCGACTTCGGCGAGAAGATCGCCGACGGGACGCCGGACGAGGTACTGGCCCGGCCGGAGGTGCGCCGGGCTTACTTCGGTGTGGTCGAAGTGGGCGAAAGGTGACGGCCACCGCCGCCGGCCTGCCCAGCTCGGCGCCTTCGGTGGGGGAGGCGCTGGAGGTACGCGACCTCTCCTACTCATACGGCGCCCTGAACGCCTTGCGCGAGGTGTCGTTCCAGGTTGAGCCGGGCCAGATCTGTTGTGTGCTCGGCCCCAACGGGGCCGGCAAATCGACCCTCGGGGCAGTCATCGCCGGCGCCCTGTCCACCCCGCCCGGCACCATCTGGCTGGGCGGCGATGACGTGAGCCGGGAGTCACTGCACCGACGGGCCCAGCGCGGCGTGGCCTACGTGCCCGAAGGGGGCGCCATCTTTCCCTCTCTCACGGTGACCGAGAACCTCTGCCTGGGGACCAAGAAGCTCAATCGGCGCAAGAAGGCCGAAGTGACCGACCAGGCGGCGACGGTCTTCCCTTTCCTCGGCCCCAGGCGCAACACCCGGGCCGGGATGCTCTCGGGCGGCGAGCAGCAGATGCTCTCCCTGGCCCGGATCTTCATCGCCCAACCTTCGGTGGTGATGGTCGACGAGCTGTCCCACGGACTGGCCCCGGCCATCGTCGAGCAGCTGTTCGAGACCGTCGCCCGCCTCCGGGGCGACATCACTTTCGTCCTCAACGAGCAGTACCTCGGCCGCGCCCACCAGCTGGCCGACATGATCCTCGTCCTCTCCCAGGGCGCACCCGTCTACTGGGGGGCGGCCAAGGACACCACCATCGAGGACCTCGAGGCCCTCTACCGGCTGAGCGAAGTGGGGGGCTGAGGCCGGGCAGGGGCTGCTTGGGACCCGGTCGGTCCGACCGGGTATTGTTTCTGGACCCTGGGTCGGTGCCCGAGTGGCCAAAGGGAGCAGACTGTAAATCTGCCGGCGTACGCCTACGGCGGTTCAAATCCGTCCCGGCCCACTACGACGAATGTCCTGGTCAGGGGCCGGAGTGTTCGGTCTTAGGGCTCGGACAGACGAACAGGCGTTCCCCGCTTGGACACACCTGGGACACCAAAGGTCACGACGGTCGACCGTGAGGCAGCTTTGGTGATGGCCTCGCCCATGGCGTCGGCGATCCGCCGGTCACGCTCCGCGGTCGCGTGCTGGTAGATCGGGGCGGCGCGGGCAGAAGAGTGGCCGATGCGGGCCATGAGTTCCTTGGTGGTCACCCCCGGCACCTGAGCGGTGAGTGTGGCGGCGTGGTGTCGCAAGTCGTACACCCGTAGGCCCCGCGGCGCCCCGGGTACTGCGGCAACGGCCTTTCGGGGGTGCACGGACAGGTAGTTCTCGCCGATCGGGGCTCCTCGTGGCCCGGTGAACACCTACGCGTCGGCCTCCGGGGCTACGAAGCGGTCGAGGTGGGTCTCCACGTCCGGCATGATCGGTGCGGGGATGGCCACCTGGCGCGTGCCGGCCTCCGACTTGGGCGGACCGACGGTCCGTTTGCCGCCGACCTCAGGAGCGTTCTCGTCGATCGCCACCAGATGGTGGAGCAGGTCGATATCGCCCATATCGCCCGCTGAGGGGCTGCTATCCCGGCAACTCTTGTCCGATCGCCTGCTTGGTATAGCAAGCACGGTTGGTCCGTGGCAGTGCGGCACCTCGGGGATGCATTCAGGTCCCTTGAGAGGCGAGATATTGGGGCGTATGGGAGCCACTCTGTCGCCTCATGATCGTGCCAGCACTAACCCCTATAACGTCCGCAGCGCGCGCCCCTGCCAGGTTCATTCCCAGCGGAAGAAGCGCACGGCCAAGGCGATGAAGACCACGCTGTAGGCGAATAGGACGATGAGCGACTGGGCGGTGGGGAATGTCCCTTGCATCGCAGTCTGCAGGGCATGAACGGCTGCTCCGGTTGGCGTCCATTTGCCGATGTCTTGGAGCCACGAGGCCATGACTTGTTGGGGGGTCCAGAGACCTGCGAAGAATAGGCTGGGATAGAGGAAGAGCTGGCCGACGCCGCCCGCGGCAGCGGCGGAGTGGGCGAAGGCCGAGATCCACGGGCCGATGGCGAAGAGTGCCGCGATGGTTAGGAGGAGGGCAAGAGCGAAGCCTGCCGGTTCCTTTGGGGCGGAGAGTCCGAAGGCGACGATGCCGGTCACTACCAGGAGCGCTAGTGCGGCGATGGCGATGACCAGGTTGATGAGGAGTTGCGCGGCAAGCATCCAGGTTGGGGGGACAGGTGTGGTCGCCAGTCGTCGCAGGATGCCTTGCTCCCGGTAGCTGGCCAGGTGGGTGGGAAGGCTGATGAGCGACAGGATCGATATAGACATGGCGATGAGGATCGGGAAGTAGACGTTGAAGTAGGTCAGGCCCCCGAGTCGTTTCTCTGCGTGGTTCATCTGCGGGACGTTGCCGAAGACGACGATCAGCAAGACGGGTACCGCTAGTCCAAGAACCAGCCCGATCGGGAGCCTCCAGGCGAGCAGAATCTCGCTCTCGAGGAGTTTACGAAAGGCGGACTTGGGTGGCTTGGCGATCGCGAGCGCGGGGGTTGTCACCGGGGGATCCTTGTCCGAGGGTGGGGCTCGGCGGGGGTTCCGATGGCAGAAGCGAAGCGGTCGAGGACCGGCCACTCGGAGCCGAAAACCAGTGTCAGCAGGTTGGGCAGAACGTTGACCGTGGCGTTGATGCGGGTGGCGTCGTTCTCGTACACCAACTCCACCGTGAGATCGGCCCACAACGGCGGGCGGCGGTACTTGGCCTGGATCCGGTGGTCGTACTCGCTGACCTCGGCGACGGAGAAGTGCCGTGCTGTTTCGAGTCGGTCGCAGCATCGCTGTAGCCACTCGTCGGGTGCGCCGGAGGCCACGACCGAGGAGGTGCGGGGCTGGAAGACGGAGACGCCACGCCGCTGCAGGATCGGGAAGACCAGGGCTGTGCCGAGGATGAGAACCGGTACCACGATCGATGCCACCATTGAGAACGAGACAGCGATCATCGCCGTGCCCTCCTAGCTCCACCTGAAGAAGCGGACGGCAAGGTAGCTGAACGCGACAGCCCAAACGACTAGCACCACAACCGCCTCGACCGGCAAGCCTGTTCCTTGCATTGCTGGAGCGCAGACCGGCCGACATCTCCTCTTGGGGGACGTAGAGACCCTCGGTGAACATGAAGAGGTAGAACAGCACCGTCCCGACGCCCCCAGCGACCACCGCCGAAGGCGAGACTGCGGCGACCCACAGGCCGATGGCTAAGATCGCCGCGACAGCCAACAAAAGCACCAATACGAAGAAGCCGGGATCCTTCGGAGCGGCCAGCCCGTAGGTCTGCGCGCCCACGCCCACCATGATGACGAGCACCACCCCGGCCAGGATCAGGTTGACGACGACGTTGGCGGCCAACATCCATGCCGGCGGCACCGGGGTGGTGCCTAGCCTGCGCAAGATCCCTTGGCTGCGATAGGTGGCCAGGTGCATCGGCAGCTGGAAGAGGGCAAGAGCGGGGAGGACAAAGGCCACCAGGATCGGAAAGAACACGCTGAAGGCGGTGAGGCCACCTAAGGCCGCCTCGGGGTGGTTCATGGACGGGGGGCCGCCGAAGATGATCAACAGCAGCACGGGCAGCACCACGCCGAAGATGAGCCCCACCGGCACCCGCCAGGAAATGCGTGCTTCGCTCTCGACGAGCTTCACGAAGGCCGTGCCGGGCGTACGGGGCGCCAACAGGCTTCCGCCGGTCATCGATGGACCCTTCCCGCCACCCCCTCGTCGTGGATGTGGCGTCCGGTCAGCTGGACGAAGGCGTCCTCCAGGTTGGCGGTATCGAGGTGCAGATCGGTCGCGGTCACGCCCACACCAGCCAAGGTGAGGATCACCACGTTGGCCAGCTCACCCGCGCCGGTCACTACGACGTGCTGGCCTTCGTGCTGGAGGGTAGCCACCTCGGGGCGATCGAGAAGCAGGTGGTCGTCGAAGGCACCAGAAGGCACGAAACGCACCCGCTTCACGTTGCTGGCCTGCTCGGCGAGCCCTGCCGGGGTGTCCAGGGCAACGATGTTCCCGCGGTCGAAAAGGGCGACCCGGTCACAGAGCCGCTCGGCCTCGTCCATGTAATGGGTGACCAGCAGAATGGTGACACCACGGTCGCGCACCTTCTCAATCAACGCCCACGTGTCACGTCGGGCTTGGGGGTCGAGACCGGTCGTCATCTCGTCGAGAACGGCAACCTTTGGATTACCGATGAGAGCCAAGGCCACCGAGACCCGCTGCTTCTGTCCACCTGAGAGGGAACGGTAGAAGGAACGGCGCTTCTCACCCAGGTCCAGAGCCTCCACGATCTCGCCAAGGTCAGCGGCGTCGCGGTAGAAGGAGTGGTAGAGGTCCAAGATCTCGCCCACTCGGAGCTGCCCGGGCAAGGCACTGGCTTGCAACTGGGCTCCGACTATGGCGTGGAGCGCGTCGCGCTCGGTAAGCGGGTCGAGGCCCATCACCTGCATGGTCCCTGCGTCTGGGGAGCGCAACCCGATGATGCATTCGGCGGTCGTGGTCTTGCCGGCTCCGTTAGGGCCCAGGATGCCGAAGATCTCACCATGATCGACCGAGAAGGACACGTCGTCGACCGCGACCGTGGTGCCGTAGGTTTTGCGGAGGTGCGACACTGTCACAGCGGGCCCATTTTCCATCTCACCGGAAACTCTGGCCGGCTTGGCGTCGGATCGAACGCTCACGCACGCCCCCTTTCAGAACTTCAAAATTTCACGATAAGTCCTCGACACTGCGCAGCAGGCTCAGGGCGTCGACGATGCGGGCCAAGTCCCCGGGCTGGAACATGGTGACTCCTAGCCCTTCACGTGGAGGCCTACCGGACAGCAGGTGCGGGGCTGTCGTGATGTCCGAAGACGATCTCCGCGGTAACCGGCCGGCTCAGCTCGTTCAGGTCATTGGCCAGATCGACGAGCAGGTCGTCGATAGTGATCATGCCGACGAATCTGTCGTCTTTGACGACGGCCAAGCGCCGGATGCCGTGGGTGCTCAGGAGCGAGAAAGCGTAGTGGAGATCGGCTTCGGCGTCGATAGTCACGACCGGGGTGGTCATGACGCTGTCCACCCGGGCGTCGGGCTCGAGGCCCTTGGCCAAACCTCTCCGTACCAGGTCGCGGTCGGTCACGATTCCGATCAGCTGGTCACGGTCCACGACGGCCAACGCTCCCACGCCGGCGCTGTCCATGATCGCCGCTGCGTCCCGAATGGTTCGATCTGGTGAGATGCCCACGGCGGACCGCCTCAACCTCTCATAGGCACGCATGGTGTTTCTCCTTTCGTCCCGAAGTAAGGCCGCCACGCTTGATCAGTTGGCGGCGTGCTCGAGGTGCTGCACCGTGGCGTCCGGGCCGGGATAGAGCAAGGCCTCATGGCCGGTGTCGTCCCAGCGAACGAGGTATGGCGGTGCCCCGTCCGCGCCGCGAACCTCGAGCACCTCGCAGTCCCGATCAGGTTCTCCGACCCGATGGCCCCGGATGATGATGCGATCTCCGACGCTTGCCTGCATGGGATATCTCCTTTCCCTTTCACCTTCCGGCGCCCGCCCCGGCGGGGCCTCCGAGGCCTCCGAGGGACGGTGCTCGTACTCCCAGCTCTGAACGGCGGAGCCGACCACTACGACCGGGCAGCGGGCGTGGCGCAGGCAGCCCTGGCTGACCGACCCCACCAGGGCCCGGCTCACGCCACGGTGGCCGTGGGCTCCCACCACCAGCATGGCGGCGCCCTCCGCCACCTCGGCCAGGCCGCTGGCCCGAGAACCTTCGACCAAGCGGGTGATGGCCGTCACCTGGTGGGTCTTGGCCCTGGCCGTCGCCGTATGCAAGAGGCGGCGTCCGGCTGTGCGGCTGTCTGGCGCCCCCATGAGTGACATTGGGCTGCCAACCACATCCGAGGTCCAGTGCCAGACATTCACCAGCAGCAACCAGCGGTTGCTCCGCTTGGCCTCGGCCAGGGCCCAGGTCAGGGCGTGATGGCTGCACTCCGAGCCGTCTATTCCCACCACGATGGTGTTTTCATCGACCTGGGGCATCTTCCACCTCCGCAACTGTCTTGCCCTGCCACAGTCACAGGTTCCGTCGCTCGGCGGTACGGCCGAAAGTCCTGTGTTGGGACAATCCCTGCAGTCACGCCGCCGGGCAGCGGCCGGGGTGGAGCCGGGGGAGGGGATTCATTTGTTCGGGTCGGAGTTGCTCACCCGGAGGGGCCACCCGACCCGAGGAGCCCGACATGTAGGGGTCCGGACCCCTCCGGGTCTGGGAAGCGGGCCGGCTACACCAGCACCGGCTGCGCCGGGGCGGCCTTGGCCGGGAACAGCTCCTGGGCCGGGTCGGTCCGGCGCAGATGCCAGAACCCCAACCCGCTCAAGACCAGCATGGCCGCCGCCCCGGCAAAGGCGCAGATGGCGCCGATCAGGGCGATCTGACCCATCTGCCAGAACGCATAAGCCTCCAGCAGCAAACCCCTAAGGGTGGTCCGGTGAACGCCCGTCTGCACCTCGGCCTTCAACCCCGCGTTATTGGGATTGGCCATAGAGGCCTGGCTCACCGTGGCGTACACCCTGTTATAACGCATCTCCAAGAGGTGCACGGCGATGAAATGATCGGCGTTAGCCTTGGCTTGGGGACCGGTAGTCAGCTGCTGACCCCCGTACTGGTACAGATACTTCTTCATGGCCGGGCTGATCTCGGTGCTGCCTTGGGCGGATTGGCCAACGCCGCCTTTGGACGGAAAAGTGATCTGCTGAGCAGGCATCTGGCTGTGCACGTGCGAGTTCGTGTTCTCCCTCTTCGCCGGTCTCAATGAGATCATCTTCGAGCAACTGGGTGTGGCCCCGGCGTTGGCCGTGCTGATCGATACAATCGTCGTCGGGATCCTCCAGTTGCCCTCGACCATGAAGGTGCTGGGCCGGTGGAACTGGTGCTGGCCCGGATCGACGAGATCGGGGCCGCCGCGCCTGTAATCAGCTTCCCACGGTGCAGGGCTCACCGATCCCGAAACCAGCGAGGAGAGAGACGCGGCCGGCGCTATGTCAGGAGAGGGAACGAGCGGCCGTCAGGACCGGGGAACCGCCCTTCAGGACGCGGCAGCCAAGCCCTTCTGGACCGAGGCAGGTGGCGAGGAGGGATGGCGCAGTCGGCACTCCACCAGCCGTCGGGCCTCCTGGCACGCTTCGCTCACCGAGGCGCCGCCGGCATAGCTGGCCAGAGCCTTAGCCATAGCAGCATCAGCTAGCAGGCGTTCGCCGGGCGCCACCCGCTCCACCCAGTAACGCACCTGCTCGGCGAGGACGAGCTCAGCCGACACGCTCGACCCCCGTCGACGCCGACTTGCTCAGCTTGGCTCGAGTCGGAGGTTCTGGACTGGACTTGAGAGGTCGGGTCACCTCCGCCAACACATCGTCGATCAACCTCAGGATCTGGTCACAATGCTCGCTTCCACTCACCGACGGACTCTCCCTGTGCTTTGCGGCTTTTATTTCACCGTGTCACACCCGGCGCCGGTCGGACCAGAGACCTTCGGCCCCATTACAGCCCGTCGTGGAAGGTGCACCAGAAGCGCCCGATTCGGTCGAGGTTGGGGACCTTAGGCTCTAGGCGGCCAAAGCCGGCGGGGAGATCATTGAGATGTCACGTAGGCAACAGTAAGGAGGTCGGTATGGCACTTGTGAGGAAGAGGGCCGAAGGACCGGTCGATATATTCGACCGCTTCTTTGGGGACTGGCCGGACTTGCTGCACAGGCCGTTCATGCTCCTCAGCCCGTCGCCCGAGGGCAACCTGCTCCGGGTTGACGAGTACGAGGAGGATGGCACGCGTGTAATTAAGGCCGAGCTCCCCGGTATCGATCCCGACCACGATGTGGAAGTGACCATGGAGAATGGTGTTCTCCACATCACGGCCGAGCACCGCCAGGAGGAGAAGATAGACGGCAAGGACTACTACCGCCGCGAGCTGCGGTACGGATCGTTCCGCCGGGATCTGCCTGTCCCGGACGGCGTGACCGATGCCGACGTGAAGGCCACCTACAAGGACGGGATACTCGAGATCAGGGTGCCTCTGCCCAAGGAGGCCGACACCAAGTCCACTGCGACCAAGGTTCCGGTCACCACCGCATGACAGGAGCGCCGGTCGCAACCTGCATGACTGATGGCTCCGCTACTACGGCGGAGCCATCTTTTCATGATATGAACAGTATCGCTTGGGCCATGCTTCGGACAGAGGTCGCCTAGAGCGCTAGGGAGCCAGGAGCGCCGACGAGAGCCGTTCGGCCCTATCGGCAGAGTGGAGAAATTCGAAACCATTGAAGGAGACTCTGCGAGTTCGCGCAGTAGTGAGGAACGGAGGATAAGGCATCCTCGCCGGGAAAGTTCACCGCGAGAGTGATGTCAGCGTTCTGGCGGCGGTGGTTCGGCAGGTCCCGGGAGTGATCGAGGTCTTCAACCGGATGTCGGCGCGGGCACCGGACCCAAGGTCGAGGGACCTTCGCCCGACCGACTGGCACTGATCACTACTGATCGCTTTGGCCACGCGGCATCGGAAGACGAGTCGCCGGGTCCCGCTAGGCGTTCCCCCTCGCGAACATGACGGGCACGGGACAAGTGTCAACGGAGCTCTCGCTTGCGTCGACCCAGACCGCTGATCAAGACTGAACGGCGGGGAGACGATCGCCGCTCAGGTCCGGCTCAGGGCCTCGGACTCGAGCGGTGCCTCGTCGACCGGGAAGCGGTGACCGCACTTTGGGCAGGTCGTGGTGCCATTGTCCGAAGGTGGCGGGATCGGATCATCGGCCAGACAGTTGGGACACTCCATAACGGGCTCCTTCTCGCGATCAATCGATTGTTCGGTCTCTATGGAACAGATCGTGGCCGATGAGGGTCGACTTCCAGTCGTCCTGAGGGTCGGTCTCGGTCGCCATGATCCACGTCGTGCGGATGACTTCCTCCTCCGGATAGTAGTGGCCGACCCAGGCGGTGGCACCGTGAACCTCGCGCCAGTCGACCACGAAGCCGAGCGTCATGGGGAATGCGGTCGGCCCGGGATCACAAGAACCGTGCACCAGGTAGGCGTTGCCGGCCAGTGGTCCGGTGCCGCTGCGATACTGACCCCTGAGCGTCCCCGATTCGTCCACTTCCAGGTACAGTCGGGAGCCGAGCTGATTGCACCATTTCCCCTGGATCGCATCGGAAGAGATGCTGTCCCGAGTTCGTGTGTATGTCATGCAATCCATGAAACTCATCCCTCGGCGGGCTCGAAAGGGCCGAAAGTCACGCCAGACCCTCGATTGGACCGTGAGCCCGCCTCGGGCGATTATGTTCTGCCGCCCGGATCTCACGGCTCCGGTCCCCGGATTGGCCACAAAAGTCTATCTGCTTGTCGAGCTGAAGTGGTTCCGGCGAACCGCCGCAGTCAGCGCCAGCGCGTGCATAGTCAGCGACGCGGGCCAACTGTCGACCGGGTCGACGATCCTCACACCGAGCCCAGCCCGGCATGAGCGCAAACGCGTCCGCCGCTGCCTCACCGACATCGTTCGGGCCAGCTCGGCATCCCTTCCCTAGC
>Ga0335073_10017015_pt1 | contig 10173 bp, 7 predicted proteins | sample Lox_Sample_22_FD_207093 | JGI IMG/M metagenome (GOLD analysis project Ga0335073, IMG submission 207093) | Soil microbial communities from Loxahatchee National Wildlife Refuge, Florida, United States - Lox_Sample_2.2 | ecosystem: Environmental > Terrestrial > Soil > Wetlands | place: USA: Florida... | reverse complement strand
CCACGGTGGCATGCACCTGCTCACCCCACTCCGCGGAGGGGATGCCGAACACCGCGACGTCGAAAATGCCCGGGTGCTGTTCCAGCGCGGCCTCGATCTCGGCCGGGTAGACGTTCATCCCACCCGAAATGATCATGTCGTTCTTGCGGTCGCAGATGTAGTAGTAGCCGTCCTCGTCCCGGTAGGCGATGTCGCCCACGGTGTGGAAATCGCCGCGCGTGGCCGCCTGGTAGCTATCCGGCTGCTTGTAGTACTCGCTGAACACCCCGGTGGAACTGACGTAGAGCTCGCCCGGATGCCCGGGCCCGGTCACCTCGCCGCCCATCGCGTCGAGCAGCACGATCTCGATGCCTGGCGCTGGCTTGCCACACGACCCGGGCTTGCGCAGCTGGTCCTGCGGTTCGAGCACGCAGTTCACCCCGAGCTCGGTCGACCCGTAGATCTCCCACAGCGAGCTGGGCGGGAAGTCGGCCAGGTAGGCCTGCTTGAGGGCCATGCTCCACGGCGCCGCGTTGGCCAGCATGATCCGCATCGAGGACCGGTCATAGCGGGCCTTGACCCCGGCGGGCAGCGCGCACACCAGCCGGATCAGCGGCGGCGCGGAGAACGTGGACGTAACCCGGTAGGTGTGCACCAGCCGGAGCCAGTCCTCCGGCTCGAACTTGCGCTGCACGACGATCGTCTGGCCGAACAGCAGCCCGGCACTCATGAACGCCAGTGGGCCGCTGTGGTAGAGCGGCCCAGAGGTGAGGTAGATGTCGTCCGGCGTGTAGCCGATGAGGCCGAGCAGGGCGATGGACGTGCTCTGGTCGGTCAGCTTGCGGTACGCGCCCTTCGGCTTGCCGGTCGTCCCGGACGTGTAGATCATCGTCGCGCTGGTGTCCTCTGCCGACCCGGGCGGCGGTTCGGCAGCGGCCGCAGCGACCACGTCCTCGCCGAGCATCCCGGCCGGGGCGGCCCCGCCATGGACCAGCACGTGGCGCAGGCGGCCCAGCTGCCCGCCGCCGGGCGCGGCCAGCAGGTGCGCGTACTCCGCGTCCACATAACCGGCGCTCGCGTCGGAATGAGCCACGATGTACTGCGCTTCCGCCGGTGTCAGCCGGTAGTTCAGCGGTACCGCGACCGCGCCGAGTTTCCTGGTCGCGTTGATGACCGCAACCACCTGCGGCGAATTGGGCCCGCACCAGATCACCTTGTCGCCGCTGCCCACGCCGAGCGCGGCCAGCGCGTTGGCCAGCCGGTTGGCCGCCGCCTCGAGCTCGGCGTAGGTCCAGGCCACGACGGCCGCGCCGGGCTGATCATCGATCACGGCGAGCTTGCCGGGCTGAGTTGACGCGTAAGCGGTCAGCACATCAGGCAGGTGATCCGCGGCCACACCCGTCATCCTCGCTGCTGCCGGCCCAGGCCGCAATGCTCAGCCAGCTGGCTCCTCGGTTGCGCCGACCGCGGTCGCGATGTCCTGGAGGGCCGCGGTCTCTTCCGGGCTGACCCGCTGCCCGTGTTCCCGGTGCGCCGCCGCGACCTGGCCGGCCAGGGTGACCACGAACTGCCGGTAGTCGTTCAGCTCCCCGGCCGTGGCCGTCTTCCCGACCAGGCTGGCCGCCTCGCGCAGCTGGGCCAGCCCATGCTCTTTGAGTTCGTCGGGGGAGTGGAACCGGTTGTGCTCCAGCTTCGGTCTGGCCGCCACGATCTCGTCCAGCAACTCGCTGTCGCCGTGCTGGCGCCGCGCGTCGGTGTAGGCCTCGGCCATCGCGATCGTCTCGCGGATCGTCCCGCCGTGCGCCGCGGTGATCACGATCAGGCCGGCCGTCGGCGGCCCCTCCAGCACGGTCTGCCAGTCCGCCGGGCTGAACGCGCTCTTGGCTGTCATGCCCTTCCCCCTTCGCAGAACGGTGTCAATGTACCCCGCGCCTCAGCGGTTGACTCGGTTACGCACGGCGAGCAGCGCCAAGGCAAGGAACAGCGGGCCGAGCAGCCGGTATCCCGACAGCGCTCGCCCGGCCTGCTGCGGCGCGATCATTCCATTAACCGGATCGTGCTGACGGCCAGGCTCAGTGTGTCCGGGCCGCCTGGGAGCGCGCCGGCGGCGTCCGGCCGGTCGATCGCGAACAGTCTGAGCTGGGCTCCGCTGAGACGGCGGCCGCGAGCCCAGTCGGTCAGCGTTTGCACCATGTCGCTGAGGTGGTCGGAACAGGCCTCCGCGCTGGTGTGCACTGGCCCGGTGCCATCCGCGGCATCCAGGTAGGCCCGGAAGCGGGCCGGCCGGCAGCACGCACCGTCGGTGTGGCAGGTGTGCACCGGCGCCGGGTGTGGCGGGGGAGTCATGTCAGATCCTTTTCAGGGGTATGGCCGGGAGTGCTGCTGGCAACAGGCGCCCGCGGACGGCGGCACCCCGGCGCGCGGCCGGGATCGTGCGGACTGCCGTGCGGGTTGCTCAGAGTGCGGATCTGTCGGGTGTTTTCGCCGGTCACGACCCTAGGCGTGCGGTCTGCCCGGCGGGCTTTGCACTACGTCGTCCATTAGCTGAGTCCTCACCTGGGAGCCGGCTGTAGTTGGGCGACGGCCCCTCGGCAACAGGGCTGCCGCCATATTCATCAATGACGACATAGACCAGGCGCGATGGGGCTGATCTGTGCGGTCGGCTCGCTCGAACTTACGAGTAACTTTTTTGAGATATAGCCCCAGCTTCGAGTCATCAACCCCCGCCGAGCCGGTTCGCTCTGCTCGCCTGGGCCGTTATGTCGCCGATCATGGTATCGCGCACGGGGAGTACCGGGGTTCATTTCCGAGAGAAGTTCTTAGTGAGCACAAATCGGATGTCCTATGCAATCGTGCGCAGTGCACACCCATTTGCACGTGCAGGGTCTCGTGCAAATGTATCAAGCAAGTGCACAAACGCAGTCCGGATCGGGCGGGGTTGCCGGGCGGCGGCCGGCTCGGCCGCCGCGATGACCGGCCTGCGCCGGGCCTGTCCGGGTTGCGCCACGCCGGTTTCGCCGGCCCACGCTGACATGGCACGCGCCTGGCACCCGGGAAACGCGCAAACGGGCATCGACCCGCACGTCTCGCGGGCTATGGCAGTGCTTGCCGGCGATGCGGGCTCGCCGCCGGGCCGCTCCGTCGGGGCGGGGACTGGCGCGAGGACTTTGCCGGCGCCAATTACCGCCTGATCGGGTGGGGGCCGGGCAATGGCGGCGCGGACCAGTAATGGCGTCGGCAGTAGCTGATGACCGAGCCGGGTGGCCAGCTGCCGGCTTGGCGGGCCGCCCGGCTTTAGGAGTCCCTTCGGGCGGGCGCTGCCCGAAGGCGCTTCCGGTGGGCCGCTTTTCCGGTGTGTGCCACCTGCCTGAACGGTGGGCCCGCCGGCATCTGCCGGAACGGCGAGCAGGCCGAGCGCGCCCGCGTCTGGCGGCGGTCCGGCCAGACTGTCGTACCAGGCACCGACAATCATCCCAGCGGCGTGTCCCACTACGAATCTCCTTCGTACCGAGCATGGCATTTCGCGCTGGTGGATGGCGCGGACCAGGAAATCGCGATACCGATTTGGCCAGCCAGATTCGCCGCGATAATCTTTCCAATGCCACCAGATATGGCGAATTCCCGAATGCGCTGTAATAGTTAATGTCTTCAGAATTAATATCAGTTTCCCTCGATATGAAAGGAACACGCCTTGATGGCTGCGGAGACCACCGCCGCTCCCACCGTGCCCCGGCGGCAGCTCGGCCGGCACCTGCGCGCGCTGCGCAACCAGGCCAGGCTGACGACCAAGCTGGCCGCCCAGGCGCTGGAGTGGTCCGAGCCCAAACTGTGGCGGATCGAGACCGGCCAGACCACCCTGCGCAGCCTGGACGTGGAAGCCATGTGCCGGGTATACGGCGCGACCGCCGAGGTGACCCAGGGCCTGATGGTGCTGGCCCGGGAGACCAGGGCGGCCGGCTGGTGGCACCCCCACGACGAGGTCATCCCGGACTGGCTCGACCTCTACCTCGGCCTGGAAGAAGCCGCCTCGCGGCTGCAGCGGTACGACCCCGAACTGGTTCCCGGCCTGCTGCAGACCGCGGCCTATGCCCGCGAAGTGATCATGGCGGATCAGCCGGACGCCGGCGCGGAGGAAGTGACCCGGCGGATGCAGGCCCGGCTGGCCCGGCAGGCCCTGCTCGTCCGGGTCACCGCCCCGCTCAGCGCCGAGGTGCTGCTCGGCGAGGCGGCGTTGTGCCGTCCCGTCGGTGGCCCGCAGGTCATGGCCGGGCAGCTGAATGAGCTGGCCGATGCCGCGCTGCTGCCCAACGTCACTATCCGGGTCGTGCCGCTGCGGGCCGGGCTGCACCGCGGCGTGCTGGCCGGCCCGTTCGTGATCCTGCGCTTCCCGGTGAACGGCGACGGGCAGGAAAGTGAGCCGCCGGTCGTCTACGTGCCCGGCTTCACCGGGGCGCTCTACCTGGAAAAGCCCGCCGAGATCCAGCGGTACCACGAGGTCTACACCGGCATCGTGGCGGCCGCTCTGGATGAGCCTGCGTCACGGGCGATGATCCGGCAGGCCGCCCTGGAGTACGCGCCCTGACCGCGCAGCCGTACGGCACCGTCATCGCCCAGGCTGATCTCGGCGCCCGCCACCTCGCCGACCGTGGTCACCCTGGCTACCCGGGCCCGCTGAGCTGGCCCACCGCGTCCCGGAACGCCGCTACGGCGCCGGCAATGTCCGCGCGGCTGGTCTGCCAGTTGGATACGGACAGCCGGATCGCCCGCCGGCCGCCGACGGTCGTCCCGCTGAGCCATGCCGCACCGCTGTCGTTGACCCGGCCCAGGATCTCGTCGGTGGCCTGGTCGGTGCCGAACCGGAACAGCACCTGGTTGAGCACGACCTCGTTCAGCACCTCGCAGCCGGGCAGCCCGGCCATGCCCGCGGCGAACGCCCGGGCGTGCGCGCAGGACCGGTCCACCAGGTCCGCCACGCCGCGCCGGCCCAGCGACCGCAGCGCCGCGTAGACCGCGAAGCCGCGGGCCCGCCGGGAGAATTCCGGGGTCCAGTCGGCTGCGTCCCTGGGCCGCCCCGGCCCGCCCTGGACCAGGTAGCCGGCCGTGGCGCTCATCGCGGCCCGGTGCGCGGCCGGGTGGGCGCAGACGGCTACCCCGCAGTCGTAGGGGACGTTGAGCCACTTGTGCGTGTCGAACGCCCACGAGTCGGCCCGCCCGGCCCCGGCGACCAGGTGACGCAGCGCCGGGCTGGCCCCGGCCCACAGCCCGAACGCGCCGTCGACGTGCAGCCAGGCCCCGGCCGCGGCGGTGGCGTCGGCGATCGCGCCGAGGTCGTCGATGGCGCCGGTGTTGACCTCACCGGCCTGCGCGCAGACGATCACCGGGGTGCCGCGGGCGGCGGCCAGTTCGGCACGCAGCCGCCCGGTATCCATCCGGGCGGAACGGCCGGCCGGGATGACGGTCAGCGCGGCTCGGCCCAGGCCGAGGAAGCGCAGCGCCCGGTCGATGCTGACATGCCGCCGCTGGCCGGCCAGCACCCGGACCGGCGGCGCCCCGGCCAGGCCGCCGTCCTCGACGTCCCAGCCCGCGGCGGCCAGCACCTGGTGCCGGGCCGCGGCCAGGCAGGTCAGGTGGGCCAGCTGGCACCCGGTGGTGAACGCGAACGACGCGCCCGCCGGCAGCCCGAGCAGCCCGAGCAGCCAGCCGCCGGCCACCTCCTCGGCCACCGAAGCGGCCGGCCCACACGCGTAGAACCCCGGGCACTGGTCCCAGGCCGTGGTCAGCCAGTCGGCCGCGACAGCGGCGGGCAGGCCGCCGCCGATCACGAAGCCGAAGTAGCGGCCGGACGGGATCGCGACCAGTCCCGGTTCCGCCGCCCGGGCCAGGTCCTGCACCACCGACAGCGGGTCGGCGGGACCGGCTGGCAGCGGGCCGCCCAGCCGGGACCGCAGCTCAGCCACGCTGGCCGCGGCCCGCACCGGCCGGCTGTCCAGCGACCGCAGCCAGCCGGCGGCCAGCTGGGCAGTGCGGCGGAGCAGGTCGGCATCGGGCTTTCCCATCTCGATCTCCTTGGCACGGCGTGCTGGTGGTGGGCGACGACGACCATAGGCGGGGCCAGCCCGGGCCGTCTTGGACGCGATTGCCGCGGCTAGATTGGCGCTCGTGGTGGCCGAGACGGCCCGGATGTGGCGGGCCCCGGATCTGGGTGGCCTGGACCTGTTCCGGGCCACGCTGCGCGAGTTCTCCTTTTACCCGCACGCGCACGAGGAGTTCTTCATCGCGCTGACCGAGGCTGGCCTGGTCACCCCCAGCTACCGGGGCGCCCGGCACGTGCTCGGCCCCGGCGACCTGCTGGTGCTCAACCCGGGGGAAGCACACGCCGGTGGCCCGCCGGACGGCGGATGCTGGACCTACCGGGCGCTCTACCCCAGCCGGGCCCTGTTCAGCGAGATCAGCGCGGAGTTCCCCGCGGGCAGCGCCGCGGTGCCCGAATTCAGCCCCGACGCGGTACAGGACCGCGAGGTCACCGCGCTGCTGCACCGCTTCCACCGGCTCAGCGAGACACCCGGCGCCAGCCGGCTGGAACGGGAAGCCTGCCTGGCCCGGGCTCTCGTCCTGCTGGCCGCCCGGCACGCGCTCGGCCCCGCCGAGCCCAGGCCGGCCGGCCGCGAACCCGGCGCGGTCCGCCGCGCCCGGGCCTACCTGGACGAGCATGCCGCAGACAGCGTGACCCTGGCCGAGCTGGCCCGGCTGGCTGGGCTCAGCGCCTTCCACCTGTGCCGGGTGTTCCGGCAGTCGGTGGGCATGCCACCGCACGCCTACCAGACCCAGCTCCGGGTCCGGCAGGCCAAAGCCCTGCTCCGTGCCGGGCACCCGATCGCGTCGGCCGCCATCGCGGCCGGCTTCTACGACCAGGCCCACCTGACCCGGCACTTCAAGCGGATCGTCGGCGTGCCCCCCGGCCGCTACCTCATGGGCCTGCCCAGCCTGGGTGACCGCACGTACCGTGGTGATCATGCCCACGGCTAACCTGGCGTTCCGGCTGCTGGACGGGGCCCAAGCGGCCGGGCATGAAGACGAGCTGCGCGCGCTGCACGCCGAGGTGTACGCCGACCCGCCGTACCGGTGCCGCGAGGACGCCGCGATGTTCGGCCGCCGGTTCCGGGTGCGGCGCCGCCAGCCCGGTTTCGCCCTGGCCGAGGCGCGCCACGGCGAATACCTGATCGGCTACGCGGCCGGGATGCCGCTGCGGCCGGCCACGTCCTGGTGGCGATACCTGACCACTCCGCTGCCCGGCGACCTCACCACCGAGCACCCGGGCCGGACGTTCGCGCTGACCGACCTGCTGGTCCGGGCCGCCTGGCGGCAGCAGGGCATCGGCCGGGACCTGCACGACCTGATCCTGGCCAACCGCGGTGAGGAGCGGGCCACGCTGACCGTGCTGCCCGCGGCCACCCCGGCGCAGCGCGCGTTCCAGTCCTGGGGCTGGCAGAAAATCGCCCGCACCCGCGGGCCGGAGCCCGGCGGCGCCGTGTCCGACGTGCTCGTCATCGCTCTGCCGGTGGCCACGCCGGCCAGCCGTTAGGCGCGGCACGTGATCACCGGTGTGCACGCGATCGTCTTCTCCCCGGACGCCGGGCGGGTCCGGGCCTTGTTCGCCGGCGCCAGCCGCGGCACGCCTGGCCGCTGCCGGGCGCTGGGTAACTGGCCAGGGCGCAGCCGCCGGGCGAGCTCATCCCGGGAGTGGATACCCAGCCGCTGGTAGATGTGCCGCAGGTGGTACTCCACTGTCTTGGGGCTCAGGAACAGCGCGGCCGCGGTCTCCCGGGTGGTCTTCCCGCCGGTGAGCAGCAGCGCGATCTGCAGCTCCTGCGGCGTCAGCACGTCGATCGTGCTGGCGTCCCGCGGCTGGCGGGTCTCCCCGGTGGCGGCCAGTTCGGCGCGGGCCCGCTCGGCCCATGGCCGGGCGCCGAGCGCATCGAACGTGTCCGCCGCCGCCCGCAGCTGCTCGCGGGCCAGCACCCGGTTCCGGGACCGGCGAAGCCGCTCGCCAAACGCCAGCCGGGTGCGCGCCGCCTCGAACACGTCCATGGTCTGCCGGTGCAGGGTGACAGCGCGCTCGAAGTAGTCCGCGAAGCTGGTCTCCACGGCCAGCATGCCCTGGCAGCGCAGCGCCCGGGCCACCGCCCAGGGCTGTCCCTTGGCCGCCGCGGCCACGGTGAACGCGTCCGCGACCCGCTGCGCGCCGGCGGTCTGGCCCAGCTTCAGGTAGGAGTCCACCAGTTCGGCGGCCGGGGACACGTCCGGGTCCGTGATGGCCAGCTCGTCGAGCAGCTGCTGCTGGCACTCGAAGTGCGCCACCGCACCGGCCGCGTCGCCGAGGCCAAGCTCCAGCTCGCCGAGCGCGGCGGTGGCCCAGATCTCGTGCAGCCCCATGCCCAGCTCCCGGCACAGGGCCAGCGCTTCAGCGGCACCGGCCCGGCACTCCCGCTCCCGGCCGCGGCGCCCCTGCAGCCAGGCGAGACCCGCCATACCGAACGCCAGTGCCGTCTGCTGCCCGCTCTCCCGTGCGAGGTCGATGGCTTCTCGGTAGGTCGCTTCCGCGACCGCCCACCGGTCGCTGGTGGCCTGGTCGCGGGCGATCAAGTTGAGCGCGAACGGGAGCACGCCCACCGCGGCGTGCGCGCGGGCGGTCTGCAGTGCGTGGTCCAGCAGCGAGCGCCCGGTGCCGGAGTCGCGCAGGAACAGCGGCACGGCGGCCAGCCAGGGCAGCAGCCGGAGATCGTCGCGCACCTCGGCCGAGCCTTCGGCCAGCTTGACCGCCTCGTGCAGTGCGTCGGCGCCGGCCGCCGCGTCGCCGCCGATGATCCGGGCCGTGCCCAGGGCCGCCGCGGCCAGCACGCGGGTGCGTACCGACGGGCTGGCTGGCAGGCTGGCTCGCGCCCGCTCGGCGGCGGCCAGCGCCTCGGCTGGCCGCCCCGCGTACAGGCCGGCGAAGGCGGCTTCGGCCAGCATCCTGACGGCCAGTTCCGGGTCGCCGGCCCGGCCGGCCGCCTCGGTCAGGATCGCGTGGCCGCGCAGCACCGGGCCGCGCAGCGTGGCGATATGGCCGGCCAGCCGGTCGATCTCGACCTGGACCCGGGGATCTCCTCCGGCGGCCAGCGCGCGGGCCTCATCCAGCAGCGCGACCGCCCGGCTGGTCAGGCCGGCCAGCCAGGCCGTCTCGGCCGCCTGCCAGAGCAGCCAGGCCCGCCGCTCAGCGCCGGCGGCCAGCCGCCCGGCCCGCTCGAACGCGGCCGCGGCGGTCACGTACGCGCTGCGGTCCCGGCTCCGGGCCGCCGCCTGGGCCAGCGCGGCGGAGGCCGCGTCGTCCGGGCCGGCCGCGGCCGCGGCCAGATGCCAGGCGCGGCGGTCCCCATCCCGGTCGGGCAGCGCGGCGGCCAGCGCCCGGTGTACCGCCCGGCGCTGCTCGGCCGGCGCGTCGGCGTACACGGCCGACCTGGCCAGCGGATGGCGGAACTCCACGGTGCCCGCGTGCAGCGTGAGCAGGCCGGCGTTCTCCGCGGCGGCCAGCGCGGACAGGTCGATGCCCAGCCGGGCCGCGGCCCGGTCCAGGGTGGCCAGATCCCCGGTGTCGCTGGCTGCGGCCAGCACCAGCGCCTGCCGGGCGGCCTGGTCGAGCTGCCCGGCCCGGTGCAGGAACGCACCGCAGACCCGGGCCGAGACGAGGACCGGGGCGCCCTCAGGAGCCAGCACCACGTCTGGGGCGTCCGCCGCGAGTTCCAGCAGTGCCAGCGGGTTGCCGGCCGTGGCCAGGTGCAGCCGCCGGGCCGCCTCGGTGGGCAGCCCGGGCATCAGCGCGGCCGCCTCGTCGCTGGTCAGCCCGGTGAGCCGGAGCGTGGGCAGGTCCGCCCCGTCGAGCAAGGACGGCGCACCGTCGCGGACCGCGACCAGCACGGCGACCTGGTCGGCCATCAGCCGCCGGAACGCGAACAGCAGTGCCTGCGCGCTCGATCCGTCCAGCCACTGGGCATCGTCCACCAGCACGGCCACCGGGCCCTGCTCGGCGTACGCGGCCAGCAGGCTGAGCGTGGCGGCGCCCACGGCGAACCGGTCCTGGGCCGATCCAGGCCGCAGCGCCAGCGCGCTTTCCAGCGCCGCCGCCTGCGGCGGCGGGATCTGGTCGAGCAGCACCAG
>Ga0335073_10017014_pt1 | contig 10173 bp, 8 predicted proteins | sample Lox_Sample_22_FD_207093 | JGI IMG/M metagenome (GOLD analysis project Ga0335073, IMG submission 207093) | Soil microbial communities from Loxahatchee National Wildlife Refuge, Florida, United States - Lox_Sample_2.2 | ecosystem: Environmental > Terrestrial > Soil > Wetlands | place: USA: Florida... | reverse complement strand
CGAGCGCTTCCTGCCTCCGGCCCGTGATGAAGACGTAGGCGCCTTCTTCAACGAACCGCTTGGCGCTCGCCAGTGCCATGCCGCTCGATCCACCCGTGATGACTGCAACCTTACCCTCAAGCTTTCCCATCATTGCTCCTTTCGATAGTCGTCGTATTGTTCAAACCAGATCTCGTGGTTATACGTTTTCCTTCTAGTCCTTTTAAAGAGATCTGGGACTCTAGGTTTAGGAGGCGAATGGATCGTCCACATGGACTGACCCCTTCGCTCTCTCGAATCCCGATTCAGATGGCCGACATGCCGCCGTCGACGGACAACTCGACCCCATTCACGAAGCTCGAATCGTGTGACGCAAGAAACAGCGCGACCGTCGCAATTTCCTCAGGACGACCCATCGTTCCCCGCGGGATGAGGGATTCCCACAACTGCTTCGTCTCCTTGTCGATTCGCTGAGAATCCGGTGTATCGACCGGCCCCGGGCTCAGCACGTTCACCCGGATATTCCTGCGCTTCAGTTCGTTGAGCCACGTGCGCGCGAATGAGCGCAACGCCGCCTTGCTCGCCGAATAGACGCTGAAACCAGGAAAACCTTTCACCGAAGCAACTGATCCGGTCATGAAGATCGATCCGCCATCATTGAATAGCGGCAACGCCTTCTGAACCGTAAACAGCGTTCCGCGCACGTTCAGGCCGAAGGCCGCATCGAAGTGCTCCTCGGTAATCTCGCCCAGTTTGGCGGCTTCGCCCCTGCCGGCGCTCGCGAACAGGACGTCGATCTTGCCCTTTTCCCGCTTGACCGTATCGAACAGGCGGTCGAGGTCGTCGAGATTGGACGCGTCGCCGCGCACGCCGGTCACGTTTCGGCCAATCAACTTGACGGCCTCATCGAGCGCTTCCTGCCTCCGGCCCGTGATGAAGACGTAGGCGCCTTCTTCAACGAACCGCTTGGCGCTCGCCAGTGCCATGCCGCTCGATCCACCCGTGACGACTGCAACTTTACCCTCAAGCTTTCCCATAAGTGCTCCCTTCGTGAATTAAAATTGCCATTGCACCGGATTTCAACCGTTGCCTTGGTGCGTCCGGATGTTCCGGAACACTCATTACAGATGTATTCGAAGGCGAGTCGGGTGCACGATTCCGCGATCTAATATTCCAGTGGTGAGCAAAACGATGAAAACGGGGAACGGAAAGACTGGACGACCAATCAGCTTTGACAAAGACGCCGCTCTGGAGGCGGCGATGCTGCTTTTTTGGGAACGTGGGTACGAGGGAACATCCATGGCCGATCTCACTCAGGCGACGGGTCTCAACCCCTCAAGCATTTATGCGGCTTTCGGTGACAAGCACGCGTTGTTTCAGCTCGCGGTGAAGCGCTACATGGAAATGCGAGCGCAATACGCAGGTAAGGCCCTGGAGGAACCGACTCTCGAAAAGGTTGTTCGCGCACTCTTCGACAACACGGTTGCGTTTCTCACCACGCCCGGCCATCCTCCGACATGTATGACGCTGGCGGGGGCGGTTGGCTGCAGCTTGGAGGCTACGCCCGCCAGAGACCTCATGACGGCGATACGTAAACAGAATCAACTGGCTTTAAGGCAGCGCCTTCTTAAAGCGCGAAGGAGCGGTGAGTTGCCGAAGGATATCGACGTGGACGACTACACGAGGTATTTGGCGGCGATTATCGCCGGTCTATCGATCCAGGCAGCCAATGGTTCAACGAAGGCAGAACTCAACCGGACCGCTCAGATGGCCCTTCGGCATCTTGGTTACTGAGCGGCCACTCCAACGGCTCTTCGATCTTTAGTTCGTCGCGGATGCTACAAATCGTTCGGGCAAAAAATTGGCCGATCCGATTCAGCGACTCCGTTGCGGCTTGCAGTTGCCGGACCGCTCCGACGAAACCAGGGACCATTTATTCCCCCACGTCCACATGAATCCACCCCCGCGGCCACTGCATGCTCCACGAAGCGGATCGAGTCGTCGCAACATTTCGTCGTTGGCCACATACGGATCGGAGGGAGCCCGGCCAGATCGGCTTGGAGGGGAGACGCAAGTGGAGCACGGGCTGGCCGCAAATTGATGGGGTGATCCGGCAACCATCCCAACTCTCGTACAGGCGACTACCGAATATCCCCGAAAAATGACCGCAGGTCGTCAGCCAGGAGTTCCGGTTCCTCGTGCGCCGCGAAATGACCTCCTCGCGACATATCCGACCACCGTTGGACGTTATAGCCCCGCTCAACCCACACGCGCGGAGCTGCGGAAATCTCCTTTGGAAAACGTGCGATCGCGCACGGCACCCGTACGGATTCTCCCCGAGCGAATTGCAGGGGCGCGCGGCCGTTCTCGAAATACAGACGGAATGAGGAACCGATCGTCTCCGTCATCCAGTACAAGGTAATGTTGGTCAGTAACTCGTCGCGCGAAAAGCGGCGGTAGACGTCACCGTCACAATCCGATCATTCCCGAAATTTTTCCAGAATCCAGGCGGCCAACGCAGCCGGCGAATCATTCAAACCATACGCGGCGGTTTGAGGCCGAGTTCTTTGCAGATGCGAATAAGCGCCATCGCGCTCGGACCATTGAGCGATGCTATTGAGAAACTCGGTTTCTCCTGTGGTCAGTACCGTTCCCTCTTCCAGAAAGGGTCGATAGGACCCCGGAATGAAGTTGAGGTGAATCCCAAGAATTCGGTCGGGATGACGCAGGCCGAGAGCTGTCGCCACTCCCGCACAGAGATCGCCTCCTTGAGCCGCGAACTTCGGATAGCCGAGTTCGCTCATCAATTCGACCCAAATTTCCGCAATGCGAAAGGCATTCATGCCCGGCCGCATCGGTCGATCGGAAAACCCGTAACCGGGAAGCGAAGGGATGACAACATGGAACGAGTCGGTAAGCAAGGGGACGATGCGCAGCATCTCCAGAAAAGAGCCTGGCCATCCATGAGTGAGGATCAATGGTGTGGCTGCGGCCCGTCGGCTGGGGATGTGAATGAAGTGGACCCCCACTTCACGTGACGTGAAACGGTACTGCGGAAAACGCGCAACTCTTTCCAACTGTGCTCGCCAATTGAACTGCGTGGCCCAATACCCGCAGATATCCTGGAGAAAGTCAAGGTCGAATCCATATTCCCAGGTTGTGCCAGCAATCTGATCGGGCCAGCGAGTCCTGCGCAGGCGTTCCCTGGGGTCGTCGAGAGCCGGTTGCGAAAAAAGGCAGCTCGCAAAGATTCCAGAGCCATGGTCATAATTATCGCAACCGATCTCACGGCAGTGCCGCGGGAAACTCGAGGAGCGACGACGTCGCGACCGACCCACCCATTTCGCAAAATGCTTCATGGTCACGGCTGAACGGCATCACCGCCACCGTGTCGTCGGGATGCGCTGCGCACGAAAACGGCGGACGTTCGGCCACGGGCGCGCTGTGGGCGACTTTGGGCGCCAGGGTGGTGGGTTCCTTACCGGGCTTAAAGCCGCGCGTCGTGGTGCCGAGTAAACGAATTGTCGCGCCGGATCTGTTCTGAGGGCAGCCTTGTACGGCCAATTGACGGGGATCAGGACCTTCTATGAGGAATCCGATCAAGTGTTCTCCGAGTGGCCGACAATCCGCTTCGGAGCAAACGTTGGCGGATTGAAAGCGCGTTTATGAGGAGTAATCCGGGCAGATCGGCAGACTGCGCATTCATCGCCAATTTGACAGAATGAATCCCTGGCAGAAACAGCCCTTTCCGCTTGCCCTCTTGCGATAGCTCAGGCGATCTCATTTGAATTTTGAGACCGTTTGGCCAGAAAGGCCATCTTTGGATAAACTGAGCAAGATCCTTAAATGCCAGTACCCGCAGGCACTCTCTTCGGACCTTACCAAGTCCTCTCGCCAATCGGAGCGGGAGGGATGGGCGAAGTCTACAAGGCGCGCGACACGCGTCTGGACCGCGATGTCGCAATCAAGGTTGCCGCCGAACAGTTCTCAGAGCGATTCGAGCGGGAAGCGCGGTCCATTGCCGCGCTGAACCATCCCAACATTTGCCAACTCTACGATGTCGGCCCGAATTACCTGGTGATGGAACTGATCGAGGGAGAGCCTCCGAGAGGCCCGCTACCGGCCGAGCAGGCGCTCGACTATGCACGCCAGATTGCGGGCGCTTTGGAGGCGGCCCATGAGCGAGGGATCATCCATCGTGATCTGAAGCCGGCCAACATCCTGATTACTGCTAGCGGAGTGGCGAAAGTGCTCGATTTCGGCCTGGCGAAAGCCGCCGAGACCGCCGGCGCTTTGGGCGACCCTGCGAATTCGCCTACCATCACGATGTTTGATACCCGCGCGGGAGTCATCCTGGGCACGGCAGCGTACATGAGTCCGGAGCAGGCTCGCGGTAAGCCGGTGGATCGGCGCGCGGATATATGGGCCTTCGGGGTGGTGCTGTGCGAGATGCTCACCGGCAAGCAGATCTTTACCGGCGAGACGATCACCGATGTTCTGGCATCGGTGGTAAAGGAGCAGCCGGTCCTGAATCAAATTCCCGCGCCGGTCCGCATGATCGTCGAGCGCTGCCTGCAAAAAGATCCGCGCCAGCGTTGGCAGTCTATCGGGGACGTGCGGGTATTGATCGAGGCACTGCTCCAGAATCCCGGAAAGATTCTGGAGGCAGAACCGCGGACGGTGGCCAGGTCGGCGTGGAAACGCGCCGTTCCCATCGTCGTTACGGCGATTCTGGCGTGTGTGATCACCGGCGGCCTCGCGTTCTGGGCTCTGAGGCCCGCGCCGCTATCCATCACGCGATTTTCCGTCCCTTTGGGCGAAGGGCGGTTCTTTACCAATACAGGCCGCCGGGATATCGCAATCTCGCCGGACGGGACCCAGATGGTTTATATCGCAAACGGCCAGCTTTATCTGCGGCGGATGGCGGAACTGGAAGCCCGGCCCATTCCAGGCAGCCAAGACCCCGAGGGTATCAGCAATGTCGTGTTCGCTCCAGACGGCGGGTCGATCGCCTATTGGGCCGTATCGGAACACGCGCTCAAGCGGATAGGCCTCGCCGCCGGGGGCGCCGTGATCATCTGCCACGTTGCCCAGAATCCGGCCGGTATGAGTTGGGACACCAGTGGAATCGTGTTCGCCCAGGCCAGCCAGGGGATTTTCCGAGTCTCCGCAAACGGCGGCAACCCGGAACTTCTTTCAGCCGCGAAGAAGGATGAGACGGTTGGGTCCCCCCAAATACTGCCGGGCGGGCAAGCCGTGCTGTTCTCGATCCGGCACGGAACAGACGCAGACTCGGATCAGGTTGTGGCCGAAACCCTGAAATCGAATTCGCGCAAAGTTCTGCTCCGGGAGGGAGCCTCCGCGCGGTATGTGCCCACCGGGCATCTCGTCTACGCATCGGCCGGCTCGCTCTATGCGGCGCCCTTCGACGCCCGGCGACTGGAGGTGAAGGGAGCCGCGGTCGCAGTCGTCGAAGGTGTAAAGCGAGGACTCACGCGCTCGACTTCCGACGTGGCGCAGTTCGACTTTTCGAGCACCGGATCGTTGATCTACATTCCTGGTCCTGCAACGCCGCTTTCGCTCCAGGATTTCCTGGGACTTTACACTCCAAACGGGAATGTGGAGACGCTGAAGCTCCCGCCGGGAGAGTACGGCTTCCCGCGTGTGACTCGCGATGGCAAACGTGTGGCCTATGAAGTCGACAACAGCGGCAGCAAGACCGCCGATATCTGGATCTACGATTTATCGGAGACCAATGCGCCGCGCCGGCTGACATTTCAGGGGGCAAATCGTTATCCAGTGTGGTCCCCGGATGGCGAACGCGTAGCGTTCCAGTCCGATCGCGAAGGGGACCTGGCCATCTTCTGGCAGCGCGCCGATGGCGCCGGGACGGCGGAGCGGCTGACCAGACCGGAAAAAGAAATCGCCCACATTCCGGATTCTTTCTCGCCCGACGGCCAGCAGCTTTCCTTCACCGCTCACGCGAGCAACAACCCTTCGAGTGTGTGGACCCTTTCGCTTCGCGACCGGAAAGCAACACTTTTTGCGGACGGCGGCTCCGGTCTGGCCGAGGACTCGACGTTCTCGCCCGACGGCCGCTGGCTGGCATACTCGATCGATACGCCAGCGGGCGGCGGCGACGTGCTCTACGTACAAGCTTTTCCGCTTGCGCCGGGCAAGTACCAGATCTCCCAAGGAGGGCATGCCGCGTTCTGGTCAAGTGATGGGAAGCAGCTTACATTCGACGCGGGACCGCACCAGTACGCGACCGTGAAAGTGACCACGACTGGCGGTTTTGCCTTCAGCAGTCCAACCGTTTTCCCTAGCAGGCTCGCGGGCGCAGCCTCCGGGCCGCGGCGCTTTGACGGTCTCCCCGATGGGCGAATCGTCGGTGTTGTCAATGCGGACTCGACTCAGACGGGTGCGCCCGCGGCTGCGCAGATCCAGGTGGTGCTCAACTGGTTCGAAGAGCTGAAGCAGCGCGTTCCGATACGGTAGAGGACCAAACGAGTAGCTGAGGCCGGCTCAGCCCGTCCCAATTGAGGTGACGCCTCAAATTGAATTGCTGCAAAAACTTGGATCATGATTCTGCGGTCCGGCCCGCGAGACCTGGCTCGGCGAGCTTGCTGCGGGCACTCGCAGAGTTCACCGCCCCACAGCCGCCGTGCGACGCTGCAATTCATCCCCGAAGTGGAACAGAAAGGTAACCTGCATGGGCGACTTGCTTTCGCCTCCGGTGTCCGCCAGGATAGCAGCCAGATGTTTGCCGTCTGGCGCCACGTCCCAGGTGGTGTAGGTCCCCAAGAACTCGACGCGAGCGTCGTACCACGGGTGCGGTCTTCCGAATGCAAACAAATCCGCGGGAGCGGTGTAGCTTACGGCCATCACGCGCTGATCGGGAGTTTGATACAACAGCTCCCCGGTCTGCGACCAAGCCGGAAAGAAGCCGCCTTCTGTGGAGACCTGCCACCGGCCTCCTGAGGAAGCGCCCTTGGTGCGGAACGGCCGAACATAAACTTCCCACTCTCCACTTTGGCTGGAAGAAGCGTAGGCCAGCCACCGCCCATCCGGCGAGATTCGCGCGTAGGCCTCCTCCGCCTGCGTGCCCGCCAGCAATTCCATCTTGCCCAGCTTAGGCCGGGCGGGATCGCCTTCGATTGTCGCGGTGAAGAGGTTCTGATGACGGCCCTTATCATCGACCGTCTCGACGCCAAGCACAAGGCGCTTGCCATCTGGAGAGATCGCGTAGGGAATCTCGTTTGCCTGGCCGTCGGTCAGGCGTTGCGCCTCTCCCGCGCCGTCCGCGCGAATCCAGTAGAGCCCAGGCGCGCCCCAACCCTCCGATTTGAAAATGATGTATCTACCATCCGGCGTCCACGCAGGCCAGTGAATGCGGCCGTCCAGAAAGGTCAGACGGGAGGCGGTGTCCCGGTCCAGATCCCGTACCCACATATCGCTGTTGTTGGCGCTGCCACCGCGCGCCATCGAATACGCCAGCCGTCTGCCGTCCGGCGAAAATCGTGGCGTGAGGTAAATGCCCGGCCTCGGATCCAACGGCTGCGTCTTGCCCGAACGGTCGACCAGCATGACCTTCCAATAGCCTTGCTGCGCCTTTCCTGGCAGATAGGCGACGGTGCCGTCGCCGGAAAAAGTGAGAACCGCACCTGCGACGGGGTTGCCGCTCACCTCCTCGATGATAGGCGCGGCCGGGCCTGTGACGGCCAGCCGTTTCAAATCGAAGAGCACCCCATAGAGCACTGCCGAGCGCAAATAAATCAAGCGGCCCTGTCCGTCGGGAGTCGTAAGGTAACGGCCCGAGTATCCGCCGCGCACCAAGGTTTTACGCTCGCCTGTGACGGTCGAGACCGCCTCGATGGTGGCGTTGTCGTAGTCCGCGTTGCGCGTGTGCGCGGTGAACAGAATTTCATGGCTTCCCGGAAGTACCTGCGGCCAACGATGGGTGACCTCCCCGGGCTTTAAATGAGTGACCGGTTGGGGAACGCCTCCCGAGGAAGACACCCGGCTGAGCGGGGTAGTAGCGCCCAGCGCCAGCACGATGTTGCCGTCATCGCCCCAACTGGCCCCGCGAAAAATGGGAGCATCGCAGATCGTAAACGCTGCGCCGCCCTCGATCGGGACCTTCTTCACTTTGGTATCGACGCGAAAACCGATCCATCGCCCGTCGGGGGAGAAGAAAGGCGCATCGCCGTTTTCCGTTCCGGGGATGGGCAGGAGTTGCTTCTGTGAGAGCAGGCGCGTATATAGGCGCGCCGTGCCGTCGGAGCCCTGCAAGGCGACCACAATGCGGGTGCCGTCCGGCGAAAGCGCCAGCAGGCCCGGACTGTTGCTGGCGCCTGAAATCCCGCTCGTTTGACCGTCAGGAGACATGTCCGCCGACACCTGGATGAGCGGGTGCAACGCGGCTGGCCTGCTGGCCCGCCAGGCGATGACGCCCGCGACCAGCGCGATCAGCGCGAAGACGGCGGCCAGCCAATTTGGCGCTCCGCCAGGGTGTGGCCGAGCCGCCGCGGGAGTTGGCGCTTCCACCACCGGCTCCGAAAGCGCGTTCCCCAGAGCGATACGTGCTTCGCCGATGTCGCGCAGACGGGTCTTAACGTTGCGATCCAGACAGCGGCCCACCAGGGTGCGGACCGGCGCCGGAATTGTCGCGGGCAGCCCAGTCAAATCGATCTCCGCGCGCAGCACGTCCGCCAGCGTGTGTGCGATGGTTTCCCCGGCAAAGAGGCGCTTTCCGCTCAGCGCCTCGTAAAGCAGTACGCCGAAGCTCCAGATGTCGGCGCGCTTGTCCACCGGCTTGCCGGCAGCCTGCTCCGGGGCCATGTAGCCGGCTGTCCCCATGATGAGGCCCGCCTGCGTCGCGCGGATGGTGACGGTGGGCGAATCGGCGCCGGAGGCTGCCGTAACCGGCGGCTCCGGAGATTTCGCCAGGCCGAAATCCAGCACCTTCGCTACGCCTTCCGGGGTCACTTTCACGTTGGCCGGCTTGAGGTCGCGGTGCACGACACCTTTCTCGTGCGCCGCCTCCAGTGCCTCGGCGATTTGCCGGGCGATATCGAGCGTTTCCTCCAATGGGATCGCACCCGCCGCCAGCCGCTCCTCGAGGGTCTGGCCCGGAACCAGCTCCATCACCAGCGCCTTCTCTTCCACGCCGTAAATCACCGCGATATTCGGGTGATTGAGCGAAGCCAGCACCTGGGCTTCGCGCTTAAAGCGCGCTAAATAATCGGGATCGTTCGCCAGAGGGTCCGGCAGAATCTTGAGGGCCACTTCGCGATTCAGCCTGGTGTCGACGGCGCGATACACCGCACCCATGCCGCCTTCGCCAAGCTTCGAGAGGATCTTGTAATGGGCGATGGAGAGCTGCGGGATCATCGGGCGCGATTCAAGAATATTACCACTTGACCCGCGAGTTGCGCGCCCGGGCGTTTGACGCACAAAACTCCACGCACCGCATCCAGGCGACCGGTTGCCGCCTATGCTGACATTCGCCCACATGGCGTTCGGTTAGGCATCCCGGATTACTCCCGACAAGTCGGCTTGTGACCGCTAACTGTTTGCTGCGGGCGGATCATGCCACTCAGAGAATGCTCGGCCTTGGTGTTCATGCAGATACCAAAGTGGATGATTGATCCGAGGGAAACGCTATCCAGCCGCATGAATGAAGAGTCGCCGACCGTTGGAGCGGGTGGTGGGTTCCCTCACCCGGCTTACAGCGACCGTACCCCGTCGGGACAGTACCGCGACCAGCCGACTGACCTGATACCTCACACCCCACCCGCTCGAACGACGAGGAGCAGCATGATTGCGAAGACGCCCAGAATGTAGTAGACCGTTCCTGACACAGGATCTCGGGTCGCGAGGTATTGTGTTATCGACGAGCCGCGCACCCAGAGCGCTAGGCCGAATTCCGCGACGAGCATCAAGCCGAGGGCGATGCCACCAACTCCGAGCCGGACAAGTGCTTCCGACGATACCGCAAAATGTAGAACAATCCATCGCGCCGCCACAATCGTGACCACAAGCATGAGGGGCATTTCCACAAGTTCGCCCTTCCGCGTCCCGATACGAGGCACAACCCAGAGCGTGCGAATCGCCCCAAGAACGAAGCCAGCCCCAAACACGAATGCGAAATAGAGTACGCCCGCTTTGAGAATCTGCATGATTGCTTTCTGC
>Ga0335073_10017012_pt1 | contig 10174 bp, 10 predicted proteins | sample Lox_Sample_22_FD_207093 | JGI IMG/M metagenome (GOLD analysis project Ga0335073, IMG submission 207093) | Soil microbial communities from Loxahatchee National Wildlife Refuge, Florida, United States - Lox_Sample_2.2 | ecosystem: Environmental > Terrestrial > Soil > Wetlands | place: USA... | reverse complement strand
GCCGGTCTTGATCCCGGCCTTGAACTGCGAGGTGGCCTGGATCTTGCCGAGCAGCCAGTTGTCGGAGGTGCCGAAGTCGGCCAGGTCACCGGTGAGCGGGTGGATGAAGGCGATCGAGATGTCCTGCGTGGCCGAACCGGACGAGGTCGGAGTCGAGGCCGAGGCGCCCTTGATGCTGGAACTGCAGGCGGCGAGCAGTCCGCCGCCCCCCACGACGACCGCGCCGGCGCCGGCCGCGCGCAGCATGCCGCGCCGGCTCATGCCGGCCGGGGACGTCCCCTCCAGGCCCCCGCTCGCGGGCGACGTGCCGTCGGACTGCGAAGTCTGGTCACTCATGTGCAATCTTCTCCCTTTGAGGTCGCGCCCGGAGCGCGGGACCGCGTCTGAGGTGACACCACGACCCCCGCAGGCCAGTCAAGGGATGCGCGGCGTCATGGGGCTAGCAGCACCGAATATCCCGGTTTAGAGCCACCGGCTTGATGTCTATGCAGCAGGTAGGTGGCCGCCGAGCCTCGATGCGGGGTGCGTTTGCGTCCGAATTTCGTTGTGCTGTGTGGCGGTTTTGCTATGTGGAGGTGTGCCGGTCGCGGCACCGCTGGTGTTCGTGCGCTCTGCGAACGAACGTACATATAAAGAACAGTATGGCAACGCTAGGTTCCTGTTCTGGGTTAGTCAACGTACGTTATGTAACTGTTTCATAGCGTGAGATGACGAGGTCGCAGGCCTGGTAGGACCCGTAAACCGAGCAATCGTTCATGTTCATTCAGACCCCTCCGCACAGCGTCGCTGCTTTCCTGCCTGCTGCTGGTCGAGCAGGGCGGCGATAACGCTGTGCAGGTGTCGGCGGGTGGCCTCTTCCGCCTCGGCGGGCTGTCGCCCGATAATCGCGGCGATGATCGAGAGGTGCTCGCCCAGCGAGGCCTGCGGTCGGCCGGGGCGCAGCGCCAGCTGGAATTGATGCCGTACCAGCTGCCCGTTCAGCCGCTCGAGCAGTCTGGCTGCCACCGTCTGGCCGGAGATCTCCCTGACCAGCCGGTGCAGTTCGTGGTTCAGTGCGGAGTACTTCAGCGACTCGCCGTCCGCGGCGCTGCGCTCGAGCTGCTGGCCCAGCTGGTTCAGCCGGGCGGCCTGTTCCTCGGTCACGAGTTCGGCCGCCTTGGCCGCGCACAGTCCTTCCAGCGCCATCCGGCACTCGGTAATGGCGACGGCCTCGGCGATGGTCACGACCCTAACCCGCGCACCGCGGTTCGGGATACGCTCCACTAGGCCCTCGGCTGCGAGGTCGAAAAGAGCTCCGCGCAGGCTCGCCCGGGTCACGCCGAGCATCCCCGCGAGTTCCTCTTCGATCAGGCGCTGGCCCGGGGCCATGTCGCCGGCCAGGATCGCCTGCCGCAGCCGCTCGCCCGCGCGCTGCCGCCCGGCCGCCCCGGCCAGCACCGCCCGCCCGGCCCCGCCGTCGACGGCCCTGCCGTCGGTGGCCCCGCCGTCGGTGGCCCTGCCGTCGGTGATGCTGCCTTCCCTGGCCGGTGCCGGGTCATCCCGCTCTAGCACGTCGCGATCCTAGAAAATTTTCGACAATATTGTCAACAATCGATCCCAGATCGTTAACCAGGAGATATGCCGAGGTCAGCGGCCCGCTGTGCAGCCCCGCGGGATGTGGCTGACCGCGCAAGGCTGACTCGCGGCACCGGTCCGTGCCGCGGCCGAGGTCAGCAGCCGTCCGGACGCCCGCCGAACGCGCGATCGGCCCGCAGGACCAAGACAGTTCTACACCGGCACGAGGCAGGCGCGCCCGCGGGGATGCCCGTGACCAGTGGGACGGCGATGAGTCCGCCGCGCCGTCTTCTCCAGGTACTGAACGTGGCACTGCATACCGTTTTCGGTACACGGTGCCACACCCACTACCGGGGAAGGGGGTCAGCCCCCTGGGGAAGAGGCGGGCGCGCCGGGATCTGGGCAACCGATTACTAGTCAGTGCCGGTTGTCTGGCACAATGTGATGCTGACCGCCTGGCCCTGCGACGCCCTCTCACCGTTCGCCCGGCCTGGTTCCATTGCGGGCCCGTCGGCTGTTCCCCGGTCGGCGCGGGTCCGCCGCCTCGCATCTAGTTCGCTGGGAGAAGACCACAGCCGTGGCTGTCAAAATCAAGCTGAAGCGCCTGGGCAAGATCCGGGAGCCCTACTACCGGATCGTCGTCGCGGATTCGCGCACCAAGCGCGACGGGCGCGCCATCGAGGAGATCGGCAAGTACCACCCGAAGGCCGAGCCCTCGCTCATCGAAGTCAATTCCGAGCGGGTGCAGCACTGGCTGTCCGTGGGCGCGCAGCCCACCGACCCGGTCCGCGTCCTGCTCAAGATCACCGGGGACTGGCAGAAGTTCACCGGAGAGCCCGGGACGGAGGGCACGCTCCGTACCGCCGCGCCGCGCGAGGACAAGAAGGAGCGCTTCGCCGCCGCCGTCGGCCAGAGCCAGGCGGCCAAGGACGCCAAGGCGGCCAAGGACGACAAGGGTTCCGCCAAGGCATCCGCCAAGTCCGCCACCCAGACGGCCCCGAAGGAAGGCGGCCAGAAGCCCGCCAGGGACGCCAAGGACGGCAAGGGCTCGGTCGGTCAGTCCGCCGCCGCCGACGGCGCCGCCAAGGGCGGCGGCCGCGCGAAGGCCAAGGCCGCCGAGGCCGAAACCCCGGCCCAGACTGCGCCCGCCGAGGCCAAGGCCGCCAAGGCTGAGGCCGCCAAGGCTGAGGCCGCCAAGGCTGAGGCCGCCGAGGCTGAGGCCGGGCCCGCGAAGGCCAAGGCCGCCGAGGCTGAGACCGCACCCGCCGAGGCGGAGGCCAAGGCCACTGAGGCCAAGGCTAAGGCCGCCAAGACCGACGCCGCGGCTGCCGAGCCCGAAGCCGCTGCCGAGCCCGAAGCCGCCGCCGAGCCCGAAGCCGCCGCCGAGCCCGAAGCCGCTGCCGAGCCCGAAGCCGCCGAGGCACAGGCTGTCGAGCCGGAGGCCGCGGCCGACGCCGGGACGTCCGAGGCTGCGGAGACCGCCGACGTCAGCGCGGAGGCCGAGGCCCCGGCGGACGAGCCGGCCAGCGGAGCCTGACGTGCTCGAGGAGGCCCTTGAACACCTCGTCCGGGGCATTGTTCAGTACCCGGACGAGGTGCACGTGGCCACCAGGCCGCTGCGCCGTGGCAGCGTCCTCGAGGTGCGGGTGCATCCCGACGACCTCGGCAAGGTCATCGGCCGCGGCGGGCGTACCGCCAGGGCGCTGCGGACCGTGATCGGCGCCCTGGCGGGGAGCCGCTACGTGCGCATCGACCTGCTGGACGTCAACGAGGCTCGCTGAGGTTCGGTGCGGGTTATCGTCGGCCGGATCGGCCGTCCGCACGGGATCCGCGGCGAGGTCGTGATCGGGGTCAGGACCGACGAGCCCGACCTCCGCTTCGCCGTCGGATCCCGCCTGGACCTGGAGCGCTCCGACGCCGACGGGAACGGCAACGACCCGGCCGGCCAGCAGCTGACGGTCGCCTCGGCGCGGTGGCACTCCGGGCAGCTGCTCGTCTCGTTTGCCGGGATCACGGACCGGACCGCGGCCGCGGAACTGACCGGCGGCTGGCTCGGCGTCGACACCAGCCAGCTCCCGGAGACCGGAGACCCGGACGAGTTCCGCGATCACGAGCTGATCGGCCTGTCCGTGCGCACGACCTCCGGCGACCCCGTCGGCGAGGTCACCGACGTGCTGCATTACGGCCAGGACCTGCTCGTGGTGCGCCGCGCCGGGCAGCCACCTGGCGAGTACCTGGTGCCGTTCGTGAAGGCGATCGTGCCCGAGGTCGACGTCCGCGGGGGTGTCGTCGTTATCGACCCGCCGCGCGGCCTGCTCGATCCCGCCGAGGCCGAGGAATGATGCCGTCCCCGCCGAGCCTCCGCCGCCCCGCGGCCGTGTTAGCGTGGCTGGCCCGCGAACCACCGCTCGTTCTGGATAAGAAGAAAAGAGAAGAGCAGCGGACAGGGCCTTGGGCTCCCGGAGAAGAGGGTGAGGGCGTGGGGCTCCGCATCGATATCGTCACGATCTTCCCCGAGTACTTCGCCGGGCCGCTCGGCGCCTCGCTGATCGGCAAGGCGGCGTCGCGCGGCAGCCTTGAGTTCGGCGTTCACGACCTGCGGCACTGGGCCGGCGATGTCCACCACACGGTCGATGACGTGCCGTTCGGCGGCGGACCCGGGATGGTCATGAAGCCGGACGTCTGGGGTGACGCGCTGGATGAGATCGTCCCTGACGGCGCCGCCCGGCTGGTGGTGCCGACGCCGAGCGGCGTGCTCTTCACCCAGCAGGCGGCGGCGCGGTACGCGACAGAACGCCGGCTGGTCTTCGCCTGCGGGCGATACGAGGGCATCGACGGCCGGGTCGTCGAGGCAATGCGCACGCGCATGCCGGTAGACGAGGTGAGCGTCGGCGACTACGTGCTGGCCGGCGGCGAGGCAGCGGCCCTTGTCATGATCGAGGCGGTGGCGCGGCTGCGGCCCGGTGTCCTCGGCAACGCGTGCTCGGCGGGCGACGACTCGTTCGGCGGCGATGCCGGAACCTCCATGCGAGGTCTGCTCGAGGGGCCTGTTTACACCAGGCCGCGGGCCTGGCGGGGGCGGGAGGTGCCCGAGGTGCTGCTGTCGGGCAATCACGCCGCGATCAGCAGATGGCGCCGCGACGAGGCCCTGCGCCGTACCGCCGCGCACCGTCCCGACCTCGTCGGCGCCCTGCGCGACCTGGACCGCCGTGACCGCCAGGTGCTGGCTGAGGTTGGCTTTCTTTTTACCGAGACCGGCCAGCTTGCGGCCGAAGCCAGCTACCCCGCGGCTGAGCCCGGTCACCCCGGGCCTGAGCCCGGTCATCCCGGGCCTGAGCCCGGTCATCCCGGGCCTGAGCCCGGTTCCCCGTGACCCAGGCCGCCATCCAGGGCTGAGGCCGGTTCCTCGTGACCAGTGCCGGCCATCCCGCGGCCGGCTACCCTAGGGCGAGGCTGGCCGCCCGATGCCTCAGGTCGGGCCATTACCGGCTGGCTTTCCGGTTAGTCTCGAAGATATGGCACACTGAAGAGCGCTGCCCTTTTACGGCATGCGGCTGGGCGAGGAAGCCAGATCCCAGTCGCGGCCCTACTTGCCGGGTGCCCGCCCACGACCACCACCGAGGAAACCGCTGTCATGCACACCGCGATCGCCGAAATCGAGCAGGCCCAGACCCGGCCTGACATCCCGGACTTCCGGCCCGGGGACACGTTGAAGGTCCATGTCCGGGTTACCGAGGGAAACCGGTCACGGATCCAGGTTTTCCAGGGCGTGGTAATCCGGCGTCAGGGCAGCGGAGCACGGGAGACGTTCACCGTACGCAAGGTCAGCTACGGCGTCGGCGTCGAGCGGACCTTCCCGGTGCACAGCCCGTCCATTGACAAGATCGAGCCGGTCACCCGCGGCAAGGTCCGCCGGGCCAAGCTCTACTACCTCAGGGAACTGCGCGGCAAGGCAGCGCGCATCAAGGAGCGCCGCGACCAGACCGGCAGCTGACGGCGGGCAGGCGATGGACGATCCTTACGATTCCGACAGGCTCGATCCGCCGCCAATGCCACTGCCCTACCCAGGGCCCTCGCCACAGCCCCGCACCGCGCCCGCGCCGCAGTCCTACCCGGGCTCCGCGCCGCAGCCCCGCACGGCACCGATGCCGCAGTCGTACCCGGAGCCAAGCGCGGCGCCAATGCCGCAGCGTTACCCGCGGCCCAAGCCGGAACCCGGCGCGGTGCGGACATCGCAGTCTTACCCGGGACCCGGGCCGCAGTCTTTCCCGGGACCCGGGGCGGGGTCCTATCCGGGACCCGGGGCGGAGCCATACCCGAGATCCGGATCGGAGCCCGGCCCGGTGCGAACGCCGCGGGCCCGCCCCGGGTCCGCGGGGCAGCCGTGGTCCGGGACTCCGCGACAGCCGCGCCCGGTCGCCCCGTCACAGCCCGGTCAGGGACCCGCGCCGCAGTCCCGGCCGGGACCGAGGTCGCAGGCCCGGCCTGGCCGGGGTCGGCATGCCGCGGGCCCGCGGCCGCGCAACCAGGTCCCGGGCCGCGATGCCGGCGAGTCCGGCCGCGACATCGCCGGCTCAGCCCAGGCCGCGCCGGGTTCCGGCGACGCCAAGACCGATGCCGCGGGCAAGAAGCGGAAGAACTTCTGGCGCGAGCTTCTGACCATCGTCGTCGCCGCCGCCATCCTCACCTTGCTGGTGAAGGCGTACATCGTCCAGGTGTACAAGATCCCGTCCGGGTCGATGGAGAACACGCTGCTCATCAACGACCGGGTCCTGGTGAACAAGCTCACCTATCACTTCCGCAGCATCGATCGCGGCGACATCGTGGTATTCAGCGGGCAGAACTCGTGGGGCCCGGACGCCCCGCCGCCGTCCAGCGATCCGGTGGTGCGGCTCTGGGACGACGTCCTGTCCGACATCGGCCTGCAGAGCAGCCAGACCTACTACATCAAGCGGGTAATCGGCCTGCCCGGCGACCGCGTGGCGTGCTGCACGGACGGGAAGGTGACGGTCAACGGCGTTCCGCTGGACGAGACTTCCTACATCTACCCGGGCGACGCGCCCTCGTTCCCGTTCAAGACCGTGACCGTGCCGCCGGGGTACCTGTGGGTCATGGGCGACCACCGCGGTGACTCAGACGACTCCCGCTACCACGGCTCGGATCCTGGCGGCGGCGCGATCCCCGAGAACGAGGTCGTCGGCCGCGCGTTCCTGATCATCTGGCCGCCGTCGCAGATCAGCGACCTGCCCATTCCGTCGACCTTCCAGCAGGCGGCGCTGCACGCGGGGGCAGCGGGCGCCGCCGTGCTCAACGTGGGCGGGGCCGCGGTCAGCGTCGGCAGCGTGGCACTCAGCGTGGTGGCGGCCGCCCCCGTGGCCGGAACCGCGGGGGCCGCCGGGATCATCGGCACGCCCCTGCTCCTGCGGCGCCGCCGCAGGAGCAGGCGCAAGGAAAGCCTTCCCGTGCTGCTCTGCGGCAGGAACCGGTTCCGGGAGAGCCCGGTGTTGCGCCGGCGCCACCGGACCCCGCCACGGCCCTAACGAACGCCGGTCCGTCCTTTTGTGATAAATGTGAATTGCCGTTCGGAATTACCGGTGAGTTTTCTGCATGTTCCCTCCCGGCCCGCCAGCGGCCGGGTCAGGCGGCCAGGCATTGGCGCTAAGCTCAAACGAATGACGTACAGGGTCGACGAGGGGTGTGGATCTGCGTGATCTGTCCTGATCCGGTAACCGCGAGCCACGGCCCGGTCGGCCGCGGTCCGGCGTACCGCGGTACGCCGGGGCGGAAGGGCCGCGGATGAGCGGCGCCGGCCGCGGTGCGACGCCGGGTGCCGAGTCGGGTGCCGACGCGTCCGCGCAGGCCACGCCGCAGAGCCCAGACCCCGCAGCCGACCCGGCTGCGGAACGCGAATCCGCCGCGTCGCCCGCCGCCGAGGCGACCGATGCCACCGCTGCTGCCGATGCCGGGCCTGCCGGGACCGGGACCGGGACCGGAGCCGGGACCAGGACCGTGCGCAGGCGCAGGAAGCGGTCGTTCTGGCGCGAGTTCCCCATCCTGGTCGCGATCGCCCTGATCCTGGCGGTCGTCATCAAGACCTTCGCCATCCAGGCCTTCTGGATCCCGTCCGGGTCGATGGAGAACACGCTGGAGATCAATGACCGGGTGCTGGTAAATAAGATCGTTTACCACACCCGTCCCATTCACCGCGGCGACATCGTGGTCTTCAACGGCGACGGCTCGTGGGATCCGGGCACGGTACCGACGAACGGCAATATCTTCCAGCAGTTCGCGGCCGGCTTTTCCAGCATGTTCGGTTTCGGGCATCCCGGCGACATCCTGATCAAGCGGGTCATCGGGCTGCCCGGAGACCACGTGGCCTGCTGCGACGCGCAGGGCCGTGTCACCGTCAACGGCGTCCCGCTCAGCGAGCAGTCCTACCTGTATCCGGGCGACGCGCCCTCGCTCCAGCGGTTCAACATCACCGTGCCGCCGGGCCGGCTCTGGGTCATGGGCGACCACCGGCTCGTCTCCGACGACTCCCGCGATCACATGGGCGACCCCGGCGGCGGGACGATCCCGGAAAGCGCGGTGATCGGCCGGGCCTTCGTCATCATCTGGCCGATCAGCAGATGGCGGATTCTCCCGATTCCCGCGACCTTCCAGCAGCCGAAGCTGAACGCGGCCGCGAGTGCGGGCGCGAGTGCGGGCGCCGGCAGCGGTGCGGAGACAGCGGACGCCGCGCAGACCGCGGCCCTGCTGTCGGCGCGGCTCCAGCCGTCGGGCCCGGCTCTCCCGCTGTCGCTGGGCTTCGCCGTGGCACTGCCGCTCACCTGGCTGCAGCGCCGCGCCCGGATACGGATCGCCCGCCGGCGCGAGACCGCCCGTTCGCGCGGCCCCGGGCCGTGGCGCGGCCCGGCGTGACCGCGAGAACTGGCGTAATCTGCGGAGTGTTATGACCCCCCCGCCCGTAGCCGGCGCCCGGCCCTTTCCCAGGCATCCGGGTTATACGCCGCGCCGCGACGCCGGGCTCGGCGCGTACGAGACCGTGCTCGCCCGGGCCGGTTTCTCCCCGGTGGCCGGCATCGACGAGGCCGGCCGGGGCGCCTGCGCCGGCCCGCTCGTGGTGGCGGCCGTGGTCCTGGACCCGGCCAGCATCCGCAAGATGCCCGGGCTCGCCGACTCCAAGCTGCTGTCCCCGGCGGCCAGGGAGGAGGCCTACGCCGAGGTGCTGCGCCGGGCCGTGGACTGGCACGTGGTGGTCATCGCCGCCGACCAGATCGACGCGACCGGGCTGCACGTGTGCAACGTCTCCGGCATGCGCCGCGCGTTCGCCGGCCTGCGCTGCCGGCCGGGCTACGTGCTGACCGACGGCTTCCCCGTGCGCGGTCTCGGCGTGCCGGCGCTCGCGGTCTGGAAGGGCGATCGGGTGACCGCGTCGGTGGCCGCAGCCTCGGTGGTGGCGAAGGTCTCCCGGGATCGGATGATGCGGGACCTGCATGAACGTTATCCCCTGTACGGATTCGACCGGCACAAGGGATACAACACCGATGATCATGTGCGCGCGCTGGCGGAGTACGGGCCGTGCCCGGCGCACCGGTACTCGTTCGTGAACGTGCGGTCGGCGGCCCCGGGGACGCCCGGCCAGGCGGGCGAGCCGGACCTGCCGGATCTCGCGGCGGCGGATGAGCCCGGCCTGGCGGATGACGCGGTCCCCTTGGATCTCATGCCGGTTGGTGCCGCGGCAGCGGCCGGGGGCACGCACCCGAGCCAGGCGGGTGCATTCGGGGAGATCGAGAGGAGAATGAGTTCATGAGCGCGGAGGACCTTGAGAAGTACGAGGCCGAGATGGAGCTGCAGCTCTATCGCGAGTACCGCGATGTGGTGGGCCTGTTCACACACGTGGTCGAGACCGAACGCCGTTTCTACCTCACTAATGACGTCGAGCTGAACGTCCGGTCCAGTGACAACGGCGAGGTTTTCTTCGAGGTCACGATGCGGGATGCTTGGGTCTGGGACATGTACCGTCCCGCCCGGTTCGTCAAGAACGTGCGCGTGGTTACCTTCAAGGACGTCAACATCGAGGAGCTGGCCAAGGCCGACCTGGAGGTCCCGGACGACAAGCCGGGCTTCCCGGCCTGACCCTTGGGCGGCACGGACGGCACGGTCAGTTCGGACGGAGGCGGAATGCTCGGACTTCCCGATCAGGTGGCAGCCTGCCTGTTCGACATGGACGGCGTGGTGACCCAGACCGCGGTCGTGCACGCCGCGGCGTGGAAGCAGATGTTCGACGACTTCCTGCGCGAGCATGCCCAGGCCACCGGGACCACGTTCGTGCCGTTCGATCCCGTCAAGGACTACGACGCCTACGTCGACGGCAAGCCGAGGCTGGACGGCACCAGGTCGTTCCTGCAATCTCGCGGCATCGAGCTGCCCGAGGGGACGCCGGATGACAAGCCGGGGACGGCGACCATCTACGGGCTGAGCAACCAGAAGAACAACCTGGTCCTGGCCAAGTTCGCCGCCGGTGACGTCAAGGTCTACGACGGCTCGATCAAGTACATCCATGCGGTCAGGGGCAAGGGCATCGCCACCGCGATCGTGTCGTCGAGCGCGAACACCA
>Ga0335073_10017010_pt1 | contig 10174 bp, 4 predicted proteins | sample Lox_Sample_22_FD_207093 | JGI IMG/M metagenome (GOLD analysis project Ga0335073, IMG submission 207093) | Soil microbial communities from Loxahatchee National Wildlife Refuge, Florida, United States - Lox_Sample_2.2 | ecosystem: Environmental > Terrestrial > Soil > Wetlands | place: USA: Florida... | reverse complement strand
TGTCGTGGAGGAAGTATTCGAAGTGTAGAATTCCACCCCGCCGCCCTGGGTCTGCGTCACGACCACGCCGTTCAGGGTCACGTGCGAACAGTTGTAGCAGCCGACGGCCCCGGGGATTGGCTGGTCCGCGGAGTTTGCCGCATAGCCCTGCGGAACCGGAACCGTCCAGTTGTCGTGCTCGAAGGTGAGTCCCTGGAAGGTCACATATTGCAAGTTGTTGGCCACCAATACTTGACTTACCTGCGGAATGATCACCGTGTCGGTAGTGGGATTCTCACCCGCATTGGCCAGATAGGTGAGCGTCCAGGGCGTTTTCGAGCGATCCAGGAACCATTGCCCCGGCTGCGTGAACGCGTCTTTCAGGTTCTCCACCAGATAACGATGCCCCGCGATCATGCCGTGATAATTGTCCTGCTGCGTGGTGGGGCCGGTGAGATAGACGATGTGGGCCTGCGTGTCGATGGACTTGATGCGCAGCTCGGAGGCGGTCCACTTTTCAAAGTCGTAGAGCTCGATATCGCCCTGCGGATAGGGCGAGTTCAGATTTTCCCAGGTCGAAGTAATCGGGTCGGAAGGGTTGTACTTGAAGCGGTCAAAGCACTCCCAGCCCAGGCCCGGCATATAGACGCTGCAGTTGGGATCGGAGTCCGAAGGCAAATATACGGTGGCGGCGACGCGGTAGTAAGTGCCCAGGTAGCCGCCCAGTCGCGGACGCAGCCGCCGCTCTCCGTTATAGAAGAGCTGCTCAAAATACTGCGTGGAGGCAGGCAGCGTGGTAGTCCATTCGTTGTTGGCGCCGTGTGTCCAGCTGGTGACGCGCATGCCGCCGCTGATCACAGGAGATTCATTGGGATAGGCTGCCCAGCTCACCGGAAGAGCAGAAGTGCCGGAGTCGGCGGAGGTGAAGCTCAAAGGCTGGGTCAGAAAATAAGAGCCGCCTCGCAGCAGCACCTGGACAGTTTGGGTGCGCCCGTTTGGATTATTCAGGATGGCCTGCACCGCAGCTTGCGCGCGCGCGATAGTGGCGAAGGGACCGTCCGTATTGTTGGTGTTGGGCGCGGGCAGCGTGCCGCTCCAGGTGTCCTTGCCATTGGTCGCGACATAGAAATCCGCCAGCGGGCTCTCGCCCTGCACCGATTGAACCGTGTATTGCGCGTTGACGCTCTGCTGCGGCGAAGAGGAATCGGTCACGTGCACGGTGAGCGTGTACTGTCCGGTCTGCTGGGTGCTGCCGGAAATGGCGCCCGAGGCGGCATTCAGGGAGATTCCGGTGGGCAGGCTGCCGCTGCTCAGGCTCCAGTGATACGGCGTGATTCCACCGACCGCCACCACAGATGTATCGTAAGTGCTGCCCGCGGTGATTTCCGGCAGAGTGGAGGTGGAGACGGCCAGAGCGCTGGTTCCAACCAGGCTGTAATTCTGCGTGGCCGTGAGATTGGTCGGCCAGGATGAATCGGTCACAGTAACGGTGAGCGGAAACGATCCGGTCACTTGCGTGCTTCCGGCAAAGACTCCGCTGCTGTTGGTAAACGTAATGCCTTTGGGAAGCGTGCCGCTGGTCAGCTTCCAGTGATAAGGCGACTTGCCGCCGGTCACGTTGACCGATTCTGAGTACTGCGCGCCCACTTCATACGAGGGCAGGGAAGTCGTAGTAATCGTGAGCGGGCTAACGCTGGGCGTAACGATGGCGATCGCCGTCGACGACCTGGCCGGGTTAGCCACGCTGGTTGCCAGGATGCGATACGTCCAGGAGCCGCTCTGCACCTGCGGGGCGGTATACAGACCGCTGCTGGTGATGCTTCCCGCGGAGCAGGTCCAGGTGACACTTTGATTCGTGCTGTTGTAAACCGTAGCGGTGAATTTCTGGGTCGCGCCTGAGACCAGCGCGGCGGAATCAGGCGAGATGACCACGCCGACGGTTCCCGACTTGTAAACCATAATCGTGAAGGTTGCTGAGGCGTGCGCCGAAGTGGCGTCCTTGACCGTCGCCGTGACAGAAAAATTGCCCGAGCTTTGCGGAGTACCGGTGATGCTGCCGGTTGTAGCGTTAAGCGTGAGGCCCGACGGAATATCCGTGGCCGAGAAGGTATAGGGCGAAGTGCCTCCCGTAGCCACCAGCACGGTGTTAAAGAAAATGCCGACCGTGCCCTGTGGAGGATAGGCTTGAACCTGAAGAGTTTTCGCCTGCGCGTAAGAAGCGGTAATACCCGCTAGAAAGATAAGAATGATGGCGGCAAGGCAGGCGCGGACAAGCCTCTGGCTTGTGGGAAGGGCGTGGGGGAGCAATATGCACCTCTTAAGCCAAAATGCGGGAGGCTCAATCACGCCGAGCCGCCCCAGGTAGGAGACAACAGTACAGAGCCTTATGACAGGTCACAGAAGTGCATTGCCCAAAAATTTGCTTCGCTTAGTCCCATCGCTGGAAAGGCGAGGCCAGGAATCGGCAGAAAGCTTTTGCGGGAAGGGTTGGCGAAGAACTTGCCGCTCCGCCTTGACACGCCGGTCCTGCCCGGACAAACTAAGTTGTCTACCCTAGTTGTCGAGAGCCGCCGGCAGTTTCCCGCCCTTTTTCCAAGCGTGCGTCACAGTACGGCCAGGCCGGTCTGAAGCGGATGGGCAACTTTGCCGCCGGCGATGTTATAGATGGAGAAGCAATAAACGAAATTCGTGAGGAGAGAATGACGAGTGCACCGTGATTCCACAGTGCTGGTGGTAGGGGGAGCGGGTTACATCGGGAGCCACGCGGCCCGAGCTCTGAAACGCGAAGGCTACATCCCCGTCATTTATGACAACCTGTCGCGCGGGCACCGGTTTCTGGCTCAGGGTTTCGAGCTGATCGAGGCCGACTTAGCGGATCGCGCGGCTTTGGCTCCCGTCCTTGAGCGCGTGGCCGCAATCATGCACTTCGCCGCCGATTCGCAGGTGGGCGAGAGCGTGGAAAATCCCCGAAAATATTTTGCCAACAATGTGGCTGGGGGTCTGCTGCTGCTGAATGCCGCCGTGGACGCGGGCGTGCGCCATTTCATCTTTTCTTCCACCTGCGCGGTTTACGGTATTCCAGCCAAGCTCCCAATCACGGAGGACGCCACGCGCCAGCCCGTGAATCCCTATGGCATCTCCAAACTGTTTTTCGAAAACGCTCTGGCATCTTATGATCGGGCCTACAAGCTCCGGTCGGTCAGCCTGCGTTATTTCAATGCGGCCGGCGCCGACGAGAGCGGCGAAATCGGGGAAGTGCACGATCCCGAAACTCACCTGATTCCTGCGGCGCTGAAGGCGATTACCGGGGAGCGCGGCGAGCTGGAGCTGTTCGGGTCGGACTATCCCACCCCCGATGGGACCTGCATTCGGGACTACATTCACGTCAACGATCTGGCCGACGCGCACGTGCGGGCTTTGCAGCGGCTGGAAGCCGGCGCCCTGTCGGCGCAATACAATCTGGGAACCGGGCGCGGCGTTTCGGTGATGGAGATTCTGCGGACCATCGAAGAAGTGACCGGGCAACGAGTGCCGTATCACGTGGCACCACGCCGCGCGGGCGACCCGCCGGAACTGGTGGCCGATCCCACGCGGGCCGAGACCGCTCTGCAATGGAAGGCAACGCGTTCCCTGCGCGAGATCGTGCAGACGGCGTGGCGATGGGAACAAAAGTTGCGAGCGCGCACGGTGCCGGCTTAGCGGCGTCGGGTCTGTCAGACCTCCCCAACACAGAGGTCACCGAGGATCACGGGGGAACGCTGCGCGTGAACCAGAGAAGTGCTAAGCGTTCGGCGTGGCTTCGAATTGCGGTGTCTGGAGAAATTCGTTCGCGTAGCGAGTGAGGCGATCACACTATGGCAAGCGCACTGGCCGGGAAGAAGGTTGCGGTATTGGGAGCAGGCAAGATGGGGGGAATCCTTCTGCAGGTCCTGCTGAAGCAAGGACTGCTCTCCCCCAAAAATACCACCGCTACGGTGGGCCATGAAGACCGGGCCAGGGCGCTGAGCCGCAAGCTGGGAATCGCGGTCGGCACCAACAACCGCAAGGCGGCGGAAAATGCCGACATCATTCTTATTGCGGTCAAGCCGCAGGTGGTGGAAGAAGTGGCGTCGGAGCTGCGCGGCAGTATCTCGCCGCGGCAGTTGGTAATTTCCGTGGCGGCATCCGTGCCCAATCGATTGATCGAAGAGACGCTGAATGCGGATATCCCCGTTATCCGTGCCATGCCCAACACTCCCTGTCTCTTGAGCTGCGGCATGACTGCATTGGCGCGGGGCGCGCACGCCAGCGCAAGACACGTAGAGATTGCCACTGCCATGTTCAATCTTGTAGGCCGAACCGTGGTGGTCGACGAGAAGCACATGGACGCCGTCACCGGCCTTTCGGCTAGCGGCCCGGCGTATATCTACATCATTATTGAGTCGTTGGCCGAGGCAGGAGTCAAGGTCGGGCTGCCGCGAGATGTGGCTACGCTGTTGGCGGCGCAAACCACCATGGGAGCGGCCCGGGTCGTGCTGGAAACCGGCGACCACCCCGCGTTGCTTAAGGACTCTGTGACCACCCCTGCCGGCTGCACCGTGGACGGACTGATGGAACTCGAAGAAGGAAAATTGCGGGTGACCCTGATCAAGGCGGTGGTCAAGGCGGCGCAGCGGGCTAAGGAACTGGCCTTTGCGCCTCACTAAGCGCCACTTTGCGTGATCAGGCCGTGGGGCGGGCTTTCCCGGGCCTCCGGCTGGCTTGGGAACCTCAGGATTTCCACAAGCTGGCGTCGGGAAATGGCACTAAGGTGCCATTTGCCTCTACTCACGCCGGGACTAAAATCTCCAACACATAGACCTCAGGGTGCTGCTTACCCGGGTGGTCGAAAGTTTCCCCTGGTGGTACGTTGCTTTTTTCTCGTTCAACCTGATCCGGAGACTCATGGCACACCCGCTTCCTCTACCGCAGGCTTCTCAGTGCATCCGTGTTTTGGCGGCAGACAGCACACGCATGAACAACCAGTTGTTGGCCGATGCCTTGACGCGGGACAAGCGTTTTCAGGTGCAGGAAGGCGACCCCAGTGCCGCCTCCATCGTGGCCGCGGCCGAGGCGGACAGCTTAGACGTGGTGCTGCTCAGCCCCGCCCTGGAAGACAACGCCACCCTGGGTTTCTGGGTGGCGCGACAGCTCCGAGCCACCCATCCCGAGATGCGCATCGTCGTCTTGCTCGATACCAGCGATCGGAAGACGGTCATCGAGGCGTTTCGGGCCGGTGCGCGTGGCGTTTTCTGCCGCAGCGAATCGTTGAAGTCTCTGGCCAAGTGTATTTCGTGCGTGTATGAGGGGCAGATCTGGGCGAGCAGCCGGGAATTGCGCTATCTCCTTGAGGCTTTCTCCGAAGCCATGCCCATGCGCCTGCTGGATGCGGCGGGAACATCCATTCTCTCCAAGCGCGAACAGGATGTCGTACGTTGCGTGGCTGAAGGCCTTTCCAATCGCGAAATCGCCAGCCGTCTGAGTCTGACCGAGCACACGGTCAAGAATTATCTGTTCCGAATCTTCGACAAGCTCGGTGTCTCCAGCCGCGTGGAGGTCGTACTTTACGCCTTCAGCCTGGAACGCACCTCGCCGCATCCTCCCGTTTCCGGCGGACGCGCGCCACAGCGCTCAGGCCCCAAACCGGCGCAGGCGATGGGCAAGCAGGCTCTTCCGAAACAGCTCTCAAGCTAGAGATCTTGCGACGCCCTAGTTTCCGGTGCCGTTCAGCGCCGCCGCCTGCGGACTGTTGGGGGCGCTATCAGTGAGCGCCAAAGTGGCCGAGCGGTGTCCCGTAGCGGATGGAGTGAAGGTCACGCTCACCGTGCACTTGGCTCCTACGGCCAGGCTTCCGCAAGTATTGATCTGAGCGAAGTCTCCACTGTCCGCGCCGTTGACAGTGATACTCGTGAAGTTAAGCGTCACTTTCTGATTGTTGGTGAGGGTGATCACTTTGGCGGCGCTGGTGCTCCCCACGCTGTGGGTTCCGAAGTTCAGCGAGATGGGGCTCAGCACCAGAGGGAGCACGCCATTGCCTTTCGCGCTGATGGTTTGCGGGCTGTTGCCCGCACTATCTGCAATCGTGACGGTGGCAGTTTGTGCGCCGGTGGTGGTGGGCGCGAACGTCACTTTGATTTCACACTGGCTGTGTGCGGGAATACTAGTACCGCAGGTATTGATCTGGGTAAAGGCCGCCGATCCGCTCACCGTGATGTTGATATTGGAAAGCGCGACCGACTGGTTATTGGTCAGGCGGACGGCAGGCGAGGTGAGACTGCCATCGACCGCGACCGCTCCGAAGTTGAGGTTGATGGCGGAAAGCGTCACGGCAGCCACGCCGGTGCCGGATAGTGCAACCGCTTGCGGACTGTTGGATGCGTCGTCGGTGAGGGTGAGAGTCGCGCTGCGGCCGCCTATAGCCGAGGGAGTGAAAGTCACATTCACCATGCAGGTCTGTTGCGCCGGCAGAGTTGGCTGGCAGTTGTTGGATTGCGCGAAATTGCCGCTATTCGCTCCCGTGATCGCAATGCTTGAAAAACTTACCGCCGCGGTGCTGCTATTGGTTACCAGTACCGAAGAAACTCCGCTGGTAGTGCCGGTAACCTGACTCCCGAAATTGATGCTGGCAGGCGAGACGGTGAGGATGGATCCGGCCACACCGTTTCCCGTCAGGCTCGCGGTCTGCGGGCTCTCGGGACTGTCATCGTTCACGTTCAAGGTTGCCGTGCGTGTGCCGCCGGCGCCCGGCATAAAGGTCACGCTGATGGTGCAAGTGCCTGAGGGGTTAACGCTGCTGCCGCAGGTATTGGTTTGCGCGAAATCAGCGCTGTCTGCACCAGTAAAAGAAATGCTCGAGATATTCAGAGCGTCTGCCTGATTGTTGCTAAGGGTGATATTTTGCGCCGGGCTGGTGGTGCCGACGGACTGTGCAGCAAACGTGAGGCTCGAGGGAGCCAGGGTTACAGAGCCGCAGGCGGGCAGCTTGAAGTTTGCAATGCGCGTGTTCCAGATGATCTGGCTGCCCGTCTGGCTGGTGGGGAAGTATTCGTTTACGTACCAGAAGGTGCATCCATCCACAGGATCGACGGTCATGCTTGAGTAATCGCCCCAGTGGTAGCTGTTTTCCTCGTCGCCGTTGCCGTTGAAAAGAGAAATTTCGTTGGGCGCAGCCGCCTCGTCCAGGCTGAAATAGGAGGCGGCAATTCCAGGATGAGTTCCCGTGCTGGAAGTGCTGTAACCCACAGCGGCATCGCCGGCCGAGTCCTGCGCAATGCTCGGCATGAAACGGTAGAGGCTGCTGTCGGGGCTAATCGTGCCGTCCTGAAAGACCGAAGGCGTGCCACTGCCCCGCAGTTCGTACCAACGAATGCCGGTTTGCCTGCTGCCCCCGGTTCCCACTTGCACGGTGTGGCTCACAAGGAACGACTCGTAGGAACCGAAATTCCGGTAGTCGAATCGGGGCATGAAGCGGTCACCTACCGAATCAATCGAGTTATGGGTTGAAGCGGTCGTGGGCTCAGGGACGCAGACGGTGTTGGCGGGCGAAGCCGCGCTGTAGCATCCCGGCGTGTATGGCGCAACGGGAACCGAAGTCTGGGTGAAAGTCGAACTCCCGGGGTTTGCCCAATCTACGTGAAAATCCCATAAATTGAATGAGTTCGAAGTGGTGGTCTTGCCATCATTGGGCGGGTTCTGGATGCTGACTAGAAATTCATCGCGTCCGGCAGGAGGAGGCGTGGTGCCGTTGACATCGGCTGGAATCAGGCTGTGCGCCAGATATAACGTCGTTGTGACCGGGTTCGGCTCGCGGAAGCAGATCGGCGCATTTGCCGTGCCGTTAACCAGCATATTGGTGCGATCCAGGGCGCAGACCACAAAGCCGACTTCGCGGTAATTCACATCGACATCGTTTAAATCAAAATTGACGTAATAGGCGTCCGGCCAGGCTGCGATCTTCGGCCAATCGGGGAAATAGACGTCACCCTCCGCGTTGGTTCCGAGCACCGAATTCAGGGGGAAAACATAGGTGTACCACCTCAGCGAACCAGAGCTGAGATCATCGGTATTTGACACGGCGACACAATAGCTGTAGTTGTTCTTGGTGGAACTGTGGGCGGCAATGACCCAGCGCGAAGCCATGCGGTCGAAGATGATTACGCCATCGCCGCTGATGGTGTTGCAGGTGGTGATGCCGTTACTCTGCCATGGAGACATTCCCTTCTGCGCGGACGACCACACCGGTTTGAAGGTAGTCTTATCGTAGGCTTGGAAATAGACATTGACCCACTCCATGTATTGCTTGGTACCGACTGCCCCATTGGGATCCACGTCCAGCTCGGGCGCTGCCAGCTGCGAAGCGTCAATGCCCTCGAAGGTGTTGAACGTCTGCGCCGGTAGCGAGGCGGAGGACACGGCCAGCAGCAACGTGGCCAGTGGCAAAAGTCCGGACCGAATCAATGGCGCTCCTTCGCGGGGAACAACGCTGGTTTTGGAAGCTTGGGGGGAGGAAACGATCCCGCCGGCTTGCGGCCTGCGGGAGTTATTCTGTGCAAGAGACTAGCACAGGAGCATTCTAATCACCACCGCAAAAGTGGCTGAACGTTGCGTCATGCCTGCGCGGCAAGTTATTGAAAAATCCAATGCTATGCAGAATCCTGCATAGAGTCCGGCGACTCCGCGCGTTCATCCGAGCGCGGCGGATGACAGGGCTGAAATCAGCTGCTGTTCCGCTCGCCGCCGATTGAACTAAAAGTCCGGGCGGAACGCGTTGGAGGTAAGATCTCCCAGCAGCTGATGCCAGGGATGTTTCTCGTTCTGCTCCACGTCGCTCACCATCTTTTTCATTTTCTCCAGCACCGGCGGACGCGCGTCGTCGTAAACGTCGCCCTGAAGTAATTTGAGAACATCCAGGCGGTAGCGGGGATCGTTGATGAAGTAGGTGAACAATACGTTCAGGCGGTAATAGACGGTGATGAATTCGTACCAGTTCCTTGTACCCAGGCGAAGGGTATTTTCGAAGTTGGCGAAGCTGGCGCGAGAAAAATCATTTTTTTCCAGAGCGGCCAGAATATCTTTGTGGCCGAAACGTGAGCTGTTGAGAGCGATGCTGACGCCGGTGGAAAAGATCGGGTCCACGAAGCGGCCTGCATCTCCCACCATCATCCAGCGGTCGCCACAAAGCTGCTTCATCGCATAGCTGTAATCGCCTTCGTCCTTGAAGGGACGGATGCGGCTGGATTTGCGCAGCGTTTCCTCGATCATGGGCCGCGTGCCTACCGATTGCCAGAAGAAGTTTTCGCGGTCCGCTTTCGATTTTGCGAAGTTCTTCTTCTGCGTGACTACGCCCAGGCTGGTTACGCTGTCGGTGATGGGAATCTGCCAGATCCATGTGTTGGAGATAGGCAGGAAGTGGATATAGATGTAATCCAGATTGGTGTTGCGCTTGGCGAAGACTTTGCGATCGTAGCCGTCAAACCAGGAGTGGATCGCGTATTGATCGAACACCGGGTCCTGCACCTTGATCTTGAGCTGATTTCCCAGGAAGGTGTTGCGGCCGCTGGCATCAACCACCATTTTGCAGCTCACGCCCATCTCTTTGCCATTGCGGCCCATGCTAAAGCGCACGATGGGCTCTTCCGGACTGAAGTCTACGGAAGTGACCTTGACGCCGTCATAGACGGAGGCGCCTAACTTGCTGGCGTGCTGCAACAGCATCAGGTCAAACTTCCCGCGATCGACGTGGTAGGTGTAATTCTTCTCCACACCCTCCTGCTGACGTTCTTCGAAACGGATGTCGACGTTGCAATCCGGCGCCAGGCCCTCGAGGTCATGAACGTAGGGAGTCTTCTTGTCGTCGGTCGTCCAGACTGCGCCGAACTTGTGGGGAAATTTCGCCGCTTCCATGTGGGGGAGAAAATCGAGATCCTTGAAAACCCGGGTCGAAGAGGGAACGAGGGATTCGCCCACATGCGGGCGGGGAAATAATTCGCGTTCGAACACGACGCAGCTCACACCGGCCTTGGCCAGATAGCAGGCCATCGACGATCCGGCCGGGCCTCCGCCCACAATAGCGACGTCAAAATCTGGTTTGGTGATAACCAACGCTTGCTCCTCGCTTTCTGTTTTCCCCGTTCCTGCTGCCAGCCTAAACCAGCGCCGCCTGCCGGAAAGCGTCCAC
>Ga0335073_10017009_pt1 | contig 10174 bp, 7 predicted proteins | sample Lox_Sample_22_FD_207093 | JGI IMG/M metagenome (GOLD analysis project Ga0335073, IMG submission 207093) | Soil microbial communities from Loxahatchee National Wildlife Refuge, Florida, United States - Lox_Sample_2.2 | ecosystem: Environmental > Terrestrial > Soil > Wetlands | place: USA: Florida... | reverse complement strand
GAAATTCTCGATCATGTGCTGCAGGTAGATGCGGTGGTCTTTGCGGATGCGGAGCACCAGATCGCCGCGCTGCAGGTCGTAAAAGAGATCGCGGGGAATGCATTGCAGGCCGCTGAGATGCGCCTGGCGCTGGATACTCCGGCTCTCCCGGGCCCGGCGGAGCGCGGCCGGTTGCATGCGGCCGGCCAGGCGGCGCAGTCTGCGGAGCGCATGGCTGTTCATTGAACCAGAATCCCTTCGAACCAGCAGCTGCCGGAGGTGTCCGGCGCAACCAGCAGGTTACAACACCTGGCCCGGGGATACGGCGACGCTACCCGGGAGCCGGGATTCGCGGAAGGCTTCCTGCCGGCTGCGAAGCGGGATATGCGCGTCCTCCCGGCTCTCAGAATTGGCCGCGGGTTAAACTGAGAACAGGATGATCCTCCCCTTTGTCCGCGAGCTGCTGGCGGATCTGGAGCATAGTCCTTCCTTTGAACAGGCAAGAAGGCACCTGGCCCTTGCCCGCGGGCGCCGTCGTGTCTCCGGACTGACCTCGACCGCGCGGGCTCTCTACATTCCTTTGTTTGCGCGGGCCGCGGGCGTGCCCGTCGTGCTGGTGGTGGCCGATAACAAGGCCGCCGAGGCGGCGCTGCTGGCGGTGCGGACCGGCAGCGAGCTGACCGGCGCCATCCCTCCCGAGCGAGTGCTGCATCTGCCGGCGCACGACGTGCTGCCCTTTGAGAATCTCTCGCCGCATCCCGACATTCAGGAGCAGCGGGCCAAGACGCTGTGGAAGATTGCCACCGGCGAGGCATCCGTTGTGATTGCGCCGGTCGAGGCGGCGGCGATGAAGCTCTTCCCGGCGCCGTTCTACGCGGGACTGGCGCAGGTGCTGCGTCGCGGCGAGGAAGTCGACGTCGAGACGCTGCTGGCGCACCTGACCAGCATCGGCTACTCGCGCAACGACATTGTGGAGATGCCCGGGCAGTTCACGCGGCGTGGCGGGATTCTCGACGTGTATTCGCCGGAGGCCGACCGGCCGGTGCGCTTCGAGTTCTTCGGCGACGAGATTGAGTCGATTCGGAAATTCGATCCGGAGACGCAGCGCTCCGCGGCGCCGCTGGATGAGGCGCGGCTGCTGCCCCTGACCGAGACGCCGGTGACCGAGCGGCTGCTGGCGGCCGTGCATGCGCGGCTGAGCGGCGAGCGCATGGAGTCGGCGGAGGATCCGGAACTCGTGGAGGCGGCGATTGCCGCCGGCGGCGTGAGCGTGTTTCCCGGGTGGGAATTCTTCGCCGGCGTCAGCGGCGCCACCGGCACTCTGCTCGATCTCTTCCCTAAAGCGAGCCTGTTTGTCGAAGAGCCCGCGATGATCCGCAACCAGGTGGATCGCTGGTGGAACAAGGTGGAGCAGCGGCACGAGCGGGCCAGCATTGGGTCACTGATCCGGCCGGAGGACATTTACGTGCGGCCGGAGCTGCTGCAGGCGCGGCTGGCTTCACATGCGGGCATCGACATCGATCAGCTGGGCGCGGTCGATGTTCTGGATGAGGACGAGACGCTGGGGGAGATTGAGTTCACCTCGCGGCCCACGCTGCGTTTCCACGGCTCGATTCCGGCGCTGGTGGAGCAGATTCGCTCGCTCATGCAACAGGAGGTGCGCACGCTGCTGGTGGCCCCGAATCAGGGCGAAGTGGAGCGGCTGGCGAGTTTGCTGCGCGAATATGAGGTGCCCTACCGGCTGGGCAGCCGCATCCAGCACGCGGGCAGCGAGACGATGTACGACGAGAGCAGCTACCTGGCGGGCGATCTGCGGACGCCGGTGATTGTGCGGACCTCGCTGGCCAGCGGGGTGAGCCTGCCCGATGCACGGCTGGTGATCTTCGGCGCGCAGGACTTCTTCGACGAAGCGGACGTGACGGCGCGGCCGGCTCCGAAGAAGTCGAAGACAGCGGCGTTTGTCTCGGATTTTCGCGATCTCACGGTCGGCGATTATGTGGTGCACGTGGAGCACGGTATCGCGCGCTACCAGGGCCTCAGGGAGATTGAGCAGGACGGACTCTCGCTGGAGTTCATGATTCTGGAGTTTGCCGAGGGCGCGCGGCTGTACGTGCCGCTCACGCGGCTGGACCTGATCCAGAAATACCGCTCGACCGAGGCGGGCCCGGCGCCGGTGCTGAATCGGCTGGGCAGTCAGCAGTGGGCGAAGACCAAGGCCCGCGTGAAGAAGGCCATGGAGGACATGGCCGACGAGCTGCTAAAGCTCTATGCGCAGCGGAAAGCGGCGCAGGGGCATGCGTTTCCCGCGGACAACGAGTTTCAGAAGGAGTTCGAGGACGCGTTCGACTACAACGAAACCGACGACCAGATCGCGGCGATTGCGGACATCAAGAAAGACATGGAGTCCACGCTGCCGATGGACCGTCTGCTGTGCGGCGATGTGGGCTACGGCAAAACCGAAGTGGCGATGCGCGCAGCGTTCAAGGCCGTGCAGGACGGCAAGCAGGTCGCGGTGCTCACGCCGACGACGGTGCTGAGCTTCCAGCATTTCGAAACGTTTAAGAACCGCTTCCGGCAGTTCCCCATCACCATCGAGATGATCTCGCGCTTCCGCACAGCGAAAGAGCAGAAGCTGATTCTCGAACAGGTGGAGACCGGCCGGGTGGACATCCTGATCGGCACGCACCGGCTGCTCTCGAAGGACATCAAATTCCACGACCTCGGGCTGCTGGTGGTCGATGAGGAGCAGCGCTTCGGCGTCCGGCACAAGGAGCGGCTCAAGCAGATGCGGCGCGAGATCGATGTCCTGGCCATGTCGGCGACTCCGATTCCGCGCACGCTGCACATGTCGCTGGTGGGACTACGGGACATGAGCGTGATCGAGACGCCGCCGCGGGATCGCATGGCGATCCAGACGGTGGTGGCGAAGTTCGACGAGAAGCTGATCCGCAGCGCGATTGAGGTGGAGCTGGAGCGCGGCGGCCAGATTTATTTCGTCCACAACCGCGTGGAGACGATTTACGAGATTGCCGCGAAGATCCAGGAGATGGTGCCCACGGCACGCGTTGTCGTCGGGCACGGGCAAATGAGCGAGAACGATCTGGAGAAGGTGATGCTCTCTTTCATGCACCACGAGCACGATGTGCTGGTGGCGACCACGATCATCGAGAACGGGCTGGATATTCCGCTGGCCAATACGATGATCGTGAACCGTGCCGACCGGCACGGGCTTTCGGAGCTCTATCAGCTGCGCGGGCGCGTGGGGCGGTCGAACCGCCGGGCCTATGCGTATCTGCTGATTCCTCCGGAGCAGGAGCTGACCGAGGTGGCGCGGCGCCGGCTGGCGGCGCTGAAGGAGTTTTCCGACCTGGGCGCGGGCTTCAAGATCGCTGCCCTCGATCTGGAGCTGCGCGGCGCGGGCAATCTGCTGGGCGGCGAGCAGAGCGGGCACATTGAGGCGGTCGGCTTCGAGATGTACACGTCGATGCTGGAAGAGGCCGTCGGGCGTCTGAAGGGCGAGGAGCGCGTCGAGCGTCCGTCGGTACAGCTGAGCCTGGGGATTCCGCTGCGGATCGACGAGAGCTACATTGCCGAGGAGAACCAGCGGCTGCGGATGTACAAGCGCATCGCCGGCGTGGAGAACGACAAGGCGCTCGACGAGGTGCGGGCGGAGCTGGAAGACCGGTACGGGCCGCCGCCGGCGAGCGTGGCGCATCTGCTGGAGGCGGCGCGTCTGCGCATGGAGTGCGAGCGGATCGGCGTGGCGCAGGTGGACCGCAAGCGGGATCAGCTGCACATCCGGTTCACGGAGTCGGCGGCCGTGGATCCGGGCCGGCTGATGAAGCTGGTGGCAAAGAACGCAAAGAAGGGCGCCCAATTTACGCCCCAGGGAGTGCTGAAGTTCCCGTTGACGGCGCTGAAGCCGGACGACGTGCTGGCCGAGGTGCGGGGGCTGCTCCAGGAGCTGGCGGCACAGGACAGGACAGAGGGCACAGAGCAGCAGGCGGTCGCGGGGAGCCGCTAGCGAAAAGCCTCCGCATCGCCTCTTTAGAATCAACCGTTTAGCATAGTATCGAATTTGACAATACGGCGTAAGCTATTGACTACAAGTGGTTTATTGGACACCCCACCCCCCCCCGGGGGGGTGGGGTGTTTTGGGTACTGCCGTCGAACACCAACCCCGAAGCGGCGCTCCACGCCGGTTTTGTTCGGTGTCCATCAAAAGTGATACAACAAACCCTGATCCCCCCAATTGGTAGTCACTCCTATGGCCAGTCAGGAAAAGGTCCTCATCGTCGAAGACGAGCCCCACGCATTGTCCGGATTAGCTGAACTGGTATCCGGCTGGGGCTATCGCACTGAAACCGCCCGGGATGGGCTGGAGGCGCTGGAGAAGGTGAGCGCCTGGCAGCCCGGTATCGTCGTGTCGGATTTGAAGATGCCTCGCATGGACGGCCTGCAGCTGCTCGCCCGTCTGGGCGAAGCCAGCGAGAAGGTCGCGGTGGTGATGTTAACCGCCCAGGGCTCGATCGAGGCGGCCGTCGAGGCCATGAAAAACGGGGCCTACGACTTTATCCAGAAACCGGTGGACCCGGCGCGGCTGCGGGCGATCCTGACCAACGCCAGCCGGCAGCGCGAAACCGAGCGCGAGCTGGAAGTAACCCGGCGCAAGCTGCGGGAAGCCGGCGTGCTGGGATCGCTGGTGGGTTCCTCGAAGAAAATGCAGGAGATCTTCGCCCTGATCGAGCGGGTGGCGGCCAGCAACGTCTCCGTGCTGATCACCGGCGAAAGCGGGACGGGCAAGGAGCTGGTGGCGCGGACGCTGCACGACCTGAGCCCGCGGCGGAGCAAGCCGTTTGTCGCGGTGAACTGCGCGGCGATCCCCGAGACACTGATCGAGAGCGAGATTTTCGGGCACGAAAAGGGCGCGTTCACCGGGGCCATCGAGCGGCGTGCCGGCTGTTTCGAGCTGGCCGAGGACGGAACGCTGCTGCTGGACGAGATTGGCGAGATGCCGGTGGGCACCCAGGCCAAGCTGCTGCGGGTGCTGGAGGATCGCAAGCTGCGGCGGCTGGGCAGCAAGGTGGAGTCGCCGGTGGATGTGCGGGTACTGGCGGCCACGAACAAGGATCCGGAAGGCGCTGTGGCGGACGGGCATCTGCGCGGCGACCTCTATTACCGGCTGAATGTGTTCAACATTCACATGCCGGGGCTGCGCGAGCACAAGGAAGACATCCCCGCGATTGCCGAAGCGATGATCCTGGACATGAACCAGAAGCACCAGAAGCGGATCACCGGCATGGACAGCGAGATGCTGGCGCGGCTGATGGCGCATGAGTGGCCGGGCAATGTCCGGGAGCTGCGCAACACGATCGAACGGGCGGTGGTGCTGTGCGGAGAAGGGCAGCTGCAGTCGCGGCATCTGCCTCCCGGCTTCGGCACGAAGCCGGCGCGTCCGACGAGCGAGCTGCCCCCGAATGCGATTCAGCTGGAAGTGGGCGCGACGGTGGACGATGCGGAGCGGATGCTGATCTTCAAGACGCTGGAATCGACGAACAACAACAAGACGAAGGCGGCGGAAATCCTGGGCATCAGCCTGAAGACTCTGCACAACAAGCTCCGCGAGTATGGCAGCGCCGCCAACGCCGCGGGGGCAATGGAAGAATAGAGTAGAAACCCAAAGGTAATGCCGGTATTCTCCCTGTACCGACTTCCTGAAGGCTGAGCGTCGTCCCCCCGACCCATGCGCCTGAAGACCAAACTCGTGGTCGCGATCACCGGACTGGTGTTTACCGTCGTGGTGATCTTCTCCTGGATCTGGTTGAGCCAGTCCCTCAACCAGTACATCGAGTACTCGTGGAGCGGGACGGACATCATCGCCCACCAGGTGCAGTGGGAGGTCCGGCACGCGCTGGAGACTGGGCTGCGGGACCAGAAATTCAATCCTAAAGATCCGGTGGCGGTGCGCGCTGCGGTGGCGGCCTCGCTGCGCCAGGATCCTGGGCTGATCTCGCTGCTGAACGCGACGATCAGCTATTCGCCGACGATTCTGGACATTGTGGTGGCCGACCACAATGGGAAGGCTCTGGTTTCCGCGCCGGATCCGAGCCAGCAGGACCAGATGGTCCCGAATCGGCCGAACTATTCGGTTCTGCGGCGGAAGACGCTGATCCGGACGCTGCGCGTGGTATTCGGGCCGCCGCAGGTGTACGACGTGACGGTGGGACTGGACAGGGAAAACCAGCCGTTTCTGACGATACGGGTGGGCATCAGCACGACGTTTCTGCGCAACGCCTTTCGGCCATTCCTGTACGAGTCAGTGAGCTTCATGGTGCTGGCCATGATCATCTCGATCGTGGTGGCGGCGTTCGTGGCCAATCTGGCTTTGCAGCCGATTGAGCAGATCAGCCAGACGCTGGATTTGCTGACGGCGCAGGCGGCGACGGCGGAGTCCCGGGATCTGCGACGGCGAGAAGGCGAGCTGGCGGCGGCCTCGGCGGCGGCGGCCGAAATGCCCGTGCGGCGGGGAGGCGACGATACGGTCGCGAAGGTGTCGGGCAAGATCGAACGCCTGGGGCAGCGCATCCGCAACGTGGAAGAGGTATTCTCCGCGCTGCGGGAGAATCTGGACCAGATTCTTTCGAATCTGCAGGATGGCGTGATGCTGTTTACACGGGACGCGCGCGCTATCCTGGTGTCGAGCGCGGTAGAGCGCTTTCTGAACATCGGGCGCGACCGCATCTTCGGCGCCGATGTGCGGGAGATCTTCGACCGGAATACCCGTCTGGGTCGGATGGTGCGGGACGCCTTCGAGGGCGGGATGTCCATCGTGCAGGAAGAGGTGACGACGGAAACCGGCCGCCGGGTAGAGGTGTCGCTGGATTTCATTCACGACACGCAGTCCCGCGACGGGCAATCGCTGGGTGCTCTGCTGACGCTGCACGACCTGGAGTCGGTGCGGGAGATTGAGACGGAGCTGGAAGTGTCGCGGCGCATGGCTTCGATTGGCCGCCTGACGGCCGGGGTCGGCCACGAGGTGAAGAACCCGATCAACGCCATCGTGGTGCACCTGGAGCTGCTGCGCAACAAAGTGCATGCGGGAGGCGACGCGCTGCGGCATCTGGACATCATCCAGAGCGAAATCCGGCGGCTGGACCGGGTAGTGCAGACGCTGGTGGATTTCTCGCGGCCGGTGGAGCTGCAGCTCAAGGACCAGGATCTGCGGAGCGTGGTGTCCAGCGTCCTGATGCTGGCCTCGGCCGAGCTGGAGACGCGTGGGGTGGTGGTGGAGAGCCAGATGCCCGCCCGGCCGATTCTCTCGCGCATCGACGCCGACCTGCTGGAGCAGGCGCTGCTCAATGTGGTCTTGAACGGAGCGCAGGCGATGAGTTCCGGGGGGACTCTGTCGGTGCGTCTGACCGAGGATTCACGATGGGCGACGATCCGGATCAGGGACCAGGGCGAGGGGATTCCGGACGAGATCCGGGCACGGATCTTCGATCTGTATTTCACGACCAAGAAGGAGGGGAGCGGGATCGGGCTGGCGATGACGTATCGGATCCTGCAAATGCACCATGGGCAAATTGACGTAGAATCGAAAAGCGGGAGCGGAACCACATTTGTACTGCGGCTCCCGATTATTTCTGCCGGTTCGGGACAGCGCGTACTTTCGGATGCAACGGGAGACGCGGTCCCCGGCGAGCTTGCTCGCCAGGTTGGTGAGACCCAGCCAGAAAGGTCCGGACCATGAGTTCCGGAAGGACGATCGCGGCGCTGGCCCTGGTGTCGGCGCTGTTGACAGGATGCGCCACGCGCCATCTCCGGATCAGTGTGGCCCCTGTAGCCCAGGTCCCGTCGCTGCCCCCCGTGCAGATGGCGACGCTGGTGTCTCCGATGCCGCCTGTCTTTCCGCCGGTGAAGGAGCGCCTGGTCAAGCTGGATCTGGCACCGCAGCCTAAAGAGGAAGCGGAGACCGTGGAGGCGCCGCATCCGGCCCGCCGGCGGACCAAACCGACTGTGGACGCGGCACAGCAGGAGGCGCCGAAGGCACCGCCGGCCCCCGCGGCGACCACGCCGGCGCAGAGTGCCGCGGTAGCCGCCGCGCAGCCGTCGGAGGATTCGCCGATCGGGCAGCTTTCCACGCCAAATGACACCAGCAACACCGGCGATCGCCATGCGATCAATGAACAGATCGATGCGACGGAAAACGGCGTGAATGCGATTAAGCGAGCGCTGAGCGCCGACGAGCAGAAGACAGTGGCCCAGATCCGGGCCTATATCTCCAAGGCACGAGACGCGCTGAAGGCGGACGACCTGGACGCGGCACGCATCCAGTCGAACAAGGCCCACCAGCTGCTCGATCAGCTCGGCAAATAGTAAGGCAGCCTAGCGCTCACCCCATTTCAGCTTGGCACGCAGGACATCGAAGAAGCTATTGCCTTCGAGGCGCACGAGTTTGACGGAAAAGTCAGAACGGCGGCAGCGCAACTCGTCGCCGATGCGGAGCTGAACGGCTTCCTGGCCATCGACGGTCAGGAATGTCTGATCGGGAATGCCCTCGACGCGAACGCGGATGTGGGAATCGCCCGGAACGACGATTGGCCGCAGGGTAAGCTGATGCGGGCAGATTGGAGTGACGACGAGTACATCGACGCCGGGAACGAGGACCGGGCCGCCGGCAGCGAGCGAATAGGCGGTTGAGCCGGTGGGCGTGGCGACGATCACGCCGTCGGCGCGGAAGGATGCGGCGAGCCGGTCGTCGATCTTCACCTGAAAATTGCCCATGCGCGCGATGGCGCCTTTGGCGATCACAACGTCGTTCAGCGCTTCGTACTCACAGGACTTTTTGTCGTCGCGCCAGAGCTCGCTGTGCAGCATAGCCCTGGATTCCAGGGTGCAGCAGTCTTTGCACCAGGCTTCGAGGTGGGAGTAGAGATCGGCGAGAGGAACTTCGGTGAGAAAGCCGAGGGCTCCGAGATTCACGCTGAGGATGGGAACGCCGCTGCGGGCAAAGACGCGCGCGGCGGCCAGCAGGGTTCCATCGCCCCCGAGCACGATGACCAGGTCGGGATTGAGTGAGGCGAGCTCCGCACGCGGAGAGACGCGCTCGTCCATGACGTAGTTGGCGCTGACGGGGTCGAGGAGGGGCTCATAGCCGTGAGCCTTGAGCCAGAGAACCAGCTCCGGCATCAGCTGGCGTAGTTCTTCCTTCTGCGGCTTGGAGATGATGGCGACCCGCGGCATGAGGTTCAGTGTACCGCCGCCAGGCGGTGCGGCCGTCTCGCGCGGAGGAGGGATGAACGACAACGGCCGGCAGGACGCCGGCCCGTTGGGAAGACGCTGCGCGGAAGCTAGGGCGTATCTACATATAGACTTTGCAGCGGGAAGAAAACCTGGTGTCCTGGGTCCATGGCACCGAGCCGGTATGAACTGAGTGAAGCGCAATGGTTGCGGATCAAGGACAAGCTTCCTGGGCGTGTGGAGCACGTAGGGCGGACGGCGGCAGACAACCGTCAGTTCGTTAACGGGGTGTTGTGGGTTCTCCGTTCCGGAGCGCGCTGGAGTGACCTTCCCGAACGTTATGGCAAGTACAAGAGCGTGCACACGCGGTTTATGCGCTGGGCTCGCTCGGGCGTATGGGAACGCATCTTCGATGATCTGGTTCAGGACAGGAAGAACCAGTATCTGATGATTGACTCGACGATTGTGCGCGCACACCAGCAGGCGGCCACGGGCCGCAAAAAGGGGGCGAAAACAAGGCTCTGGGGCGTTCCCGAGGAGGTTTGAGCACGAAGATCCACCTGCTGGCCGACGAGAACGGCCTGCCGCTTGAGTTTCGCATCACCGCAGGCCAGGCCGGTGAGTACGCGCCAGCGGCGGAGTTGCTGCGCGGCCGGTGCGCGGAAGCTGTGATCGCCGACCGAGGCTACGACGCCGACGTTCTGGTGGCGCAATCGGAGAACATCGGTGCGCGGGCTGTGATTCCTCCGAAATGCAATCGCAAGCTTCAGCGGGCCTACGACCGCGAACTGTACAAGCAGCGTAATCGCATCGAACGCTGCTTCAACAAACTCAAACACTTCCGCCGCTTTGCCACGCGCTACTGCAAAACGATCGAGGCCTTCCGATCCTTCACCGCTCTCGCATGTTCCTGGCTCAGGCTCAAGCTATATGTGGATACGCCCTAGATACGAAC
>Ga0335073_10017008_pt1 | contig 10174 bp, 13 predicted proteins | sample Lox_Sample_22_FD_207093 | JGI IMG/M metagenome (GOLD analysis project Ga0335073, IMG submission 207093) | Soil microbial communities from Loxahatchee National Wildlife Refuge, Florida, United States - Lox_Sample_2.2 | ecosystem: Environmental > Terrestrial > Soil > Wetlands | place: USA... | reverse complement strand
CTGCGGCGAGGAGATCCGAATTTGACGTGCTGCCCGCTCCGAAGAAGCCGGCCTGCACCAGCGCGTACGCCAGAACTCCAATTGCCGCGGCGGTGAAGGGCCGGGTCACATACCACCAGCCCCATCCTTTCTCCAGCTTGTTATAGCCCAGCCGATGTGAGAACGTCAGCCCCAGTGCGGCGGAGCTTCCGATGACCGCTGTCAAGATCACTATTATCAGCAGGATAGTGGTTTGCTGCGGAGTGAACGCCAGGCCAAACCAGCGAGCGTGCACTGCGGACTTCGAGTTCCCGAGCCGTACCGCCAGTGCCCAGGCCCAGGGCAGATGGCCGAGCGCCAATGCGGACAGCACCAGGATCCAGACGCCTATTGCCGTTCGGGCAGTCCTCCCCATCGGCGCTGGCGGGTCCGGGGGCGGCGGCGCTATACGGCCGGCGTTCTCGCCTGCCGGGTGAACTTCGTCCGGCCCCGGACCGGCTGAACTCGGCGTGCCGGCTGAGGATTCACCTCCTGGCCGCGCGTTCCTGCTACCTAACTTCACTTGTCCCCTTTGACGCAGCGGTATCCCAATCCGATGACTGGGTCCGGGATGTGACCTCAGCTGGTTATCCATATAGTGATGTACCGGCAGGGACCGGCGGGAGGAATCGGATGAATTCCGCCGAGCCTGCTGTGGCCGGAATCTGGCTCTTCAGCGGAAGCTGACCGGATGACCCCGGGCCACCCAGCGACGCTTGGCTGTCAGGATGATGCAGTGAGCCATAGTCCTCAGCCCTACGTACGCGGCCACCTCGTTCTCGTCATCGACTGCGGCGACCTGGACCGCGCAGCGCGGTTCTGGACCAGCGTGCTCGGGTATGACCGCGCCGGTCCTCCCGGCGGCCCCTATCAGGGCCTTGTTCCCGTTGGCGGCCAGGGAATCGAGATCCTCCTGCAGCACGTGCCCGACTCCAAGACCGGGAAGAACCGGCTGCACCTGGATCTGCGCACCCCCGATCTCGATGCCGAGGTCGAGCGCGTCGTGGGGTTGGGGGCGCGGCAGCTGACCAGCATGCCGGTGACGGAGGCGGACTGGCGCTGGCACATACTCGCCGACCCGGACGGAAACGAATTCTGCGTTCTGCAGCCGCCTGGCGCGTACTGGGAACACCAGCCATTGGGACAGTGAGAGCCGCCTCGGAGCAATGATCTTGCTAGCTGCGCTGGTCTTTGTCAGTGGCACAAGGCTGTCTCAACTGGTCAGGCGGCTCCGGACGGCTGCGCGGCCGCGGGCGATCGCGCCGGTGTCATCGTGAAGAACGCTCACGATGTCGGTTCCGGCGAGGATGACACCGAGCTCGAAGGCGAGCTGTGCGGGGTCAGTGTCTTCTGCTAGCTGGCCGTTGGCAGCAGCCGCGTGAGCTTCCCGGGCCAGCAGGTCACGCCATTGCTGTTGCACCCGGGCCACCTCGTCGTGGACGCGTCCGGCCCGGGCTCCGACCTCGGCGGAGGCGGCCACGAAGAAGCAGCCCCCGGGGAAGATCCGCCGCTGGACGTAGGACAGATAGCCGTCGCACAGCGCCAGCAGGCGATCGCGGCCTGGCCTTGCCGCGGCTAGCGCAGGGCCGACGACTTCGCGAATGAAGCTGTCCCGGGCTGCGTTGACGGTCGCCAGCTGCAGTTCTTCCTTCGACCCGAACAGGGCGTGGACGCTGCTCTTGGGCACGCCCGTGACCTCGGCGAGCCGGCCGATGGACAGGCCGTCCAGTCCTTCGACCGTGGCGAGCTCGGCGGCTTGCCCGGCGATGCGGGCACGGGCCCGGTCGCCGGGCGCCCGGGTCCGCCTGGCCGGCAGATCGTGCTGATCGGGCACTGGGGCGCTCGTCTCCTGTCAGGTTGCCCCTTGATCTTAGACGAACGATCGTGTAAAAGATAATTGTACGATCGTCCGTCTAAGGAGCGCTCGCTACGCCGGCAAGAGGAGTCGACATGCCATTCGTCAACGTGAAGCTCATAGAAGGCGTGTTCACGCCCGAGCAGAAGCAGCAGATCGTCAGGGATCTGACCGACGCTATGGTCGCCATCGAGGGCGAGAACATGCGCCAGGTCACCTGGGTGGTGGTCGAGGAGGTCCGCAGCGGGGACTGGGGCATCGCCGGGAACCCGCTCAGCACTGCGGACGTCAAGGCCCTGGCGGCTGGCTAGCCGGCTGGCTGCACCCGGCTAGCGGCGCGGCCGCCTGGAGCCCTCCCACTCTCGCTCCCCGGCCCGTAGCCGCAGGGCCGGCCGGATCCAGCCGGGCTGGAGGACCTGGGGTCATGCCCGCCCTCTGACAATGATCGAGCCGTCAGCTCCCAGTCACGGCGGAGGTGTCCAGCAAGGAGCAGCACTTCATGGCAACCATCGAGACGGACTACCTGGTCGTCGGCGGTGGCACGGCGGGGATGGCTTTCGCCGACTCGCTGATCGCCGAATGCGATGCCGACGTCGTGATTGCGGAACGACGTCACCGCCCGGGCGGGCACTGGAACAGCGCTTACCCGTTCGTGCGCCTGCATCAGCCGTCGGCCTTCTACGGCGTGAACTCGCTGGTCCTCGGCTCGGACGCCATCGATTCCGAGGGCCCCAACGCGGGACTGTACGAGCGGGCCACGGCCCCGGCGATCTGCGAGTACTTCAGCCGCGTCCTGGAAGAGCGCCTGTTGCCATCAGGACGGGTGCGGTTTCTCGCGATGACCGACTATGCGGGCGACATGCGCACCGAGCACCATGTCGTCTCGCGGCTGACCGGACGCCCGGCCGAGGTGACCATCCGGCGCAAGCTCGTCGATGCCCGGTTCCTGGAGGCCTGCATTCCGGCGACTCACACGCCCTCGTTCCAGGTCGACCCCCAGGTCCGGTTCATCCCCGTCAACGACCTTGTCAACCTGGCCGACTCCGGGTCGGGCTTCACGATCGTCGGCGCCGGCAAGACGGCCATGGATGCGTGTGTCTGGCTGCTCGAGCAGGGCGTCGATCCCGGTGCGATCCGCTGGATCCGCCCGCGGGATGCCTGGCTGCTCGACCGCCGGTTCCAGCAGCCCCTCAAGTTGCTGCCAGCGCTGGTCGAGGGGGTTTCGCTCTACCTTGAGGCCGCCGCCCAAGCCGAGGACCGCGCCGATCTGTTCCGGCGGCTGGAGGACTGCGGCCAGCTGGTGCGCCTCGATCCCCGCGTCACGCCCACCACCTACCGGTGCGCGACCGTGAGCGATGCCGAGCTCGGCGCGCTGCGCAGCATCGAGCACGTCGTCCGGCTCGGCCGGGTGCGGCGACTCGGCACCGGCACCATCACCCTGACCGGCGGTTCGATACCCACCGACCGCCGCCAGATCCACGTCGACTGCTCCGCCGCGGGCCTGCCGACCCCACCGCCCCGCCCGGTCTTCGAACCAGGACGCATCACACTCCAGCAGATCCGGGCGTGCCAGCCAACCTTCAGCGCTGCGCTCGCCGCGTTCGTCGAGACCGCACGCACCCGCGACACCGAACGCAACGCCCTGTGCCCCGCGAATCCATACCCCAGTGCCGCCGAGGACTGGATACGCACCACCTTGATCGCCCAGCAAGCACAGGCCGCATGGTCGGCGCCAGACATCTCCGGCTGGCTGGACCGGTCCCGGCTGAACGCCGCCCGCGGCATCGGCGATCACGCCACCGATCCCCGCATGCAAGCCTCTCTCCACCGGCTCTTCACCAGCATGAAGCCCGCGGTCGACAACCTGGCCCGCCTGGCGTGAGATCAGCCCTCCGTCGCGACACTCGCACGACGATCACGAAGCAGCCGCTCTCAGGTGTCTTCAACCTGGGCGCTAAGTCAAAGATCGCGTCGCGGACAGTAGCCATGGTCAGTGTTCACGTGACGGCATGATGCAGGGATTCTTGAAATCGGTGTTGTCGATAATGATGCTGGCCAGGTTGCGCGGGCCGACCTCGGCGATGTAGATCCGCTCGGCTGTGCGGTAGCGGTCCCGATGCACGCGGGTCGCTTCATCGATGCCTTCAGCGGCCGCGTCGCGGTCGATGCCGCGGCACAACGCGACGCCGGGAGTTACCTCGAGCCAGATCCGGTACTCCCAGTAATCGTTGTACTGCGGACGGAACGCGAAAACCGAATCCACGACCAGGATGGCATCCACCGGGGCGTCGATCGTCTTGTCCCGGTGGTCCTGGCCGGTCAGCGGATCATGCCCGCACAGTGCTACCTTTCCGGAGCCCTGCGGGCCCGCCGGATGCAGTAGCAGGTCACGGGCCGATGCGAAGTCGTAGGCGTTGCGGTAGTACCCCTCCCCGCTTACCCGGTCATAGCCATGTTCCGTGGCGTGGCGCCAGGGGTGCTTGAAATCGTCCATCGAAGCGCGCATCGTCGGGCGTCCCAAGGCGCGCAGGGCAGCTGCCAGCTCGTGGCCGAAGCTGGTCTTGCCCGCCCCGGTCAGGCCGTCCACGGCGACTCGGAGCCTTCCTGCACTCAGCTCTGCTACCTGCCCGGCAACGGTTTCGATCAGCGCCGACCGCGCCGGTGAGGCAGGCTCGGGCAGCGGCTGCAGCCAGGTAGACACCGACTCGAACCCAGCCACCATGATCGACTACCGGGCGAGGCTATGCGGGCCGGCCGGGCTCGGTTCCTGGCTGGACACAGGTGCCATCGGCTAGGTCGCGGTCGATCCACTTATGAATGCGGGCCGGCTCAAACCCGGCTAGCAGATCCAGCAATTCGGCAGGCTGGTCCGCGAAATAGATGCCGCCGCGGTGTTCGGGACGGATGAACCCCTCGGCCACCATGTGGTCAAGCTGCGCCCTGACCGGTTCGTAGAACCCGCCGGCATTCACAAAACCGGCCGGCTTGTCATGCAGGCCAAGCTGGGTCCAGCTGATGACCTCGAACACTTCCTCCAGGGTGCCAAGACCGCCCGGCAGCGCAACAAACGCATCCGAGCGCTCGGCCATCAGGGCCTTGCGCTCATGCATCGTGTCCACCAGATGCAGTTCGCTCAGGCCCTCATGCGGCGGTTCCTCGTCAACGATGCTCCGCGGCATGACTCCGGCCACCGTCCCGCCCACCGCGAGCGCCGCGTCGGCCACCGCGCCCATCAGACCAGTCTTAGCGCCCCCATATATCAAGCCGATGCCCTGGCTCGCCAAGATCCGCCCGGTTTCTGCGGCCACGCGCTGATACCGCTCCCGCACGCCCTGATTGCAACCGCAAAACACACACACCGCTCCCAGATGCACAGCCACGACACAATCCTCGCGTCTCAGGACCCGAAACGCCCAATGAATTCCGGCCACGCCTTACCACTGCACCGGCGACCGGGTCATCTTCGAGGCCGCCCGGCGGGACCGCCTCAGGACCGCCGACGTCGGTGCCGGTGATGAGCGGGCCCCGGTGGTGGAGCATGCAGCCGCATCCGCCGGGGCGGGAGCCGACGGGCGCGGTATCGGTTAGCTGACTTAGCCGTGTTGCAGCACGAGCGGGTTGAACGAGCCGGAGGTCCCGCTTTCTCCGACCGCCCAGACAATCGCAGCCCTGGGCTTGGTGGACACGGAGTTCAGCACGCTGGGGCTGCCGGCGTCCGGGCTGGCCACGGTGGTCCACGCGGTGCCATTCCAGTTCAGGGTGAGGGTCTGCCCCTGGGCCGCGCCCTTGGGCTGGGTAACGCCGACCGCCCACACGTCGTTCGCCGGGTTGCTGGTGGTCACGGCGGTGAGGCTGTCGCCGGTACCGGGCGAGGGACTGGGCACGATTCTCCATGCCGTCCCGTTCCAGTGCTCGATGAGGTCGGTGCTGTTGCCGTCGACCACACCGTTCTCGCCCACGGCCCACACGTCGGTCGGGTCACCCGGCTCGGCGCGCCCTTTGCGGGCGGCCCCCGCACAGATCCGAGCGTGCCGGACCGCAGAACGCGCTGACCCAGAATCCGACCGGCGTCCGGTTGCCCGAACACCGACCCGCGTCGGCCGCCGCGAGCGATCGGCAGCGCACGGTTAGGCAGATGGCCGGAGAGTCCGGCTGCGCTCTGTCATGGCTACCGGTCGTTCGCGAATCGCTTCGATGTGGTCCTCTTCCTATCTCAACCGCGGTTGCGCGCCGACGGGATCGCAGGCATGAGCCAAGAGGCCGGGTCGGACCCGAGCCCGGCGCAGGGCTTGCCGTTCACGGTCAGCGTGGCCGCGCCAGGGTTGCCGAGCCGCAGGCTGACCGCCTGGGGTTCGGTCCAGCGCTTCTGGTCCCCGTCGCTCACGGACGATCTATCATCGCTCGGACCGGAGCTGCGGATGCCGACGCATATCGGCCCCGTTCGGGCGCGATTGAGGCGTCGAGCCCAGGCGGCGTGACCGCGCTGGGGGCGTGATTCATGAATATCGCCTGGCGGCATAGGTTTTCGGCGCCCACAAGGGCCTCCGTGCTCGCTGCGCCTCTCGCCGCAGGATTGGCCAGTGCCTGGGGGAGGTAAGTTCGGAGGGGATGCATCGTCCGTCCGGGTTGGGCGGGTGAGAGGAGGCGGTCGCCGATGCGCTGGCTCAAGGTACTCGCGACCGCCGTAGCTGTCGTGATCGTTTTCTTCGTGATCTCCTCGCTAGTGCACATTCTGTACCTGATTGGCGTTGGCCTACTGATCGCCGCTGCGCTCCTCGCTGCGTTCAAGGGATGGGAGCAGCACAAGCGCGCCCGGGAGCGCCGCGAGGAGCGCCACCAGCAGCGCCTGCAGCAGCGTGAGGAGCGCCGCGCCCGTCCTTCCATCGAGGCGCCCCGGCAGCAGCCCACCGGGCTCCCGCCGACCGCCACCTCCTCCGGCTTCGACGTGGACGAGGAGCTTGCCCGCCTCAAGCGCGAGCTGCCTGACTCTTAGTGGGCGAGGCCGGAAGTACATCGGGAATCGGCGGAGGGCTATGGGCCCAGCGCGGCGCGGTGGACGCTGCAGGCGGTGTCGAGGGCGGCCCGTACACCATCGACGCATACGCGCACCACGTCGGCCCACGGTTATTGCAGCCCAGATCATCCAATTCGGTCAGGGCTCTAGCCAGCGTCGTCCGTGTCGGCAACCCGCGCAGAAGAGTGCGAGTACGGCCGTCAGGTGTCCCATCGAAGGATGGTTTCTCGATCTCCTGGTTCCGTCCCGCCTCGAACGATTTCTCAGTCCAACTGCCTTGAAGCCGACCAGATTTGGCCATCGGCCAGCGAGTGACGACCGTTCTCGCTGGCTGAGGTCACCGCTGCGCGATACTGGCGCCGTAGGTACCGAGTCGCTCTCCAAGGAGTCACCACATGGCCGACCCTGACCGGCGAAGCACCTTGCTCGTTTCCTATGAGAACGCCGCGGCGATCGTGTCGCTAATTGACGCTGAAGAGCTCAGCCACCCGACACCCTGCCGCAAGTACGACGTCGCCGAACTGGTCGATCACATCGTCGAAGCGGGCCACCGGGCGGCCGCTGTTGGCCGGGGACAGACACCCCCGCCCGGAGACGAGTCGCCCCACGTGGAGCTGTCCGACGCGCCCGGTCAGCTACGCCGCGCCGCTAAGGATGCGGCGCAGGCATGGCGCGACGATTCCAAGTTGTCATCGAGGTTCACCATGCCGTGGGGTGAGCAGTACACGGGCGCCACCCTGGTGGACATGTACCTGGCAGAGCTGGCCGCACACGCCTGGGACCTGGCCCGGGCCACCGGACAGCTCGACGGCTTGAACCCCTCCCTCGCCTTGCCGGCGCTCGAGGGAGCACGGGCCGTGATCAAACCCGAGTACCGCGACCTGGTAGAGCCAGGATCGCCATTCGCAACGGAGGTGCCGCCGCCCTCCGGCGCTGATGACTGGGAACGGTTCGCCGCCTTCATGGGACGCGACCCGCGGGCATCGCTTGGCCAGTAGGGAGCCAGAGGAGGGGCGGCCGCCTAACCGGGATGTGCCGATAGCGGCGAATCTCGGGAAGGCGAACGCCGCAAGTTCCGCGAGGACTGGCAGCCCAAAGATCAGCAAGGTGCTGCGGGTCTGTTTGCTGAACTCGCCCACCCGGAGGCTGCGGGTAGCCATCACCGCGATTAGCAGCAAGGGAATGACCGTCGCGGCTACTGCGTAGAAGGTCTCGTTAGCCATGCTCACCCTCGCTGCCCTCAGTACGGTCTAATCCCCGCGCCATTACCTGGACTCACCCAAGTCCCATAGCAGGAATATTAGGGCTGAACCATCCTGAGCCCGGATGCGCCGATCCGGAACGCCACCTCGGCCACCGGGTTGCCCTCACTGTGCATCCACTGCAACAAGTGCATGCTCACCATCTACAGCCGCACTCGCTGCGTTCTGGCCTCCCCGCACAGAACCTGATACGACGCCCAGCTTGCGACCGAAGAGTATGCGACTACGCCACGCGGTACCAGCCCTGCTTGCCGGCCTTCCACCGGGCCACGGCCGTGTGCCGCCTGACCACCTTGATCGCGCGCAACCGGCAGCCGGGACGGCGCATGGCCTGCTCGGCCTCGATCATCGCCGCGCCGATCGACGGCTGCAGGACCTTGCGCTTAGCGCCGGATTGTTCGGTGAGCATGAGGTGGGTTGTGCGGTCGCCGCGGCCCGTATCGCCCTGATCCTTCATGGTCCTTAGACGTTGCGGCAGGTCCTTGTCGTTCCATCGGGTCTGCTGCCTGGCCTGGCACAACTCGCTTACGCCGTTTTCATGCGGCTTCCTTGTATTTTGGCGCGCAGGCGTTCGGTGTCGGGATGGTGTGCCTGCTCGAAGACCTCTAGCGCCTCCCGCCACAGTTTGCGAGCCTCCTGCCGGTCACCGGCCGCCTCGTGGATGTCGCCGAGGTTGATTACCACCTCGGCGCGGTAGCAGACAGCGCCGCACTCGGCGAATATCGCGGCCGCCTGGCGATAGCAGCTGACAGCTGCCTCGTGCTGGCCGAGCAGGTGCCGCACGTACCCGAGGCTGTCCCAGGTGGCGGCGGTGATCGGCTGGTTGCCGGTTTCCTGAGCGAGAGCCAGGGCCTGCTGGCAGTAGGCGAGACCGTGAGCGGCGTTGCCTAGCCGGGCTTCGAGCCACCCGGCGGTATTGAGCGAGGCGGCCAGGCCCGCCCGCTGCTCGTGCTCAGTCGGGGTCTGTCTGCGGCCGTCAGTCCTGTCTGTGGCTGGCCTCGACCTTGAGCCCTTCCTCAAGGATGATGGCGGCACTGGGAGCGGAGCCCCAGCTCAGGGTCTGGAGAAAGTCTTCAGGCCGGACCAGGCGGCGCTCGTCGACCTCGTGCTGCGGATCCCATGGCAGGAGCTCAATCCGAGCCCAGAAGCGGGTCTGGTAATAGCGCCAGGGCCCAGCCGGGTGCTCCGGATCGTCGACGCGCTGGCAGCCGATGTAGCGGCTCTCGACGACGCGAGCGCAGCCCTCCTCCATCACTTCCCGGACCAGGCAGTCCTCCAGCGTTTCGCCCGGCTCGACCCCGCCGCCGAGCAGGTTCCAGTACCGCTCGCCATCGGCGTCGCAGGCGCCCAGGACGATCATCCCGGTCCCGGTGAAGCAGATGCCGTAGGCCTGGTTAGAGTGCGGCGGTTCGGGCCGGAACGGGGGATCGAACCAGGTGAAGGTCACCCGGCGGCCCTGGTCGCAGATCTCCTGGACAGATCGCGCCTCGGGCTCAGTCAGATCCGTCGAGTAGCCGCCAGGCGGCATAACGCGCTCCACAGGCCCTGACCTTACGTGAGTTCAATCGCCAGGGAAGGACAGGAACTCTACGCGGCGGACAAGCTTGCCGAGAAAGATCCGGCGTTCGGTACGATCGCGTCGAGTGCAGATGATCTTCGAGAAGGTGATAACCGTCGTGCCGGAAGATAATGCATCGAGCCGATCGCCTGACGTCACCCGCTCAGATCGTGGATATTTGCCCGTGCTGCCAGTCCAGAGCCAAGAAGATACGGATGCCGGGTGGGGTGAGCAGCCCGGGCCGGAGGATGACGAGCGCCTCTATCGTGAGCGGCCGCCGCACTGGGATTCCCCCTAGTGCCGCGTGGCGGCGTGCGGTCAGGGAGCTTCGGCGAGGGCCGCGAGCCGGTCAAGCGACGCCTGGAGCTTGTCGGCCGTGGTCGCCTCGGCTCGCCGGAAGCGCTTGTGGTCGGTCAGCTGAGTCCAGTCGTAGGTGTGGGTGACCCGGGTGCGTGATGCGCCGGCCG
>Ga0335073_10017007_pt1 | contig 10174 bp, 5 predicted proteins | sample Lox_Sample_22_FD_207093 | JGI IMG/M metagenome (GOLD analysis project Ga0335073, IMG submission 207093) | Soil microbial communities from Loxahatchee National Wildlife Refuge, Florida, United States - Lox_Sample_2.2 | ecosystem: Environmental > Terrestrial > Soil > Wetlands | place: USA: Florida... | reverse complement strand
TCGGGGCGCTCTGTTGCCTGTGCGCGGAACCAAGGAGCAGACACAGCAGTGCGGGAGGTACGAACATCCTGAAAACGTGCGCTAGTAAACGTGAACGAATATTCATAGGAGCCACCGTGAATCATTTGCGTCGCTTAGAAGATTACGCTTGAATGGCAAATCGCGCTGCAACTCTTGCACAGAACGATGATTTCCGCTAGCAGGCGATTTGACTCATTGAGAATTGGCTGGCTGGGGTCGATAAGTTGAGGATTTGCCGATCCTTAAGGCTCATAATGTTTTGGGTCGTGATTGAACATCACATCGGCCGGTCGAATTTGCGTGCCACGATGGGCGAACCTCAAGTTTCGATCCATCAAGTAGTGCGGGCCCATGCCAGAAACACTTATCTCAACAACACGGCGAGACGAGCGGCAGTTGAGCGACGCGCATTTCGCAATGCGTCTTTCTTTGATTGTTGGGTTGGCAATGCTGTTCGGAAAGACAACTGTTTATCTCATGACGCATTCGACTGCCATTTTTTCGGACGCAGCCGAGTCAGTCGTCCACGTGATTGCCGTAGGATTTGCTTGGTTTAGTCTTCGCCTCAGCACCAAATCTGCTTCCCCGCAATTCCTTTACGGTTACGAACGGATTACTTTCTTCTCCGCAGGATTTGAAGGTGCAATGATCGTGGTAGCCGCAATCGCCATCCTTTATGAATCGATCCATAGGTGGATCGCAGGGCTCCAGCTGGAGCACTTGGGAGCAGGCACAGCGTTGATACTGCTGGCCGGTATGCTGAACGCGGGTCTCGGTTACTACCTCATACGAATTGGTCGGCGGACCAATTCCTTGATTCTCGAAGCAGATGGCAAACACGTTTTAACCGACAGCTGGACCAGCTTCGGTGTTGTGGGAGGATTGGCACTTGTGCTTCTGACACGCTGGAAACCGTTCGATCCGCTAGTGGCGATTGCCGTTGCCGGAAATATTCTTTGGTCAGGAGGACATTTGGTCTGGCGCTCGGCGGTTGGACTGATGGATTATTCCGATCCCGAGGCTGGTCGTAGGATTCGCGAGAAGTTGGATACGATTTGCACGGAACTAGCCATTCAATACCATGGCGTCCGCTTCCGAACTACCGGCTATCGCCAGATCATCGAGATACATCTGTTATTCCCGCATCTCACCTCGGTCAGCGAGGCCCATCGTCTAGCGACGATCGTGGAGGATCGTTTGCCGACCGAACTGGGAATGCCAGCTGAAGTCACGACGCACTTGGAATCGTTGGAAGATCATGCCGAGGTCCACCGCGAGCAGCACTACACGGGCAAACCCGAGTAGGCCCATCGAACGGCACAAAGTGCCCTGTACCTAGGCGTCAATGATCTCGTGCTCGATAAGCAAGACAAGAACATCTATGCCGTGACCGACGGCGATCCCTCGGTATTCTTAGGATCCCGATTAAGGACGATGGACGGCCGGTGAACCGGTGCCATTGCCTTACGGATTCTCAGCATTCGATGGGATCGAGTTGGACGCCGAAGGCAACATCTACGTATCGGAGATTTTGCTCAAACAGATCTGGGTCCTTTCGCCCGACGGTTCGCAGCGCATCCCGATAGCCACTAAGCAGAACGCGCCGCTGGGCAACAACACTAGCCTGGTCTTGAGAGTAGATGTTCTCTGTACAGCCAACCTTGGCTTCACCCACGCGAAACCCGAGGAAGCAGACCGAACGGTGGTCTGCATGAAGGGTTCCCCCCTGCCGAAATAGTTGGATTATGGAAGAGTAGCCGACGATACGGGAGGAATCCCGGGCAACTTGAGTATTCCTGTCGAGTGAATCTGAAGGCTGACTGGGTTCCCGTTGAATTTGACGGAGGCCAGTGATTGACGTTGAAACTGTTGTGGGCTAACTGCTGAAACTTGTTGCGCGTTGTTGAGTTGGAACGCTCTCGCAGTCTCAAAATCGCGCCATTAGATTCCGCCCGAGTTCCGCACAAATCGTGCAAGTCATTGGGAACCGAGGTACAGCGCGGTTTGTTAAGAGGCCAAAACCGGATCCCGCCTTGATTCAGCCGGCTTCGCCACGCCGGCGGGTTGCAGGCGGTCCCTCATCAACTGCTCCCCGCGTGTGAACAGCTCCTCCTTGGAAATCTTGCCGGCATCGACATCGGCTAAGATCGATCTTTGGGCCGCGTAGTCTTTGTTTGCGATGCCCGCTTTGCTCTGCAGCATCCGCCACGCTTTACGTCGCTCGACGCAGAACAGTACAAGCTGGCGCGAGATCGCCCGGTAATCGACGTCTCCTTTCGCGCTCTGGACCTTGATGTAAACGCCGAAGTCGGGGACGTAGGAGCGGTGTTCGGGGAGCAGGCAGCGGCGATACACCACATCTTGCTGCGTAATGCGGACGAGCATGTTTTCCAGCGGGATCAGCTTGTCTGCCTGCTCCTTTTTGATCTGCTTGAAGTGGCTGCGGAATCTGGCCTCGGTAAGGCACCAGTGGGCGACGGTATAGCGCGAAACCTCTTCCGTGCTTTTCACCTTCGACTCGTACCAATCCTTGTCGGGCGAGGGATTGCCCTTGAGATCGAGTGTTTCCTGATAGGTTTCGCCGAGCCGCGGATTGAAGACGAACTCCGGCGCGCCCCGCGAGTCGCGCACGCGCTGGGCCTGAGCCAGGGCCATGTCGTCGGCCACTCCATGTTCCGGCTGACAGGTCGTGAAGCATTGCAGGAACGCGGTTCCACGATATTCGAGACCGTCGAGAATGGCACGGTAGAACTTGGGCGCGTTGGCCATTGAGATTTGGGCGACGAAGGGCGATCCGTGTCCGGCCAAGAACGTCTCGGCAACGGTCTTCTTCTCCACGCTTTTGCCCTGCGTCGCGGCTCCGAACACGTTCATGTCGCTGCCGCCCAGCATCGGCGTCGAATCGGAATTTTGCCCGCCCGTGTTGGAGTAAAGCTGAGTGTCGAGCATGAGCACTTTGACGTTGGGACGATTCTGCAAAATCACTTTCGAGGTATTCTGGTAGCCGATGTCGCCCATGCCGCCATCGCCACCGACCGCCCACACCTTCGGCAGCTCAAGCACTTCCTGATCGGTCATCAACGCGTCGCTGAAGTGCGCAAGCTCGTAGTACTCGCGCGGCGTGATCACATTTTTTTCGCGGCCGAGCAGTGCATCGGCAAGTCGCTCAGGAATCACGGAGCGGCGGGCATGATCGACAATGAAGCTTTCCCCCATGAGCCAGGCGACCGTGACGCCGTCCTGGAAGAGCGAGTTCATCCAGGGATAGGGGTGCGGGTTGTTGGGCGGCGTAGACCCGTAAACGGTGTTACAGCCGGTGTGCGCGCCCATCGCCATGACGCACATCCCGTTGGCCAGGCGCCCGTCGACTGACTGCAAGTCTTTGTGATTGAAAGCCTCTTGCAGCAGAACAGCCACGATCGCGTCGATCAGTTCCCGGTCTGAGATCGCTCCATGGCGCGTGATGCGGGCCTGGGTGTCTTTCTCATCCTCACCGCCCAACCCCATCAGCAAGTGCGCCACCGCTTGCCGCAGCAGGTCGTATTCGTCTCGATTTCTCGCTTTGAGCGCGGCCAACTTCTGGACGCCTGATTTCTCCAGTTCGGCTGCCTTCGCCTGAAGCCGGTCGGCTTTGGCGTGATAGAGGGGTCGCATGTAGGCCTCGGTTACGGCCGCGATGGCCCGCAGGACGCTTTTCTCGCCACAGCCCGCGCAAGCGCCGTCGCCGGAAACAAGGGCGTCATAGTTGTGCCGGACCATCAACATATTGCGGAGTGTGGCCGTCTTGGAGTCCTGTGGTCGTTGATCGTTGTACAGGCCGAGATATTTTTGGGGTGTATCGGGAAGAAGATTCAGGAACGCAGTCCCGGTCTCGTGTTCGCCATTGACCGCCGCGGTCTCTTCCACCATCTTCAACGCCTCATGCTCGCCGCACGCCGTCACACAGGCGGCACAGCCTTTGCACAGATCGCTGACGAAGATCGAGAAGATCCCGCCACCGCCCAGAGCTTTTCTCTCCGGGGTGGAGAAGATTGCATTCACTTTCTGAAAAGCCATCGGAACCTTACCGGTGATGGCGAAGAATTGGCGCTTGGCTTCCTCGGAGAATCCGTCAACTTCGTTGGTGACTTGGCGAAGGATCTGCGGCAGCGGCATGGCCGCATTTTTTGCGACGGCATCCCGCATCAACTGGCGGGTACGCTGCTCGATCTCGGGCAGGGAGGTCAGCATCTTTAGGCGCTCGCCGGGATCTGTCACGTAACGCGCGACTGCAGTGTGCAGGATGGTTGCCAGATCCTGAGAACAGTTGGGCATCGCCGTGTCGGGACAGACGACAATGCATTCCATGCACTGCGTGCAGTTCTCGGCGATGAAAAGGGGCGTCTCGCGGCGCGCGACATACTTGGACGCGGTGTCGCCCGTGCCCGCGGCCATGACCCCGACCGAGGCATAGGCCGTGGACGGCTGATTGTAGCCGAGACCCGCGCGGAACGCGGCGTTGAAGGTCGCGACTTCCGTCACCGGCGTGCGTTCGTGCTGGGTGGCAGGAATGGGAACGGAACGACGTCCGGCGCGGCAGTCGCCGCCGTCCTCACCGCTGATGACGGGCAGCAGCGCTTCTCCGCGCAACGTCGACCGATCGGGAGCCTCCATTTCGCCCACTCGAATCTCGCGGACGCGCTCGAAGCCCTGCGTCATCACTTCCATGTTCGATTTGACCACCGCATCGCCGAACCGCCCAAACTTTTCCACATACTGATGGTGGACGACCTCGCGGAACTGCTCCGGGGTGATGCGGAAATCCGCAAGCAGCGGCGAGACCCGGAAAAACGCGCCCAGAAAAGCGTTGCCCTGCATGCGGAGTTGAAGGTCGGCACGATCGGTAGCCTGGCGCGCGATCTGGAAGCCGGGCAAGGTGAAGACATGGATCTTCTTGTCGATAATCTGCCGGCGCGCCCACAACGGCAGCCGCTCCCAGGCCTGCTCACCTTCCTCGTCGGATTCCCACACCAGACAGCCGAACGCGGACATTCCGTCGAGCGGGTTGGTATGCGTGAACGCCTTGGGATCGCAGCACAGTACGACGTTGACGTGACGAAGGTCGCAATTCACGCGGATGCGCTCCGGCGCGGCGACCAGGAAGTAAGCGGTGGGAGCGCCTTTCTTTTCCGATCCATACTTCGGATTGGCGCTGACGTGAATAATCTCTTTCGGATTGCCCAGTTCATCGACAATCTTGTCGCGCTCGTAGAGCAGGTCATTCAGATCGCCAATAATTGCGCCCAGGTTCTTTCCGGTCGTGATCGCACCCCAGCCCCCGATGGAATGGAAACGCACAGCGACCGCACCCTCGGGCAGAAGCGACGGCGTGTCATCCGACTTCACTGCATACGGATGATCGACGCCCAGCACAAAGAACGACGTTCCGTCCGCCGCTCGCTTGCCGTCCTGGCGGGAGCAAGCGCCCGTGGCGAATTCGTAGGCGCCGAAGATATGTTCGGGCCGGAAATCGCGCGATCCGAGACCGTAAATACCAGAGAACAGGCGCGGCATCTGGCCGGCGGTAATCGCGGGCAGTTCGTCGGGGACCGGGTTGCCATCGGTCCGCAAGGCCTTATTGAGCGCAGTTCGTATGTCGCGCCCCATGGGATTATCGCCGGCCATCGGTTCATCGGTGCGTTCGAGGACGATGACATTCTTCTTGCCCGCGAGCGCCGTGACGACGGCCGCTTCGGGGAACGGCCGAATGACATTGAGGTGAATCGACCCCACTCTGGCGCCTCTGCGCTCGCGAAGATAGTCGACCGCGGCTTCGATGTTCTCGGCGGCCGATCCCAACGACACGAACACAGTGTCCGCATCGCCGGTCTTGTATTGCGTAATCAAGCCGTAATAGCGGCCGGTCAGCCTACCGAATTTAGCGTACGCTTCTTCGAGGAAGCGCAGGATCGGCTCGGTAAAGTTGTTCCGGCGGGCCGCTACGCCCTGCATGTAGTGTTCCTGATTTTGCACGGGTCCGAGCAGCACAGGGTTGGCGAGATCGATCATGCGCGGCACCCGGCGGCGCGTCGGGCCGAACAGGATGCGCTGGCTCTCGGTCGGACATTCGATGATGTCGTCGGGGGCGCCGAGAAACTCGCGGATGAGTTCCGACTCGTGCTTGTAAAAAGTTCGCTCCAGATGGGAAGTAAGAAAGCCGTCCTGGCAATTCATGCCGGGCGTCAGGCTCAGTTCGGTCACGCGCCGCAGGATAAGTGCCTGGTCGGCGGTTTGCTGAGCGTCTTTGCCGAACAGAATGATCCATCCGGTGTCGAGCGCGCCGTAGACATCATCGTGGCCGCAGTGCACGTTGAGTGCGTGCTTGGTCAGCGCCCGAGCGACGACCTCCAGCACCATCGTCGAGCATTTTCCGGGGGCGTGATAATACTGTTCGACGCCGTACAGAATTCCCTGGCCGGAGGTGAAATTCACTACCCGTTTGCCACAGACTGAGTGTGCAATGGCTCCGCCCTGAGCGGCGTGCTCTCCTTCGGCTTCCACGGCCAGAGTGCTGCGGCCAAAAACATTCAGCCGCCCTTCGGCAAACGACTGCTGGTAGAGTTCGCCGCCTTCCGTCGAAGGAGTGATGGGATAAAACACACCGGCATCGGCAATGCGTGTTTCTGTATGGTACGAGACCAGCTGATTACCGTTTGCGGTGACTCGTATGCCAGGGTAGCAAGGTGCGGTAGTCATAATGTCCTCCGCTAACGTCTACTTCGCGGTGAGCTGTCATTAGAAATACCTTCACGACGCGGATGATTACCCGCGGGATCTGACTGAGTTTCCGTTCCGTTTCGTTGCCGAACCTGCCTTGGGCACCTTCCCTGCGGTTAGAATGGCCAGTTCGTTTTCCGTGTCCCCCTGATTGGAAGAATAGAGAAAGTCTTCGATTTCATCGATTCGTTCGCTGGCGTCATGGTAACCAATCGCAATGAGGTCTCGCGTGTAGCTGGGCGTGAACAGCAGATAACTCATTAGATCTGCACAGGAAGCCGCGTCTCGTCCCAAACTGGATACAAAGTACTGGATCAGAGAGGGCATGTCTCTCTGGTGCTGCTCCGCCAGATCCGATAAATTGACCGAAGGCGTGATGATGAAGGTCCCCAATGGCCGTATCTTTTCATGTCCTTCAATACCAAGCTGATTGATGTGGCCATCGTTGAGCAACTGATTCAAATGTTCAAGGTGCTCGATGTCAGTTGCGAGATGATCCAGAAACATAACGTTCAAGAGAACCCCCAATACCTGCGCGAGCGAAGGGTTTCTCTCATCTGTGCTTTCCTCTTGACTTTCTCTATTTCCGCAGCGGACGCCGATCGCGAAAACCTTCTCCGCCCCCAGGCGGATCACCGGGCTGAGCGGCTGTTGCAGGCGCAAACAACCATCACCGAAGAAGGCTGACCCACGCAGCGTTTTGAGCTTTACCGGCTGGAATACCAAAGGAATAGCCGTGGACGCGCAAACGTGGTCGACGGTAATCTTCGTCGCCACCGTCACCAGCCGGATCCGGTTCCACAGGGGATGGCCCTTCTTTCCCTGAATGAAGAGATAGCTTTTCCCCGAGTTATAGTTGGTCGCGGAAATAGCGAGAGCGTAAAGATGCCCACGCTTGATGTTTTCCTGGATCCGGTTGCAGTCAAGGTGCTTATCGAGAAAATGGCGTAAGGGAGCGGCATCTAACAACGATCGGGCATGGCCTCCCCCCAGAATCGCCCCAAAGGAGAGATCGAGTATCCAGGTCATCGAATTACGCGCTTGGGACAAGAGGCCACAGTGAAAGATTTCGGAGGGGTGGAGAGTCGCCCAGGCTTCTGCAACCATCCGGGTTGCCAAAGCAAAATCGTCGCAACCTGTGGCCAGACCAGAACCATTGATCGCTCCCGCGGAAGCGCCTCCGATGATCGGAAAAGGATTACCGTGTGTTCGGGCGCGTTTCAGTTCGCCAATGCGTTTGAGAACCCCGGCTTGATAAGCGCCGCGGGCCCCGCCGCCCGTCATGACTAGACCGACCGCGTTTTCCATCGTCCTCCCTCGCTGAGCCGGCGTTGGGAACATCCAGTCAGTTTCCCGTGCGGCCGCACTTACGTCACAGGGCTCCACTGCCTGGCTTCGTTGCGACTGTCACGCAACCAAGTCTGTGGAGCGCTGCGATGAGAGCGTCTTCCCAACCACCATGCTTCTTTATATAGACCTCCCCTTCCATTCAACCTCGCTGGGCTCATCCTTGACTGTGACGAGACTCACAACGCTGGTGGCTGGGCTGCTCTCGGCGTTCGTCGGCTACGGCCACTGGCGGCTGGCGCCGCATCCCGGGTCGCCTCACCCGTGAGCGCTCCAGCGAACCAACGTCTTTCACGCAGCTTGAGAGTTCTTAAGTCTTGAGGTCATTGCGAATGTGCAGGAATATCAAAACCCTTTGCTTGCGGCGCAGAGAGATTCGGTGGTTTGAGCCGCCAAACACTCTCTGTGGCCAAGTATTGTGGGCGGGTGACGGACAACCCTTCCGTGATACCGGAACTGGTTGTAGAGAGACACATGCGCTCGCGGGTGGTGGTTGAAAAAGCAAATCCAGTTGGAACAATGCTGGCCCGACAGGTCCACCAAGCCGGCCGCATTGACGCTGATCGCTCAAGAGGACAGTTCCGACGCTTGGGTCTATACACGCGCCAGCGTCCTCCGCGCGAGCGGCTTCGTTCTCACGGGCAAAGCGTCCTCAATCCCGATTGAGGAAGAGTTCGCCGACCACCCGGAAGTTGGCCTGACTAAGTTACGGTCGGATCGCCCATGCTAAACCGTCCGGCTCGCCCCCAACGTCGTTGTGGCTCGTGACCTCTAACGTCTTCAGGTCCAGCACAGCGACGTAGTTGTCAGGCCCACACGCGATGAAGGCACGATTACCATCCCGATCCATTAGAATGCCCGCCGCTCCGTGGCCAATTTTCACTCGCTTGAACTCCTTGCGCGACGCTGTGTCGTAGATCACCAGATCACCGTTACCCAGCATTGAAATCAGCACAAGCTTTCCATCAGGAGTGAACTTCAGCCGGTTTGCACCGAACGTCTTCGCGTCCAGCGTAGCCGACACGGTCCGTGTCGTGAGGGCGAGCACCGAGAGCGTACCGTCCTGCGCATCCGCCGTCCATAGCTCGCGTCCATCGGGCGATACATCGAAACCTTCGTCGCCTTTACCGACCGGTATGACGGTCTGATTCCACTCCATGCGCGGTTGATTCCCTCCCGGCGGAGGCGGCGGAGGCTGTGAACCCTGGGGCGGGCGCATTCCCGGAGGAGGTCCCATCGGTGGAAGAGTGACCTTCTCCAGGATGCTGACGGTTGCGGAGCTAACGTTGGTGGTGTAGATCTGCTTCTCGTCCGGAGTGACGTAAAGCATGTGTGTCCGGTTCTGGCCGGTGCCCATGATCCAATCGATCTCGGCAGATACGGGATCATAGGTTGCAATGGCCTTCGCGCCTTCAGCGGTGAACCAGACCTTTCCTCCGACAAACGCGAGACCGTGAGGGCCATTCAAGGCTCCGGTATCGATGTCGGGCAGCGCTCTCTGCCCAACCAAATCGATCACGGAAAGCGCATGGTATCGGCCCCCACCGTAAATCGAGACATAAGCTGTCCTCCCATCGGAAGACGCGATCACCTCGTGGGGGTCGGGGCCGACAGGGGGGCGTGCGATGACCTGCAGCGTATTCGGGTCCACTATGGCGAGTGTGTGATTACGCTTGGACAGCGCCAACAAAGACCGGCTCGGCGTCGCCTGAGCTACAACTCCGGTCGCGGCGGAAAGGAGTGCGGCCAATACGGCACCGGCAACTAGCGATTGGGGATTCTTGCTTCGCATCATTCTTCTCCATTGAGTTTAGTGTTCGATGGCGTGTTGATTTACCCGATCATTCCTTGTCGGCGGCTTGCCGCTCTCTCAACTCGATGGCGTCATCACGGCACCAGGAGGAACAATGAGAATGGAGAGGCATCGCGTTGGTTTCACAAAGGCCGTGGTCGCAGGGGACTACGACAACGACGGCTACGTCGATTTCTACGTCTCGAACCTTAACGGCGACAATTTCCTTTATCACAACAATCACAACGGAACTTTCAC
>Ga0335073_10017004_pt1 | contig 10175 bp, 8 predicted proteins | sample Lox_Sample_22_FD_207093 | JGI IMG/M metagenome (GOLD analysis project Ga0335073, IMG submission 207093) | Soil microbial communities from Loxahatchee National Wildlife Refuge, Florida, United States - Lox_Sample_2.2 | ecosystem: Environmental > Terrestrial > Soil > Wetlands | place: USA: Florida... | reverse complement strand
TCTGCGGCAAATGACTCCTCCTGGTATGTCATCAACAAGGGAGATGTTCGAGGTATAAACAAAACATTCGACGATGCTAAAGTAAATTACCTTGGCCGACCGTGGGAACCATTTGCAAGAGTTCTGTTTCAGGAGAGCTACCTTGGAAACTGTATCTTGCCAGCTGGCTGGAGTATTTGGGATCCCGGTGAAGACAATACGAGCAACGTTACCTTCGCGGAATACCATAATTTTGGTCCAGGCAGTATTTTAAATGAAGGACCAAGGGCGAACTTTTCTGTTCAATTCAATAACTCAGTATCAATAGAATCCATCCTGGGAGAAGGATATCAGAAGGAATGGTGGGTGGACAATAGGTACTTGGATCCGTAGACTGCGAATTGATACGTAGCTTCATAAATAGCCATCTAACTATAAACTTATAGTTAGTCCTAACAATGAAATTTGATTTCATATAGTTTCTTACTGAAATAAGTGACAGAGAACAAGAAGCCGAACTGCCAATCCATCTCAAATGTTGACTGCGGGGTGTGACGTGTGTCGACAACTCGGGAATGTGGACCGGGGAATGCTCTTCGAAAACAAAGATTGAAGATCTGATACTCTCGTCTAGATTTCAAGGCTTTCTTTCTCAAGTATCAATTCATACCAGTAGAAGTATCGAAATGGCGGAGAGTTTCGAATCTGGCGGCTTCGTAAACGGCGATTCACATGCAACAAAGCCTCTCAACATTGCCATCATCGGCGGTGGAATTGGAGGTCTTTCGTTTCTGTTAGGACTTCTACAAAATGCTAATTTATCAGTCATCAAACCTCATCTCTATGAGGCCGCGGCAGAATTCTCGGAAATTGGCGCAGGAGTCGGTTTCGGTCCCAACTCCATACAAGCCATGGGTGTTGTCAGCCCTAGCTTAAGAAAACGCTTTGAAGAGATTGCGAGTGACTCGGATGAGGTAATCGATGAGAGTGGGAAGAAGCGAGCTGTATGGAATTACATGTTGATGGGAATGAACGGTAGAAGTGAAAGATGTCCGCTCAAAGCAGGAGATCCAATCTGCAAAGTCCTTTTTGATACGTTCAAAAAGAATGTGCATAGAGCGAGATTTCTGGATGAGATAATCAATCAGCTACCGGGTGGCACTGGAGATGGATTTGTGAGTTTCAAGAAACGATGTACCGATATAGTCAAGCTCAACGATGGAAAAGGAGTTGGTATACAATTCGCCGATGGCACTTACGTGGAAGCAGATGCCGTCGTAGGATGTGATGGTATCAAAAGCAGGATTCGACCGATATTGATGAAAATGATTGGTGATGAGAAGTCAATAAATCCACAATTCTCTGGCAAGTACGCATACCGTGGGTTGATACCGATGGATGAGGCTGTAGACGCTCTCGGAGATACGATTCGACACTCGAACATGTATTTTGGATACAACGGACATTTTGTCTGTTTCCCTGTTGACAAAGGAAAGACACTGAATGTTGTGGCATTTCGAACAAAAGACGATGGGAAATGGGAGTCCGCTGACTGGGTTCTTCCAGCAACTGTCGATGAGGCACTTGAAGATTACAAAGAGTGGTCTGAACCCATCAAGAAAATGGTCAAATCATTGAGGAAGCCGGATAAGTGGATGCTTTTCGAGCATCCACCTGCGGAGTCGTATTGTGATGAAGATGGAAAGATTTGTCTTCTTGGAGATTGTGCACATGCAAGGTAAGAGCCGAGTGTCCGAGAAATCGAAGTGATGATGCTTACATGTTGTAGTACGCCTCATCAAGGAGCAGGAGCGGGAATGGCAATAGAAGATGCCGCCGTCTTGAGTAGGTTACTCGGAGCCATTGAGAAATCAGATGCCACAGCATTGCAAGCAGCCTTCAGAGTCTACGACGCGATACGACGGCCACGGTCACAGAAACTTGTGACTACAAGTCGTGAAGCTGGAGAACTATACGAGTTTCAGGTGCCTGGAATCATGGATGATATGGAGAAAGTCAGCGCAAATCTCCACCAACGTCTTCGATGGATATGGGACATTGATGTTGAGGAGCTTTGTCAAGAGGCTGTGAAACTCTTGAGAGAGGATCTGAAGACTTCAAGTAAATAGAGCAGATGTAAATTTTTCGATTTGACTGATAGGTACTCTGTATTCTGTATCAATTGTGCGATGGTGTAGCTGTTGGGTATCGTTACGGGAGCCATAGCGCATTTTTTGTGAAGATATTCTTCCAGCGTCGTCGCTTGTTCTTGGGTTTGGTCTACTACCTAAAAGAAACGAGTTTCTTTTCCATTCGAATCATAGTCTCGAAAGCGCAACAGAGTTGATGGTTGAGAGCCAACGATCTGTTGGAGTACCGAAATATACGATACTTTGTGGCCTGAGGCAACAAGTTTTTATCGATAAAAAAAAAGGGTTCGTTCGGCTTCAAATTTCGACATTTTTTATTCTTGACGTCTTCAAGCCACGGATTCTCCTTCTTCAATAGATTCACACCTCAAATCTGGCCGCTGCACCTCTTCCTTTCCGCTTCAAGGCCGGCGGTACTGGCTCTGGACCGGCATCGACCTTCATGGCGCATATCGAACCAACCGCCCACCACCACCGAAGTACCACAAAGAACTCTCACAAACCATTCAAGTCCCGACATTTGTCCAAATCCGCACAGCGAGACCTATCCAAAGGCAGAGTTGAGCTTGAACGTGGCTCCAGGCGCACAAAAGCACAGCAGGTCATGAGCAAGATTGAGCGACGTAACAGAGCCAAGCAGCTTCGCGTTCAGAGCCAGAGAGATCACAAGAAGGATGTTGGCGTATTTTCTGGACGGGATGGTGCTCCCAGAATTGTGAGCATTGTACCGCTCTGCGAAGGTCTGCAGATACCGGACGTTGTGAAGGCATTGCACGAGGCTGTTGATTGCGAGACGACGGCAGTAAAAGACGAAGGTTGGGTGAGAACCTATATCGAACGATTCAAACAAAGTCTAGGTTTTGTGACTGTAAAGAGGGATTTACTCAATGTGCTGGACGCCTGCAGAGTTGCTGACTTTGTTCTTTTCGTTCTTAGTGCGCAGGAAGAGGTAGATGAGATCGGAGAACTCATACTCCGGAGCGTCAAGAACCAAGGAATGTCAAACGCCTATGTTGCCGTGCAGCATCTTGACACTGTGGAGCCACCAAAGAAGAGACTAGCCATCGTTTCATCCCTCAAATCCTACATTTCCCATTTTCTCCCGAACACCGACAAGCTCAATTCACTCGATTCCAGGCACGAATGTCTCAACATCGTCAGAACTCTCTGTACAACAACTCCGAAGGGTGTAAGATGGCGTGAAGACAGGAGTTGGATGTTGATCGAGGACGTCAGGTGGTCAAATAGCAAAGCGCCTGTGGATACCAAAGACAATGCCGGTGAGGTAGTGCTTACTGGCATCGTAAGAGGTACAAATCTCAAGGCGGATCGATTACTTCAGGTTGGAGACTGGGGAGATTTTCAAATCAACAAAATCACAGCCGCACCACTTGAGCTACAACCAAAACCAAGGACAGAAAGCATGGCTATTGATACGGTGACACAAGACACCTTACTAGGAGCTCCTACCGAGGACCAAGATGATCTTGAAGAGTTGGCTCCGGAAGAGGTGGTAATGGATGATGCTGAAGGTTACGCTCCCTCTTTGGCCACAACAGAACGAAAAGGAGTCCTCTTAGACGATCATCATTACTTCGACGATGACAACACCATTGAGCAGCGACCGATGCCAAAACACCTACCAAAAGGCACTTCAAAATATCAAGCAGCGTGGTACCTGGATGATGTCGACTACTCTGGATCAGACATGGAGAGTGTAGACGAAGAATTTTTCCATGAGCCAGAAGACGGCGGTGAAGAGCATCCGGCAGATGGTGCTGAAGATGAAGATATGAACGAACCAACAGAAGCCGGTCCTTCCGAGTATCCGCAGTCAGAAGTATTCCTGGATCCTACGCCTGACGATGAAGCTGAAGCTATCCAGTCGTTCCGAAACACTAGAAATAACGAAGCTGCAGATGACCTAGAGTTTCCAGACGAGATTGACTTATCTCCAAATGTACTTGCTAGAGAACGTTTGGCAAGATACCGTGGACTCAGAAGCTTGAAGACCAGCAAATGGGAGACCGAAGAAGACAAACCTCATGAACCAGTGGAATGGTCTCGACTGCTTGAAGTGAAAGACTACAAAGCTGCGAAGAATCGTATGATGAGTGAATCACTCTCTGGTGGTATTGCACCTGGCACACGAGTGAACGTGTACCTTCGAAACGTTCCGCTCCAGTTCCAACAGCATGAAAACAACCTGCCATTGGCAGCATACTCACTACTTCGTCATGAACACAAGCGAACAGCTGTTCATTTCAGCATTACCATGAACTCTGAGGTATCAAAGCCGATTCGGTCGAAAGATGAGCTCATTATGCAATGCGGAAGCCGCCGATTTATCATCAACCCACTTTTTTCACAACCTGGTATCACTTCAAACGATGTGCATAAGTTCAATCGATATCTTCATCCCGGGCGAACCGCTATTGCATCGTTTATTGCTCCGCTTACTTGGGGTTCAGTTCCCGCGCTCTTCTTCAAACGCGCACCTACCGGTGACCTCCAGCTCATTGGAACTGGCACCTCTCTTCCGCCATCCCAATCGCGAGTCATTGCCAAACGCATTATTCTCACTGGCCATACTTTCAAAATCCACAAGCGTCTAGTGACGGTGAGATATATGTTTTTCAACTCTGAGGACGTCACATGGTTCAAAGCACTTCAGTTGTGGACAAAGCGAGGAAGAATTGGTTATATCAAAGAACCGCTGGGTACACACGGATACTTCAAGGCTACATTTGATGGTCGGATCAATCCTATGGATTCGGTTGCTGTGAGCTTGTACAAGAGAGTTTGGCCAAGACGAGCTAAAGTATGGCGACCATGGAAAGATGAAGGACCTACCAATGAAATGGAAGAAGCTCCTGAGTTAGTGATGACTTCTTAGACCAAAAATTAATACCCGCTTGCTCTGTAGACCAATGAAGAGTTTGATGACCTAAATTACGAAGCCTGAAATCGCGCCTACTTAGTGCTCTTTGTCCAGAGGTCCATTCGTTTCTGCAAGAGTCCAATCATGTGCATAGAGTTATGCTACTTCAATATCAAAAGCACATCGAAAGTTTGGAGAAGAGTCTGTGATTGATCTGACAGTCCATAGACTGTACTCTCCCCCTATGAGAGCGGCTATTAGCCGGCCGTCGAGGTTTCTAGCCAAAATGAATGACCACCGGACTCTAATGTCCATCAACAAGCACGCAGTCCTTACATGGAGTAAAGAGTAAATCCAAATCAATTCCAAACAAAGCCGGCAGTAAGACCAGCAAAACAGAAGGGAGCCGTTAAGCTCCGAAACCGACCCACAATCTCAAAGAAAGGGAAGTACCTACTTCAGCTATACAACAACACATCTCTCTCAACGCCCATATCCTCTCAAGTTGTCGACCGCACTTCACCGGGTCCATCATTCAGCGTGGCGGCTTCAGATGACAACGAAAGGAGAAAAGCATGACGCTCGTTACCAGATCGATCCACCTCGCTCCCAGGCCATCACTGGACCACCAACAATGGGTCCAGGAGGATACATCCAAGAGGGCGGTAGGAGGCAAGGGAGCCCGAGAAGATAAAGGTGGGCGATGTGAGCGATCATACCCAATATGTCCGGCTCCGGTGGCCATCCGTATCCCAAACACGCTCTCGTTTTGCGCACAACTATCCGCAGCCAGGTCGGGTCCGAAGATACAAGCCAGGCGGACTGCTGATAGAGGGAAATGCGTGAGGTGAGGGATCGAAATGGTCGGAACGGGATGGAGAGGGCTTCGAGTACCGAGAATGTTACCCTAGGATAACGCACTTCTGGGCAACAAGTCATTTCTAAAACACAAATGCATGTCCGAAAGACTGAAACCAGTGGGTATCCAACGCCGACCAAAAATGCATGCAAACATCGACTCGTGACAATCCGAATCGTAGCGACCGAGATTTTCGTTTGACTGAAGAGGGCAAGCCCGTCAATTCAGTCGATCTTGATCCCCATTTTCATGAACCTTAGCGACCAAGTTATAGAACTTGAGCGATTACGGTTTTCGCAGAGCTTGTAATCGGCGTCAGCTTTCTGAATAGACTCAGGCCGTCACGCCGAAGCGGAGGGAAGGTCAGCTCAGAAGAAACAAACACCGATCACAATTATGGATCTTTTTTGTTCAAATGAACCCAGATTTCTCATTTTTAACGTCTTCTGGTTGAGTGTGCCGCGTCCATCGACTGGTGATATTTGGAGTAAATCGCCACGCCGCTGACGAGTCGCGCTCCTTCTCATCATTGTCATCATCTCTTGACTGTGGGAAAGGATGGGGATTGAGTGTGTAAGGTGCGTGTGGATTCACGTCTGGATCGCGTTCCGAGTAAGGATACGGAGGCGCCGCGCTTTCGGGTCTTTGAGAAGCTGGCTCTCGTACAGCCGCGACGATCTGCGGTGTAACGTTGACATATTGATTACCAGCTTCTCCTCTTAACTTGTCGCGTTCATGAAACACAATGCAGGCGCGGATGAGACCAGCAGCGACTAGGAACAACCACATGACAAGTATCATTGTAGAAATGATGGCTTCTTGCCTAATGGTCTTTGCGAGGAATCCAGTCACATCATTCACAGCGGCGCTTATGTCGTCACTCGTTGTGCTTGATGGGTTTGACAATAGGTTTGCGGCTCCGTTGTTGTCGGTTATCTTGGCGATCGTACCCAATGAGAACGTGTCATTAGGAATGATTGGTATCGAAACCTGAGCATGGTCTTGAACCCATGTCAAAGCATTTTGTATTCCCTGGATCTTAAGCTCAACGAGGCAGTTGAAAACGCCTGTGATCGGGCCATAGAGAGGTGTTCCTCCGAAAGTCTGGTTCAACACATTCACAGTATCATCCACAAACGTATTTAGAGTATTGTTGACCGCCGTGGTGCTAGTGTTAACCCATCCAAGAAGGTCACCGTTGATGCCGTTGCTGGTATCCGTAATGACAGAGTTGATACCGTTCGCCCAAGAAACAGACGCATTGTTGAGAGAATCCACAACCTTATCAGTAAAATTGGCAATTTCCGAGGTGAGAGCAGGAACCTCTCGTTCAATCGCTTTCAGAAGAATGTACTGGCAGAGACAAGAGAACAAGCCTGCCAAAGCAAGTGCCAAGATGAAGAGCGCAGGTAAAGATGTCGAATAGGCTACAGCCCATCGTGCCACCACTCTACGACGAGGAGTGGAGAATCTGTTGGCAACCATTATACCGATCATCGATGTGTATGGTCGGGATGCCATGTACACGGCATCCATCGGATCTGTAGCCTCTACGCTGATCATCTTCGCACGTGCCTGAAGGCGTTTCCAACGGATAATTTCCCACCAAGCCATGGGAAGGCAGCATAGTATAGCGGCGATGGTAAGTACGACGATGAAGGCAACACGAGCAATTCTCTCAATTTTGACAAGCTCATCGAAGAAGTCGTTGATGTCATTGTTGTCGGAGCAAAAGGTCAATGATTGTTTGTCCGGCACAGGGAAAAGCGATTGGTTGAAAGTATAATTTCCCAGAGTTTGGTTGATCAATGTCTTGAGATCCTCGAAAGGCTGTCGAATCAAATTTTCGGTGGCATTCTTGACGTCAGCAAACGTTGGGAGTGAATTGTTGAGCGTTTGCAGGTCGGAATTCAGACTGCTTGGAACAGAAACGTTGTCGATCTTATCGATTATACTGGAAAAGTCGATGTTTGGCTTATTCCCTGTCACGGTGTTGACACCAGAGACAAACGAGAGGAGTTCGCTGGTGAGAGTTGACACTTCTGTGTTGATATCGCCGACGATACCCTGGAGCGTGGTATTGATCGCTTGGTTTGCGTTCGATATTAAATCAATACTGTATTCCAGGCTTCCATCTACAGCCAAAGTGATGAGACAAAGATAGGTGTTTGTCATCATGCCGATAACAAAGACGACGATTTCTTCCACGCCGGTGACACTTAGAGTAACCATGTCCATAAGGCCACTCACTGCTTTGGTAATTCCATCGGCAGTCATTTGATTGACGCCCTGGGACATGTAATGCGGCATAGATGCCAATGCGCTACCCACATTCTCTACACTGGTACAAGCAGAGAGTGCTTCGCGACGAGCCGAAGCAAGATTGGTGTCAAGGCTGGCAATGGCAAAGAGAGTCCGAACGAGAACAAGTAGTAACAAAACAGTCCATCGGTTGATCCATATCTGCGAAAGCCTAGCTCGAAGGCCGAGGTATGGTGTAAGGTACGGTGCTTGATTTGGTGCAGGTCGAGGTGCATTCTGGTCGATGTAGTAGTCTCGCATCTCATGATCGCCAGCGGAGGGAGATGGAGGCATGGCCGGAAAGGTTTGCTGTCGGCCTTCTGCTGAAGACCTGTCGAGGATATTGTGTTTACTTCGAACGTCGAGCTATTTGTGATTAATACAAATGTCCTGCCACGAGCCGCGAAGTGGATGAAGTTGAAGAATTACTACGAAATGCTGATTAAGAAGAGGTACAAGATATTGAGTAGAAAAATTTGTATAGACAGGAAATTTCTATTGACGGTATTGTAGAAAGTGTTGGAGGATAGGAAGTGGTGGGATACGGCAGAGTAATAGCAACATCAATGACCATTGTATGAACGACAAACACAATCAAAATTCACCAATGAATTCCATGACATCGTGAACACCTGAGAGAATAGTAACTTACCAGACAAAGAAGCAGGACCTGTCATGCGGTCCCATTTGTGGTATGAAACAAAGGACCGTGATAGTCGGCGTTTCGACGCAACACCAATCAGCATCGACAGGCTTCTATTTGGGCTGATGCGGCTCTTAACTTCGGAGCACAAACACGCGCCCGGTGAAACAAAAGAACACTCAGTATCCACCCATTCCATTGTTCGACGGTCGACTAGAATAGCGCTCCAGTGACGGGCAGAGTTGAGATAAGCGTCAGAATCGGTGAGACTCTGGAAGTTGGAGCTTTCCTCAACTCATCAAGATTCGCGACCGCGCAAGCAGCACCTGAGTCCCGGAGCACGAGTATCCGACGTACGGGACGGTAGGAAAGCGAGCAGGTGCTGCGTTGCGCGGTCAGCAAAGAGGGACCGCTCTTCGCAGTCGACGGATGAAGAGACAGCCCGAAGAAGGGAAATGGAGATGCAACTGAAGTTGAATAAAGCCAGCCGGAAACCGGGAATGATGCATTCTAACCCTTGTCGTTCGTCATCGACATCACCTTGCATCTCCGCCACCGCCCACATCGACATCAAAATCCACATCATCATCGCGTTTTCGTGCTTTGTACATGGTCCATTCTGCTCTCTCCAGCCACCTGCCATTTCCATCTGTTGTTTTGCCCTCATCAACACAGTGCACGGCTTGCGTATGGGGCTGCGGCACAGCGCTTCGAGAAACGTGGCTCCTATCCAATCAACGACCAAAGCTTCCTCTACTCCAGACAGACGTCCTGAAACCTTTGAACAGCGTAATTGACCTTGATCCAAAATTACCTATCTACCAATTCATCATTCTGTGACCTATACGCTTTGGTAGACCTTATTCCCACACCTACATCTCAACGTTGCTGCCGTACTTGCGTGCTGGCGATAGATGCGTGCTAGGCGGGAAATCTTCAAGCTTTGGAACAGCCTCACGGTATGAGAAACTTCGTTCGCAATTCAATAATAGTTTTCAGCACATTATTCATCGACAATTGCACTCTTCTCTTCCGTGCCGTATGAATTGGTTGACCGCCGTGCAACACTAGTCCAGCTTCAACATCGTCCTGTAGGCAGAGCAATGTTACATCTTGGGATCTTGAAATCATCCAAAGCTTTTACATGGACTACCAGCATACTGGCCCAGGAAATATCCAGGCTCCATCGACACGGAAAAATGCACATCAAACGTTCAAATGGTATTGGAACATCCTTCGACAACTGCACCAAACGATCAGGTGTCCACCAGCAGCCTCAGCATCATGTCCTTCTGCTAACATCGATACGGATCACAAGTATCTGTCACTTTTCATTACTACTTCACGTATATCTTCTATTAC
>Ga0335073_10017003_pt1 | contig 10175 bp, 7 predicted proteins | sample Lox_Sample_22_FD_207093 | JGI IMG/M metagenome (GOLD analysis project Ga0335073, IMG submission 207093) | Soil microbial communities from Loxahatchee National Wildlife Refuge, Florida, United States - Lox_Sample_2.2 | ecosystem: Environmental > Terrestrial > Soil > Wetlands | place: USA: Florida... | reverse complement strand
CGACACGATGCCCTACTGCACGCTCCATCCGAGACAGGCGCCCATCAAGGGGCATGCGCTGATCCTCTGAGCCATGCCAAGGAAGACGCAGGCCGCGCGGTTGCTTTCGACGGATAAGGACGGCTCCGGGCCGCGGCTTGTTATCCTCGGCCGCGGTGACACGACGGTTGGATGCGGCGCCGGCAACACGCTCGCCATTTCGGATTCAAACCTCGCCGAGCGCCACGCACTGATTGTTTACGCGCGCGGCCGGTACCACCTGGCGGACCTCGGCTCACAGGGTGGCACTTTCGTGAACGGATCGCGGCTCAGGCACTCGCGAGCCCTCAAGCAAGGCGATCAGATTCGCTTCGGACCGGCTATCGCCTATCGTTTCATCGATCCAGACGGTTCGCGGCGGCGCGCGAATCGCATTCGCTTCAATACTGCGGCCGGCGTCGTGCTGGTGCTGCTCGCCGGGTTGTTTGCGCACTACGAGAGGTGGGACGCTGGCGCGCTCGGACCTGGGTCCGCTCCTGCGACTCCAGCCGCCATCAATTCCGTCGCGGCGATGCCGCGTGCTGCACCGAGTGCCGTCCCGTCGCGCGCCGCCTCGATAGCCACTCCGCCAGCATCACTGGCGGTGGCGAAAGCTTCGCCAGCACCCTCAGCGAAGGCCAAAGCGGTCGCCGCGGCGCCCTCGGCGGAGGCGACAGTTCGCATCGGTGAGGCCAAGGCTGCACTGGCGAAGATAAATTCCTACCGAACTCAGACAAAGCTGACGCCGCTTGCCGAGGACGTTTCGACCTCGAGCGCGGCTGGCGCGCACTCCAGGTATCTGCTGCTCAATTTCCTCGAGCCGATTCGCAAGGCCGACGCGCTCAGCAATGATGCACATCGGGAAGATCCGCAGCTTCCCGGCTTCACGAAGGCGGGCGCCGCAATCGCAGCGAATAGCCAGCTCGGATGGGGTTGCAACACTGGTGAGGTCGGCCTCCAGATTGACAACTGGATAGCGGGACCGTTTCATCGCCTGGATTTGCTCGACCCCAATCTTGCCAGCGCGGGCTTTGGCGAGGCGATGCGCGACGGATGCTGGGCCGCCGCCCTTCGCCTCAATGTCGCTTCCGATGCGCTCAAACCATATGCGACTGCGGTTGAATTTCCGACCGATGGCTCGGTCTTGGCGCTGCGCTGGATCGGTGTTGAGTCGCCTGATCCGCTTGCCAGTTGTCGGGGCTATGGCCGCCCGGTCGGCTTTCCAATCACGCTGCAACTGGGGCGTCTCGCCAATACCAGGCTGGTCAAGGAATCGCTGCTCGAAAACGGCCAGCCGGTCTCGCATTGCGCGTTCGATTCGCACACCTATACGAATCCAATTGGTGCGGAACAGGAATGGGGCAGGTGGTCGTTGCGCAACTCGGGCGGGGTGATAATCGTTCCGCGTCTGCCGCTGGTCGCCGGTGCGCTGTATGCGGTTTCGATCACGACACAGAACCGGACTTACGATTGGTCATTTCGCCAGGGCGACATGCCCGGCGGCGAACCCGCGCAATGACGAGAGTCCGTCAGATGCTCCCGCTGTTGAAAGTCGGATAGTCAGGCGCGGCGGACGATTCGTCGGAGTATTCGTCGGAGAATTCCTGGAGCGACTGCGCATCGGGAAACATGTAATTCGCCGCGCTGCCGCTTGACACGTCGGTATTTGAATAGTCATCCGCCGCGGCATTGCCGTTGGACAAATCTTCCAAATCGGTAGTGCTGTTTGACGCATAAACCGTTGGCGTCGAGGCTTGCTGCGACGGCGCGCGAAGAGCCGGCGTCAGGTAGAAGCCTGCGACCATCGCGCCTACCGCGAGCGCTGCGCCGCTGCGGCGGAGTATCGTGCGGCGGGTGCGGATGCGCCCGGCTTCGCGCATCACGCGCGCGGCAAAATCAGGGCTGAGCTCAGGCTCGAAGGATGAAGCGAAATCGTTGGCGGGATCTGGAGTATTCATTTCAGGTTTCTCCTTCGCTCAGCAGTTGCCTGAGCGCCTTGCGCGCGCGGAACAAGCGCGATTTGAGCGCAGGCAGGCTGATCTTCGAAACACGAGCCATCTCCTCGTAGCTGCGATCTTCCACGACGGCGAGCGTTAGCAGCTCGCGCTGTTCCGGCGGCATCCGGGCCATCGCGCGATTCAGCGCCTCGCCGCTTACCCCGTTAACCGGCTGTCGCGGTGACGGGACCGATTCGTGTTCGGGCTCGAAGCTCACGAACAACGCGCGCCATCCGCGCCGCGCGCGTAGATGATCGGTGCATACGTTGCGCGCGATCGTGAAAAGCCACGCTTCGAATGTTTCAGTCGAGTTGAGCCGTGGCAGGGCGAGAACCATCTTCACAAAAATCTTCTGACACAGGTCTTCGTAGTCGTCGTGCTCGCCGGTGTGGGTGATGACGAAGCCGACAATGCGCCGCTGATAGACGCGGATCAGGTCTTCGGTAGCGGCCGGGTCCCCGGCGCGCGCGCGGAGGATCATTTCGACGGGGGGAGTCGCCGCTTCACGCACGCCGGGGCCGGCACCGTTGCTGCTGTGGTTAGGCATCAGGCAGGGCGAACCTGATTAATCCTGTGGCGGTGGCGGCGGTTGATCGCCGCCGGGGCCCGGACCCATCAGAGCTTCGATCTGCTGATGAAGGCTCTCGAGCTTCTGATTGGTCTGCGCCATCGTGCTTATCTGCGTGGGCGTCAACACGTTGCGAACCTGGATTGCGGTGCTGATCATGAGCGCGTCGAGCTGCTGCTGAATCGCGGCCTTTTGCGTTTCCAGCGAGCTGAAATCCGCCGCGCTTACAGTGCCCGGTCCGAGCAGCTTGGTCGCGATCTGCTCATCGAGCCCGTGCATCTGCTGGAACAGTGAATGAATCTGAGTGCGATTGGCGGACAGAATCTGATGCACCTGCGTTTGCTGATCGGAGGTGAGGTTCGCCGACCGCAGCAGCATCATCATCGGCGGCGGCCCACCGCCCGGTCCGCCATGTCCGCCGAAACCGCCGAACGCACGAGCAGCTGTCACGGGTGCCGCGACTAGCAAGGCCAAGCCCGCAGCGAAGAGTGTCTTTTTACCGACCATTTCTCGTCTCCACCTCCGGGCCCTTTCGGCCCTCTGTATCGAAAGACGGAGGTGCCGATGGAAAGTTTCGCGCACTCTGACGGGCGAGAAAAGCGGTTTCGGTGCTTATCCTCGAGCCAGCCACTGGCCGGCGAGAATGCCATCGCCGCACCATCGCGCGTCTTTCACGACCGCGCTGCCGTTCACCAGCACATGGTCGATTCCGACCGGCTCGAGCGTCGGAACATCCGCGTTGGCTCCGCACGCGATCGTCGCGGGATCGAAGATGACGATATCGGCGGCGCATCCTGCTTTGATCAAGCCGCGATCCTTGAGCCGCATCCGCTCCGCCGCCATCCCCGTCGCCTTGTGCACGGCAGCTTCGAGCGTGAGCAAGCCGAGCTCGCGCACGTAGTGGCCGAGAATCCGCGGATAGGTTCCGTAGCTCGCGGGATTGTGATGGCCGGTGCTGGTGAGGATAGTGTCCATCTCGAACAGGTTGAGCGGATGGCTCATCGCGGCGCGCAGCGCATGCTCGTCGTTGTCGTCGCCGCTATAAAGATGAATGAGGACGCGGCCGCGCGTGCCGCTCTCGCGCGCGATCGTCAGGTACGCGTCGATCGGATCGACGCCGAGCGCTTCCGCGATCTGTCCGAAGTATTTTCCTTCGAGATATTGCAGCTCGGGCTTCACGGCCCACATCAACTGGATCGATTCGGCGATAAACGGCGCGAGCGGTGCGAAACCCGCGCGCAACCTGGCCCATCCGTCAGTGCTGTCGAGCAGCTCCTCGAGTCCGGTCTGCGACCACGACGGGAAGATGATTCGAATCGTGGTGTTGCCGCAGGTGTATGGAAACGTATCGAAGGCGATATCGACGCCGTCGTTGCGGAGGCGATCGATCTCGGCGAGGGTTTCATCGGCAACGCTCCAGGTGCGGCGCCCGACAAAGATCATATGCGATGCCTGCAGCGGCACGCCCGCGGTGCGCGCGACTTCGGCCATCTCGCGTATCGCGAGAATATTGTGCGGCTCACGGCTGTCGAAAAAGAGCGAGCGCGTGGAGTAGGCGCGCAGATGCGACGTGAAAATTCCTCCCGCCTCGCCCGCGACACGCGCGAGCGCCGTAAGTTCGGCGGGCTTGGCGATCATGCCGGGGAAATAGCCGAGGCCGCATGAAAGCCCGAGCGCGCCATCAGCCATCGCCCGCCCGACCATCGCCTGCATCTCGCGCAACTGCAGGTCACTCGGATCGGCGTTGCTCGCGCCCATCACGCTGAGGCGGATACTGCCATGTCCGGCGAGATGCGCGACGTTGAGCGCGATGCCTTGCCGCTTCAGATGCGCGCCGTAGCCGGCCACATCGTCCCATTCCCATTCGAACTCGCGATCGGCACAGAGCCGGCCCGACTGATTCAGCATCGACACGCGCTCGCGTCGAATCGGCGCCACCGAGAATCCGCAATTGCCGCCGACCAACGTCGTCACCCCCTGCATCAGGAACGGCCGCAGCGTGCGAGCGTGCTCGGGGATGGGCACGACCCAATCCGAATGCGAATGCAGATCGATAAAGCCCGGCGCGATGATGCGATCGGTCGCGTCGATCGTTTTTGCCGCCGTCGATTGCGCGGCGTCGGCCGGATCGATGAGCGCGGAAATCCTGCCGTCCTTAATCGCGACGTCGCCATGAAAGCGCGGAGCGCCGGAGCCATCGACGATAGTGCCATTGCGGATGATCAGGTCGAATTCCATCTTCGCGATTATTTGCGCGCGCTATCCGGCATTCAATGCTCCGGATTTTCGTGACGCAAATATTTTCGCGACGTTGCCGTGCAGTTCGTGCCTATTTATGCAGGTTTAAGTACGACCAGTTTAATCGGCCACTAACGCGATCGTGATCCGTGCGACGCTATTCGCGGGCTACTTAAACGCTCCGTCCGCTTCACGTTCTCGAACGATATTTGGAGGAGCATATGAAAGGAAGAAAATTCCTGAAGGCTAAATTACGGTCGGGTGCCGCGATTGGCGCGATGGTGCTGATGACGGCCTCGACCGCGCTCGCCGGGGGCTCGATTCTCGGCGATCTTGGCGGTGGTTTTCCAGGCGGCGGCAAAATCCGTCACGTCCTGCTGATCAGTATCGACGGCATGCACGCCGTCGATTACGCCAACTGCGCCAACGGTATCCCGGGTTTCAACGGCGGCGCGCCGTTCTGCCCGAATATCGCGGCAGTCGGCGCAACGGCGATCAACTACACTGCGGCCAGCACTTCAAAGCCCTCGGATTCGTTTCCTGGCCTGATGGCTCTGGTGACCGGCGGATCGCCGCGCACCTACGGCGCGTATTATGACGTCGCATACGATCGCGTGCTCGCTCCTCCCACGAAAACCACGGGCAACGGCTCGCAAGCCGGAAGCTGCACGCCCAACACGCCCAACGGCACGACCACGGAATATGAAGAGGGCGACGATATTGATCAGACGCAGCTAAATGGCGGTGCACCGGCCGGCACCGATGGCGGTGTCGCTTCGCTCGATCCGGCCAAGCTCATCCGCGATCCGTACAACAACTGCGCGCCCGTTTACCCGTGGAACTTCATTCGCACCAACACGATTTTCGGCGTGATTCACAAGGCCGGCGGCTATACCGCGTGGTCGGACAAGCATCCCGCGTACTCGGCGGTATCGGGTCCCGGCAACGGTCCGGTCAACCTCGACGATTACTACGCGCCGGAGATCAATTCGAACGCGGGCCCATTGCCTGTGACCACTCCTCTTGGGTTCAACTGCAACAACCTCAACGTACCTGCGGATGATGCGTATACCGACGATTTCCAGGCGATCCAGTGCTACGACACACTCAAAGTCAACGCGATCGTCAATGAGATCGACGGCCTGACCCATAACGGTAAGTCGAGGGCAAAAGTCCCTGCCATTTTCGGGATGAACTTCCAGGCGATGAGCGTAGGCCAGAAGCTCATCGAGAAGAGCGTCGGCACGGGCGGCTACGTCGATTCGATCGGCACGCCGAGCGCTGAGCTCCTCACCGAGATACAATTTGTTGACAAATCGATTGGCGAGTTCACCTCTGAGCTCAACAAGAAAGGACTGCTGAGCTCGACCCTGATAATCCTGACCGCCAAGCACGGCCAGTCGCCGATCGATCCGGCTCGCTACGACGCGATCCTGAACAATCCTGGCGGCACCACGCCCGCGACGATCCTTGAGAACGACGGGCTGCTGGCGGAGACGTCTGCGAACTTCAACGGTATCGGACCAACCGAAGACGACGTGTCGCTGATCTGGCTCGCCAATTCAAGCGAGCTGGCGACTGCTGTCGCCGATCTGGAGGCGCAGGCTACTGATATCGGGCTCGGAATGCTTTTCGATGGGCCGGCGCTTGCGATTAACTACAACACGCCCGGCACCAGCACCGCGCAGATACCGACCAGCAACGATCCGCGCACTCCCGACATCATCGTGACGCCCAACGTCGGCGTGACCTATACCGGCAGCTCGAAGAAGCTCGCGGAGCACGGCGGCTTCGCGCATGACGACACTAACGTGATCATGCTGGTCTCGAATCCGAGCTTCAAACCCGCGACGATCACTGCTGCGGTTCAGACTGCGCAGGTGGCGCCGACGATCCTGCAGGCGCTGGGGCTGAATCCCGACAGCCTCGATGGCGTCCGCCTCGAAGGCACGGAGGTGCTGCCCGGCGTTCCGCTCAATGGCGGCTTCTAAGAACTGATTAACCTTGCCAGCTCCAATCCCCACCACGAATCGGAGCCGTGCCAGTGGCGGCGCGTTCAACCCCGGACGCGCCCGCCCTCTTTTTCTGACTCGCGAGTTTAGGGATCATCGCGCTCGGCCATCCGCTTCAGGCTTTCGACCCAGTTCTGGTGGCCCCGCTCGAGCATCGGGCGCAGGTACCACCACGCGAGCTTGGGCAGGATACCGTTCTGGCATTCCTCGGTGATAACGCGGCAGCCCGCGCCGTCCGGCTCGATGATCCAGCCGTGGTAGGCGTCGAGCACGCCGTGCGCGTCCCATCCGAGCTCATGCGGCGGATCGAAGGTCAGCACCTTGCTCGATACGTTGGCGCCGAAGGTCTTCCACTTGAATTCGGTACCGAGTGAAAGGTCGGGGCCGGCAGATTCGAGAAAGCGGATGTTGGCGCTGTTGCTGTACCATTCGGGCCATCGCGCCGCTCGAATCAGCCATCGCCAAACGCGATCAGGTGGCGCAGCGATGGCGATTTCATTGTGGGCAAAGACCAATGAGCGATCAGGCTCGAATCCTGTAGGCCATTTCATCGAAGCCGCTTATAGCACGACCAGCGGTCACGCAAACCGCACAAAGTACGACACTCGCGCGGCGATGCCTGGTGCGTTAGGCTTATCCGATGCCCTCTGCTCAACTTACTTTCACGTCAAGGAGTCGCCTCGGCGCGCGCGCCGGCTTCACTGCCCGTGGCTGATACCGATTACAAATCTACACTGAAGCTGCCCAAAACCGACTTCCCGATGAAGGCGAACCTGCCCAAGCGGGAGCCGGAAATGCTCAAGCACTGGGACGAGCTAAAGCTCTACGAGCGGATGCTCGAGGTGCGCAAGGACGCGCCCATCTGGATCCTCCACGACGGCCCGCCCTACGCCAACGGCCGCGTGCACATGGGCACCGCGCTCAACAAGATTCTGAAGGACTTCGTCGTGCGCTCGCGCTCGGTGCTCGGATTCAGGACACCGTTCGTTCCCGGATGGGACTGCCACGGGATGCCGATCGAGTTCAAAGTCTCGCGCGATCTTGGCGCGAAGGCGCGCACAATCTCCAAGGTCGAGCTGCGGCGACTGTGCAAAGCAGAAGCGGACAAGTGGATCGATATTCAGCGCTCCGATTTTCGCCGCCTGGGAGCTATCGGCGATTGGTTCGATCCGTATCTCACGATGAAGCCCGAGTACGACGCGGCCGAAGTGAGCGTGCTGCGCAAGATGGTCGAGCTGGGCTACGTGTATCGCGGTCTGCGGCCTGTCCACTGGTGCTTCAGCGATCGCACGGCGCTCGCCGAGGCCGAGGTCGAGTACGGCGACCACGTGTCGCCATCGATCTACGTCGCGTTTCCCTTCAACTCGAATCTGACTGACGCCGCGACGCTCGCCGCGAACAAATCGGAAGGCACCGCGCTCGCGGATGCGCACAAAGCGGGAAAGCTGTTCGGCGTTATCTGGACGACGACGCCATGGACGCTGCCCGCAAATCTCGGCATCTCGCTCAATCCGACTTTCGAATACGTCGCGCTAAAAGTTGGCGACAATTATTACGTCGTCGCGGACAAGCTCGCCGAGTCAGTCGTCAAGGAATGCGATCTCAAGGTGGACGGCCGCGTCGATCTCGATCGCGAGGCGCTGCGCGCGCTCGACGGCAAGGATATTTTCCGGCATCCGTTTATCGCGCGCGATGTGAAGCTGATGTACGGCGATCACGTCACCGCCGAGGCCGGTACCGGCCTCGTGCATACCGCGCCCGGCCACGGCTACGAGGACTTCGTCATCGGCGCGCGCTACGGCCTCGAGCCCTACACTCCCGTCGACAGCTCGGGCCTTTTCACTGCGGATGCGGGTGAATGGGCCGGGCAGAATGTGTTCAAGGCCAACGACTCGATCGTCGAGCATCTGCGCAAAGTCGGCGCGCTGCTGCATACGCATAAGTACACGCACAGTTACCCGCATTGCTGGCGATGCAAGAATCCGCTCATCTTCCGCGCCGCGGAGCAGTGGTTTCTCAATATCGATCACGAAAATCTGCGTGGGCGGATCGTCGATGCGATCGACGGCGTCAATTGGGTGCCGGGATGGTCGCGCGATCGAATCCGCAACATGACCGAGACTCGCCCCGACTGGTGCCTGTCGCGCCAGCGCGCGTGGGGCGTGCCGATTCCGGCGCTCCGATGCACGAGCTGCCGCGAGGTGGTGCTCGATCTCGCGACGATGGAACGCACCGAGGAGATCTTTCGTCGCGAAGGCTCCGACGCATGGTTCGAGCGTCCCGCGGCTGATTTCGCCGCGCCCGAACTCAAGTGCGCGAAGTGCGGGGGCACAAATTTCGAGAAGGAAGAAGACGTCCTCGATGTCTGGTTCGACTCGGGATCGTCGCAAAACGCCGTGCTCTCTGAGCGCGGCGAGCTCGCGTGGCCTGCGGACGCATACCTCGAGGCGGTGGAGCAGGCACGCGGATGGTTCGGCTCCTCGCTCGTATGCGCCGTGGCGGAGCGCGGCGGCGCTCCCTTTCGCAGCGTCATCAGCCATGGACTGACTGTCGATGAGAAGGGCCGCAAGATGTCGAAGTCGCTCGGCAATTCGCCCGACGCGGCTGATGTCGTCAATCGCATCGGCGCCGACGTACTGCGCCTGGTCTACGCGTCGCTCGACTACACGACCGAGATTGCGCTCGGCGACACGATCTACAACGCGGTCTCCGAGTCGTATCGCAAGATTCGTAATACCTGCCGCTATATCCTCGGCAACATCGCGGACTTCGATCCCGAGCGCGACATGATCGAGCATGCCGCGATGCTCGAGTTCGATCGCTACATCCTGGCCCGCCTCGAAAAGGTCAAGGACGACGTGCGCCGCGCCTACGAAGCGTTCGAGTTTCAGGCCGCCTACCAGGCGATGCAAACTTTCATCGTCGTCGATCTAAGCTCGCTTTATATCGATGTCGCGCGCGATCGTCTCTACTGCTCGGGCGAGAAGTCGCGCGAGCGGCGCTCCGCACAGACCGCGCTCTTTATCATCATCGACACGTTGCTGAGAATGCTCGCGCCGATAATTCCGTACACCGCTGACGAGGTGTATTCATACCTGCCCGGCCAGCGCCTCGAGAGCGTGCATCTGCTGACGATGCACCCTGCGCATCCCGAATGGCGCAACGAGCAGTTCGAAGAGAAATGGAAATGGCTGCTCGGCATCCGCGACGAGGCGCTGAAGGTGCTCGAGCGGATGCGGCAGGAAAAAGTGATCGGCGCGCCGCTGGACGCGGCAATCGGACTTCATCTCGTGTCGCCGCTTGTCCCTCTCGACCAGGTATTGGAAGAGATCAAGGAACTTC
>Ga0335073_10017002_pt1 | contig 10175 bp, 6 predicted proteins | sample Lox_Sample_22_FD_207093 | JGI IMG/M metagenome (GOLD analysis project Ga0335073, IMG submission 207093) | Soil microbial communities from Loxahatchee National Wildlife Refuge, Florida, United States - Lox_Sample_2.2 | ecosystem: Environmental > Terrestrial > Soil > Wetlands | place: USA: Florida... | reverse complement strand
TAGCGGCGGAGGCAACAACTTCGACATAGCCGTGCGGCTTGTAGCCTTCATGATCAATCACGGCATTGGCGTCGATGCTCTGAACCAGGTAAGTTTCGTTCCGGCAGACATCACGGCGAACAACATCATTGCCATTTCCGCCACTCCGGGCACGGAGAATAAGACGTATCACGTCGTGAGAGACGAATACGCGAACATGATGGATATTACCGGCCTCATTACGAAGGCGACCGGCCGGCAATTTGAAATATTCAGTCTTTCCGATTTCGTTCCCGAGCTCATCCGCAGATGCAGGAAAGAAGATCTGCTCTTCCCGCTGCTGGACTTTCTGGTGGGCTCGGTGGATAACATTTCCGCGATGGAGTTTAAACGCTATGACAGTTCCTGCTATCAAGCGGCGCGGAATGTGTCCCAATGGGGCAAGCCGGATCCGTCGCTCGAAGATACGGTCAACGGCATTCTGCGATTCATGCAACGAAAGGGGATCATTTCGGTTGCGGCTCGAGAGTTCAATACTATGGGTAGCTCGCCGCTAGGCGAGGCATCGGCGGGCGCAGCGAGTGCGGCACAGGGATAGCTACAGTTTCTGGAATACCAGGGTCTCCTTAATATGCTGACCGGATTCCAACGTACCAGCCGTAGTTAACGTCATGCGTGTTCCGTCGGCGGAAACTATCCACCGATCTCTTTGGGTGATTTGATCATCCCGCCGGTAAATCGCATCGACGGTGTGAGCGTCGACAAGTTGAAGAGTCACGGTATCGTTGCGGGAGTTTTTCAGGTCGTATTCCTTGCCGTCAAATCGGGCGAAGTAGCTGAAGTCGCCCGAAAAGCGGACACCGTTTCCTTCAGCCTCAATTTTGAGCGGCATCCCCTGGCGCAATCGAGTTTTACTCAGGTCCTCAGTCCACTCACCGGTAAATAAATCATTCGCCGACCTCTTTCCCCCGGTGCGCATCCAGACGGTGATCTTGTCGCGATGGCTTTCTTGTGAGGTTGTGCTCGTTAACTCGTTAGCATCCTTCGTGAGTTTGTCGCGAATCGTTGCCACCACGGCCCCATCCTTCTTCTGCTTTACTTCGACTTCGTGCTTGCTGATCCTTCGGAGTTCGACTTGGTTAAATGCCGGATTGCCGGGAACGCTTGCATCATGACCGTCCAGCTTGGCGGTAAAGTCGAGGTGGGTTTCCCCTGAAATGACTACGTGAACTGCCCCATGCTGAGATGAGATGGACAGCTTGTTGGGGGGATCGAGGAAAGACTGTGCAGAGATGAGCGTCCAGGAGCCGATGCGTGGGTCTGCGGCACCCGTAGTACCAAGTTGAATCACGGCAAACACCGCGAACAACGCGAGTTTGTGCAATCGTCCTCCAGGAAATCGTAGTCTCACCTCACAATAATACGAACGCGTCGGGAATGCGAACCGGACCGCGGCGGACGGTCGCAAGAGAGCCTTAGAATGAAGCGTGCCTACAGATCCGCAGTGTGGAGGGGGAACTTTCAACCGGTAACGATTTTGAGTAGTGCGCTAATTCCGTGTTGCTGATATTTCGGCCAGTCGTCTAGGATTCCGACAGTCACAAGTCATATGAGGAGGAACAGCCCACTTCCAGATTTCATGTGAAATTATGTATCCTGCGCATGTGCGGCATTTCTGGCTGTCCGGTCTAGTTCTGATCGTCGTCCTTGCGCTTCTTCCATTCTCCTTTCATGCCGAACGCCATCTGGAGACTGCAACGCGCATCGAGGGCAGCGAAGCGGGAAGAGTCCCGCAGGAGTTGGCCACTCGCTTTCGCTCGCCATTCGTGGACCGCGTGGTTCTGGTGATTCAGGGACTCCCTCCCGCCGATTCGGAGCCAGGCGAGCAAGCCTTAGCCACGATTGAAAATCAGCTTAAAGCGGCAGCCGGAGTTTCCGGGGTCGTCTCCTACCTTGATTTTCGCGACCCGATTTTCCTCGGAAAAGGAGGAGGAACTTTTATTCTGGTGGGACTCTCGTCGGCCGAAGGCCCCGTGGAGTCGCTCGTTCCCGAGCTGCACGAACTGGAGAACTCTCTGCAAAACCAATTGCGGAGCCGCTATCCGGCCATCAAGCTCGAACTCACAGGGGAGACTCCGCTGAATTTCGACATTCGGAAAGCGAGCTCCGATGACGTACGACATGCCGAGAGTCTCGCGGTCCCCGCCACACTCGTGCTTCTGCTGCTGGCATTCGGAAGCCTCGTGGCGGCCATGATTCCACTCGTTATCGGTGAGCTTGCCATCGCGACCGCTTTGGCAATTGCAGGATTTCTGGCGCTGCACTGGCACTTGTCCATCCTGGTGCAGAATCTGTCGACGATGCTTGGGCTGGGCCTGGGAATCGACTACGCGCTGCTTATGATCAGCCGTTTCCGGGAGGTGATCGCCGAAGGAAGCGGGCTCGAAGCCTCGTCCATTACGGCGCGCCAGGCAGGTCGCACCCTCGTGATTTCAGCGGCGACGGTGGCCATTGGATTCCTCGCCCTCTTGACCGTGCCCATCAGCGAAATTCGTTCTATCGGTGTGGCGGGATTCCTTGTCGCGGGAACGAGTCTGCTGCTGGCAAATACTCTCGTTCCGGCGGCGCTGGGACTTTTGGGCCACCGAATTAATGCTGGCCGGGTGCCCCTCATTGCGAACTGGGATGCGCATCGGGCAGCCCGCAAGGAAGACCGCTGGAGGCGATGGGGAAAACTCGTGGTTGCGCACCCCTGGCTCGCGATCTTTGTGGCGGGTGCACCCTTGCTTTTGCTGGCCGCGCAAGCCGTGCGGCTCAATACCAACGTCCCCAGAGGGGATTGGCTACCATCACAGGCCGAGTCGGTTCGCGCGCTTCATTCTCTCGAACGAATGGATCGCGTTGGCATCGTGTACTCGTTACGTGTGATTCTCGAATTGCCAACGGAGTCGATCGCGCAAACGGACCAGGGCTGGAGTGCGCTCGATCGTTTCAGCCGCCGTCTCGCGAGCGACCCTCGTTCCGGCCGCGTAATTTCACTTACAACGATTGCAGAAGGTAACCGGTCTGAGCTCCGAGATATTTCGCGTGACACGCGGCGGTCCTTCCTGAGTCGCGACGGGCGCGCGGCATTGATTGAGGTGTTACCCGCGACCTCCGTTACGCTCAACGATCAAGTCAATTGGGTGCGGGAACTGCGAAAGGAAGGCGCAGTACTTCTCACGGGAGTGCCCGGCGCCACCCTGAGTGTCGGAGGCATTCCTGCGCTGACTGCGGATTATCAGACGATTGTCAGGGACCGGTTTGGTTCCGTATTGGCCCTGGTGGTGGGAGGGACGCTCCTGGCGCTTTTGTGCGGCTTCCGCTCCCTTTTCGCGGCGGTGAAAGCCATCGCCCTGAACTTGCTTTCCGTCGCGGCCTCCTTCGGAGCTTTGGTTCTGGTCTTTCAGGAGGGACACGGGATCAGATTGTTCGGAGTTCCTGAAGGAACGCTTAGTATATTTCCCATTGTGCCCATTGTCGCTTTTGCCATCGTCTTCGGACTCAGCATGGATTATGAAGTATTCCTGGTGGCACGCGTCCTCGAAGCGAGGAGGAGCGGGCTGAGTGAATTGGACGCAATCCCCGAGGGGATCGCCAAAACTGCGGGCCTCATTACCAGTGCGGCTGCCATCATGATCGTGGTATTCGCGGCGTTTACGTTCGGCAGCTTCCTGGTCATCAAGATGCTCGGATTTACGTTGGCCATAGCCGTGTTGATCGACGCAACGATCGTTCGCATTGTGATTGGACCTGCCCTTCTTCGCGTTGCCGGAGATTGGAACTGGTGGCCTGCAGGGCTCCCGACCACGCGCCGCACACCCGTGATCGCCGGCGGCGAATGATGCAAAATCCGCAGGGCCAAAAACTCTGTGCATTCCATTTCCCAAGGATGCTAGAGCAGGGACTCAAAGGGCCGTCCCCTGCTCCAGACCTCATCCCCGCCGCAAAGAGTGAAACAACCGCTGCTAATGCCAACCTAATTTGTCTCAACCAAGGGGCTCACCCCAACGGCGTGTGCATTCTTTAATTTCAAATCATGGCGCAACTCCAACCCGGAATCGCCTTCCTACCGTGAAGAGCAGCCTTTTTCGAAACTTGAAGTGGATCGGACCTTGCTGCTCAGCCAAGATTACTTGGAGTGCGACACGAACCTTGGGTTGAGGTGGAAGACCTCCTTGTACGGCTCGACCGGGTAGCCCCGTGCTTTCCAGGCCGCCAACCCGCCTTTGAGGAACTTGATCCGGAAAAAACCTAGAGTGACGGCGCGACGCAGCACCATTCGGCTGGTTTTGTCGCTTGGGCAGGTGCAGTAAACAACCGCGTCTTTTTCTTTTGGGATCAGTGTCGGACTCGCCAGCACTTCATTCGGGTCGATCCGTTCAGCCTTAGGAATCATCTCCGGATACGCTAACAAATCCAGTGGCTGGCGAACATCAAAGAGAAGCAACCCTTGATCTGAGGCCAACAAGGCGTGGAGTTCCTCCGCCGTGATGCTATGCTGCTCCATCTCGCGTTGGGCCCTTCGGCGTTTCAAGAGAACGATTAGCGATATCCCAAACGCCACAACACCGACAACAACCAGAGTCAATAACATCGCTGTGTTCCTCGCGTACTCACCAATATCAGATTCTGTTCGGCGGCGGGAAGATGCAGCGGCCAGGATGACCCACTGACTTGCTCCCTAAGCAGGGAGCAGAAGGCGAGGCACAGTCCCAGCCGTTAGATGAGGTCCATCCCACCTGGATATCCAACTGCCGGAACAAATGCCGGATATAGATAGGGTTTACGGCGCAATGTGCTCATTCGAAGAGCTCGTCTTTGGAAAATCGGCCGGAGACGCTAGTTGGTCCATTTTCAACCGCTGGACATACCATCGCTGGAAAGGAACTAAGATCCACTTTCGTCTGCGACGAGCCGCTGCATCCCACATTTCTATGGCTTGCAACCTGTGCTCACGACTCCAGTGAGGACGGGCAACGGAGCCTGTTTGTTGGCGACAAGAACTGTGTTGATGGCAGCGACGTCCTGTTCGTTCAAATGCCGCCAGTTCGCGAGATCATTGTCGAGGGCCTCGCAACTTTGTTGCGCTGCCGACTGAACGGTGTCTGCCGGACGCATGTCGGCGCTCTCCACGCTAAATATGATCCGGGCCAGGTCGCGGTTCACGGGTCCAAATCCCGGAGCGCGCTTCGTCCCTTTGTCAATCGCATCGATCTTCTTTTCGAAGTTATCGACCGCATCCTTTGTCTCTTTGGTTTCAGACTGCTTCAGAGCGTCCGTACGCTGGGCTAGAGCTTTACGCAAAGCTGCGACCTGATAAAAAGCATCTGAACTCGTCTTCATTCCCCGAGTGATTTGCTGCGCCAGATCGAGTTGATCAGCCAGATCGGCGGGCGAGGCATGAACTCGCGGATCGAGTTCCACCGTGAGAGGCTGCCGCAACGTCTGACCGCCAACTCGTAGTTCGACGTTGTACTTGCCGGGCAACACCAGCGGTCCGCGAGGTTGCAGGCGAGGCGTGAGGCCGGGCACGGCGTGATCGGCCAGGGTGTATTCGGTGTACTCCAGCAGTTTGCCGTAGTACCCGTACGGAAGTGAAAGAGGAGCCGGATACCGCAGATTCCACACAAAGCGATTAACGCCTGCAGCCTTGGACAGAGTGTCCTCCGGTGCAAACCAATAGCTGGGAGCATTGGCCGGAAGATACGCGGCCGGCTTTGTATCGCTGAAAAATCGCGCCACCTCGGCGCCTTTCCCATCGTAGATCGCCAGCGTCATGTCGTCCATTGGCGGCGTCTTCAGATAGTAGTAGAGGATCGCTCCGTCGGGTGGGTTCTTCCCGGCTGGAGTTTCGATTGGGTAGGGAGTGTCCTGATAATCATCCCACCGCACACGCGTCGCCGGTGCAGGCACGAAGAGGTTGACTTCGGCAGCGGCGATTTGTGGACTGATTTCGCGGAGAGGGGTAATGTCGTCGAGAACCCAGAGGCTGCGTCCGAAGGTCGAGATCACCAAGTCGTTATCATGTACCTGGAGATCGGTGATGGGTGTTGCGGGGAGATTCAGAGAAAGCGGCTGCCAGTGGTCGCCGCGGTTCCACGAGATGTATACGCCGGTATCGGTACCGGCAAAGAGCAGGCCCTTCCGTTTGGAATCTTCGCGCACCACGCGGACCATTTCGCGTTCCGGAAAACCGTTGACGATTTTCTGCCAAGTCTTGCCGTAGTCATCGGTGCGAAGCACATTCGGAGGAGTGGACTCTCGCGTTGCCCCGACCGTTAAGTAAGCCGTCGCCGGGTCGTGATGTGAGGCTTCGACGTAGAGAATCCGGCTGGGTTCGGTCAACCCGGGAGGAGAAACGTTTTGCCAATTCTTCCCACCGTCGCGGGTAACTTGAACCAGCCGGTTGCTCGTGCCAGCCCAGATTACGCCAGACTGCATGGTTGATGGTGACAGAGCGGTGATGGCCGGAGGACCGGGCTTGTCCGGATCGGGCTTCTCCGGTTCCTCTTGCTCGCCATAACCGGTAAGGTCAGGACTGATCTCCCGCCAGCTTCGTCCGCCATCGACCGTCTTGAGCACAAACTGCATGCCTAAATAGAGTGTGGACGGATCCTGGGGCGAGAAGACCAAAGGCGGCATTTGGGAAGCGCGATATTTCTTGCCGCGTTCGAAGACGGTCGCAATTTGGCCGGTGGACTGGTCGCGACGAACCACCGTGCCGTACCATCCTCCGCTATACACAAGGTTTGGATGCCGCGGGTCGGGAGCTATGAACGAGTACTCGAAACCACCTGTCGAATACCAATCCTGCAAAAGGATCTCGCCATAGTCGCTACGACTGAGCACGGCCGCGGTGCCACTGTCCTGCTGGGCCGCATAAACGCGATAGGGAAACAAACTGTCGGTGGACACGTGATAGAACTGCCCCGTCGGCTGGTTGTACCAGGAACTCCAGGTTTTGCCGCCGTCGACAGTAACGATCGCTCCCTGATCCACACCAAAAATCATGCGTGCCGGATTCCGCGGGTCGATCCACGCCACGTGGAAATCGTCGCCACTCGGAGCTCCCGCGAAGGCTTCGAACGTCTTACCGCCGTCGATGGAGCGATACATAGAAGTCTGCGATACATACAACACGTCGGGATTCCGGGTGTCGACAAAAACGCGACTGAAATATTCATCGCCAGTCACGCGCGGATCTTTGGTGGACTGTTGCCACGTTGCGCCTCCGTCATCAGAGCGGAAGAATCCCTGCTCCATGATTGCATACAAGCGGCGTCCGCCGGTTCCGGGTGCGACCGCGATGCCAAGCCTGCCGCGCGCCTTCACAGGGAGACCAGTACCAACAAGAGGAGTCCAGGTCGAACCGACATCTGCGGACTTAACAATGTCGGAGGTAGCTTCCTTCGCGGAATCACCGGAGCCGGATGCGGGGCGATAGATCACCGCGTACAACGTGTCGGGATCGTCGGGATCAGAACATAGGTCGACAACGCCGATCGAGTCTTCGGCAGAGAACACTTTCGTCCAAACCTTGCCGCCGTCGACTGTTCGAAAAATTCCGCGGTTGTCGGTTTTCGCAGTCGCCGGAAGTGGCCGCCAAAGTATTCCGAAGCCAATTGAGTTCCCGCCGACCACGGCGACGTCGGGATTTCTTGGATCAACGATGACTGCCTGGATGTAAGGCACGTCCTCGAGCCCAACGTTCTTCCATGTATCGCCTGCGTCGGTCGAGCGATAGACACCTTTGCCCCGCGTCTGTTCTCCGGTTCCGACATAGAGAACGTTGGAATCGGACGGAGCAATCGCAAGCGCGCCGATGGATGCGACTCGCTCCTTGTCGAAAATCGGGAACCAGGTTTGTCCTCCGTCGGTAGTTTTCCAGACGCCACCTCCGGGCGTGCCGAAATAATAGGTATTCGGGTCAGCCGCGCCTGCGACGGCGGTAACGCGCCCGGCGCGAAACGGGCCGATTGACCGCCACTGCATGCCGGAAAGAAGTTTGCCGTCGATTGGTTCCTGGCTCGAAAGATTGGCAGGCATAACGGCGATCGAGGCGATGAGTGCAAGAAAAAGCCGGAGGTGTCTTCCGCGCAGGACAGGTTTCATTTGGCTTCCCAATTTCTGACCGCGACCAGACTGGGTCGCATCGTGGTCACGTTCAGCCCGAACTACGCTACCACAAATTTAATTCACGCTCTTGCAGGTCGAATAGCGGAAGCCGACGAACTGGCTGGCGGTGCTGAAAACGCATAGTTCGGAGTAACTAAGCGACCGCGAAAAAGACGGCAACGATCTACAGTGATTGAATTTGAGAAGATTCAGTCGTCGTTCAACCGCGCTAGCGCGCGCCATACGGACGCGCGGAGAAAACACATTACATTGTTTCTTGCGAAATCGGGGAATGAATTTTCAGCCGGCGCAACGATCGTGGGTTCTCGATTTCGATACGCCGACGGGGACATCCCCAAATTCCGGATTGCTGACAGCATGCCCCGTGCCAATCGTTTTGCTCCGATCGGCAGGAGACCACGATCAGGAAACGTTGTACTGCTCATAGCGAGTCGGATAGGGAAACAGCAAGACGTTCTTGCGCGCGGTCAATCTATGCGCTATGGTGCGTCTTTCCAGGTGGGCACACACAAACAATGGACAAGCCGTCACGCACATTCTGGCAAATCTGGAACATGAGCTTCGGATTTCTCGGCATACAGTTTGGCTGGGGGCTGCAGATGGCAAACATGAGCGCCATCTACGAATATTTGGGCGCTCGGGCGGATCAGATTCCGATTCTGTGGTTGGCCGCGCCACTGACTGGACTCATCGTGCAGCCGATCATCGGTCAAGCTAGCGATCGCACCTGGGGACGGCTGGGCCGGCGACGCCCATATTTTCTGGCCGGCGCGATCCTGAGTTCGGCGGCATTGATTCTGATGCCGCGCAGTTCCGCGCTATGGATGGCTGCGGGATTGCTCTGGGTGCTCGATGCGTCAATCAACATCAGTATGGAGCCTTTTCGGGCCTTTGTGGCCGACCTGCTGCCGGAGTCGCAACGCACGTTCGGATTCGCGATGCAGAGCTTGTTCATTGGGTTGGGCGCGGTGATTGCTTCGGCCTTGCCCTATCTGCTGACCAATGTTTTTCATCTCGGCGGCTCACATGACGGGGTGATTCCGTTCACCGTCCGGCTTTCATTCCGCATTGGCGCTCTCGCTTTTCTGGGCGCGGTGGTATGGACGATTGTGACAACGAGGGAGTACCCGCCAGACGATCTCGCCGAGTTCGAAAAGCAGAAGGCCGAGCAGCGCGGACTCCTGGCCGGTGCTCGCGAAATTCTTGGCTCGATCGCTGAAATGCCGCGCACCATGCGCCAACTGGCGTGGGTGCAGATCTGTACCTGGCTGGGATTGTTTTGCATGTGGTTGTACTTTCCGGTTGCCGTCGCGCGAAACATTTTTGCTGCGACCGAAACAACTTCGCCGCGGTACACAGCCGGCGTGGAATGGGCCGGCATCTGCTTTGGAATGTATTCGCTGGTGTGTTTCGTCTTTTCCTTCGTTCTACCCGTGATGGCGCGCCGGCTTGGCCGCAAGCGTACCCACATTTTCTGCCTGATTTGCGGCGGATTGGGACTGCTCGCCGTCGCGCTCATTCACGACAAGTTCTTGCTGCTGGTTTCGATGACAGGAGTAGGGATCGCGTGGGCGAGCACGCTGGCGATGCCATACTCGATCCTTGCGGGATCGCTGCCGCCGGCGAAGACGGGCGTCTACATGGGGATTTTCAATTTCTTCATTGTGATTCCGGAAATCACCGCGTCACTGTTCTTCGGATGGGTGATGGCACACGTGCTGAATAACAACCGTCTCGCCGCTGTGGTAGCCGGCGGCGTGTTCTTTCTACTCGCTGCTGCGCTGATGCCCCGAGTGGAAGACTCGCAAGACCCGCGGGCGACGAAGGTTGCACGTGAAACTGAGGTAGCTGCCGGAGTCTGATTTATAAGCGATGGCAGGGCTCCGGCATCTCATCGCAGGCGCAGCGTGACCAGTTCGCTTTCGATCGGCACGCCACGGGCGATCTTCACGTGCAAGAGGGCTTCGAAGGGTTTCATCTGGATTGCTGAGCCGGGAATCTGGCGCAGAACTTTTTGA
>Ga0335073_10017001_pt1 | contig 10176 bp, 7 predicted proteins | sample Lox_Sample_22_FD_207093 | JGI IMG/M metagenome (GOLD analysis project Ga0335073, IMG submission 207093) | Soil microbial communities from Loxahatchee National Wildlife Refuge, Florida, United States - Lox_Sample_2.2 | ecosystem: Environmental > Terrestrial > Soil > Wetlands | place: USA: Florida... | reverse complement strand
CACCCCGCTGCAGACGGTCTCGGCCGCCGGGCAGACGGCCCAGGTCGGCGCCACCTTGCCGAACGCGAGCGTGCAGGGACCGGGCGAGCTCGACCTGTTCGGCCAGGTGATGGCGACTAAACCGCAGTTCACCGGCCCGATCAGGCCCCGGCTGGCGCTCGACCACATCACGATCGACCCGCAGGTCGTGCAGATGCTGCGCAGCGACGGGCCGCAGAAAGTCGAGCTCACGCTCAGCCAGCAGCTGGCGTCCGGCTGGGAGCGGTACTTCCTGTGGGAGACGCTGATCGCCGCCGGGTTCGCCGCGGTGCCGCTGGTCGCGGTCGCCGCGGTTCGCAAGCGGCCGAAGATCTGGAAGATGCTGGCCGGCGGCCTCGCCGTCCTCTGCGTGGTGAACGTCGGCGGCATCCTGCTGACCGCGTCCGGCACGCCGAAGGTGCTGCGCAGCGTCAAGACGCTCGACGACCTGGTGGGCACCGACCCGCTCGTCGAGCCTGCGGCGGTCGGCAAGCCGCAGCCCGGCGTGCAGGCGGTCGTGATCGGGGACTCGACCGCGTCCGGCTACGGGCTGCCCTGGGGACCGAACCCGACCGACGAGGACAAGGCCTGCGGCCGGTCTCCCGACGCCTACGCCAGCGACCTGGCGACCGCGAACAACTGGAACGTGCTGAACCTGGCCTGCGGCAGCGCCACGATCCTGAACGGGCTGCTCGGGCCCGAGGTGCTCTCCGACGGCCAGGTCGCCGCGCCGCAGCTGCCGCGTGCCGAGGCCGCCACGCACGCCAAGCTGATCGTCGTCAGCGTCGGGGCTGACGACCTGTCCTGGTCGGTGATGACCCGGCTGTGCGCGGCGACCGCCGTGTGCAATGACAAGGTGTCGAGCGCCTACTTCAACCAGCTGCTCGACAACTTCACCAGGAACTACTACGACCTGCTCAGCGACCTGGACCGGCTGCCAGGGCACCCGGCGGTGCTCATCAACCAGTACTACGTGCCGTTCGGGTCGTCGATCGGCTGCCTGCGCGGGTTCGGGATGACCCCCGCCAAGGTGAAGGTGCTGCTGTCCCGGCTCGGGCAGCTGAACAAGGCGCTGGCGCAGGGCGCGGGACTGTTCGGTTTCGGCGTCGCGGCACCGCAGTTCGCCGGGCATGAGCTGTGCACGTCCGACCCGTACGTGCAGGGACCTGACGACCCGGCGCCGTTGCATCCGAACGCGGCGGGGGAGCTGGCGATCGCGCTGGCGGACGAGCAGGCGATGCCGTCGCTGTCCCCGGCGCCGGTCGTGCTGCCGACTCCGTCGCCGTCCACGACCGTTTCGCCCGCCCTGGGATAGCATTCGGGCCGTGGCTGAGCCGCTGGATGACAAGACCGCGTTCGGCATCGACCTCGGCACCACGATGTCGGTGGTCGCGCAGGTCAACAGCGCGGGGCTGCCTGTTGTGCTGCCGAACGCGGAAGGGTCGCCGACCACGCCGTCGATCGTGCTCTTCGACTCGGGGCACGCTGTCATCGGGGCTGTGGCGCGGGAGTCGCTGGCGACCGAGCCAGCTTCCGTCGTGCAGCTCGTCAAACGGCACATCGGCTCGGGCTGGACGTTCGACTATGACGGCGTCGCCTACCGGCCCGAGCACGTGTCCGCGCTGATCCTGCGCAAGGTCGTGCACGACGCGCAGCTTCTCGCCGGGCCGGTGACGCAGGCCACGATCACGGTGCCCGCTTATTTCAGCGATCCGATGCGCGCGGCCACCTTGCGGGCCGGGGAACTGGCCGGCCTCGAGGTGCTCGGCCTGCTGTCCGAGCCGACCGCCGCGGCGCTCGCCTACGGTTACGACCGGCGCCCGGCGGGCGCCACCGGCGTGGTGGTCGACCTCGGCGGCGGCACCTTCGACGTGACCGTGATGGAGTACGACGGGGCCGAACTGAAGGTCCGCGCCACCGGCGGCGACGCCTACCTGGGCGGGGCGAACTTCGACAAGGTGCTATTCGACCTCTTCGTCGAGCGGTTCGAGTCCGCGCACGGCCTGGACATCAACGACCCGGACGCGCTGTCACTCGACGAGTGCGCGCAGGTCTCGCAGGACTGGCTGCTGCGCGCCGCGCGGGCCAAGCACGACCTCACCTCCCGCGACCGGACCAGCGTCGCGCTGCAAGCCGCGGGGCTGACGCAGCGGGTGGACGTGACCAGGGCCGAGTTCATCTCAGGGAGCGCCGTGCTGCTCGACGAGATGACCGAGAAGATGGCCGGCGTCGTCGCGGCGGCCGGGGTCGTCCCGAAGGACATCTCCGTGGTGCTGCCGGTCGGCGGCGCGACCCGGATGCCGGCCGTCAGGGAGCGGATGAAGGAGATGTTCGGCGTCGACCCGGACACGTCGGTCCGCCCCGACGAGGCGGTGGCGCTCGGCGCGGCGCTGTTCGCCGCACAGCGGCAGCTCGAGCGGGGCGGCGCGCTGGTGATGGCGCCGAGCGCCAGGGAGTACCTGTCGGACCTGACGGTGACCGATGTCACGGCGCACAGCCTGGGCATCAGCGTCTTCGAGACCGCGGGCGAGCGGCAGCGCCCGGTGATGACCGCGCTGCTGCGGCGGAACACCGCGCTGCCCGCCTCCGCCGAGCGCACCTTCTTCACGATGCGGCCAGGCGAGACGCGGATCGTGGTTCCGGTGCTCGAAGGCGAGTCGGACGATCCCGAGTTGTGCCGCCGCGTCGGTGTGGTGGTGATCGACGGCCTGCCCCCGTACCGGCCGGCCCACCAGCCCGTCAGCGTCACGATGTCGCTGAACGAGAACGGGATCCTCCAGGTCGCCGCGACGGACGTGTCGACAGGGGCGCAGGCGAGCACCACGATCGCCCGCGAGTACCTGGCGAACGGCGACGCCTCCGGTGGCGCCGCGGATCGCATGGCGGCCACCATGCAGATCGAGTAGGAAAGACCCATGCAGCGGCAGCAGGACTGGTACGCGTATCTGGGGCTTTCACCGCAGGCGCCGGGGGAGCAGATCGCGCAGGCCGTCGAGCGGCTGAGCCGGCAGGCGACGGCGCTGGCGGTGACCGCCCCCGAGCGGTCGCAGCGGCTGCGCGACACGATCCGGCTGATCAAGCGCGACCTGCTTTCCGGCCAGGAAAACCGGCAGCGTTACGACCTCGGCCTGCTGGCGGCGGGGCCGGTGCCTGTTCCGCCGGCGCCTGCCTTCTCTGGCTTCGGCGGCGAGGGCGTCGGCTCACGGATCGCACGGTTCCTGCGCACCGGCTGGACTTGCGCGGCGTGCGGCAAGGAGGCGTTGCCCAGCGATCGGTTTTGCACGAAGTGCGGAACACCCATCAAGCCGGTCCAGTCCGAGGCCGCGCCGGCGAGGGCGCGTCATGTCTGCGTCAATTGCGGCAGCGCGCTGACCGCGAATGATGTCTTCTGCTCCAGGTGCGGCACCCGGGTGCATACCGAACGGTAACGGTTTAGCAGACCTTTACGAATCGAAACATTTTGGCGCGAGCGCCTCCCCTACGATCAGCCCGAACGGCATTTGATTGTGGGGGAGAGGCGCGATGCCGACTTGCGTCAACGGCCATCGGTTGCCCGCTGGAGCGGCTTTCTGCGGTATCTGCGGTGTCAGCACGCGACAGCTATGCCCGCAAGGCCACGAGAACGCGCCAGACGCCCGGTTCTGTCGTACCTGCGGGACACCGGTTGGCGGCGCCCCGCCTCCTGCTAACGGAATGTCACCGGCTAACGGAATGGGCACCCCGCTGGTGGCATCGGGTCCTCCATTCCCTGACGCGCAGGCTCCTTTCCCTGAGGCGCAGTCTCCTTTCCAGGATTCGCCGTCCTTTTTCCAGGGCTCTTTCCAGGCGGCGCCCTCCGCTTTCGACGACCTGCCGACGGCTCTCCAGGATGCCCCTTTCAAGGCGCCCGGGACCGTTGACCAGCCGCTGCGGGCTCCGGACATGACCAGGCTGGATAACCCGGCCCCGACCAGGCTGGACGACGCCTGGAGCCCGTGGGGGGACGCCCCGGCGGCGCCGGCGTCCGCGGCCCCGTGGGAGACCGCGAGCCCTGGGTCCCCTTCCAGCGCTGCGACGACCGTGCTGCCACCCGTCCCGCCGGGCCCCGCGAGCGGCGATCGCCCGCCAAGGAAGCGCCTGATCTGGGCCGCGATCGCGGCCGCGGTCCTGGTGGTCGTGGGCGGCGGCACCGCTGCGGGTCTCACCCTGATGCATCACAACGCCACGCCGCAGGCGACGGCAACGACGCAGCCGCCCACGACGAGCGCCGCGGCATCGACGGCCTCGTCGCCAACCGCGTCGGCCGCTACCACCCAGGCCAGCCCCACCGCGTCGGCCGGCGTCTCGGTCGGGCCCGGCGGCTGGACGTACCCCAAGGCGATCGACCAGTCGGCTTACTCGAACGACGAGGCGACGATCAGCGCCGTGTCATGCGTCTCCGCCGTGACCTGCTTCGCCGTCGACAGCGACGGTGACGTGCTCACCTCCACGGCGATGAACTCGTGGCAGGTCGCCGACACCGCGAACGGATCGAACCTGACCGACATCTCGTGCGCCTCGGCGACCTTCTGCGCCGCGACCGACGAGTCGGGCAACGTGGTCATGCTCAGCGGCGGCGCATGGACCTCCCCGATCGGCATCGACTCGGGCACCCAGCTCAACGGCGTGTCGTGCCCCACGTCGAGCTTCTGTGTCGCGGTGGACAACAACGGCCAGGGATTCACCTATACGGGCTCGACGACGAACTGGACGCGGACCACGATCGACCCCAACCAGGACCAGCTGAGTTCCGTCTCGTGCCCGAGCACCACCTTCTGCGTGGCGGTGGATGGCAGCGGCAACGAGTACACCTTCAACGGGAGCAGCTGGGCGGCGGGCCAGAGCATCGACAGCGGTAACGGGCTCTCCCAGGTCTCGTGCGCCAGCACCTCGTTCTGCGCGGCGGTAGACGGCAGTGGGAACGCGGCGGTGCTGAGCGGCGGAAGCTGGTCCACCGACACCCTGCCGCAGACCGCGGCGAGCGTCTCCTGCCCGTCCGGCGGTTACTGCGTCGCGGTCGACCAGAACGGCGGCGCGCTCGTCTACCAGCAGGGCAAGTGGTCCAGCGAGACCAAGGTCGACGGCAACAACTCGTTCGTATCGGTCAGCTGCGCCGGACCGAACGAGTGCGCGGCCACCGATAAGTACGACAACGTCATGTATTACACGAGCGGGGGATAAGCCAGTGAACTGTCCGCAGTGCCAGACGCCGAACTCAGACGATTCCGCCTTCTGCACCACCTGCGGTGGCCGGCTCGCCCCGCCCGCGGCGGCTGCCGCGGGCGCCCCGCCGTGGGACATCGCGCAGCAGCCTGCCGGAGCTTTCCAGCCTGCCGGCGCTGTCCCGCCCCGCGGGCCGTTCCAGGCCGCGGGAGGACCCGGGGCGCCAGGCGGTTACAACGCGCCGGGCGGTTACAGCGCACCCGGCGGATACGGCGCCCACGGATTCGACACCCAGGGCGGATTCGGCACCCAGGACGGATTCGGCACGCAGGACGGATTCGGCCCGCAAGGCGGATACAGCCCGCAAGGCGGATACAGCCCGCAAGGCGGATACAGCACGCAAGCCGGATTCGACACCCAGGGCGGATTCGGCACGCAGGACGGATTCGGCACGCAAGGCGGATACGGCGCGCCGCCCCAGCCGCGTCCGGCCGGTGCCGGCCCGGCGTTTCAGCTGGACCTGCGGCGGCTCACCCGGGTGGACCGGATCGTCGCCGGCGCGAGCCTGATCGCGATGATCTCGATCTGGCTGCCGTGGTACACCGTCAGCTGGGGCGCCAGCACCTTCGAGTCGCCGGGCAGCGCGAGCTACAGCGGCACGAGCCTGCACGGCTGGCTGTGGCTCGAGTTCGTGGTGGCGCTGGCGCTCATCGGCTACGTGGTGCTGCGCGCGGGCTTCCCTGAGTCCAAGATCAGCCTGCCGATCGCGCACGCGCCGCTGCTGATCATCGGGACAGGGGTGCAACTGCTGCTGCTCCTGATCGCGTTCGCCGACATTCCCTACGGGAGCCTGGGCATGGGCCTGGGCTGGGCCGCCTTCATCGGGCTGCTCGCGGCGCTCACGGCCGCCGCCCCGGTCATGGTGCCCGCGGCCCGCTCCTACCTGGAGAGCCGCAACGCGACCTCCGGCCCGCGCGGCTGACCTCGCAGGATGACGATGAGCGTGCCCAGGCAGGCGAGCGCGAGCAGGAGGTACGGGACCAGGTCCGACGTGGCCTGGGCCAGCGCTCCGCTCGCCGACGCCGCGGTCGCCTGCCCAGCCGCCCAGGTGAGGTTGGACAGCGCGAAGCCGATGCCCTGATGCAGTCCCAGGCCCGCTGAGCCCTCGCTCACGAGCGCGGAAGCCGGGGTGAACAGCGTGCCGAAGAACGGCGTGCCCGCGATCAGGACGGCGATCAGCCACGGCTCGGTGGTCGTCAGCGGGACCGCGATGCTGCACGCGATGCCGGCGATGAGGGCGACGGTGAGCGGCCTGGCCGGGCCGAACCGGTCGGACAGCCGGCCGGCCGCCGGGGACAGCGCCGACTCGACCAGCGCCGCGCACAGGAACGCGCCCGCGATGACCGTCCCCGATGAGCCGAGCCGCGAGAGCCGCAGCGGCGCCAGGACGTCGATGACGCCGAAGGCGACGCCCGCCAGGGCCATCAGCCACATGCCCATCACCACCTGGCGGTCGCGGAGCGCGGGCAGCGCCGCCCGCAGCCGCTGCGGGGCCTCCGGGCGCGGCGCGGGAACGGCGAACGAGAGTGCTATCAGGAGGCCGGCGGCGACTGACGCGGCTGAGAACGCGGGCCCCGCGCCTACCGTGTTGGCCACCGCGCCCACGACGGGCCCGAACAACGCGCCGACCACGGCCGCCCCGAGGGCGTAACCGAGCAGCTCTCCGCGCCGCTCTCGCGGCGCGGCCGCCGCAAGCCAGGACAGCGCCGCGGTCCAGGTGCACGCGCCGGCGATGCCTTGCACGAATCGCGCGACGTCGAGCACGGCGGCGGAGGTCAGCCAGCCGAACGCCAGCGTCGACAAGGCCATCAGGCCCAGGCCGAGCAGCGCCACCGAGCGGTCACCGAACCTGGCGACTAGCGCGCCGCTGGGCAGCGACCCGATCAGCGTCCCTGCCGGGTAAGCGCCGATAAGAACGCCCGCGCCTGCCTTGGACAGCCCGGCCACCGCGGCGTAGTGCGGTAGCAGCGGCGTGAGGGCGGAGTAGAAGACCGTGTCCACCCCGACGATCGCGCAGGTGAACGCCACCAGCCGCAGCAGCGGCGGATCCAGCTTGGGCCTGCTCCGCTCGCGATTCAGGAAAGTCCTGCTCAGCCTGTTTCTCCTTGCAGGGCGCGCTTGGTAAGCACGCGCGCCAGGTGCTTGCGGTACTCCGTGTCGGCGTGGAAGTCGTAGCCGGGCGAGGTGCCGTCGGCGGCGTGCGCGGCGGCCTCAGCGGCGGACGCGCCGCCCCGCAGCGCTTCCTCCACGCCAAGCGCGCGCAGCGGGGTGCCGCCCATGTTGGCCAGCGCCACCCGGCCGTCGTAGGCCGCGACTGCGACGATGGCCCAGTCGTTGGCCCGGCGGACGAACTTCTGGTACCCCCACGGCACATCGCCGCCGCGCGGCACCCGGACCGCCGACAGCAGCTCGTCGGGTGACAGCGCCGTCTCGAACGGCCCGGCGAAGAAGTCGTCGGCGGCCACCGTCCGCACGCCTGCTGGCCCGGTGATCTCGACCGACCCGCCGAGCGCGAGCAGCGTCATCGGCAGGTCCGCCGACGGATCGGCGTGCGCGAGCGAGCCGCCGATCGTGCCGCGGTGCCTGATCTGCGGATCGCCAACCTGGGCGGCGGCGTAGGCGAGCAGCGGCACCTCGGCCCGCACCAGGTCCGAGCCCGCGACATCAGCGTGGCGCGTGGTCGCCCCGATGACCAGCTCGCCCCCGTCGCTCCGGATGCCGGACAGCTCGCCGACCCGCGCGATGTCGACGAGCACCGCGGGCTGCGCCAGCCGAACCTTCATCATCGGCAGCAGCGAGTGCCCGCCGGCCAGCAGCTTCGCGTCCTCGCCATGCTCGGCGAGCAGCGACAGCGCGTGCTCCGCGGAGTCCGCGACCTCGTAGTCGAACGTGGCCGGGATCACGCGCCCACCTCGGAAGAAGCCTCGGCGCCCGACAGCTTGCCCGCCGCGGCGAGCACGGCGCGGACGATGTTGTGGTATCCGGTGCAGCGGCAGAAGTTTCCTTCCAGCCCCTCCCGCACCTGCTGCTCGGTGGGGTCTGGGTTCTCCGCGAGCAGGCTGGTGGCCGCCATCACCATGCCAGGCGTGCAGAAGCCGCACTGCAGGCCGTGGTTCTCGCGGAACGCCTGCTGGACGGCGCTCATCGTGCCGTCCTCGGCGACGAGGCCCTCGGCGGTGGTAACCGACCGGCCGTTGGCCTGCACGGCCAGCACCGTGCAGGACTTCACCGACTCGCCGTCGAGCAGCACGGTGCACGCCCCGCAGGACGTGGTGTCGCACCCGACGTTCGCGGCGCGCAGGCCGCAGACCTCGCGCAGGTAGTGAACGAGCAGTAGCCGTGGCTCGACCTCGTCGCTGCGCGCGGTCCCGTTGACCGTGAGCTTGATCTCCATGCCTGGGTCAGGCCTCCTTCGAACCATTGGCTGCTTGGATGGCACGCCACACCCGCTGTGGCGACGTGGGCATGTCGATGTGCCTGACGCCGAGGTGCGACACGGCGTCGATCACCGCGTTCTGCACCGCTGGTGTCGAGCCGATCGACCCGGCCTCGCCGATGCCCTTGGCGCCGAGCGGGTTGTACGACGTCGGCGTCTCCATGCCCACCAGATCGAAGCTCGGCACCTCGGTGGCGGACAGGAACGGGTAATCCGCGAACGTCGCGGTCAGCGGGTTGCCGTCGTCGTCGTAGACGACCTCCTCGAGAAACGCCTGCGCGGCGCCCTGGGCGATGCCGCCGTGCCGCTGACCCTCGGCGAGCAGCGGGTTCATGACCGTACCCGCGTCGTCGACGGTCACCATCCGGCGCAGGAACACCTTGCCGGTCTCGGTGTCGACGTCGACGACGGCCACGTGCGAGCCGAACGGGAACGTCGGCCCCGGCGAGGTGAACACGGTGTGCACGAACAGCCGTTCCGCCTCGGCGAGGCTGCTCAGCGGCACCGAGATGTCCGGGTCGCCCTTGACGGTGAACGCGCTCGCCTCGGTGTCGAAGATCAGGTCCGACGGGCTGGCCTCCAGCGAGGCCGCGGCACGCTCGCGCGCCACGTCGAGCAACTCGCGGGACGCCTGCTGGACCGCCGCGCCGCCAAGCTGCAGCGAGCGGGAGCCGCCGGTGCCGCCGCCGCGCGGCACCAGGTCGGTGTCGCCCCACTTCACGGTGATCTTCTCGATCGGAATGCCGAGCTCCTCGCTGGCGAGCATCGCCCACACCGTCTGGTGGCCCTGGCCGTGCGGGGAGGTCCCGGTGAGAATCGTGGCGGTGCCGTCCGGGTGCACCTCGACGGTGCTGTTCTCGTTCGGGCCGCCGGCTTCGCCGCCCGGGCCGGTGATCTCCACATAGGAGGACAGGCCGATGCCGAGCTGCAGCGTGTCGCCGGCCGCGCGCCGCCGCGCCTGCTCGGCAAGCAGCTCGTCGTAACCGGCCGCCGCCAGGGCCTTCTCCAGCGCGGTCACGTAGTCGCCAGAGTCGTACACGGCGCCGAAGGCGGTCTTGTGCGGCTCGGTGAACTTCGGCAGCAGGTTCTTGCGCCGCACCTCGGCCGGGTCGACACCGGCCGCATCGGCGAACAGGTCCATGGCCCTGTCGATCGCGGCGGCGGCCTCAGGACGCCCCGCGCCCCGGTAGGCGCCGACCGGCGTGGTGTTGGTCACCACCGACGTGGTGAACGCCTCAGCATGCGGGATCTCGTACGGGCCGGGCGTCATCAGCCTCGTCAGCATGGGCAGGAACGCGCCGGCCTTCGGGTAGGCGCCGCAGTCCTGCAGCACCTCGAGCCGGTAAGCCAGGACGGTGCCGTCCCGCATGCCGCCGATCGTGACCTTCTGCTCCTGGGCCCGCCCGTGGGGCATCACGAGCAGGTTCTCGTTCCTGGTCTCCGACCAGCGTACCGGGCGGCCGAGCTGCCTCGCGATCCAG
>Ga0335073_10017000_pt1 | contig 10176 bp, 9 predicted proteins | sample Lox_Sample_22_FD_207093 | JGI IMG/M metagenome (GOLD analysis project Ga0335073, IMG submission 207093) | Soil microbial communities from Loxahatchee National Wildlife Refuge, Florida, United States - Lox_Sample_2.2 | ecosystem: Environmental > Terrestrial > Soil > Wetlands | place: USA: Florida... | reverse complement strand
CGCTGACGGAGTTGATCACTCCTGAGTCCGAGCACGTCCTCGATTGGTTCCATATCACCATGCGTGTGACGGTGCTTGAGCAGTACGCCCGCGGTGTCGCCCATTATGACGCAGCCGCTGGTCAGCGCCTGTTGGAGTCACTCGAGAGTATCAAATGGCTGCTCTGGCATGGCAACCAACATCGCACCCGACAGGAAATCGGGTTCTTCGAGGATGACGTCGGCGGGTTGGAACTGGACTACCCACATCTCGGCAAGTTCGTCCGCACAGTGCATGAATTTGCCGTCTACATCACCAGCAATACCGAGAGCCTGATTAACTACGGCGAGCGGTACCGTGCCGGCGAGCGAATCTCCTCCTGCCTGGCGGAGTCCACGGTGAACGCGGTCATCAGCAAGCGCTTCGCCAAGCGCCAGCAGATGCAGTGGACCAAACGCGGGGCCCACCTGCTGCTACAGACCCGAACCCGCGCGCTCGACGGTACCCTCCGGCTATTGTTCGAACGATGGTACCCAGGCCTCGCCAATGACAACACCGCTGGTGCGGCCCAGGCCACCGCAGCATGACACCCCCGAGATCCTGACGCTCTCCTTGTCTGCCGGACCTGTTTATGACGCCGACGCTTTCTTTCCCCGCATGAACCGCAACACCATCTGCACCAGGTGTGGTGCCGTCGTGGGGCGGCGCAGGCGGTGGTCGTACCCCGCGAAGCGCCGATCATTCTCCGACAGGCAGATCCGCATCAGCTCCGCTGTGCTGATATTGACATCCGCAACCGACTTGCTGCCGGTCACTGTGAAATTGTGATGCTGAGCGTTCCCCTTCTTGCCGTCATCCATGCCACGGGCGATGCCGACACGTTCCCAACCCAGAAACGCCCACACTGCCGCCACACGCAGCTCAAACCACGCTACCCAATTGGCGAACAGCAGGATGTGCCGGCACTCCTCCTGAATCACTGGCTCGAACGTATCCACCAATTCCGACGGGAAGAACCCCGAGCGCTTTGCCAGCTCGAACAGTCCGAACGCAAAGAAACTGTCGATGCATTCGCTGAACCCCGTGACCAGATAGGCCCATTCGGCATCGCGCGGCTCGATATATTCCGGTTCCGGCTTCAGCGTGATGCCATAAGCCTGCACCAGGTTGGACAACACCACCTTGTGCCGCCCTTCCTCCCATCCGTTCAGCCCGATCGCCCCACACCAATCCGGGTCCGTCACGCTGTTGGCGTAGGAGATCATGCGTAGCCGCGCCTTGCCCTCCGTCTGCACCGCGATGTCCCAGATCGGCAAGTTCACCAGCCGGTCTCGCGCCTCGGGCGTCAGTTCCGGCCAGTCAATGATCGTGGGCTTGTAGGGATTGAACGTCTCCCGGAACATCCGGCAAGTTACCCGTTTGTGCAGATCGCTGCCGATCAAAATCGGCCCGACGACATCCGCGGTCCAGTGGCGCGCGACATGATCCGCCGCGGCGACGCTGGCCGCGCTCACGCTGTCCTTGTCGGCCAGCTGCAATCCGCCCGGCGGCGACTGTAGCTCATTCATTGCCGCAATCATCAGATCAACCTTTGTCGCCTATTTCAATATCAGTCGCCCCAATCGAGGGTCGCAGGCGGCAGATCCGCCTTGCGCGAGTCGGGCGATCAGCGGTGCGCGGCACGTCCTGGGCCGCAGCCTGCCACGCCTCCAGGAATACCGCCAAGGCCGCAACCCCCTCGCCCCGCTGCAGGTCCTCGAACGGCCAGCCGCACTGCCGGGTCCTGTCAGCGCACGCGCACGCCCGGCCCGTAGGCGCCAAGGCAGTCCTGGCTGGCTATCTTACGATGGGGACGGATCGGGGAGTGCCCGCACCATCGTTGCTAGCGCCGCCCGCAACGCGGCGCCGGCCGCCGCGCCGCAGCCGCGCTGGGCGGCGCCAGCGCCATGGGGCCCGGCGTGGCGCCCGGCGTGCCAAACCCAGTGGCGGTCCTCGATAGCGACGGTGCCGCGTTGATGAAGCTCGGCAACCTAGCCACAATGGGCGCCTATCATCCCGGGAACCTGCTGCATATCGTGCTGGATAATGGGGTGCATGACTCCACTGGAGGACAGGCGACGGTCTCCGCGTCGGTGGATTTCGCCACAATCGCGCTCGCCTGCGGCTACCGCTATGCCGCCTCGAGCCGGAGCCTCGCCGGATTCGAGACGGGCTCAGCCAGGCGGCACGGCAAGAGGGACGATCCGGCATTGATCCACATCCGCATCGCGCCGGGCTCGCTGGCTCAACTCGGGAGGCCCACGGTCGGTCTGGAAGTCGTCGCGCGGCGCTTCCGTAGCTTCCTCCGCGAGCACCGTGCCCGGTGAGGGTCTCGGCCGTCCTTTCGGTCCTGGCCGGACTTGCCATCGTCGTCGGTCTCGTGATGGCGAACGGTGTTACCGGGATTGGAGCGGGTATTGCGGCGGCGGGCTGGGGTATCGTCGCGGTCATCGCCATCCATCTGCCGCAGGTCTTCTGTTCTGCGCTCGGCTGGCGCGCCCTGGCATCCGGTTCCCGGACGCCGTCCTGGCGGGCGTTTTTCGGCCTGCGTCTGATCCGGGAAGGGGTGAACGCCCTGCTGCCGGTAGCGCAGATCGGCGGTCATCTCGTAGGCGCCCGGCTCCTCGCCCAAGCTGGCGTGCCGCTCAGCATTGCCGGGGCCGGCGTCGCCGCCGACCTCACGCTGGAGATGCTGAGCCAGGTGGTCTTTACCGTCCTGGGCGTCGGTTTGCTGGCGGCGGGTTCGCAAACGGCAGGGCTTTCCGGTCACAGGGCCGGCGGCGTCGTTGCCGCCATCGCCATTCTGACCGCCGTCTTTGTGGCCGCCCAGCGCTTCGGCCTGTTTCGTGTTCTGGAACGCGGCCTCTTGCGGTTGGCGAAGCGGCAGAACTGGAAGGAGCTCACGGGTCTGGCCGGGCTGCATTTGGCCATTGCCGCGATCTACAGATCCCCCCGCCGGCTGATCGTCGGCGGAACCTGCCACTTTGCCGCCTGGCTGCTGGGAGGGTTCGAGGTCATGGTCGGTCTGTATGTGCTCGGCGTTCCGGTCGGCTTCCGCGACGCGACGATCATCGAAAGCCTAGGCCAGGCATTCCGTGCGGTGGGCTTCGCGGTGCCGGGCGGGCTCGGTGTCCAGGAAGGCGGCGTACTGCTGATCTGCACCTTGTTGGGCATCGGACCGCAAACCGCTATCGAGCTGTCGCTGCTGAGGCGCATCCGCGAATTGGCGCTGGGCGTTCCGGCGCTGACGGCGTGGTACTGGATCGAACGCCCTTATGCGGGTGCGCTCGCTTCGCCCCATGAAGACGAACCTTGTCGGGAGACGACGTCGTGATCGGTGATTCCTGGACGCATCGGCTAGCGCGGCCGCTTGTTCGTCCCCTGGTGGGAACCGGGATTACGCCCAACCACATCACCACCGCCCGGCTGGTGACCGGACTGATCGCCTGTTGCGCCTTGGTGCGGGGCGATCCGATCTGGACCTGGTGGGCCGGGTGGATGTGGCTGGTTTCGGCGTTCCTCGACCGCGCGGACGGCGAACTGGCGCGGGTCGGCAACATGGTGTCGCCGGAGGGCGACGCCTGGGACTATCAGGTCGATTTGATCGTCAACCCGGCCTTTTTCGCGGCGATCGGCATCGGTCTTCGCCGCTCCGTGCTCGGCGTCGCCGCCATCCCGCTCGGCCTGGTCGCGGGGGGCTCGGTCTTCTTGGTCGCCTATTGGGGGAAAGCCCTCGAGCGTCGGCAGAGACTGGCCGTCAAGGCCTATTCCGGCGCGTTCGGGTTCGATCTCGACGATCTCCTGTACCTGTTCGCGCCGCTGGCCTGGCTGGGCTGGCTCGCGCCGATTCTGGTGGGCGCCGCGATCGGCGGTACGCTGATGGCGCTGCTGACCGCATGTCGGCTCTACCGCTTGGTGGTCCGCCAGAAAAGGGCGGCCGAGGGGATCGCATCGTGACCTCCAGTCCCGGGCAGATGTTCGAGACGGTCTTGCTGAGGCCGGGGCCGCTGACCACCAGCCTAGCGACCCGCGAAACGATACTGCGCGATTTCGAACGCTTCTACCGGGGTCTGGCCGAACGGGGGTTCCTGATATATCCCGGCAAGCTCAGCCGTGCCAAAGGTTTCCGCATCGGGTGCATCGGCGCGATCGAGCCCGATTTCCGGCGGCTACTGATCGCAATCCGGGAGGTGGTCGGCGAGATGAAGCGCCTGCCAACGCAGGAACCAGCCGGATCTTCGCCATGACGGCGGTCCGCCCGCGATATCGCGGTCGTCTTGCCGGCCGCAGGGGTCGGAAGGCGATTGGGAGACACGACGCTGGGCCCTAAGATCCTGCTGGAGTTCAGCGGCCAGACCCTGCTCGAGCGCCATCTGCGTAACCTCATGTCCTATGGGATCGAGGATATCGGTCTGACCGTCGGCTACCAGAGCGACGCCATCGGGGAGGAGGTCGCACGACTGGGCCTGGAGGACCGGGTGCGGCTGATCCCCAATCCAGACTTCCGCAAAGGCAGTCTGGTTTCGCTCTCGGTGCAGGGCCACCGCTTGCGCGGTGGCCGTCCGGTCATGCTGATGGATGGCGACGTTCTCTACGATCCGGCGATGATCGGCCGGCTGCTCGCCGCACCGGGGGAAAACATCCTGCTGATGGATCGCGACATAGAGGCCGGCGACGAGCCGGTGAAGATCTGCCTGTCTGGCGAGCGGATCGTCGATTTCCGCAAGAAGCCCGAACATCCCCATGACCGGCACGGCGAATCAGTCGGATTCTGCCGTTTTTCCCCCGCCACCGCCGCGGCCTTGGCCGAGCGCTGCGGGCAGCACGTGGCGGAGGGGCGAAGCCACCTCGAATATGAAGAGGCGATCCGCGACCTGATCCTGGCCGAGCCCCAGCGATTCGCGGTGGCCGACATCGGCGACATTCCGTGGATCGAGATCGATTTCAGCGACGACGTGACCCGCGCTCGCGAAACAATCATGCCGCGATTGGAGCCTTGTCCGTGAGCATCACCGTGACCTGGAGTCTTGCCGAGCAGCGCCTGCCCGACCGCCCGGACGGGCCTTTGCCGGCCGGTCTCGTGGACGTGTTCGATGCCACGGGTTGCGCTGTGGCGCCTGGTTTCTTCGTGATCGAAGACGTCGCCAGGATGTCCGCCTGGATCGACGACCTGCTGCAACGCCCCGAACGACCGGGAGCGCACTGGGTCTATCGTCAGCCGAGCCTGCTCGATCCGACGTCGAAGGTGGTGCAGCGGATCGAAAATTTCTGTCCCCATCATGCCGGCTTCGACGACCTGGTCCGTCGCTCGAGCCTGACCCGGGCGATCGAACAGCTCCTTGGCGGTCCCGCCCTGCTGTTCAAGGAAAAGATCAACTTCAAGGAGCCGGGGGGAGCCGGGTTCGAACTACATCAGGACCAGCAGGCCGGATGGTCGCGCTACGCGCCGCTCTTCGCGACGGCGATGGTCTGCATTGACCCCGCCACCGTCGAAAACGGCTGCCTAGAGGTCGCTGACGGCTGCAAACGCCTCGATCGGCTGATCGCCGAGGAATGGCGGCCGATCGAGGCGGCGGAAATGGGTGGGATCTCGTTGCGTGCCCTGCCGACGCAGCCCGGTGACGTTGTCTTCTTCGACAGCTACTTCCCGCACGCGTCGAAAGACAATCTGACCGGCGAACGCCGCCGGATGTTGTTCATCACGTATAACCTCGCCGAATACGGCGATGTGCGGGATCGGTATCATCGCGACAAGCGAGCCAGCTACCCGCCGGACATAGAGCGCGAGGAGGGGACGGAATATCGGTTCCGTGTCTGATCGGACGAGTCGGCGGAAACGAAAGAGACTGACAGGATGAATTCTCTGATTGGCCGCCTGGTCGCGGTTTGCGCCCGACATGCAGCCGCGACTCTTCTGGGTGCGGTGATCCTGGCGGGATTGTGCCTCGATTTCTCCGTCAGTCATTTGAAGATCGACACCGATAACAGCCACCTGTTCGATCCCGCCCTGCCATGGCGGCAGGTGGCCATGGCCCAGTCCAGGGATTTCCCTCAGTTCGACAACATCGAGCTGACGGTGGTGAAAGGCGCCACGCCGGAAGAGGCTAAGGAAACCGCGAACGCGCTGGCCGCTGCCGCTGACGCGGACAAGCTGCATTTTCACGACGCGACAGCGGAAGGAAGCGGTGCCTTCTTCGCCCACAACGGCCTGCTGCTCCTGCCGGAGGACCGCCTGGAGGCACTGCTGACCAAGATCATCGAGACGCAGCCCTTCCTCGGACAGCTGGCCGCCGATCCGTCGGCGCGAGGGCTGTTCAACGCCATCGCGCTGCTGGCGCAAGGCGCCAAGTCGGACCAGGTCGACCTTGCTGCCTACGGCATGCCGCTGAGTATCCTCCGCGACACGCTGAACGATGCCGCCGCCGGCCATCCCACGCCCTTGTCCTGGAGCTCGCTGATCGGCGGCGGGCTTGCCGATTCGACCGTATTCGTGGTGCTCCACCCGGTGCTCGACCACGGCTCGATGCAGCAGGGCAAGGCGGCGACTGCCGCGCTGGAGGCGATCGCGGCGAAACTGCCGGACGTGATGGCTGGGCGGGCCAAGTTGGGGATCACCGGAGAGGTCCCGCTCACCGACCAACAATTCGCCTCGCTGACCGATGGCCTCGCGATCGGTACCACGATCATGCTCCTGCTGATCACGCTGTGGCTGTTCCTGGCTTTGAGATCGGTCGGGCTGATCCTCGCGGTGCTGGGCACATTGGTTCTGGGGCTGATCTTCACGCTGTTTTTCGCCACGGTCGCGATCGGCACGCTCAATCTGATTTCGGTCGCGTTTGCGATCCTGTTCGTCGGGCTGGCCGTCGATTTCGCGATCCAGTTCTCGGTGCGATTCCGCGACGTCGCGTTCAGGCACGGGGGGACGGAGGAGGCGCTCCGCCTGACCGCGGATGAGGCGGGCGGGCAGATCGCCTTGGCCGCGGCGGCGACGGCCTGCGGGTTTCTCGCATTCGCGCCGACCTCGTTCCTGGGCGTCGCCGAACTCGGGATTATTGCCGGCACAGGGATGATCATCGCGTTCGTCTGTACCGTTACCATCCTGCCGGCGGCGATCGCCCTGTTCGCCATCCGGTCGGCCGCCGTGGAAGTCGCGCTCGCCGGCGGTGCGGCGTTGGACAACGCCCTGCTGCGCCACAGGCGGCCGGTTCTCGCCCTATGCGCCTTGTCGGCGCTGCTCGGGGGCTGGGCGGCAGCGACGACACGGTTCGATGCCAACCCGCTCGATACAATGGATCCGGACAGCCCGGCGATGCGCACCTTGGCAGCGCTAGTGTCGAACCCGGCGGCGAACCCGTTCTTCGCCACGGCCATGGCGCCGGACCTCAAGGCGGCACGCACGTTGGCCGCGCTGCTTTCCGGCTTGCCCGGTGTCGGCACGGTGTTGTCGGGTGCAACCTTCGTGCCCGAGGACCAGGCCGCCAAGCTTGGGATGATCGCGCAAACGCGAACGATCCTGGCGTCGACCCTGTTGGCCGTGCCGGATCAGGCCGAGCCCGGGGTTGCGGATCTGCGCGCCGCCATGAGGCAGGCCGCGGAAGCGATCGGCAAGGCGGCGCCGAAGCTTCCCAAGGATTCGCCGTTGCTCGGCATCGGCACCGCCCTGGAAAGGCTGCAGGCCGCACCGGATTCGGTGGTGGAGGCGACAAACGTCGCGGTCGCCCGGTTTCTGCCGGCGCAACTTGCTGCGCTGACCGACGCTCTGAACCCCAGCGAGATCACGCAAGTGACACTGCCGCCCGAAATCCGGAACGACTGGTTCACGTCGCGCGGCGCGGTGATGGTGAAGGTCGTGCCGGTGCAGGCTACCGGGGACACCGTCGAACTCTGGCGGTTTGTTCGGGAGGTGCAGGCGGTGGCCCCGAAGGCTGGCGGCCCGGCGGTCACGACGCTCGCCTCGGCGGCCACCATCCTGGGGGCGTTCCGTACCGCCACGATTCTGGCGGCATTGGCGATTTCGGCGATCCTGTTCCTGGTGTTCCGGACTCTGCGCGACGTCGCCCTGGTGATTTCGGCCCTGATATTGTCGGCACTGCTTACTGCGCTATTCGGCAAGCTGCTTGGCGTGCAGCTTAATTTTGCCAACATCATTGCGCTGCCTTTGCTGCTGGGCGTCGGCGTGTCGTTCAACGTCTATTTCGTCATGAACTGGCGGTCCGGCATGCGGTCGTTCCTGGGCTCGGCTACTGCGCGGGCCATCCTGTTCTCGGCCCTGACAACCGGCACCGCATTCGGCTCACTCGCCGCCTCCCACGACCCCGGGATGTCGAGTCTGGGCATTGTGCTGCTGTTGAGTTTGGCGTCGGTGCTGATCTCGACCTTTGTCTACCTGCCGGTGTTGCTGCTTGAGGGACGCCGTCCGTAATCGCCGTATCAGTCCTTCAGTACGCCGCCGGACAAACTCGCGACCTTCGCTCTCAGCGCGGCGATCAGAGCTGACGCATCGCCCCGCTTGACCAGTGCGCTGAAATCCGACGTTTGCACGGCGACCTTGCTGATCGTGCCGTCCAACAGCACGTCAGTCACCTGCCAGCCTGTGTCGCCCTCGGCCATCACATAATCGAGCCGGACCGGCGCCGAACCGTCAGACGGAATAATTTCTGATTCCACGATTCTCATGGCACCTAGCGCCTTCTCGGCGGCCAGGACCTCGATCCTCTGGCCGGTATAGTGGGAGAACCCGTCGACATAGCTCGATACGGTATAGCGCTCGAATGCCGCCGCAAGTTCCTGCTGCTGGTCGGACGAGAGGGAGGGCCAGCGGAACCCGACCGAATTCCGCAGAATGAGCGGCAGGTTCAACGTCGCCCTGACCACCGGCGCCAGGGTGTCATAGCGCGACTTGAAGCCGATCTTTGCGCTGCCTGCCTTCATGGTGGCGACCAGTGCGGCATTCAGGGTTTCGATGGGCACCGCTTCAGGAGTCGCGGCGAGACCGCCGAAAGGAGCCGCAACCATCAGTGCGAGGATGATATAGAATTGCTTCATGCCCGTCTCTTTGAGAGACATATCGGCGGAACGCAAGCACGTTGGCTCTACGCTACGTATCGTGCGGTGGGCGGGCCGGCAAGAGCTATGCGCACGGCGTCACTGGCGACCATCTCTTCCAGTCCTGGGACAAGCCGCGTCCGGTCGCGGGATCGGCTGCGCGATTGCCGGGACGCTGCAACCGTGCGATTGGCACCGCCCGTCGGCGGGAGCGGGAACCAAAGGGCCGCGGCTGCATGACTGGTGCTACCTCGAACTCGCCGATCTCGAGGCTTAGGAAGGTCCATGAAGGGACCGATCAGCTTGCTGCCATCGACCAGGGCCGCCAGCTGGGCGGGCCAGGTCGGACACCAGAACGAGCGGATCTCGCGCCGCGCCTGATGCCGCGAGCCAGCGCCGCCGTCGAACCCGTCGAAAGAGGGCGGGTGCAGAAAGAGCGTTCGCATCATCCCCGTCTCAGTCCCTCTCGAAGGCCGGCACCTTGACCGGGCCATCAGCATCCAGGATGGCGCCGCGCCACTCAACCCGCACCCCACCGTAACTGGCGATCATCACGGCGACCGACATAAGCTCCCGCAGAGGCAGAAGCCAAAGCGCGAGGGAAGTCGGCGGGGCGACCACCCGAGCCAGGGCCCGATCTATGGCGCGCGCCACTAAGGCACGGACCGCCCAGGCCACGCACACGGCGGCCCAACCCCAGATCGCGACCGGCGCCAGCAGGGCGGCGAGCAAAGACCAGAAGATCGGGTATTGCAGGATCGACGCGGCAAACGGCAGCGGCACCAGGGCACGGATCGTGCGCGCCCAGCGCAACTCGTGGCTGAACAGCGCGGCGATGTTGGTCTCGCCGACCGTCGTCAGCGGCACCGTGTCTGCCAGCGCGACTGAGAGCCCGAGTCCCTGCACCAGCCGGCCGAGGGCGTTGTCGTCCGCCAGATGATCGACCAGCGCCTGCAGCCCGCCGATGCGCCGCAGCGTGTCGCGGCGCAGCGCCATGGTGGTGCCCAGGCAGTCCTGTCGGCCCAGTGCGCGCGCCAGCAGCACACCGGGCAGGAAGCTGTGGGTGATCTGGGTCGCACCAAGCATGGCCGGGAGGCGGCTGCCCGTCGGCAA
>Ga0335073_10016999_pt1 | contig 10176 bp, 8 predicted proteins | sample Lox_Sample_22_FD_207093 | JGI IMG/M metagenome (GOLD analysis project Ga0335073, IMG submission 207093) | Soil microbial communities from Loxahatchee National Wildlife Refuge, Florida, United States - Lox_Sample_2.2 | ecosystem: Environmental > Terrestrial > Soil > Wetlands | place: USA: Florida... | reverse complement strand
AAGGGAACTCAAGCGGCGATCCAGCACATTCGGAACGAGCTAGCGCCTGCATTCAATGCAGCAAGTCAATCCCCAAACTACTACGGTTTTGTAACTGGTGGTGTAACTCGTGCAGCAGCGCTTTCAGACAATCTTGTCACCGAATATGACCAAAATTTGTCTGTACACCTGCCGAAGGAGACGATATCAACGGAAGTGGAGGCTGCTGCGTTGAAAATGCTCTGTCACTTACTCCGACTTGACACCAACGATTGGAAACACCGAATCTTTACTACGGGAGCAACCGCGAGCAATATCCTAGGTTTGGCATGCGGGCGAGAGTATGTCATCCGCAAACGTGGTCTGAACCATGGACATGGAGAGGTCAGTGTTGGCAAACTAGGTCTGATACGTGCAATGAATGAAGCCGGAATATCATCTATTCGAATTCTCAGCAGTATGGCACACTCTTCACTACTCAAAGCAGCAAGCCTGGTTGGGTTGGGGCGAGATGCCGTGGTAGACATAGGGAAGAAAGATTCTCCTGTCAAATTAGACCTCGATCGGCTTGAAGAGCAACTCAAAGAATCAGAATACGGCCACATTGTAGTGGTGTCTTGTGGAGAAGTCAATACTGGTAGATTTGCCACGAACGGAGAGGAGATGAAGCACATACGAGAACTTTGCGACAAGTACGACGGGTGGATTCATATTGATGGAGCATTTGGTATCATGGCACGTATGCTTTTAACGCCAGAGACCTCTCAGCAATATTCTCGAATAGTCTCTGCAGTTGAATACGTTGAATTGGCCGATTCGATTACCGGCGATGGTCACAAATTACTCAACGTACCCTATGACTGCGGTTTCTTTTTCAGTCGAGATCCAAGCGATGCTATCAATGTGTTTCAGAATGCCGGCGCCGCATATCTCAATTCAGGCCAGACAGGAGACTATATCATTTCTCCACTCAATATAGGAATCGAAAATTCTCGCAGATTCAGAGCGCTGCCTGTCTACGCCACTCTCATCGCATATGGCGAAGAAGGATATAAGGACATGATGAAGAGACAAATCGATCTGGCACGAAGTATTGCCAAAGTAATCCTCGATCACCCGGCGTACGAACTTCTACCAGAGAATCAAGGTGACAATCTGGACGAAACCTTCATGGTCGTCCTTTTCCGAGCATTAGATGAGCTGCTGAACGCTACTTTGGTGAGATTGATCAACGAAACCGGTAAAATTTATGTATCTGGAACACAGTGGGATGGTCAACCAGCTGCAAGATTTGCAATCTCGAACTGGCAAGTTGATGTCGCAAGAGATGTCGTCCTAGTAAAGCAAGTATTGGATGAAGTTTCTCAGCGTAATGTGAAGTAATGGCGCACCGCGCGGAATAAGACGCATAGGAAATATCCCGCCGTAGAGTTCCACATGATAAAGGTTTTGTTAAACATTGGAGTCACCTATTCTCTTATTATTCCCACTTTGGCCAATACGTTATACTGGCATGGCTTTCGGCAATCATATGTCCTATAACGAACGTCCTCCCATAAGTCTATGGCTTCTTCGTCCATGGAATCGGCCATCCATATGAAGCTTCGGAGGAATGGCTTCAGGGTCAGCCCATTTTTTGACTCCGGAGTCGATCCACCAAGCTTCGCAACTGGTCAACAAACCATGTCCTCTCAGACATTCCCTTGGCTGTGATTCCAGCTATGAAAAGTATCCAAATCATGACTTCAGTCCTATCTTCGGGGAGTTGAGACATGTCGCTGTTGACATCGACAACATTCTTCATCACGTGCACTAATCGACCAAGTACTCCCGTTACTGGCGGTAAAGGAAATAAAATACCAACGTTGAGGATCAGTGTAGTAAGTCTGACAGGCCCATATAAGTCGTCGCGGTCAGGACGTGGTGGAATGGAAAGTATTGCGTGATTCAGTGACCCTTTCTCTCCGATGAGTGCTTGTACATTGAAATTACGCAGCGTTCCTCGGACAAGAGCGTCACTTGCGGCGAAAATACGTTGTAGGCGAGGAAGAATTCGTGCTAAGTCGCTGGAAGGGTCAAGTGAACGTTGAAGATAAGGAAGCGAACTACCCGGAGCGCGGCTATTAGAAGGTTCTGAGTCAAGGATGTTGAGATTCGGGTCAGAGGTGAGATTCGCAATCTCTTCAAGTTCGATGTATGGCAACAGAGGCTGATGAAGTTCTTGTGTAGACATTAGAAGGTCAAGATCTGAGATCATCTTCACTAGCCACCGACTCTCCAGGTTTACCAATCCACCACATTCGCCTATAAGCGCCACTAGGCCGTGATAATGCGCTTTGTTATATCTAACACGAACAAAGCTCTTTTCCCAGCCTTGGTGGAGTTGTGATAACCGAAATGGATGTGTGTTCGAGTTGTTTGTGTCGTGAAGTTGCCATTCATCATTCGTTTTTGATACTAGGCCAAGAATGGAGAATAGAAGAGCATCAGAAGGCTTGTTACCTGGGAATATCGTGGACAATTCGTTTTCTATGAGATGTAAGGCTATTCTATGATGTGTAAGCACCTCATGACTCTTAGATTCATCTCCCACCGCGTGCAATGAGTCACGATGGACGGCTACACCACATATCATGGCATGAGTGACCATTGCTGAGCAGCGGATCGTTTGCCAGGCTTCTAACACGGCAGAAGAAGGTTTACCTCCAGAGCTTCCCGTTAAAAGAGTTGCTATTACGACAGTAATAACTAAATTCTGTCAGATTTGGTAATCGGATATGTGTTGAACGTACTGTGATGAACCATGAGATCAACCAGAGGTGACCACTTCACTTTCGATCTCACAGTTGGAACAATATCTTCCAAGATGTGAGACCATGGGCTACTTGCGCTCTCCAGTAAACTCTGGTTAATGCTGTAAGGCAGTCGTTGAGAAAATCTACGGATGGTAGAGCGCTCAGTGGGTTGAAGAAGGACAATTGACAAACTCCCGCTTCTTTTCCACTTGCGTTCGCCTACGAGCGATTTTAATAACATGAGACCTCGCCTTCCATCGATTTTATTTTGTGTATCTGGGTCATTGCTGCTTATATCAATAAACTGGAAGACCGCAGTCTCACCTGACTGATCTTGAGTTTCCAGTGTATCTGAACATAAATCTCTCGAGTGGATAGAATTCGAGTCTGGATTCTGCATTGTGTGCAGCGTGACAAAATTGACATGGCAACCTGTTTTCGAAAGTCGTAGATATCCCTAGGTATGTTCTATGAAGTCCCACTCTGCAGTTGTTGAACATTCACACTCTCAACAACAGTTTGCTGAGATGAACTACGAGAAGCTTCAACCACGTTCTTTGTTAGGAAGCCGCATTTATAAGAGAGATCCAGTCTTGGTAGCTAGGACCGAAAACAACATCGTGGAGGTAAGAAGCTGTTACTATCAAGTTGCAGCATACGAAGACACTTCGCCGATCGCTGCGACATAGATATTTGCTTAATACCGAGTCTTTTTCATGGCTGTTAACGCAAGCTTTCGTTATTAATGCGTGTTTCGCAATTCGCAAGGATCTCCGCGCGGGAATTAGGTGGCAAAGCACTTAGGTCTGCGGCCGAGCGAAAACGGCCATTGCAGATCTTGAGCGGAATATATTTTACAACAGATCTGCTCTTTCTTACGTTTCTCCGCAGGATAAAGTGTAGGAATTCATTGCCATTGCTACAACAGTCAGTGTCGCTGTCTATTGGCATCCACTCTTCAGCTTACGCAAGGAATACAGGACGGTTAATCTCATCTGAAACATCTACATCTATAACCTGAAGCTGTTCTTCTCTCTTTCTCAAAACGATCTATGAAAATGAAAGTCATTATATTTGGAGCTACTGGATTCGTTGGCTCAGCCGTTCTCCAAGCTTGCATATGCGATCCAGCAATATCAGAAATTGTAGCCGTAAGCCGACGACAGCTCCAAGACTCTACGACGGAGCACGAAAAGATTAAAGTTATTCCTCACGAAAACTTTTTGAATTGGCCTCTAGAAGTGACCAAGCACCTGTCCAATAGTAGAGCATGTTTCTGGTGAGTACCAGCAACCATTGAAGATACGCATCTTACAACGCCAAAGGTGCATTGGAGGACGTCACACTCAAACATCAAGATGGCCGACACATGAAGACTATGTTCGAGATAGCGTGGAGATTACAGTAGCAGCGGCAAATGCAATAGTCAAAGACGTTGTGCCTACATTGCAAGAGAAACCTTTCCGCTTTGTGTTTTGTAGTGGTGATTCCACTGAACTCGATCCTGACAAAAGTCTGTGGATACTTGAAATGACGAGAAAGGTCAAGGTCAGTGTTCACCGTTGTATTCGTAAAGCATTTGAGTGGCTCATATGTTTCAAGGGACAAGCTGAAAACGGACTTTATCAGCTTGCTGATGAGAATCTCGGAGAGTTTGAAGTTTACAGTGTAAGACCATGTGGTATCTACCAAACTAAACCACGGATAAAAGATTGGATTCTCACAACCTTTGTACTTCCATCTCTTCGAGTTGAAGCTCTAGCCGCGGTTATGGTCAAAGTAGGTAAAACTGGTTATGACAAGAGGATCATTGTTCACCAAGAAGCGAAAGAGGTTGGCGAGCAATTGTTGCGGTCCGGCAATGAAATGAGCCCAGGAACATCATAAGAGATCGAGAAATTGTTCATTTGCATTCATTGATGCCATGTAGAGTCATAGAACATCAACTCTAAATCATGCTACGGCAATTCAATATTATATTGGCACAGCTTCCTCCTTCAACTCATCTCGACATAATCGCCAGCGAGAATATTAATTAGATTTCTCATCGTGGTCTAGCTGAAAGTCTCTTCCCTCATCCAAGGTACCAAGGTGATTCATGATATCTTACCATACGGTGCAGCTACAAGCCTGCAAAAGCACGGAACATAATGCAGATATAGTCTCTTGCTGTGAAGCTTTTGATATTATCGACATCATGATCTGGAACATGTACCGTATCTAAAATTCAGTCATTAACATGAAGTTGCCATGCCTTTGCCGGCTATATGGCCCGCAGAACGTGAAATAGATAGGAAATGTTGGAATTGTGATTGATAAGTACGAGGCCACACCTGAATAATGTGGTCATGGAGCATTTTATAAGCCAATACGCAGTTAGGAAGCCCATCAATAGCTTTTCAGCAACATATTGTCTTTACAAGCCGGTCTTTAAGAGAGATGTTGCAGGATTGTATTCGATGAGTCTATTGTACAAGAATATCGTACGCTTCGATGCAAAGGAATGACCTTAAGAGAAAAGCAATTTTCTTGGCTGTAATATCGATCCTTAAAAAGTTATCATGTCGAGAGCTGAACAATCCCATCGTCTTCACGAGGATGATCCCGTCTCATTTCCAGCCTCGTATGGCTTCATGTAACCTCCATTACCAGGTTGTATGAGCTGCTGACTTTGATATGCGCCTAGTTGGTTCTCATTTGAAATTCCGCCTTGTACCATGGGATCGACCCGAGGCAATATGAAACCCAGCACAATCGTAATGATGACGACGAAAACTTCTTCTGCAACAGCCATCACCACATCTGCGGTAATTGAACCGTTGAATAGTGAAAATGTGCTGTTGTTCACGAATATACAGAGGGTTCCGTAGACAAGGCGTATGGCTATTGCCAGTAGCGCAAGAGGCATGTGAATCAACAGAGGTCGCTCTTGACGTGGTAAAGCCGAGACTTTCGACAACATCTTGGCGAAGATTATCGTTATTATTGCAAAGATAGCAATATAGAGAAGAATGCCAGCTTTGGAGCTGGTAGAAGGTGCGAAGGATCCATTGGAAGATTGTGATCCACCGCCAGTAATGCCAACAATTCCGAGTATTACACCTAAGATGATGAGGCCTTGGATAATACGGAAGAGCTTAGGATTGATTTTTGTGCTGGTTTCTGAGGCGTTGATCCATTCGACACTGATATGAATCGAATTAGCAACTTTGTTCATAGAGAAAACTTGACTCGTGAGAGCCGTCCAATTCAATCAATTGAACTGGTAAATGATAAGAACTTGTACTTACAAGCGAGTTAATACTCCCAATACGATCAGTAGAAGTGGTGCAATTCCAATTGAGTCGAGGATGAGAGTTGCCTTGATCAGTCCCTCTGAAGGTTTACTGTATGTTAGTAACTGACAAACTGATCCTCCAATACGGAGAACTGGAAGAATCACGGTGAAGAGCCAGCCAGAAGAACGTTTGAAACCATGACGAAGGCAGACTATAAAGCCTAAGATCGCGCATGGAACGTAGATTATAAGTTCCGCAATGGAAAGATAACCACGACTGGTGAGATGCATAGTGGGCAATGACTGCTGCAAAGTTTGAGGCTATCAGAATGGATGGAAGACGATATATTGGAATGAGATGAGAACTGGAGCACAACGAAAGCAGATGAAGATTGAGAAGAAGAACCAGTGTCCGAAGACACATTGATCTGGAATATATAGATGCCATCGCTCACTCCTTTTGCACTAGAATAGAACAAAAATAAAGAGAAATGACAGCGGAATCCGCAGTATCAATGGTGGCACGGCATACTGCTCGAAATGGAAGTCCTCTCGACAGTCCCAGGGTGTCATTAGGGTACGAAATATAAAATTGATTCTTCTGGAGGCTCACAATAGCGCTAAGTTTCATTCTGAGCCTTCATACCCACCAAACTGGAACTGCGGTCACTCCGCAAGTACACGATATGCAATGAGAACCGAGTAACGGTTAGGCCAGTATAGCTCTGCCACGCCATTTCGTGCTCCACGCTCTTCTAAGTCAGCTTCTCAGGCATCTATTGTATTCAGCTTGCAGCTATGATAACAACGGAATACTACATGAGCTGTATGGTTGCTGCGCAGATGTCATCATCAAGGTTAAACGAGCTGGATCCTCAGCCGCACCGTTTTATCCCGAAGACAAGCTTTCCTTCTTTGGGTGTGCAAGTCGACGCTAAAATAAAGGCGTGCCGCCACTTCTCGTATCCCACGTATGACAAGATCTCCTGAGAATGTTACGCCTCAATTGACAACTTCATATATTAAGTTTCGTGGTCATTTGCTGTCCGTGAACGCCTCTTGAGCGCTAGAGCATGCATCCTTTCTCTTTTGGTCTTCGTTTCGGTTTTCATTTATGGTAGTGACCATAGCGCATCACAAATCGACGCCATACTAGATTCAACTCAGAGCTCGGCATAGCAGATAGCCTGTTAACAACCTAGGCCATCTGCGAGAACACAATTTGATTTGGTGATTTATAATCACATGAGCATGTGTTTGAGGCGTTCGCTATGCCATTTGGTGGTCGTCCATCCGATGCTTGTGATGCTTGCCGGAAGAAGAGACTGAGGGTATGTTCGGTCTGAATTTTGTAATTCTTTACCTAATACTTTGTAGTGTGATCGAAAGCAACCATCTTGTTCCCAATGCCTTCGGAAATCCGTCATTTGCTCTGGTTACCGAGACATATCCTTGCTTCTTTTCAAAGATGAAACCGAGTCGACTGCTAGAAAGAGCCAGTTGAAAAGAAATAAAGCTGTCTTACCGCAAATCCTTCCAAAAGAAGGATCTGGGCTTGAATTATTTGCTGCACCTGGTGGGAGAGCTTTAGGTAGCGTGTCTTTACCTCCGTACTCTCTTTCACCTTCTCAAGAGGAGTTTGCCATCGGATACTTCATGTCATCCTACATAATATCTTCTCCTTTCGACTATCTTCCAGTGATCAGCAATACCATATTATCAAATTCTTCTCGGGCACGTACAAGCACACCACTACCATTTGTGGAAACGCCAAGCGGATGCTATTTTGATGAGAGGCCACCGAGCACGTTCACGGAAACACCGATAAGATGGTCTTTGACTGAGAGAACAGCAAACAAATCCTCCAAAACTCAATCGGAATATTGTCTCGAGGAAAGAACACTTTCAGAAACCTCAACAGGATGGCGTTTCGTGGATAGAAAAGCTTGTGAAGGGAAAGAGAAGCTGATACCCATCAAACACCAAAAGCGAATTGATGTACCAAATGCAGAAGATGCCGTATCATCTGCCATTTTGGCCGCTTCATATGCAAGTCTATCAGTGCGTGTCGGCAGCCAGAAGCTCATGACTACCGCACGAAAGTACTACATGGAAGCTCTCACTCGAACGAATGTGGCATTATCTTCCTCAGATACTGCCACACTTGACAATTGTCTTATTGCTGTTCTTTTGCTAGGCCTTTACGAAGCCATTGCTTTCCCTGGTGGTAGATCACTGGCCAGTTGGACTGCTCATACGAAAGGAGCCGTTGCACTCATTCGACTTCGAGGTACAAAGCAATTTACAACAGATTTGGGCACAAGATTGTTTATACAGACGTGTAACAGCTTCCGCAGTAGTTGTATGCAACGTGGAATCGCTGTATCGGAAGAGTTTCGACAGATATTCAACGAAGCAAAACCCTTCCTGGATGTCAACCAAGCGAAGCCCTTCCTGGATACCAACATGCCAAATATTCGAGCTGGACCTTTACTGGATAAAATCTCAATTCTCCATGCTCGGGTTCGTCGATTTTGTCCTTTGGAGGAACTACCTGGTCTTATAAATGACGCATTACAACTTGAAAAAGAAGTCCGAGCGCTTATGGGTATACTACCAGAGAGCTGGCAATATCAAGTCATACCATCGAACATTGCTCCAGCATGTTCATATCAAGGATTTGCTCACTCATATCCCGCTTATCGCACGGTTCGACATTGGAATATGCTTCGCATCATGCGGTTGTTCCTTAAAGAAGTTGTCTGGCGCGTGGCATCAGGTGTAGGCAGAGCAAAAAAGCAGGGAATGCTTGAGAATTTACAGCTCTATAACGATTTCGACGTTAAAGCTTTTCAAGCAATAGCCATGGATGATAGCACGCAACTTGTAACCGAGGTTCTTGCAAGTGTAACACATTTCCTCGATAAGAGCGGCACGACTTTTACTCTAGCTTCTCGCTTTTTGATCTGGCCATTGACAATACTGTCACAGCTTGAATTGACACCAGAATCAGCACGAAAATTTGCTATCAAATCCTTGTATGACATAGCGACACAAGCAAGGATTCCACAAGCATTTGAAGCTGCTAGAGCAATCGAGTTGGGATATCCTACTGATTGGTAAGTTATGATGGTCACGCTTACATCTCTTGACTTCAATTACCTTCTAACTATTGATTAGGATGCATTTATATCTTCTTGGATAGATTTCATCTCATTTATTACGGTCATAGAATGATACATCAAAAATGGTCCAAGTGCATTTCGGAATCGCCAATAGCGATTATCAATGTAGCTATAGTTTCACAGTTATATTTCCAAAATAGAATGTCAATGGTAGAAAACTCAACCAAGATATACCATCCTATTTGTTGGTTTATAAGTTTGCCACTTTCCGACATCAAGAGATCGTGGATTTGCTACTCTGTAAGAGATACCTCTTTCGTCTGTTTCAATTGGTAAAACCCAAAAGGATTTATGATGAAAAGTTGGAATCTCGATCCGGGAAGGATCTATTGCAATCACCATGTGTTCCTTCTTGTCAGATTGCACAGATTGCGAAGCCACAGATGAATAATCCATATGTTCGGTTTCAATCCAAGCTGTTGACGTATGGCAAATGAGTAGTTGCGATTGTTCATGATCCTTTAAACCAGCCGGAAGAGTTTGTGCTAGTATAATGTCCACTGGAGACAATTGAGAATCCGGAGAATGCGATGAGTCGCGTAGTACCTCAGTAGTTCCATTGTCTTCAGCCAAAATCTGCAACGGCTCTTTAGGATCTAGATGTGGCCGGAACCATAGAACGTCAGCAGTGATACAGTCTCCAATAAGGCCAACTGCTGACTGAACATCGGTTTGTCGAAGATACATATGAATCGAACCTTCCCAGCCTACCCAACTCCAACTAGGAAACCCGACACGACGACGGTACCTGTCTGTAGACTTTTGTGTTCTGAATAGCATAGATGACTCCAAGTATCTTGTAGGTATTCCGTTATAGAACTTTGTCTTCCATTGTTTTTCTATCAGAGTTGGTATTCTGTTGAAAGCTCGTAAGATATCGCTTTGATACGTGAGATGACGAGTAGTGAAGTCTTCGACAAGACTAACATACAGATCAAAG
>Ga0335073_10016998_pt1 | contig 10176 bp, 9 predicted proteins | sample Lox_Sample_22_FD_207093 | JGI IMG/M metagenome (GOLD analysis project Ga0335073, IMG submission 207093) | Soil microbial communities from Loxahatchee National Wildlife Refuge, Florida, United States - Lox_Sample_2.2 | ecosystem: Environmental > Terrestrial > Soil > Wetlands | place: USA: Florida... | reverse complement strand
GCCGAGGTAGCCGACCAGCCGGTCACCCGGGCTGGCCCCGGCCGGGACCTCGACCGGGACGGCGAACAGGCCCTCGCGGCCGGCCACCAGCAGCGGGCACAGCCGGAGCATCCGGCGGGCCAGCGCGGCCGGGATCGGCTCGGTTCCGCTGACCCCGCCAATCCCGCCGGCCCCGCCGCGGGCGGCCCCCGCCCGGCTGGCCCGGCCGCGGGCCGCCGACACGTCCCAGCCGTGCACCGCGATCTCCACCGCCCCGGTGCAGGCCACCAGGCCGGCCGGCAGGGGCAGGCCGCCGACGGTCACGAAGCTCTCCGGGATCTCCTGGATCCCGTAGCCGAAGCACGCGCACAGCAGCCGGGCGGCCTGGTCACGGAGCACCTCGACGGGGTCGCCGGCGGCCTGCTCCGGCTGGCCCTCCTGGTCCAGGTGCCCGGTGCGCAGCGCCGTCTCCAGGTCCGCCATCGAGTCGCCCAGGTGCGCGAGCAGCATGCCCAGGTCCCAGTCCGCGCACGGTGTGGGCAGCGACATCTCTCCCGGCTCGACCAACGCGCACGCGCCGAGCGCGTAGCTGACCGCGCCCGCCAGCAGGCCGGTCGCGCCGGATAGCGACCCCATGCCTGTATAGACCGCGCGGCGCGCCGATTCTCACCGGTGATCAGGGCGGCCTTTGCGGAGGAAGGCGCGCAGCCGGTCCAGCGGCCAGGTGTTGATCACGTCGTCCCGGGTGAGCCAGCCCCGCTGCGCGGTGCCGGCGCCGTACGGCATGTTGCCCAGGTCCGAGACGGAGTGCGCGTCGCTGTCGATGGCGAACCTGACCCCGGCGTCGCGGGCCGCGCGGATGTGATCCGACGGCAGGTCGAGCCGCTGCGGCGAGGCGTTGACCTCCAGCGCGGTGCCGGTGCGCGCGCAGGCCCGGAACAGCTCGCCGAAGTCCACCTCGACCGGCGGGCGCCTGCCGATCCGCCGGGTGGTGGGGTGGCCGATGATGTTGACGTGCGGGTTCTCGCAGGCGGCGATGAACCGCCTGGTCATCTCGGCCCGCGGCTGCTCGAAGTGCGAGTGCGCCGAGGCGACGCAGATGTCGAACCCGGCCAGGAAGTCCGCGCCAGTCCACCGATCGGTCATCCGCTGCATGACCAGGTCCGGGGCGTGGTCGGTGACGGCGTAGTACTCGTAGCCCCGGTCGCGCGCCGCCGCCGCCATGGCCTCCAGGCTGGCCACCCCGTCGGTGAGGTCGGTGTGTGTGTGCAGGTCTCCGCTAAGATCATTTTCCCGAACGAGGGACGGTATCCGCCCGTGCGCCGCTGCTTCGATCTCCCCGCGGTCCTCTCGCATGGCGGGGGGCACCCAGGCCAGCCCGAGCCTCGCGTAGACCTCCTCCTCGGTGCGCGAGACGATCAGCTGATCGGCCTCGGCCGCGAATAGTCCGTATTCGGACAGTCTCAGCTTCTGGCGGATCGCGATCTGCCTGACGGCGACTCGTTCGCCCAGGCCATCGTGGCGCGATTCAGGCGTGGCAGGTCATGGGCTGGCCGCCGTTGTAGGTGACCATGTCGATGAGAGCGCGGGCCACGTCGGCCGGGGCGCCGCGCTCGCCCCCGTCCAGCTCGAGGTAGGCGCGATGCAGGTTTCCTACGATCCGTTCGGCATCGAGAAGGTCCTTGAACTCGCCCAGGCCGGCCTGGCGTGCGGCCTCCAGCGGCGCCAGGCCCGCCGCCTTGGCTTCCCGGGCGGTGCGCTGGACGAAGCGCAGGTAGGCCAGCATGTCGTCGATGACCTCGGGGCCGCAGACCGGGCCGTGGCCGGGGACCAGGGTCCGGGCGCCGAGCGGGCGCAGCACGGTCTCGAGCACCTCGATCCAGCCGCTGACCGAGCCCATCAGCGCGAACGGGGTGCCGCCGTTGAACAGCAGGTCGCCGGCGAACAGCACCTCGCGCTCGGGGATCCAGACGATGGAGTCGTTGGTGGTGTGCGCCGGGGTGCCGACGTAGCGGACCTCGCAGCGCAGGTCGCCGGACCACAGGGTGACGCCGTCGGTGTAGGTCAGGAACGGCGGGGCCGGCTCGAGGTGACCCCAGTCCACCTCAGACCAGATCCCCGGCGGGGGCGGGATCAGCGAGTCCAGTATGGCCTCGCGGCAGCGCTCGTGGCCGATGATGGCGGCCCCGCTCATCAGGTAGTTGCCGTGCGTGTGATCGCCGTGGTGGTGGGTGTTGACCAGGGTGCGGACGGGCTTGTCCGTCACGGTCGCGATGGCGTCCAGGTAGGCGCGGGTGCGGCGCTCGGTGGACGTGGCGTCGACGCTGATCACGCCGGTCCTGCTGACCAGGAAACCGGTGTTGTTGAGGAACCAGCTGCCGTCAGGCTGCAGGTAGGCGTAGACGTCCTCGCAGACCTGCCTGAGTTCTGGCTCCAGTGTGGCCGGGCTCATCGTCGTGCTCCTTCGTCCCGCCGGTGATCAGCAGCGACATCGCGAACAGCAGGCCGAGCAGGCCCAGGCCGGCCAGGACGTACGCGTTGCCGGCGATGAGGGCCAGGCCGTGCCAGTGGTACTCGGTGAACCAGGGCCGGTCCCCGTACCAGTCGTAATAGACCGGGTTGGTGTTCCGCGGGATCCACAGCAGGCCGAGCGAGTCGTTGCCGAGGTTCAGCCTGGCCGTGAACAGCCGGGCCGGCCAAGCGCCGAACCACGCCACGATGGCCACGGCCAGGATGCCGAGCCCCCAGGCGGCCTTCACCTCGTGCCGCCTGACGGCCCGTACCGCGTAGTGGGCGGCGGTCAGCGCCCCCGGCGCGATCCACACCCAGTGATGATCCCAGCTGATAGGGCTGACGAGCAGGCCGGTCAGCGCGGCCGTCAGCAGCGCGGGCACCGGGTACCCCTTGCGGTCGAGCAGCGCGGCGGCGGTCACCCCGGCCACGCCGACCACGACCGCGGCCGCGATCCAGGCCGGCTTGGCCCCGTTGATGCTGCCGGTCAGCCGGGTGATGAGGCCGTCGAGCGACTGGTTGCCGGCCCAGCCGGTGAAACCGGTCCGGCCGCCCTGGAAGAACAGGCCGCCGAACCACCACTTGCTGGAGTCGCTCGGCAGGATCGCGAAGCCGAGCAGCACGGTGAACGCGAAGCCCGCGCAGGCCATCGCCGCCTGCCTGAACTTCCTGGCCAGCAGCAGGTACGGGATGAAGATCAGCGGCACCAGCTTGATGCCGGCCGCGATGCCGGTGCCGAACCCCTTCCACCAGCGGCTCTTGTCGGTGTCCGGCTGGCACAGATCCCAGATGATCAGCGCCATCAGGACCAGGTTGACCTGGCCGAGGTAGATGGTGCGCAGCACGGGTTCGGTCCAGAAGACGGCGGCCGCGCCGAGCAGCGTGGCGCCGAGCCTGATGCCGTCCTTGCGGTAGCCGAGCCCGCCGAGGGTGAACCACAGCGCCGCGAGCAGCGCGAGGATGTCGACCGCCACCGAGATCTGCTGGGACAGCCACCAGGGGACGAACGAGATGACCGCGAACACGATGGCCGCGAACGGCGTGTAAGTGAACGGCAGGTGCAGCTTGCCGTACCCCACCCAGTCATACAGCGGCGCGGCCAGGCGCGGGTCGTACAGCGGCCGGATGTGCCGGACGATCAGCCCGCCGGACCGGTACACGGCCAGGTCCACCGGGTCCATGGTGAAGCTCTTCGGGTGGATGACCGTGTAGATCACGTACAGCCCGAGGGCCAGCGCGAACGCGCCCAGGCCAGCCAGGAGCAGCCGGGTGCCCGGCGCGTGGTTCTTCCCGGCCTGGGCCTGGGGACGGGTGAGGACTGATCTCACCTCGCTACCATAGCGGCTCGGGCTAGGATTCCGTTCTCGGAGGTAAGGATGCCTGGTACTCACACGGCCACGGCGGCGGCCGTCACGGACGGGGCGAGCCGGCTCGCCCGGCTGCGGATGTCCAGCCTCGGGGTCGTCACGATGCTGATCCTCGAGTTCATCCTGGGCATGATCTACAACCTGTACGGGACCGCGCCGACCGCGAAGAAGTCCATCGGGCTGTTCTCGAGCCCGGTGCTCGCGCTGCATGTGATCCTGGCCATCTTGCTGCTCATCGCCGCCGTCATGCAGCTGATCCGGGCTATCGGCGTCCGGCACCGGCTGGCGGTCTGGCTGTCGGCCGTCGGCCTGGTCGGCATCCTCGCGGCCGGCTTCGCCGGGCTCGGCTTCACGGGCAACGGCGCGGCCGGGGCGTCCCTGGGCATGGCGCTGGCGTTCGCGGTGTCGCTGGCCTGCTACGTCGTGCTGGTCTTCGCCCTGGCTCCCTCATCGACTACGTGAAGTAGTAGCCGGACGTCGACCGGCGCGGGCGCGCGTGGCATAGTGATCCAGGGGCGTTTCTCGCCCCTGGACGTGGTGCCCGACCCGGCGGAGGTGACGTGAGTGGTGTGACCCAGCTCGTGACCTCCGGCCCGCTGATCCTGGCCCTGCCCGTGGCCGCGGCGGCCGGGGCGGTCACCTTCCTGTCCCCGTGCTGCCTGCCGCTGGTGCCCGGCTACCTGTCCTTCGTCACCGGCATGGCGGGCGCCGGCGGATCCGCGGCGGGCCCGGCGCCGGCCCAGGCCCCGCCGGTCGCGGCGGCGGAAGGATCCGGGGTCGCGGTCGCCGCTCCCCCGCTCCCGGTGACCGCGACGGCTCCTCCGCGCGGGCGGGTCGTCGCCGGGACGGCGCTGTTCGTGCTGGGATTCTCCGTCGTCTTCGTGGCGTACGGCGCGGCCCTCGGCGGGCTCGGCCACCTGCTGACCGGGCACGCCCGGCTGCTGACGCAGATCCTCGGCGGGCTGACGATCGTGCTCGGGCTGCTGTTCGCCGGGGCCTTCGACCGGTTCTCGTTCGCGGGCCGCATCGTGCGCCCCTCGGCGCGGCCGAAGGCCGGCCTGGCCGGGGCGCCGCTGCTCGGCGTGATGTTCGGGCTCGGCTGGACCCCCTGCATCGGGCCCACGCTGACCGCTGTGCTGGCCTTGTCCGCCGCGAGCGGCACGGTTGCCCGCGGTGCCGTGCTGGCCTTCGTCTACGCTCTGGGCCTGGGGATCCCGTTCCTGGTGGTGTCCCTGGGCTTCCAGGTCGCGATGCGCACGTTCGCGTTCTTCCGCCGCCACGCCCGCCTGGTGACCAGGATCGGCGGTGCCATGCTGATCTGCGTCGGCCTCCTCGAGGTGACCGGCGCCTGGTCCACCCTGATGGCCTGGCTCCAGGTCCACTGGGTCAGCGGCTACCAGCCCCCCATCTGAGCCCTGCCCGCCCTGGCCCGAGCCGGCTCGGTCCCGCTCCGCCTTGGCCCCGCAGTCACCAAGCCGCGCCATGCAAGTCAAGCCGGCCAAGCGGGGCTAGGGAGGGGCCGGATCGGCCAGCAGAGCCGGGAGGGGATTAGGAGGAGCGGGCGGCGTGCCGCTTGGCGGCTCGCTTGGACCGCGGGGTTATCTCGGGCTGCGGCGGGGCGGCGGCCTGCGGGGCGGCGGACTTGGCCACCGTCACCAGGGACTCGAACAGCCGCAGGTCGTCGCCGTCCTCGGGATTCCACTGCACCCCGACGCCGAACCGGTGCCCCTGCACCTCGATCGCCTCCACCACATGGTCCGTGGTCCACGCCACGGCGAGCAGGCCGGTGCCGAGCTGGTTGACCGCCTGGTGGTGGGCCGCGGGCACCTGGGCGGCCGTGCCGAGCACGCGCCCGAGCGTGCTCGCCGCGGTGATCTGCAGGTCGTGGATGGTCATCTTGACCGGGTCCGGCTTGTGGCTCTCGTTGCCGATGCGGTCGGGGAGGTGCTGGGTGAGGGTACCGCCGAGGGCCACGTTGAGGATGTGCATGCCGCGGCCGATGGCCAGGAACGGGAGGTCGGCCTCGATCGCCGCCCGGGTGAGGATCAGCTCGAACCGGTCCCGCCGGTGGTCGGGCACGTCCGTCTCCTCGTGCGGAGCCTCGTCGTACAGCGAGGGGTCGATGTCCCGGCCGCCGGTCAGCACCAGGCCGTTGATCCCGGCGATCAGCACGGGCACGGAAGTCGCGGGGACCGGCGGCAAGATGACCGGCGTCGCGCCGACCCGCTCGACGGCTCGCGTGTAGCTCACCGGCGAGACCACAGCCTCGCGAATCCAGTTACCCCACCGGGCAGCCTCAAGCTCCCCGGTGATGCCGATGATCGGCCGACCCATCCGTCCTCCCGCACGTAGGTTCCCTGCCCATAATGGCCCATCACGCCCACGTCAGGGGCTATCCATGCGAAAATCCCCGGCACCGGTTAAACCCGGCAGCCGCCGGATGTCCTTCACTGCAGGTACTGGCCGAAGAACGCGAAGATCCGCTGCCAGGCGTCCTCGGCCGCCGCCTTGTCGTACTTCAGCCGCGCCAGCGCGGTCACCGGGGCCAGCGCGGCCGGCTTTGGGCTCATGAAGCTGTGCCCGGCCTCCGGGTACACCTTCACGTCGTGCGGCACCCCCAGCGCGGTCAGCGCGGCGTCGAGCCGCTCGGGGTGGGACGTGCCCATCAGGTCCCGCCCGCCGTAGTTCCCGATGACCGGGCAGGACCCGGCGAGCACCGCCTCTGCGTCGGCCGGGACCTCGCCGTAGTTGACGGCCGCCGCGGAATACTCCCCGCCCGGCGCGCACAGCAGCGCGAAGCCGCCGCCGAGGCAGAACCCGATCACCCCGGTCTTGCCCGTGCAGTCCGCGTGCCCGGCCAGCCAGGCGCGGCACGCGTCCAGGGTGTCGAACGCGGGTCCCGAGCCGGCGCGCAGCTGCCCGATCATGGCGCGGATGCAGCGCAGCCAGGACCTGCCCTCGTACAGGTCGGGCGCCAGGGCCAGGTAGCCGAGCGCCGCCAGCCGGTCCGCGTGACCCCGGATGTCGGCGTTCAGCCCGAACGCCTCGTGGATCACCACCACGCCCGGCCACGGTCCCGCCGAGCCGGCGGGAACCGCCAGGTACGCGGGCGTGGCGCCAACCGTCACGTCAGCCACGGGATCACACCTTGCGCCAGCCGGGCACCCAGGTGCCGTCGGTCACCGTGTAGTCGCCGAACAGGGCCGGCGCCTCCGCCCGCATCAGCTCGCCGATCTTGCCGAACACCAGGCGGATCTCCTCCTCGGCCCCCTGGTCGGTCCGCGCCTCGATGGTGTGCCGCAGGGTGCGGATGTTCGCCGTCCAGACCAGCCCGGTGGCCAGGCCCTCGGGCGCGAACCGCCGCATGAACGAGGTCTTGGCCTTCTTCTCGTGCATCTTGGTGCCGTCGTCATCGAGCCCGAAGTGCCCGGCCATCCACTGCTGGAACCGCTCGAGCTCGGTCAGCAGGGCGGTGGCCCGCTTCATCAGCTCGGCATCTGCCTGCGCCCACTCGGGGAACCAGAACGGCAGCTCGTCGAGCCGGACGTAGCGCAGCGATTCCTGCGACACCGCCGTCCCCGGCCGGTGCCTGACGAGCTCGTGGGTGAAGACCCGCGAGACGTTATGCAGGACGAACGTGAAGCTGGCGTGCTCGAGCACCGAGCCGTGCTGCTGCTTCAGGATGTTCTGCAGGTAGGCGGCCTGGTCGTCGCGTACCTTGCGGACGTTCGGGTTGAGCCCCGCCTCCCAGGAGCGGTAGCACATCTTGCCCGCGAACTCGGCGAGGTCCTGGGCTTCGAGCTGGCCGCGGTCGATCCGCTCCAGCCAGCGCTCGCCGCCGACCTCGCGCAGGTAGGCGGCCATCGCGTCGTAGTCGACCTGCGGCCGGGCGATCAGGAAAACCTCGGGTTCTACGCTCCTCATGGGACAGTAGCTTTCTGCCGGGCCCGGCACAGGTCAAGCACATTGGCGATGATCCGGTGCCCGGACCGGCCAGACGCGGTCAGGATCGACTCGGGGTGGAACTGCACCGCCCACCGTCCGGCCGCGCCGTCCTCGATCGCCATCACCACGCCGTCCGGGGTCGACGCGGTCACGGCGAACCCGCCGCGGACCTCGCCGGCCGCGGCGTACAGGCTGTGATACCGCCCCGCGGTGAACTCGGCGGGCAGCCCGGCCAGCAGGGACCCGCCGGACACCCGGACCAGGCCGGGCTTGCCGTGCGCGGGCTCGGGCAGCAGGGACAGCGCGCCGCCCGCGTGCTCCACCATGGCCTGCAGGCCCAGGCAGACGCCGAAGGTCGGCAGGTGGCGCGCGTAGACCTCCTCCAGCAGCGCCGCGCAGTCGAAGTCGGCCGGGCGGCCCGGCCCGGGCGACATGACGACCAGGTCCGGCGCGTAGGAGTCGAGCAGCGCGGGCGGGAAGCCGAACCGCAGCGTGGTCACCTCGGCGCCGTGCTGCCGGAAGTAGTCGCCCAGCGTGTGCACGAAGGAGTCCTGGTGGTCAACCAGCAAAACCCGGGGTGCGTAATCGCCGGACGCCGAGGCCGCCACGGGCCCCGGCGCGGAGGCGGCCGGGCCGCCGCCCCGCGCGATCCGGCTGGCCTCGTCCAGGGTCTCCAGCAGCGCCCGCGCCTTGACGTGGGTCTCCTTCTCCTCGGCCGCGGGCACCGAGTCGTACAGCAGCGTCGCGCCCGCCCGCACCGCGGCGATCCCGCCGGTGATGTGCGCGGTGCGCAGCGTGAGGCCGGTGTTCATCGAGCCGTCGAAGCCGACCTTGCCGACGGCCCCGCCGTACCAGCGGCGCGGGGTCTGCTCGTGGTCCTCGATGAACTGCATGGCCCAGGTCTTCGGGGCGCCGGTCACGGTGACCGCCCACATGTGGGTGAGGAACGCGTCGAACGCGTCGAACCCGGGCCGGAGCCGGCCCTCGATGTGATCGACGGTGTGGATGAGGCGGCTGTACATCTCGATCTGCCGCCGGCCGATCACCCGGACCGAGCCGGGCACGCAGACCCGCGCCTTGTCGTTGCGGTCCACGTCGGTGCACATGGTCAGCTCGGACTCTTCCTTGGCCGAGCCGAGCAGGGTGGCGATGTTGGCGGCGTCTTCCAGGGTGTCCTCGCCGCGCGCGATCGTGCCCGCGATCGGGCAGGTCTCCACCCGGTCCCCGGTGACCCGGACGTACATCTCCGGCGACGCGCCGACCAGGTACTCTCCCTCCCCCAGGTTGAACAGGAACTCGTAGGGGGCCGGGTTGCGCTGCCGCAGCAGCTCGTAGAACGCGGCCGGCGACGCGCACCGGCCGTAGAACACGTGGCTGGGCACCACCTCGAACAGGTCCCCGCAGGCGAACCGCTCCCGGGCCTCCTCCACGACCCGCGCATAGCTCCCCGGCCGCGGCTGCTCAGGCAGTTCTTCATCCCGAACGAGGGACCCTTCCTGCCCCGCGCCGGTGCGTGCCGTCTGCCGGGGAAGCCCGGCGGTGGACACCCCGCCGACCTCAAAGTCGTAGGAGTACCTGACCGCCTCCTCGCGCTTGCGGTCCAGGACCCAGATCTCGTCCGGCAGGTGCAGCACCAGGTCGCGCTGGGCGGCCGGTCGCGGCAGGCGCGACCGGACCGGCTCGAACTGGAACGCCAGGTCATAGCCGAACGCCCCGTACAGGCCCAGGTGCGGGTCCGGGCAGCCGAACGCCGCCGTGATCTCGCGCAGCGCGGTGAACACGGTCGGCCTGCGGCTGCGCTCCTCCTCGGTGAACTCCCGGTCATCCTCGGCGACGAGGACCGTGTCCTCGTCCACTGGCTGGCCGCACTTGACCAGGGCGGCGCGGATCACCGGCAGCAGGACCCGGCCGCGGTCGTTCAGGGCCCGCGCGGTGACCCGCCGGCCGGTGGCGACGATCTCGGCGCACGGGTCGGCGTAGGCCATGTGCCAGCGGCTGTACCGCCCGGGGTACTCCATGCCTGAGCTCATCACGCCGCCGCGGCGCTGGTCGGCGAGCGCCGCGATCCGGCCGAGCTCGGCCGGGTCGAACGGCGCGGCGGTGCGGATGACCCGCACGCCGTCGCGGGTCATCATTTCGGTACGTTGGGCGTCCACGGTGGCCCCTCGGGTCTCAGGCCCCGGAGGCGGCCGGGCAACGAAAAAGCGGCCGCCGTTCCTGGGCGGTCGCTTCTGTCGTCAAGCTCTGTGGCAAAAACAGCAGAATCAGCACGCCGCCTAGTAGCGGCGCCACCACTGCAGGCGGGCGGTTCGCGTCACGGGCTTAGCGTAGCCCATGGCACCGCTGCCCGCCAGCGGACCTAGGACGAGGGGTT
>Ga0335073_10016997_pt1 | contig 10176 bp, 8 predicted proteins | sample Lox_Sample_22_FD_207093 | JGI IMG/M metagenome (GOLD analysis project Ga0335073, IMG submission 207093) | Soil microbial communities from Loxahatchee National Wildlife Refuge, Florida, United States - Lox_Sample_2.2 | ecosystem: Environmental > Terrestrial > Soil > Wetlands | place: USA: Florida... | reverse complement strand
GACATCAGATGAAAGTTGGTTTGCTTTTTCCTGCTCGATGCGTTTCACTTTTGAATCTCCTTTGTGGGTCGCGGAACTGCGCTCCGAACCTCACGGAGAAACATTGCAAGTGAAGAGTCGGCCACGACAGCTCAAACCCTGACGATAAAAGCGATCTGGAAATCACCTGTCTAGCTTGATGAGTCCACTCTAGCACTGGCGACGCGGGACTGAGACTAGGGTTGATCCTGTAGTTTGAAACACGTGCCAGGAAGATTTCTTGGACACATTCAACTTTCTTACCACTTTTTTCTCCACGTTTTCGAAGTCAGCTCTTCTTGGAAATTTCCCGCCGAGAACCGATGAAAACAAATCGAAATATGGGGATAAGGCTGTATTGCTGGGCCTTCCCGTTGGAGACAAGATTTCGACGGAGAAAGAAATTGTCAAACGGACAACGCAAACTATTCAGGCCCGGCGATGTCGTGCCGACTTCTGGCCTCTATGCCGTTTTGCACTCGACGCCTCACCGGCTCATTGAGCACGAATGGTATATCGCGGGGAATCATTTTCGCTGTTGCCGCGCGTGCCCACTGGGGGTGTGGTATCGATTGCAAGAGCAGTGCGTCCCTATCTCATCTGGAGGGTGGGCGATGACTGAGAGATTAGCGATTGGTTAAATCGCAACAGGGCTTTTCCATGCGCCCCTGTGCGACCCGCCAAGGGCTGCCCTGACTTAACAAGGCAGATGTGCGCTAATGGGCGAAAAAACCACGTTCAAGACACACTGAAACCTCTGGAGGAATGGGTATGCGATATCTCCTGCTTTCGGTAATTCTGCTCAGCACGTGCTGGGTTGCCGCGCAACAATCCTCAACTCAAACCAGTTCGCCTATGTCGGGGCAAACTGGTTCGACCACCTCGGGCGGCGAGACAACGGTTCAGGGCTGCCTTAGCGGCTCCAATGGCAATTACATGTTGACCGATAAGAATGGTATGTCTTATCAACTTACCGGCGACACTGCAAAGTTAAGCCAGCATGTCGGTCACGAAATCAAGGTGACCGGAACCACTGGCGCTGGCACTGCAACGGGAGAAATGGGACGAGGCAGCAAAGCGTCCCAGACTTTGACCGTGACTTCTATGAAACATATTTCCAAGACCTGCCAAAACCCTGGCGGAATGTCACACTAGGTTTCAGTTCCCCTCAACTGAAAAGGCCCAGCCGTATTGCTGGGCCTTTTTCCGGTACTCGTTGCGCGTTAATTCTATCGCGTAACCCGCAGAAGCATCACCGTGCCACTCTCGAGTTTGACATTGTTCTTTTCTGAACTCACAACGGATGGTTGCGACCCCGTTGTCGCCGTTGACAGTTTCAAGTTGGGATCGCCCACAACACCCTGTGTGTTTCCCGTGATAGGTTGGCGAGTATTCGTCCTCGACTGGTTGTTGGTCTGATTGTTGCTTGGCCAATCAGTGCCGGGCATTGAGTTTGTGGGGGCCTCTTGCGTTCCCCCAGGTCCCATCCCGCCAGACCGCGCATATGGCGCGCTCTGAGGCGTTTGCCCCCCGGATGGCGGGCTCGATGGTCCCGAATTTCCTTCGCCGCTCGCCTCGTTATTCTGTGTGCTCTGAGACGGAGGCACAATGACCGCCTGAATCGACATTGGCATTGCCACATCCGTTCCTCCTAACGCGGCACGTTCAAACGTAATCCCCAACTCCGATTCTTTTTGCTCCTTCGTTCGCTTCTGAGCTTCGGTGATGTAACCAAAAACCTTGGTGTCTTTGGGAATAAGTACCTCGCCTTTCCCGTTTTTCATGTCCTGGGTGACTTTGACTTCGATCTCCTCTCCCGGTCGGGCTTTCTTGGAATCGATGGTTTTCATCAGCTGAACCGGGATGATGCTACCCGGCGCGACGCGAGGGGTGGTTTGTTGCGGAGTTTGCGATTGACCAGACGGCACTACCTGGCTTGCAGCCGGTTGTTGTGCTGGCGCGGTTGAAGGCGAGGTGGTGGCAGTCTGCGCTCGAGAAATAGTTCCGAGCAGCAGGCTCGCGAAGCATATTGCGAAAATTTTCCTCATAAAATCTTGTCCTTTTGGTTCAGTCATTCGGGAACCCAATTCACAAAATGGGCCTCCCTCCCCCCAATCCCGAATTATCTATAGGTTTGGATGCCTGCTGGTTTGCGGGGTTGGAAACGACAGGCTTTGCGTAGTCAGATTGCAAGGAAAGGCTATGCAGGATTTCCGACCGAGGACGGAGCAACTTCGCGCGAAAACGGTAGTCTGGACGGCTCTTCGACAATTGATAGGTTGATCGGTCCCCCTTCGGGATTTGGGAATGCCTTTTCTAGTCCGAAGTGGTAATTGAAAGCCCACTGCAAGGACAGGTATCATATTATCTAAGGGTTTCGTGGGAGTAACCCGACCGCGCAGTCGGAATATCCAAGAATTCTCTAGCATCAAGCAGTGCGCAAGCTCGGGCACCTTTTTCCTAGTCACCGCCCGTTTTGGAGAGCGAACTTGTCTCCGCGGCAAAGAGCACACACAGCCTTTGGCTCAGCCATTTTCCTGCTCCTGGTGAGCGGCCTGGCTCTCTATGTGCTCATCAATCGATTGCTTGAGACACAACAGCAGATCACGCACACACATCAGGTGCAGGACTCTTTGGCAGACGTCAGAACTTCCAGTGCTCGGGCCGGGGTTCTGCGGACGCAATATATCAACAGCGGTGATCCCGGCCTGTTGCGGGATTATGGCACGGCGATTGGCGAGGCGGAGAGTGCGGTGCAACGCATTAGGGCGCTCACCGTTGATAATCCGACACAACAGCAGAACTGCAACCAACTTGAAGCTGTGATGCAGCACAGAAGTGCTCTCCTGACAAACTCTGTTCGGTTGAAACAACAGGGACAATCCGGTTTGCGGGACCAGGCCGAGATGTCGGGGCAAATCGCCATCGTCTACGGCGAGGCCGATACCCTTCTGCAACGCATGAGCAGCATAGAACAGAGCTTGTTGATCGCACGCAAGAGTCATGCCGCGCGATTGTTCCGAATCACCGCGATTATTTTGGGGGTCGCGTTCGGTTTGGCGATAGGACTGTTGCTGCTCTACTACCGGTTCCTCAACGCTGAACTGACCAAACGCATCGCAGCTGAATCCAAATTCCGCACGCTATTAGAGTCAGCACCTGACGCCATGGTCGTCGTGAACGGCTCGGGCAAGATCATTCTCATCAATGCTCAGGTTGAGCAGTTATTCGGCTACTCTCCAGCCGAGTTGTTTAATCAACCGGTTGAAATCTTGATGCCGCAACGGTTTCGAAATGTGCATCCGGCACACCGGAAGTCGTTTTTTGCCGATCCGAGGGTTCGGCCAATGGGTGCAGGGCTTGAGCTTTACGGCCAGCGCAAAGACGGCCAGGAGTTTCCCATCGAAATTAGCCTGAGTCCAATGAGGACGGAGGAGGGCATGATGGTCACGGGCGCCATTCGCGACATCACTAAGCGGAAGGCGATTGAGGAAGCGGTGAAGGCGCAAGCAGCGCTCCTGGATGCGGCCAATGACGCCATTTGGGTGGCGGGATTGGACGAAAAGCTCACCTATTGGAACAAAGGTGCGGAGCGGCTTTATGGCTGGACAAGAGCTGAAGCCATGGGCAAGTCGCCTCACGAATTGCTGCAGACCAAGTTTCCTGTTCCCGTGGAAGAAATCGTAAAGTCACGTGAGAGTGGAGGCTGGCAGGGAGAATTGATACACACCAAACGCGACGGTACAAAAGTCGCGGTCGCCAGCAGCTGGACCGCTTTGCAAGATGCTCAAGGTAAACCGATGGGCTGGCTGCAAATCAATGCCGATGTTTCCGAGCGGCGTAGAGCCGAAGAAAGCCTGCGCTTGCTCACAGGACGGCTCCTGCAGATGCAAGATGAAGAGAGACGTCGAATCGCGCGCGAACTGCACGATAGCGCCGGACAGATCCTGGCTGCCATCAACATGAACCTGACACCGCTGACCGAGGAGAATCTTTCTGTCGAGGCCAACGTGGCGCTTACCGAGAGCCTTACGCTGGTCGAAGAATTGTCACGCGAGTTGCGGACAATCTCGCACCTGTTGCATCCACCATTGCTCGACGAAGTGGGGTTATCGTCGGCGCTCAGGTACTACGTCGAGGGATTTACACAACGTAGCAACATCGACGTGCATTTTGAGATTCCCGATGATTTTGGCCGGCTCTCTCAGGATATGGAAGTGGCTATCTTTCGCTTTGTCCAGGAGTGCCTCACGAATATTCACCGGCATTCGGGAAGCCCGGTCGCGAATGTGCGTATCGCCCGCTTGCAGGGTCAGGTCCGTGTCGAAGTTGAAGACCGCGGTCGCGGCATACCTTTGGAGAAACGAAAGGCAATGGATTCCGTGGGTATGCCGGGGGTCGGTATTCGCGGGATGAGAGAAAGAATTCGACAGCTCGGCGGGCAATTGGAAATCGACTCCGGCGGGAATGTAAAAGGAACCCTAATGATCGCCCAATTTCCAGTGATCCAACCATCCGCGTCCGCCGCGGCGTAATTTTTCCATCAGTTGATCGAGGGCTGCTATGCGATCGCCCGATGCTCGCCAACGCTTATGATATTGTTGCGCACAGCGTACATCACCAGCTCACTTACATTATGCAAGCCAAGTTTTCGCATCAGGTTGCTACGGTGGGTCTCCGCCGTCTTCACGCTAAGGTGCAGGGTCGCAGCTACTTCTTTCGTGGTCTGGCCTTCCGCTAGCAACTGCAAAACCTCGCGCTCACGTGGGGTTAGGGCGGGAAGCCCGTAATCGCCTTCCGGTGCATTTCCGCGGTGTAGAAAACGCGTCAGCACCATCTCGCCCACTCGCGAGTTGAAGTACGTGCGATCATGAAGAAGAGCGTCCACGGCAGAGACGACCTCTTTCGCTGCATCTGATTTCAAAAGGAAGCCGCGCGCTCCAGCTTTCAACACTTCTTGCACCATCTGCTCGGCATCGCTGATGGTGAGAACGAGAATTCTCTGTCGAGGATCGGCCCGCAAAATCTGGCGGGCCGCTTCCAATCCGTTGAGACGCGGCATCCCGATATCGAGAATGACGATATCGGGTTTCATCTCTGCCGTCTTCTCGACTGCTTGGCGCCCGTCCGCCACTTCGCAACAGACTTCCCATCCAGGATGGGACCCGAGAAGAGCACAAACCCCTTTTCGAACCACTTCGTGATCGTCTGCTACCAAGATTCGCACGCCGGGCATAAATTACCTCCGCAAAATCCTTTGTCTTCACAGTGACGATACATCATGCCAATGCAACAGTTCGACAACCGTCTCCTATAGATGATTTTCGTCAGGAGGCGAAGCAACGAAATACGGGCATCTTTTTTTCAAATTCGTGCAAGCGATCTACGAATGTGCAAACCGTATGCCAAACATAAGTGGAAGATCCGACCGGACACTTTCACCGTAAGTAGCCCAGAATTTACATCCCCACTGTGTAGCTTTGGCGACGCACGCGTGGACAGCCGCCGATCACATAGATTAGTACCATACTGGATCGAATCCGTCGCAACGAGCCTGGCTGATTTCCACAGATTACCAGATGGTTATCCAGCGACAACCGTATTTCAACCTGTCTGGTAAATGGGCATTATGACTGTGGTAAGCCCTCCCTGCGGGGTCAGGTCGCCAAATTTAAAAGCGGAGCCAAGTGCATGAACGCCCCCGTGTTTCGAACTGAACAAATGCCATGGAAAGGCTCCTACATTGCTGCTTTGTTTCAGGATGACCCGACTAAGATTCCGGTACTTATTGCGCGAGCCGAGTCTGAGATCACAGAGCGAGCACGTTCGCTTTACGAAGACCCGGTAGACAATGCACCGGAGTTGAGGGCATTGAATAATGCCTTGCGTATGCTTCAGGTTCTCAAGAGCTGCGTAAAGAAGGCGGCTCTCGATAAGAAGCCGGCATCGCCTGAAAGCATCATCCCGAACATTGTTTCTGATTCCTCGCGGCCCATCGGCATCTCTGCCTGATCGCTCCAGAGTCGAATAATCTACACGATCAATGAGGGTATCGTGGATTCAATTGGGGTATGCGGTCGCCCGACGCGGGGAAAGTGACGCCTCGATTTGTTGCGTGGCTGCGACTTTGAAAAATCAACTCGCGCCGTTGTTATTAGGGTCCCCGGGCTTCCGCTCCGGCATTCTCTCGGAAACTCCCGGCGCGGAGCCAAAAGCCTGCACAATGTTGTTGCGCACGGCGTAAAGGACAAGTTCGCTGACTGAGTGCAATCCGAGCTTGCCCATAATGTTGCTGCGATGCGTTTCCGCGGTCTTCACGCTTAGGTTCAGGATGGCGGCGACGTCTTTTGTGCTTTTTCCTTCCGCTAACAGCTGTGTAACCTGGCGCTCCCGCGGAGTAAGGGTCTCTTTTTCCAGGGGCCTTCGGTTGCCGCGGAGATCTTTTCCCAGCACAGATTGCTTTATCCGCGCCGTGAAATAGGTAGAGTTCTGCTGAATTGCCTCTACCGCAACCATCAATTCACGTGCCGCGTCTGATTTCAGAATCAACCCTTTCGCTCCGATTTGGATCGCGGCTTTCGCGGCATGGTCGGTATCGTAAACCGTCAGAAAAAGAATCTTCATTTTTGGGTGATCCCGAAAGATTTGCCTGGCGGCATCCAAACCATTGAGGCCTGGCATGCCAATGTCCAGCGCTACCAGGTCGGGTTTGAACGTCTCAACCTTCTTGATGGTGTCCAATCCGTCGGTCGCCTCGGCGCAAACCTCCCACCCTGGATGCGATTCGAGCATCGACCGGAGCCCCTTGCGAACGATCTCGTGGTCGTCTGCAATCAGAATGCGAAAATTAGGCATTCTTGAACCTCCCCATGTTTCGCATAGCGGTCAGCACAAGGCCCACAAGGCCGTCTTCTTCGCTTGTACCTTCAACCAAGGCTGGAGTACATACCGACAAAGCGGTACTCAGCTGCCGTAAAAAGCTGCATTTTTCTTGGAGGCTGCGGCAATACTTGATGGCATAAAGGCGGCCCCACATAGTGAGGGTGTTTAACCAGATCGCATCTAAAAGCGAGTCGGTGGTAAACTCCTGCTTTCTTTGGGTATGCGATTTCCTGGCAATTTGCCTCGAATGCGATCCGAGGCATGAGGAATGGCGAGGGGAAGCGCAATATTTTGCGCCCGGCCAGGGATTTATGCTTGAAAATACAGACTCGTGAGGTAATGACTGTATAGTCAGGGCTTCCTGGGGGGAATAGTCTATCTGCGGTTCGAATAGTGCGCATCATTCAACAACTGGGACAGACAGATACGATTTACTTTGCGTGCCCCCCTGTAACGAATTCGCAGTCCAAGCCGAGTCGAGAGATGGATGATGGAAGAGAGCCGAGGACTGTAGTTCGGGTATTGCTGGTCGACGATCACGATGTGGCGCGCAGAGGTATTCGCTCTGTGCTGGCGGGTAATCCTGACCTTGAAGTAGTAGGCGAGACTGCCGACGGCGAAGACGCGGTAAGGAAAGCGAAGGATCTTCACCCCGATATCATCCTGCTCGACATCAGCCTCCCAGGAATCAGTGGAATCGATGCAGCTAAAAGCATCCACAAGATTTCCCCGGAGTCGCGCATCATTTTCGTCAGCCAACACGATTCGGTGAGAATTGCGAAGGATGCGCTCAGTGTCGGAGCCGCTGGCTATGTCGTCAAGTCTGACGCGGGACGGGATCTGCTCGCAGCCATCGATGCCGCTCAGGGCGGCCGAACCTTCGTGAGCCGCACCTTGGTCGCCCGCGGCTGGACTAACGATTGAGAGGCAGACGAGTGACGAACTGCAATAGGAACTGCCACCGCATTAATTCTCAATAAATTCTCGCCGCGTTCGATTCTTTTCTCTGCGATACAGGAAACACTGTAGGGTGTCATACCCGCCAATTATGTGAGAATCCCCTAGGCACGTGGTTCCTCGGGAACTTCCCTGAGTGCGTTTTGATTCGTCAATTCATGCGCACTGGGTCTGCCTAGCAAAATGTAGCCTTCCCTCTGTCTGCGTACTCTTCGCGCCTGCGATGAACGAAGGCCGTTCGCGGAGACTGTAGGAGACTTACGATCGGGTAATCGGTTCAGGAGAAATCATGAAGAAAGGTAATCGCAACGCAGTGGCTGAGCTCGCGGAGGGCGGGCAGATGCTGGGGATTGAAAAAGGTAATGGTCACGCAGCGGTAGAGACTCCTGAACTCGTTGCGATTCTCGAGAACCTGCAAACCATGCGCGACGGCGACTTTTCTGCCCGTCTGCCTGGCTCTTGGGTTGGATTACCCGGCAAAATCGCCGATACATTCAACGAAATCGTGGCTGCCAATCAGCAAATGGCGCACGAACTGAAAAGAATTGGACAGGTTATTGGCAAGGAAGGTAAGACACGAGAGCGAACCCGCTTTAATGAGTCGCGCGGAGCCTGGGGCGAAATGGAAGTGTCGATCAACACCCTGGTTGATGACCTGCTTCGTCCCACGACGGAAGTTACGCGTGCCATCGCCGCAGTAGCACAAGGCAATTTAACGCAAACCGTACGCCTCGATGTGGATGGACGGCCGCTCGAAGGCGAGTTTCTCCGCTCGGCGGACATCGTCAACAAAATGATTCAGCAGCTCGGCGTGTTCACCGCTGAAGTCACGCGTGTAGCACGCGAAGTCGGAACTGATGGCAAGTTAGGTGGTCAGGCGCAAGTCCCCGGCGTCGCCGGCACGTGGAAAGACCTCACCGATTCTGTCAACTCCATGGCCAGCAACCTGACGGGACAGGTACGCAACATCGCGGAAGTTGCGACCGCGGTTGCCAGCGGCGACTTGTCGCGCAAGATCACGGTCGATGTGCGCGGCGAGATTCTGCAGCTGAAAGAAGCCATCAACACCATGGTTGATCAGCTGCGTTCGTTTGCATCGGAAGTGACGCGCGTGGCCCGCGAGGTCGGCACTGACGGAAAGCTCGGCGGACAAGCCGTCGTGCCCGGCGTGGCCGGCACGTGGAAAGATCTGACTGACTCTGTCAATGCCATGGCCGGAAACCTGACGGCTCAGGTGCGCAACATTGCCGAGGTCACAACAGCCGTCGCTCGCGGCGATCTGTCGCGAAAGATCACGGTCGACGTGAAAGGCGAGATTCTCGAGCTCAAAGACACTATCAACACGATGGTCGATCAATTGAATGCCTTCGCCGGCGAAGTGACGCGTGTGGCGCGCGAGGTCGGTACGGAAGGAAAACTCGGCGGCCAGGCGCAGGTACCGGGCGTCGGCGGCACATGGAAGGACCTTACCGACAACGTGAACTTCATGGCCAGCAACCTCACCGGCCAGGTGCGAAACATTGCCGAAGTGGCGACCGCCATTGCCAGCGGCGACCTTTCCCGCAAAATCACCGTCGACGTACGCGGCGAGATTCTGCAGCTTAAAGAAACGCTCAACACCATGGTCGATCAGCTCAACCGGTTCGCTGGCGAAGTGACGCGCGTGGCGCGCGAGGTCGGAACTGAAGGGCGCCTTGGCGGTCAGGCGAACGTTCCCGGTGTGGCGGGCACATGGAAAGACTTGACCGACTCTGTCAATTCGATGGCAGGAAACCTGACCGGTCAGGTCCGCAACATCGCAGAAGTCACGACCGCCGTGGCCCGTGGCGACTTGTCGCGAAAAATCACTGTCGACGTCAAGGGTGAAATTCTCGAACTGAAGAACACTATCAACGTGATGGTGGATCAGTTGAACGCGTTCGCGGGCGAAGTGACTCGCGTGGCGCGCGAAGTCGGCACGGAAGGAAAACTCGGCGGCCAGGCGCAGGTGCCGGGCGTCGGTGGCACATGGAAAGATCTTACTGACAACGTAAACTTCATGGCCAGCAACCTTACTGGCCAGGTGCGTAACATTGCCGAAGTTGCCACGGCTGTGGCTCGCGGCGACTTGTCGCGCAAAATCACCGTCGACGTAAAAGGCGAAATTCTCGAACTCAAAGACACTATCAACACCATGGTCGATCAGCTACGCGCATTCGCGTCCGAGGTCACCCGCGTGGCTCGCGAAGTCGGAACTGACGGAAAGCTGGGTGGCCAGGCCCAGGTGCCTGGCGTGGCCGGAACGTGGAAGGATTTGACCGATTCGGTCAACTCAATGGC
>Ga0335073_10016996_pt1 | contig 10177 bp, 10 predicted proteins | sample Lox_Sample_22_FD_207093 | JGI IMG/M metagenome (GOLD analysis project Ga0335073, IMG submission 207093) | Soil microbial communities from Loxahatchee National Wildlife Refuge, Florida, United States - Lox_Sample_2.2 | ecosystem: Environmental > Terrestrial > Soil > Wetlands | place: USA... | reverse complement strand
GTGGGGGGGGGGGGGGGGGGGGGGGGGGGGGGCAGCGCGGGGGGGGCGGGGGCGTTCCGGTCTCAAAGCTCGTCCGGGACCGGTCAGGGGGCGCCGCCGCCGGCGACGCAGCCGGTGGTCCGGGAGGATCTGTCGTCGCAGGTGCCGGTAGACGCCACCCTGGGGTACGCGGATTCGTACACGGTGCGGGGGCAGGGCGGGGGGACACTGACCTGGCTGCCGCCGGCCGGGCAGGTGATCCGGCAGGGACAGGCGCTGTACCGGGTGGACAACGCCAGCCCGGTGGTGCTGTTGTACGGGCCGACGCCGGCCTGGCGGACCCTGGATGAGGGGCTGACCGGGGCAGACGTGACCCAGCTGAACCACGACCTGGTAGCGCTCGGCTACGCGAGCAGATCGGATATCAGCGCGCTGGGCTGGGACTATTTCTCGTGGGAGACCGCGTACGGGGTGCAGCAGATGGAGTCGGCGCTGGGAGTCTCCAGCCCGCCGGAGTCGCTGCCGCTGGGCCAGGTGGTGTTCGAGCCGGGGGCGATCCGGGTGAGCGATGTGCTGGGCAGCCTGGGCAGCCCGGGGGCCGGGCCGGTGCTGGCGGCGACCTCGGACCGGCACGTGGTGACGATCCCGCTGAGCACCGCCCAGGAGTCGGAGGTGGCGGTGGGAGACGCGGTAACGGTCACGCTGCCGGACAACGCCAGCACGCCCGGGACGATCTCCTCGGTGGGCGCGGTGGCGTCCGGGACGGCCACCAACGCGACGATCCCGGTGACGGTCGCGCTGACGCACCCGTCGGCGGCCGGGACCCTGGACCAGGCGCCGGTGACGGTGTACATCACTACCGCCAGCGTCAGCCACGCGCTGGCGGTACCGGTGGGGGCGCTGCTGGCCCAGGTGCCGGGGGAAGGGGAGGCGGGTGGGGGGTACGCGGTCGAGGTGATCGGTGCGCGCGGAACCCGGCGCCTAGTGGCGGTGACGGCCGGGATCTTCGACGACCACTCCGGCCTGGTCCAGGTGACCGGGGCGCTGACGCCCGGCGAGCAAGTCGTGGTGCCGGCCACGTGAGCGCCAGCGAGTCCCGGAGGCGAGAAGGAAACGCGGTCCTGGAACTGGAGCGGGTGACGAAGGAGTATCCGGGGCCGCCGCCGGTGCGGGCGCTTGACGAGGTGAGCGTGGCGGTGGCGGCCGGGGAGCTGGCCGCGGTGGTTGGCCCGTCCGGGTCGGGCAAGAGCACGCTGCTGCACCTGATGGGCACCCTGGACCGGCCGAGCAGCGGGACGGTGCGGGTCACCGGCCTGGACGTGGCCCGGATGACCGACCGGCAGGTGTCCGCGCTGCGGGCGGCCCGGATCGGCTTCGTGTTCCAGCAGTTCTTCCTGGCCGAGCACCAGGCCGTGCTGGCCAACGTGGCCGACGGGCTGCTGTACGCGGGCGTGCCGCGGGCCGCGCGGCGGCGCCTGGCGGCTGCCGCGCTCGAGCGGGTCGGCCTGGGACACCGGGCCGACGCCCGGCCAACCCAGCTGTCGGGCGGGGAGCGGCAGCGGGTGGCGATCGCCCGGGCGATCGCCGGCCGCCCGCCGGTGGTGCTGGCCGACGAGCCGACCGGCAACCTGGACTCCGCGACTGGCGCGGCGCTGCTCGATCTGCTGGAAGAGCTCAACGCCGCCGGCGCCACGATCATCGTGATCACCCACGACCATGCGGTGGCCGCCCGGATGCGGCGCCGCATCGAGGTGCTCGACGGGCGCATCATCAGCGACACCGGCCCCGACCCCGACCCCGCCGCGGCCGGGGCGGCGCAGGGGAGGACATCATGACCATCACGTCAGCCCCGGCCGCCCCGGCCCCGGCCCGGCTGCGCCCGGGCGACCTGGCCGGGCTGGCCAGCGTGGGGCTGCGGACCCGCAAGCTGCGCTCGGCGCTGTCGGCGCTGGGCATCGCGATCGGGGTGGCCGCGATCGTGGCCGTCCTGGGCCTGGCCAGTTCCTCCCAGGCCGGGCTGCTAGCCGAGATCGCACAGCTGGGCACCAACCTGCTGACCGCCACCAACGGGACGACCCTCACCGGCCAGCCCGCCGAACTGCCCGACGCCGCGCCGGGGATGGTCGGCCAGCTGCCCGGCGTCACCGCCGTCCAGTACACCGGCATCGTCCGCGCCGATGCCTACCGCAGCCCGCTGGTTCCCGCGATCGACACCGACGGGCTCACGGTCGATGCCGCCAGCGTGGGCCTGCCCGCCGTGGTCGGCACGTCGGTCGCCCAGGGCAGCTACCTCAACGCCGCCACCGCCAAGGAGCCGGTCGCCGTGCTCGGAGCGGAGGCCGCCCAGCTGATGGGCATCGACCGGATCTGGCCCGGCGAGCGGATCTGGGTCGGCGGCCAGTGGTTCTACCTCGTAGGCATCCTCCGTCCCGCCACCCTGGCCCCGCAGATCGACACCTCCATCCTGGTCGGCTTCCCCGCCGCGCAGACCTACCTCGGCTTCGACGGGCACCCTTCCGAGCTTTACGTCCGCGCCGTCAACACCACGGCCGCCACCACCAGGGTCGATAACCTGCTCGCCGCGCAGGCCAACCCGGAGTACCCGAACGAGGTCAACGTCTCCCAGCCGTCGCAAGCCCTGACCGCGCAAGCCGATGCCGCCGGCGCGTTCGACACCCTGTTCCTCGGCCTGGGCGCGGTCGCGCTGCTGGTCGGCGCGGTCGGCGTGGCCAACATCATGATCATCTCGGTGCTGGAGCGCCGCCAGGAAATCGGGCTGCGCCGCGCGCTGGGCGCCACCAAGGGGCAGATCCGCACCCAGTTCCTGGCCGAGGCCATCCTGCTCGCCCTGGCCGGCGGCGCCGCCGGGGACATCGCCGGCGCCGCCGCTACCGCCATCTACGCCCACGCCAAGGGCTGGCTCATCGTCATCCCTCTCGAAGCCTGGGTCGGCGGGCTCGGCGCCGCTCTCCTCATCGGCGCCCTCGCCGGGCTCCTGCCCGCTATCCGCGCCGCCCGCCTGTCACCCACGCAAGCGCTCTGGTCCCTCTGACACCGCACCAGGCGCACGCCCCGCGATGCGGCGGACGCCCCGATGCTGCCGGGACCGCATGCCTTTTGGGCCTGTATTAAATCGGGCCTGTATTAAACCCCCGCGGGTGGCCTCTGTACGGGTGCACGAGAAGGCCGGGTGCCCGGGAGGGGACATGGAAATCACCGGAGCTGAGCTGGCTTCCCAGTATCAGCAGGCCAGTTCGACGTGGCCGTTCATCCAGCAGGTCGAGCTGGCCCAGGAGCTGCCCAGGATGCTGCTTTTCGCGGTCGGCTCCCGGGAGACGAACCTGACCAACGAGGTCGGTGACGGCGGGCACGGGCACGGCGTCTGGCAGCTCGACGACCGGTCGCACACGCCGCCCGGCGGCTCGTGGCCTGCCTTCGACGCCAGCGTCACGCTGCAGTGCACCGCCGCCGCCACCATGCTGAACGGCCTGCTGGCCAGCACCGGCGGGAATGTCGAGGAGGCGGCCGCGATCTATAACTCCGGCCAGCCGGGCGAGCCGGGGACCACCCACGGCGACTACGGGGTCGACGTCCTGGAGAGGATGCAGTTCCTGCAGCAGCTCCCCGGCGGCGGCGCGGCCCAGCCGGCCGTGCCTGCCTGGTTTCACCGAAATCTGGGCCTGGCGTCACCCTTCATGCAAGGCGATGACGTCACGGTGGTCCAGAAGAAGACCGGCGCGGATCCTGACGGCGTGTTCGGCCCGGTGACCCAGGCGCACGTGATCAGCTTCCAGTCCCAGCACGGCCTGTCCGCCGACGGGATCGTCGGCCCGGTCACCGCGCACGCCCTGGGTTCCTGACCGGGCGGTCATGCCTGCGGGGAGCCGGCGCCTGGGTCTGGCGCGTCAAGGAGTGCCTCGATGGCCTCATTGAGGCTGGCGCCGTCGCCTGCTGGACGGGTGACGACCGCGAGCACGGCGGCGATCGCCGTGGCGTAGGGGCCGAGCTCTGTTCCCGTTGATGGCGGCACCGCGGCGGGATCGACCTTGAACCGAAGCGTGAAGCCTTCGATCAGGGCCTGGAGGATCGCGCCGATACGGTCCCAGTCAAGGGGCGGGCGGGGCTCACGGCCTCGCTTGGCCAGGATGGCCCCGTAGACCTGTCCTGTGTCGTGATCGAACACCCGGTACCCGTGGGCCATCTGCGCCCTGAACCGGGTCCTCCCCCACGTCACGTTCAGCAGTTCCATGGCGTCGTAGAGCGGGTTGTCCAGCAGGAGCTGCAGGTCGCGGTCCGCGACGCGGGCGACGGCGGTCAAGGCGCTGGCTTCGCCGTTGTCCTCGCCGGTCTCCTTGAGGGCGGCCCAGTCGGCATCGAACACGTCATCGGCCGCGAGAAGCTCGGCCAGGTCGCTGTGGTAGTCGTCGATATTGGCCCAGTGCAGGTAGAACGCACCGGTTGAGTAGCCGGCGCGCGCACAGATGCCCCGCAGCCGCAAGGCGGCGAAGGGGTTCCGCATGGCGCCCTCCACCAGCAGGTCAGCACCGGCTTGCAGGAGCGCTGCCCGCGACTTCTCGCGCGCCTCCTCGTTCTTCCCGGCCTTCGGGGGCACGCCGTTAACATAGCACTCATTAGGTATACACATGACGAACAGTTGTTATGTAAGATATCCTTCTAGGTACACGAGACGCCGACGCGGAACCTGAGGGGCCTGTGGTGAACAGAGCACCGACGTTACTGTCTCAGCCTGGGGGAAGGCACCGCCGCGACGAGGACGGCCGTACCGCCGGGGGCGGGTCGCTCGGCCTGCGCGTCACGGCGGTCGTCTCAACGGCGGCCAAGGACGCATACCACCAGGCCATCGACTCCGGGGATGTCGACGCCGCCTCAACGGCCGCTCTCGGCCTCGGGGCCCTGCTGGTGATAGGGGGCGACGTGCAGGGGGCCAAGGACGCCTTCCGGAAGGCGATCGACTCCGGCAGCGCCGACGCCGCGCCGATGGCCGCGATCGGCCTCGGGGGACTCCTGGCGGACGAGGGGGACGTGCAGGGGGCCAAGGACGCCTTCCAGAAGGCGATCGACTCCGGCCACCCCAATGCGGCACTGGCGGCCACGGCCGGCCTCAGGACGCTCACAGACCAGGGCGCATGAGCCCAGCTGGCCGGGGATCACGGGATGGTGAGTACCGGGTAGGGCGACTCGTGCAGCAGCCGGACCGGGACCGAGCCAATGACGCGGTGCGGGACATGATGAGAGCGGCCGGTCACGATAATGGGTGTGCTGGCCGGCTCGGCGGTGGCGTAACCGCCGACGGCATGAAGAATCGCGTCTGCGGGCGATTCCTGGCGGCGCTCGAACGTGTACGGCGTGCCCGCCGCCGCGGCGATCTCCCTAGCGGCCTCGGCCACGCCGGCGGCCTTCTCATCGCGGTCCTCTTCCATCGCGGAGCGGCCGAATCCGGCCAGGTCGCTGTCGATGAGCGCGTGGTCGGCATAGATGACGTGCAGGGTGCCGGGGCGGGTCCTGAGGAGGTCCGCGCCCCAGATGAGCGCCCGCCGGGCCGGCTCGGAGTCATCAAAGCCGACGACCAGGGTGACAGTCCGCGCCGGACCTGGACCGGGGCTGCCGGGGACGGGAGCGTGGCCTGGCCAGGCGGGCACGGGTTCGGCCGCGACGACTGGTTCGACGGGCTCGGCTAGTGCGGGCGCAGGGCGCCGGAGCGCCGTGACCAGGACCAGGCCGGCGACGCCGGCCAGCGCCCAGGCGGCCAGGGTCCAGAGGTACGCAGCGGTGGCGTGGCCGCTGAAGTAGACGACGTTGCGGATGGAGTTGGCGGCTATGCCTAGCGGCAGGACAGGGTACAGGGCGCGCAGGAAGCCGGGGGTGAAGCTGGCCAGGTTGGCCGGACCGCCGCTGGCTGGGATCCCGAACACGATGAACGCCAAGACGGCCACGGCGACCAGAGGCGGCCGGATCCGGGCCAGCACGGCCGTGGGAGCCGCCACCGCCAGCGAGAGCAGCGCGGCAATGCCGGCGATTGCCGCATAGTTGCCCAGGCCGGCCAGGCCATCCGCGATCGCCGCGGCGATCACCCCGCTGACCACGGCCATGGCCACGGGCGCGGCGACGGCCCAAGCCCGCGGGGCGCGGCGGAACGCCAGTACCGACGCCGAGCCCGCCGCCAGGCTGGGGATGAGCACGCTGAGGACGACGAACCAGGACGACAGTGCCTGGGAGTCGGTGGCCCGGGGCGGGACCACGTCCGACACGATGAGCTGACGCCCGGACCGTGCCGCCGCGGCCCCGAAGGCCCCAATGAGAGCCTGCTCAGGGCCGGTGCCCCCGGCCTGCGTGACCAGCAGTCGCAGGTTCGGGCCGGAAGCGACCAGCGCGCCATCGACCTCACGCTGCGCGATCCCGGTCGTGGCGCTGGCCGGGCTGTCGTAACTGCGGAAGCCGAAGGCCCCGGGGGCGGCGCGGTCTAGGGCGTGCTCGACCTGGCGGGTTACCGCGGCGGAACCGACGATACCGACAGGAAGGTCATGCGGTGTCGGCCTATGGAAAGCGCTGAGGGTCAGCGCGACGAAGACCGCGACGAAGGCCGCGCTGGCCACGATGAAGCCCGCGAGCGCGCGGTACTGGGCCGGATACCTGCGGCCGTCACCTGGTTGCCCTGTCGCCACCCGAGCCCTCCCTTGGTCCTCGCCTCACCCTTGTGCCGGAGGCCAGCGGCCCCGGTGCAATCATGAGTCCTATGCGTCCTGACATCATTCCTGGCGGCATCTTCCCCGATTACTCTCTCCCGGACCACACCGGCACGGTGCGCACGCTCAGCGAGTTGCAGGGCCGCGATCCGCTGATCCTCACCCTGGCGCGCGGCAACTACTGCCCTAAAGAGCACCAGCAGCACCTGGAGCTGGCGGCGAACTACCCGAAGGTCGCGGTGGCCTATACCCAGATCGCCACGATCGCCACCGATGATCATCACACCCTGCAGGAGTTCCGGGCGTCGGTGGGCGCCCAGTGGACCTTCCTGTCCGATCCCGGCCGGATCGTCCAGCAGGACCTGGACATCGCCGAGTACACCGACCCCGAGCACAACCCCATGATCCCGCACACGCTGGTGCTCAAGCCGGGGCTGGTCGTGCACAGCGTCTATAACGGCTACTGGTTCTGGGGCCGTCCGTCGTTCTGCGACCTGTGGCATGACCTGCGCGCCGCCACCAGCGAGATCCGCCCGGACTGGGACCTGAGCACCCCGGGCCTCCGCCAGGCCTGGGACGCAGGCGACTACTCCAAGTTCCACGGCTGGGACCGGCGATCCGCCGACTCGATGCCGACGTCGTACGTCGAAGCGAACAAGGCGTGACCGCGATGCGCACGCCGGTGTGCGAGCTGCTCGGGATCGAACAGCCGATAGTCCTGGCGCCCATGGTGGCGGTTCCCCGGCTGGCCGCGGCGGTCTCGAATGCCGGCGCGCTCGGCATGCTGACGCTGACGTGGTCCGACGACGTCGGAGCCGTGATCCGGGAGACGGCGGCGCTGACCGCGCGGCCGTTTTGCGGCAACCTCGTCCTGACCGAAGACCGTCACCGCCGCCTGGAGGCGGCCCTGGACGCCGGCCTGCGGATCGTGTCGTTTTTCGAGGGTGACCCCGGCAGCTACATCAAGCAGGTCCACGACGCCGGGGGCATCGTCATGCACACGGTCGGCACGGCCGAGGAAGCACGGCGGGCCGTCGCCTCTGGCGTGGACGTGATCGTCGCGCAGGGCTGGGAGGCGGGCGGGCACGTGTGGGGGACCATCGCGACCCTTCCGCTGGTGCCGACGGTGGTGGACGCGGTGGCGCCGGTGCCGGTGATCGCGGCCGGCGGGATCGGCGACGCTCGCGGCGTCGCCGCGGTGCTCGCCCTGGGCGCCCAGGCCGCGTGGGTGGGCACCCGGTTCCTGCTGGCCGAGGAGATGCCGATCCACGAGGACTACCGGCGCCGCCTGATAGCGGCGGCTGAGACCGATGCGCAGCGGTACCCCAACCTGTACTCGGTCGGGTGGCCCGATTCTCCGCACCGCGCGCTCCGCAACTCCACCGCCGACGCGTGGGAGGCCGCGGGCCGCCCCCCGCTCGCGCAGCGGCCAGGCCAGGGCGACGTGATCGCGCACCTCGCCTCCGGCGAGGCCATCGTCCGGTACGAGGGAGCGCCGCCGATGATCGGGACCACCGGTGACATCGAAGCGCTCTCGATGTGGGCCGGGCAGGGCGTCGCCCTCGCGAGGAAGTCACAGCCGGCGGCGGATATCGTGGCCGAGCTCACCTCCCGCCTGTAACCCGGGACGAAGGCGCTCAGGATCGCGCTTCAAGGCCTCTGCTCTATATGGAATTGCTCGGTTACCGTTGATCCGTCGATTGGCTGGCCATCCTCGCCGGTCGACTCGAATAGGCGTACCTCGCCGAAACCCTGTGCGCTGATTTCGGCGAGAATCTCCTGGGCCTGGTCGCCTGTGGCATAGAACACGAAGTGCACCGAGCCGCCCGCGAGGCTGCTCCTGCTGTCCCAGGGAACCGGGCAGGGCGGTGCGTGATCGGGGTCCGGGCAGAAAATACGGGCGACGACGTTAGTAGCCTGTTCCGTGTCAGATGCCGCCACGCTAATCTGATACACGCTGCGGCCGGTCCCGGCGCTGGACGGAATCACGACTCTGCCTCTTCCCTATCGTGTCGCAGTGCCACTTATAGCGACCCGAGGAACATGTTAACAACAAGGCGGCATACTGCCCGGGCATGCGAGCGCGCCATACGTTCCACGCACGCCGCGGTGCGCAGAACCCGCCGTCCCGCATCGGAACAATCCGGTCGGGTACGGCCCGCTGGATGGGCGCATGACGGCATTTTTCGGCGTCGTTGGCGGTAGCCGAACCCACCTGCAGGCCGGTCGCCTACCTCGCGGTCGATCTGCGTAGTCAATTTCCTCAGGCCTGAATACGCAGGACTGCAGATGTGGTGGCTCCCCCTGCTCCCGCACTCTGAGGTCAGCGGCCGGACCTCCGGCCGGCTCCGGGAACAGATAGGAGACGACCATGTTCATCCACCCGGAAATCAGCAGGGAACTCGCCCGTGACCGGCAGATATCTCTCCGGCTGCTCCGCGCAGATGAGCGCCGCGTTCATGGCGTCTGCCCGAGCCTACCGGTGGGGGAGGCGTAATCATGGGGACGTGGTTCTGGCTGAACATCCCGCTCGCGCTGTTGTTCGTCTGCTGCCTGGCGGGGATCCCGCTGTGGTTTACGCTCACGCGCTGGAACGCTGAGCTTGACGCCAAGCATGCCGAAGTCGCGGCAGGAGCCATCCCCGTGCGCGTCGCGGCGCAGAAGACCGGCCGCGCGGCGCATGCGGAATTTGCCGGGCAGCTGGGCCGGTAGGAGTCGGGGCAGCCGGCCACGGCATGACCGAGGCCGGCGGGCCCGTGGCCGGCCGGGCACCATTCAGCAACGCCCGCCGCGCGCAACTGCGCGACCTTGCCGGGCGTCCTGGTGGTGGCGGTGACTACGTGACCCGCCGCGACCAGCCCGGGAACGAGGTGCCGTCCCAGCGCCCCGGTCGCCCCCGTGACGAAGACTCGCATGATCTTTTCCTTCCGCGCGGTGCCTTGCCCTGAAGACCAGGCGGCACCCGAAGCTGTGACACTCTCCAGGCCCGCCTTCCCGGACGGCGCGGGCTTACTCCCCGGCTCTTGCTGTCGTCGGACCGTGAAATCACCGCTGGGGCTCAGGGAGTGCGGATTTGGCCTGTCTGTCATTGTTAGTTGAGGATTAGCAAGTACCCGGGTCCTAGGTGGGGAGCATGTCCGCCCATGACGGTTAATTCTGACGCGGCAGTGCAGGCAGGCCGTGCGCTCGGACCGCACTACAAGTGGATCGCGCTGTCCAACACGACGCTTGGCATGCTGATGGCGACGATCAACCAGTCGATCGTGCTGATCGCGCTGCCGGACATCTTCCGCGGGATCGGGCTGAACCCGCTGAGCCCAGGTAACACCAGCTACCTGCTGTGGATGTTCATGGGGTTCCTGGTGGTGTCCGCGGTCCTGGTGGTGTCGTTCGGCCGGCTGGGCGACATGTTCGGCCGGGTCCGGATGTACACCCTGGGCTTCGCGATCTTCAGCATCGCGTCCATCTTCTTGACCGTGACCTGGATGCACGGC
>Ga0335073_10016995_pt1 | contig 10177 bp, 6 predicted proteins | sample Lox_Sample_22_FD_207093 | JGI IMG/M metagenome (GOLD analysis project Ga0335073, IMG submission 207093) | Soil microbial communities from Loxahatchee National Wildlife Refuge, Florida, United States - Lox_Sample_2.2 | ecosystem: Environmental > Terrestrial > Soil > Wetlands | place: USA: Florida... | reverse complement strand
GCTTTTGACGTCCGCTTTCGCGTGACATTGTGGCATCACTCCAAGTCAACCCATCTGAGTAAATATGAACATTGCGTAAACGGACGCTAGCCAGCGCAAGGCATGTCACGTCGTGGCGGGGGCGCTCCGTCGTCGTCCGGCAGAGGCTTTCCTCGTGCCGATGACCAGCGACTAGCCGAACTGGCCGTGAACGTAGTCGGCGGTGCGCGGGTCCTTGGGGCTGTCGAAGACCTCGCGCGTGGGGCCGGCTTCGACGATGTGGCCGGGGGTGTCATGGGTGGCGAGGAAGAAGGCACAGCGGTCGGAGACGCGCTGGGCCTGCTCCATGTTGTGGGTGACGATCACCACGGTGACGTGGCCGCGCAGTTCCCGGATCGTGTCCTCGATGCGGCGGGTGGAAGTCGGGTCGAGTGCCGAGCACGGCTCGTCCATGAGCAGCACGTCTGGGGTCACGGCGAGCGACCGGGCGATGCACAGCCGCTGCTGCTGCCCGCCGGACAGGGCGCCTCCCGGCGTGCGCAACCTGCGGCGCATCTCGTTCCACAGGCCGGCCCGGCGCAGGCTCAGCTCGACGATCTCGTCCCGGTTGCGGACCTTGATCCCGGCCAGCTTGAGCCCGCTGGCCACGTTCTCGTAGACGGACATGGCCGGGAACGGGTTCGGCTTCTGGAACACCATGCCGATGCGCTTGCGGACCTGCTGCGCTCGCTGGGATGGGTGGTAGATGTCCTCCCCGCCGAGCAGCACCTCGCCGGCCATCGCCGCGCCGCGGACCATTTCGTGCATCCGGTTGAGGATCCGCAGGTACGTCGATTTGCCGCAGCCAGAGGGGCCGATCAGCGCGGTCACCTCGCCCGCCCCCATGGTCAGGTTGACCCGTTCCAGGACCTTGTGCGTGCCGAACCAGGCCGAGACGCCGCGGCTCTCGAGGCCGAGGAGCGACCCGCCTTCGGCGATCTGCTCGTAGGCGCGGCCGCTGGTGTTGATGTACCCGGTCCGGTCAGCGCCGACGGCATCTGCGTCGTCGCCACCGGTGAAGCCCGGCACCAGTGGCGCGGTGTACTCAGCCCGGTTGGGATCCTGGTCGCTCACCGGTTCGCTTTCTTCTTTGGGTGCATGGTCAGTACAGGTTGGGCAGCAGGCAGGCCAGGTTCTCATACACGCACCAGGTCAGGGCCAGCACCACGGGCGCCATGCACAGGTAGGTCGCCCAGCGCGACCAGCGGTTCGCGGCGACGGTCGCGACGATGACCGCGATCAGCAGCGCCTGCGACCACAGCGTGAGCGGGACCAGGCTGTCCGCCGAGTCCGAGGCCATGTCGACTTCCTGCGCCGTGATCGCCGGCCAGGCGCCCGGGTTCGGCCGCGGCTTGGACACGAGGTCCGCGCTGACCTGAACGGCATAGGCCGGCGCGAACGACGACGCCGCCGTCTCCAGGATCAGCCGGTTCGCCGAGTCGGCGGGCGCGGGGTGGGCGCTGGTGCCAAACGACTCAACCTGGTACGTGGCGGTGCCCTGCCCGGTGGTCACGGTGAACCGGTCGCCCCGGTTCAGCTGCATCAGGTGGGCGAACGGAGCGCCGAACGTGGCCACCTTGCCGTAGATGACGCTGAGCCCGGGCTGGCCCGGCAGCACCGAGGCGGGCACGTGCCCTGGACCCCGAGCCAGGTTGCGAGAGGTGGTGCCGTTCACGACCACGACGTCACGCAGCCCAATCTGCGGGATGTTCAGCACCGCGACCGGTGCCCCCGCGGCGACCGGGACCGCAGTGCCCGCCGCGTTCTGAACGGTCGGCCCGACCGGTGCCGTGGCCTGCGCCAGCTGGCCGACGAAGTTCTTGAACATCGTGGCCTGGGCCCGGGACTCGGAGATGCGGGAAAAGCCGTACAGATATACGAAGAACCCGACGCAGAACAGGACGGCGATCATCAGGACGCCGACCGTCGAGCGCAGCCCGCGGGGCACACCCTGCGCCTCCGGGGCCTGCGTGGCCGGGGCGGCCTTCCCGGCCGGAGCTCCGGCCTGGGTTCCGGCATCCTTGGTTCCGCCGGTCTGGGGTTTGGCATCTGCGGTTCCGTTGGCCTCGGGTCGCGCCTCCGAGGCCCCGGCGTCAACCGTTGTCACCGGGGCTAGCCTTTACCCGGGCCCGTGCGGCCAAGCCGTCTGTCACGTTGCAGCCAGTTCCCGAGCGCGACCGGCACCACGACCACAGCGATCAGCGCCAACGAGGTCAGCACCGCCAACACCCACTGCTCCGCGGGTTGGCCGGCCAGTCCGACCGGCTGGGCGGTCACGTTGGAGTTGGCCAGAGTCGATCCGTTGGTCACCTGGCCGGTATTCGGGTTGACCGTGCTGCTGGCTGAGTTTCCAGAGCTGCCCTTCCCCTTTCCGGTTCCGGTACCCGAGCCGTTGCCGGTCGCTCCGTTGCCCGGGGCGCTGGGGCTGCAGTTCAGCGGCGACCCCACCTTCTGGCACTTGTTTGGGTACGGCGCGTCCGCGAGGATTGTGTCGACCCCATCGTGGTAGGCGGGGTTGTTGCAGTTGTTGTAGTTGCTTCCCTGGGGGGGCGGCAGGTGCCCGGGGATGTAGTTGTACTGGGTGAAGCCGCCCTGGACCATGGGCTTGGGAAGCGGCGAGTACCCGAGGGCCTGGGCGGACTGCTGCGCCTGGCACAGGATGTAACCGACGTATTTGGATAGTGTCTCGCCCTTGGCGTCAGTAAATTCCGGCTGGGGTTTGTAACTGGTGCCGGTCCGGCCGGTGCGCGGCACGATCAGGTAGCTGTAGCTGGACAGCGGGTACGTGCGCGGGTCCTTGTCGGTGTAGACGGGCGCCAGGTTCTGCATGAGGAAATTGACGGAACTTGGGTCCTCGTTGATTTGTGCCGCGTGCAGTGAGACCGCCACGTTGGCCGCTGTGGGCTGCTGGTAGTAGCCGGCTGCGTTGGCCACGCTCACCACCGGGATATTGTTCGGGATCGCATAGGCGTATTCGGCGTAGCCGATCGCGCCGTTGTTGACCGTGGAGTTGATGTAGGCCGTGACGTTGGCCGCCCCGTCGAGCCGCTTGGAATCAGGCGGCCCAGGGTAGAGCTCGGTCGGGTGGCTCGCGCACAGCGACCCGCCCCCCGCGTGCTCGCAGTAGGACACCCAGATCGACCGGCCTTCCGACCCGAGGCCATCCAGCATCCAGTTGGTCAGGAAGTAGCTTTCGCCCGCGCCGTCGGAGCGGGTGACGACGGTGATGGGGATGCTGGGGAGCTGCTGTCCGTAGTCGTGGGTGATGGCCGCGTTGTCCCAGTTGGTGATCTGTCCGGTGAAGATCTTCTCGAGCGTCAGGCCGGACAGCCGCATGTTCCTGATCTGGTGCCCGTCGACCTGCAGGTTGTACAGGAAGCTGAGGCCGCCGGCCACGTCAGGGATATAAGAGTAGGCAAAGCTGATGTTGTTTATGTCCACTCCGCTGAACGGGTCGGCATCGCCGGCGGTCAGGAATGCGATGTCGGAGCCGGCGAAGTCGACGGTGTCGGAGATGTAATTCTGGCGGCCCGCCGCCGACCCGTTCGGGGTGTAGCTGATGCTCACGCCCTGGCTCTCCAGGTTGGTGGACCACTGGTTGAGGGCGGGATACGCGTACGTGGACCCTGCTCCCACGATCGACGGGTAGGTCGTTGCCTGAGCCTGCTCTGCCGGGCCGAACGCGAGCAGGCCGAGGATGGCTATAACGCCGAGGAAGGCGGCGCCGCGCCGGCCCCTGAGCCTTACAGCTCGGATCATGGTTTTCTCCCGGTGATTTGTCGAATCCGTGCGTCCCGCGCGATGCGGCGGCGCTGCCGGCGGGTCAGCTCTCCTGGCGCCTTACCGCCCAGAACCCGGGCCGCGGTGAACAGGATCAGCACCATGATCAGCAGCACCAGGCCGGCGCCGAAACCGCGCTCGATCATGTTTGCCGTGGGGGTGATCCGGATGAAGGCCCAGATCAGCAGCGGCATGCCGGTCTGCGGCCCGTGGAACGGGTTGGCGTTGAGGAAGTTGGTCAGGCCCGCGGTGAACAGCAGCGGCGCGGTCTCCCCGACGACGCGCGCCATGCCGAGCACCGACACGGTGGTCAGGCCGGACCTGGCGGTGGGCAGGACCACGTTCCACACCGTCCGCCACTGGCTGGCGCCCAGCGCGTACGACGCCTCGCGCAGGCTGTTTGGCACCATCCGCAGCATCACCTCCGACGCCCGGGTGACGATCGGCAGCATCATCACCGTCAGCGCCAGCCCGGCGGCGAGACCGTCCTGCCGGGTGCCGAGCGTCAGGATCACCGTCGCGTAGACAAACAGGCCCGCGACGATCTCGGGCAGCGCCGTCATGGCGGTGACGATGATCCGGACCGGGTGGGCGAGCAGCCCGCCGACCTCGGCGAGGAAGACGGCGGCTAGGACGCCGAGCGGCACCGCCAGCAAGGTCGCGATGCCGAGTTGCTCCAGCGAGCCGACCATGCCCTGCACGACCCCTCCGCTGGTCAGCGGCTGCAGCGAGCCGGTGGCCTGCATGGTCTGGGTCCAGAAGTTCAGGTGGGTCACCGCGGGCCACCCGCGGAAGGTGATGTAGCCGATCTGGACGGCGATCACAGCCAGCGCGAACAGCGCCGCACTGGCCGCGGCCACGGCGGCCAGCCGATCGGTGACGGCCCGCCTGCCGGACTGCATAGCGGTAACCGCGGCGTACAAGATCAGGAACAGGCCATAACAGCACACCCAGAAGCCGAGCGCTCCGGTGAACGGCAGCACGCGCTGGAACAGCACCCAGACCAAGGCGATCGCGCCGGCCGCCGAACCCAGCAATGGGAACACCTCGTCGGCGGTGACGGCGTGCAGCCGGATCCGCTCGGGGGCGGGCCGCGGCGGGGCGATGAGCTCTGTGTGCGATGTTTCGGGTGCTGACGTGGCAGTCATCTGGTGCGCCTCCTGGTCAATCCGCCGTCTGCAGGCCGGAGCGCGATCGGGCGACGATGGTGGCGCCGATCGCGTTGACGATGAGGGTCACGATGAACAGGACCAGCCCGGCGGCGATGAGGGCGGAGATCATAGCGGGTGTCGACTCCGCGGCGTCTTGGGCGATGAGCGCAGCGATCGAGTTGCCGCCGCTTTGCAGCGGGTGAGTGACGATGGTGAACACCTGGGAGAGGATGATCGCGGTCACGATCGTCTCCCCCATCGCCCGTCCGAACCCAAGCATGACCGCGCCGATCACGCCGCCGCGGCCGTAGGGCAGCACGACGGTGCGGATCATGCCCCACCGCGTGGACCCGAGCGCGTACGCGGCCTCCCGCTCGCCTTGCGGCGCCTGGGAGAACACCTGGCGGGAGATCGATGCGATGATCGGGATGACCATCAGTGAGACCACCAGACCGGCCAGGAAGGTGGAGTCCTCGAAGTTGCCGGGCTGGTACGAACCGGGAACTTTGACGAACGGGATGAAGCCGAGGTGATCGGAGAGCCAGCGTTCGGTGCCGATGAACCGCGGCATCAGCCAGAAGAACCCCCATATGGCGTACAGGATGCTGGGGATCGCTGCCATGAGGTCGATGAGCGCAATCAGCGGCCGCTGGAGCCACTGCGGTGCGTACTCCGAGATGAAGAGCGCGGCCGCGAGCGCCATCGGGACCGCGACGATCAGCGCGATCACCGCGATGATGATCGTGTCGGGCAAGATCGCCCCGACGCCGAGCTTGTTGTCGTTCAGTATCCACTGGAAGTTGGTGAGAAAACGCCACCCCACGGCGTGCAGGGTGCTGCTCGCCCGGTCGACGAGGAAGGCGGCGATCAGCCCGGTGATGGCGAGCACCAGGAGCCCGGCTGCCCGCACCACGGCCCGGAACGCCAGGTCGGCGCCGCTGACCCGGGTGGCGATCGCCCGCGGGCGGTCCTCGGCGGCCCCGGCCGCGTCGTCGGCTAGCTGACTCATGATCTGCGCGTCACCAGCCCGGCCAGCCGCCCAAGCCCGGTCTGCAGCCGGGCCGGAACCACTCGCACCGAGCGGAGCACCAGCGGCCACCGGCCGGTGACGGTGATGACCCAGGCCGTCGGGCCACCCAGCACCAGCAGCACGCCGACGATGATCGCCAGCACCAGCAGCAGCCCGGCCATCCCGGAGTCGGCGCTCTTCTGGCCGAAGGCCGCGGTCTTGGCCTGGCTGATCGACGAGGGGCTGGCCGAGGGTGACTGGTGAGCGCCAGCCGGGGTCTTGCCGGATGAGGCGCCCGTGTCGTTGGGAGACTGGCCGCCACCGATGGTGTGATCCGCTGGCGGGCTCGTGCAGGTCTGCTTCTGGACCTCCTGGGCCGCGTTCAGGGTTTGCGCCTTCTGCTTGGCGGTGAGCGGGTAGTAGCCCGGGGCCAGGTCGCCGGGGGCTTCGCCTTGAGTCTGGCCGGTGGTGGCCACCTTGGTCAGGAAGTCAGCGATGGCCGACGCCTCCGCATGTGACAGCCCGCAGGTCGGGACCATGGCGTAGTCGACCATGGCCAGCGGGTAGGCAGCCGGGTTGGTGCTGGTGTAGGGGAAGTACTGGGTGATCCCGTCGGGGTTGGTCTGCATGTCGCTGACCGCCGCCTCGACGCCCGCCTGCGTCGGGCCCACCGCGTCCCCAGCCCCGTTGACCAGATCCGCGGCCCGGAACTGATAGCCCTCAATGTCACCGAGGTCAAGTACCGACAGCAGGGCCAGGGTGCCGGGGAGTTCCGGGGGCAATGCCGACGTGGTGACCAACTCGCTAGCGCTAGCACAGCCCTCGCTGGTGGCAGGGCACGTATAAACCGGCGAGAAGGCGGTGGGCTGAGCAGTCAGGAAGTCGAGGGCGACCGTGTCCAGGTCTATCTGGGGGTTCCACGTCGCTTGCATGGTCACATCTTGTGTTGCCGTACTCGACGAGCAAGGATTTGTAACGGAGCACTCGGGCAGCTTGGTGTATCCGTTGTCCAGCGGGGAGAGAGTCTGCGAGGGGTAGTAGATGCCCTTGTAGTTTGCGTTCACGTCCATGCCCCACAGGTCGGCCTGGCCGTTCAGGAACGCCGCCGCGTCCGGGTTAGCGGCAATCCAGCCGGTCAGGTCATAGGTCATGTCGTTGTCCGGTTCCAGCACTGTCGGCAAGAAGGCACCCCACAGTGTGCTGTTGCTGTTTGTGATGTTGGCCGGGAAATCGTCCGTGGACTGGTCGGTGCCATCGCTAGGATTGCCGCAGATGTGGTCCGCCGGCGCGCCATATGGCTGACAGTCGCGGTTCAGTGCCAGGAATTCCGGGTCGTCGAACAGAGAATACGCGTTGTCCCCGGTCCCCCACACGGCAGGGTCACAGTAAAAGCTCGGCGTCGTGTGCTCTTGTATCGCAGTACACCCGTATCCCAGGGTGTAGGACTGGGTGAAGAGCTTGGCGAGCAGCCGGGGATCAAGCACCATCCGGTTAATCTGCGTCCCGGTTACCCCGTCATCGACGTCGTAAGCGATACCGACACCCGAGTTAGCCAGCGGCGCATAGGTGAACCGCCGGTTCGACGCCTGCTGCGCGCCGGCATCGGCAGGCAGCGTCACCAGCGCCATGTCGGTCCTGGCCCCTCCGATTTGGCCGCCCGCCAGGAAAAGTTCGCGGGCCACCGACTCGCTGTTGGACGTGTAGTTCAGCGTCACCGGCGCGCGGCCGGTGCACCATCCCGCCTGCCACTGCAGCATCTGGGTCTGCATCATCGGCGACCCTAGCGCGTAAAACTCCGGAGTACTGTTGGGGCAATCGTTGGGCGTCGGCGCAAAGCTCAGCGGGATCACGATCCGGTCCGCCGTCCAGCAGGCGTAGTCTTGCGTACTATCTTTAGTGTTGGCTGGCTGAAGAGTGGCGGGGTTGCTGGCGGAAGCGAGGCCATAGGGCTCCGCATAGCCGCTTCTGCCGTCGCCGGAGTTGCCGATGAACTCGCCAAACTCGGGCCCCTTCTGTGTGCTGCCGAAGGGGTAAGGAAAATGGTCGCCGGGCGGATGGGAGCTGCAGTCGCCCGGCGTGCCGCCCCAGTTCGGGTCTATCACCAGGGAGCACGACGTACCGGAGCCGCAGGTGAAGAAGCCGCGTTTGGCTCTGGGCGTGGGCGCCTCAACGTGGAAGTCCGCTTGACCGATCCAGGTTGCGGGATCGCCGCCGTTGAATGATGGCTTCGGACAGCCCTTTTTGGAATTGTAGACATATTCATAAAGCGGAGAATTCGTCGCCAACGCATTGGATCCACTACACTTGCTGTTGATCTTAGTTGGCGGCGCCGAAGTGTCCAGAGTGTTTGCAAGCTCGCCGTTGGGCGCGCCGTTTGTCGCGTCGACCGGCGGGGTCCCCACGGGGGGCAGATAGCACTGCTGGAAATAAGCATCGCTTATGTCCGGGCTCGTGCCGTTGCATTCAAAGATTGGCACCTGGTAAAAAAAATCATTGTCGGTGGTGGGATTGGGCTCGTAGTTAGTGCTACCAATTGTCGGTGTGAAATTGGACCAGCTGACCGTTATATCTTGGTCGGTCAGGTCCTTGGCCTGGCTCACCGTGACGACCGGCTGCTCGGAAATGTTCTTCTGTGTCCACGGGTTCCAGGCTGTGTTGCCGCTGTAGGTGCCGGTGCATTGCAGGCCAAGACTGGTGGGCTTGGGCCAGGGCACGCACGTCGTGTCGCCTTCCGACGTCGACGCCTGGGGTGACACGGAAGCCGACGTGGACGCCGTCGCGGCGCTCGCGCCCGGGAGCGCGGATGGCGACACGACGCTCGCGCCCGCCAGTGACGTGATGGCGAGCACGCCAATTGCCGCTGCCACGATCCCGGAACGTCCAGTTACGGAGCGTCGCGTCAACATGCTTATTTCTCAGCTCCTAGGCACAGGCCAAAACACGTGGCCATCGCTCACGTGATCGAACCCCCCGTGATCATTTATCCTGCAATACCGATAGTACAACTTATATGTAGATGCGGACGAGTGGTTCTTTGCCCGGTTATGTTTAGGTAGCGATCGGGTTAACGGAATGGAAACTCAACATCGGGACCTAGGTGTCGTGGACTCGTGACCTGGGCTTCTGTGGTCATCGAGGCACGAGGCAGCACGACGCCGGGCCCGGGCCGTTCTTTTGCCTGCCATGAGCAGGCCGCAGTTTGGCCAGTCCGGTGAACGGTAAATGCGCTGCCGGCGCGGAGGGCCGCTCCGCGCCGGCAGCTGTGGATAGAACTAAGGCGATGCCGCTATGGGGGTCAGTCGCCTGCCGTGAGCTCACCACAGGTGGCCAGGGTCTTCGCCGACAGCTTGGTGAACCCGTAGCTGGCGATGTCGGCCTTGGCTGTGGCGTTCTTGCAGACCCAGCTGAAGAACTTCGCGATCCCGCTCACCTCATACGCGGGAGCGGGGGCAGGGAACCCACCGGTGCTGCTCGGCAGGCAGACATCGCTGAAGTCGCCGGAAACAAAGCAACCGTTGCGCGTCACCAGGTACAGCAGGCGGTCGAACGTCACGGGGAAATCTGGGTTGATTGATTCCTTTCCTGAGCTGGCCGTCTTGATCGGCGCCTCTCCGGAGATCTTCAGCAGGCCCATGTTGCCATGTCCCCAGATGGAGTTGGCGTGGCCGCCGACCCCGCCCGCGGCCGGGGCCTGAGCGATGTAGTCGCCGATCGAGTACGGGAAGATGTCGTCCGCCGCCGCGCAGCCCGACGCACACGTGGTGCCGAAGTCCTGCGTGGTGGTGAACTGGGCCACGTTCCCGGGCGACAGGCCGGTGTTCTCCTCGATCACGTCGGTGACGCCGCCAACGACAACCGTTCCGTTCTGCCAGCAGGGCTCGCTGGTGGCGGTGATACCGAGGTCACCCAGGAAGCTCGAGCGCGTCCCGGAACCCGACTGCGGTATCACGACCCCGATCGGGGCGTTCTTGCCGCCAACCTGATTCCAGTTCGTGTCGGTGCAGTTGTAGATCGCGGTCAGCTGCGCCAGGGTCAGCGTCTTCGGCTGTGGGTTGGTCTCACCGCTCACCGTCGGGTCCGACCAGGTGATCGCGTCCTGGGCAAACGGGTAGAAGGCGTCCTCGGCGGTGGTGGTGTTCGGGGCGCGGGAGGAACGCGCAAAGTCGATGCAGTAGTCGGCGGAGTTGCTCGTGGACTTCTGGTTGGTGTCCAGTGCGGC
>Ga0335073_10016993_pt1 | contig 10178 bp, 11 predicted proteins | sample Lox_Sample_22_FD_207093 | JGI IMG/M metagenome (GOLD analysis project Ga0335073, IMG submission 207093) | Soil microbial communities from Loxahatchee National Wildlife Refuge, Florida, United States - Lox_Sample_2.2 | ecosystem: Environmental > Terrestrial > Soil > Wetlands | place: USA... | reverse complement strand
TCCTCGGTAAACTGGTGCGCCATCGCGTGGCTGCCGTCGCGCAGGGTGGTGTCGGTGATGCGGAGCTGGCGCGGGGCAGCTGTGACTGGAGTTGCGGCGGTGCTGGGGGCGCTCGTGCTCATGCCGATACCTCCGCGGCCTTGCGCTGGGCGATGACCTCGCCGACCTGGGCGGCGGCGGACGTCATGATGTCGAGGTTGCCGGCGTACTCGGGCAGGTAGTCACCTGCCCCGCGGACTTCCAGGAACACCGCCACCCGGGCGTTGCCCGACCAGGAATCGCGGGCGTCGTCGAACTGCGGCGCGGCCCGCAGGGTGTAGCCGGGCACGTAGCGCTGGACCTCGGCCACCCGCCGTTCGATCGATTCGGTGATCGCCTCGGTGTCGGCGCCGGCCGGAATGGCGCAGAACACCGTGTCCCGCATGATCATCGGGGGCTCGACCGGGTTGAGGACGATGATCGCCTTGCCCCGGACCGCGCCGCCGACCACCTCGATGGCACGGGACGTGGTGTGGGTGAACTCGTCGATGTTGGCCCGGGTGCCGGGCCCGGCCGACTTGGATGCCACCGAGGCGACGATCTCGGCGTACGGAACGGGGACGACGCTGGAGACGGCGTGCACGATCGGGACGGTGGCCTGGGCGCCGCAGCTGATCATGTTGATGTTCGCCGCGCCGAGGTGGTCGTGCAGGTTGACCGGCGGGCAGACCAGCGGGCCGAGCGCGGCCGGGGTCAGGTCGATGGCCTGCAGCCCGGCCTCGGCGTAGCGCGGCGCGTTGGCCCGGTGCGCGTAGGCCGAGGTGGCCTCGAAGACCAGCTCGGGCAGCGGGTCCTGACGCAGCAGCCAGTCCACGCCGTCGGCCGAGGCGGCCAGGCCGAGCTGGCGGGCCCGGTCCAGGCCCTCGGACTCGACCACGCCCACCATGTAGCCGACCTCGACGTGCTCGCTGCGCCGCAGCTTGGCCAGCAGGTCGGTGCCGATGTTGCCGGGGCCGACGATGGCCGCCAGTGTTTTCGTCAACTCAGCTCCAGAGGCGTTTGGTGGCGATGGCGGCGCCCTCGGACAGCGCGGCGAACTTGGCCCACACCACGGTGGGGTGCACCTCGGGGGCGAACGAGGCCCGGGAGGAGAAGCCGCAGTCGGCGCTGGCGATGACGTTCTCCCGGCCGACGATGCCGGCGTACTGGCAGATGCTGTCGGCGATCAGCTCGGGGTGCTCGACGTAGTTGGTGGCGTGGCCGAGCAGGCCGGGCAGCAGGATCTTGCCGTCGGGGAGCTCGAGGTCGGACCAGATCTTCCACTCGTGCTGGTGCCGCGGGTTGGCCACCTCGAAGGAGTAGGCGCCCGCGTTGATCCGCAGCATGACCGGGGCCACCTCGGCCAGCGGGATGTCGTTGAGCCGGGGCCCGTGGTTGAGGCCGTAGCAGGTGTGCAGCCTGATCCGGTCTTCCGGGATGCCGCGCAGCGCGTGGTTGAGCGCGTTCACGTGCTCCTGCGCCCGGCGCTGGCGCTCGGCCGGGTCGCTGCGGCCGTCGTCGGCCAGGATCTCGATCAGCCACGGGTCGTCCACCTGGAGCAGGAAGCCGGACTCGACGATGGCCAGGTACTCCTCGCGCATGGCCTCGGCCACCGCGACCAGGTAGTCCTGCTCGGTGGCGTAGTACTCGTTGCGGCCGAACCCGCTGGGGCTGGTCGACGGGAGGAAGGCCTCAACCGGCCCGTCGACCTCGGCCAGCGCGGCGCGCAGGTTGGCGATGTCGGTCTGGACCGCGTCCCGGCCGGCGTAGGCGACCGGCCCGGTGCACACCATCACCTTCATCGGCGCGACGGCCGAGGAGTACTTCGACATGTAGGAGTGGTAGTACTCCGGGAAGTCGTCGATCTCCTTCTGCCACGAGGGCGGCAGCAGCGTCTCGCCGTCGACCTGGTCGAAGCCGGCCAGCCGTTCCTTCACGTAGGTGAGGAAGGAGACCTTGCCCTGCTCGCCGTCGGTGACCACGTCCAGGCCCGCCTCGGCCTGCCGGCGGACCACGTCGCTGACCGCCGCGGCGACCATCTCGGTGAAGCGTTCCGGGTCGTAGGGGCGGCCGTGCTCCTTCTCCCGCATCACCTCGAGCAGGTCATGCGGGCGGGCCAGGCTGCCGACGTGGGTGCTGAGGATGCGTTCAGTGCTGCGTTGCATAACCAACCCCTATCAGGGTGCTGACCCGCTGGACGGCCCGGCCTACGCTCGCCACGATGAAGTCCCGGCGCAGGCCGAGAATACGGGAGGTCGGCCCGACGACCGAGATGGCCGCCACCGGGCGCCCGTCCAGGAGCACGGGGGCGGCGACGGAGGAAAAGCCCCGGGTGAACTCCTCCCTGGTGCTGGTCCAGCCGGCCTCGCGGGCGGCGCGCAGCACCCGGTGCAGGCGCTCCGGGTCGGTGATGGTGAACGGCGTGTGCTTGCGGCGCGGCACGGCCAGGGTGTCGGCCAGGATGCGTTCGTCGAAGGCGGCCAGCGCGCGGCCGGAGCTGGACGAGTAGCCGGGGACCCGGTGCAGGGTCTCGCCGCTGAGCTGGAGGCCGAGCGCGGCGTGGCCGTAGCGGTCGATGTAGGCGACGTGCCCGGCCACCGGCACGCCGAGCTGGACCATCTCGCGCACCTGCTGCTGGAGCTCGATCAGCACCGGGCGGGCCACGTCGCGGACCGGCGTGCGCTCGGCCGCCAGCACGCCGAGCTCGAACATGCGCAGGCTCAGCCGGTACCGGCCGCCGTCGGCCCGGTCGAGCAGGCCGCTGGCGGCCAGCGCGGACAGCATCCGGCAGGCCGTGCTCTTGGCCACGCCCAGCTCGCGGGCGACCTGGGTCGCGCCCAGCTCGGCGTGGGAGGAGAAGCAGTTGAGCACGGAGGCGGCGATCGACACCGACCGCAACCCGGGGGGGTCCTCGGTGAGGGTGAGCACGGGTCAGTCCCAGCTGGGCATCTCGTCGGGCGGGGGGACGTTTACCTCGGTGACCCGGTTGCGGTACGCGACCAGGGCGGTGCCGCCGCCGCGGCGGATCCGGACCACGACCTCCTCGGTGTTGTACGGCTCGCCCGGGTCGTAGCCGTGCGCCCAGGTGGCGAACGCGCGGATCGGGCCCGAGTGGGTGGCGGCGATGATCCGGGTGTCGGGCGACTCGGCCATCAGCCGGTGGAACCCGCGCCAGAACCGGCGGACGCACGACTGCGGCGGCTCGAAGTACATCAGCGGGATCGTCAGCCACATGTAGATAGGATCGGCCCCGCCGAGCTGGGTGCGGTAGAACCGGTCGATCTCCACCAGCCAGCGCGGCCGGTCGCCGACCGCCATCCGCTCCAGCTTCTCCATCAGCGCCTGGTACTGCCGGAAGGCCGAGGTGACGTCGCGCGGGCCGTCCGGCGTCCAGACCCCGAAGTTGCGGAGCTCGGGGATGGGCTCGGGCTTGCCGATGTCGGCTTCGCGTTCCCACTGCCGCAGCCCGTCGGTCAGGCCGCGGTAGATCTGGTCGGCGGTCTGCCGGGCGCGGCTGGTGTCGGCGCAGACGATCCGCACCTTCTGCCCGGGTCGCACGCTCTTGGACAGGCTGTGCCCGCGCTGGTGCGCCTGCCAGCCGCCCATCGGGGTCAGCCCGGCGTCGGTCGAGTAGCCCTGGGTGATGCCGTGCCTGATGATCCGGATCTCGGTGGCGAAGTCCTCCTGGGGCCTGCGCTCCGGCGGCGCCACGATCTCCTTGTCCCTGGTGGTGCCGGCGTACTCGGGGGTGAACTGGTCGCCGTCCACTTCGAGCAGCGCGCTGGGCGCGGCGGCCGCGGCCCCGCGCTCGCGGAAGCGGCGCAGGTACAGGGGAAGGTTTTCGTCTTCGGGGCTCGAGGATGGGGAGGACGGCTTGATGCCTCGTCGTTCGTTATATCGGGCGAGATAATGGGGCGCGTCGGTGCGGTCCGTACGGCGGAAGGTTGTCATGAGTGCACCGTGAAGAAGCGCTCGTTGACCTGGCCGGCGTAATAGAACATGGCCCGGCCCATTTCCTCCTCGGTCCAGGTGATCGGCTCGAAGTCCGGGTCGACCCAGTAGCCGCCGGTGAAGACCTCGTTGCGGTTGCCGACCGGGTCGAAGAAGTAGACGGTGTAGCCGCGGGTCACGCCGTGCCTGGTCGGGGCCACGTCGATGGTGACGCCGTTGAAGGCCAGCAGGTCGGCCGCCTCGCGGACCCCGTTCCAGTCGTCGAGCCAGAAGGCGAAGTGGTGCAGGGCGCCGTTCGGCCCGGTGACGATGGCGAGGTCGTGCGGGGTGTGGCTGCGCTCGAGCCAGGTGGCGAGCTGGTGGCCGTCGTTGGCCACGATCTGCTCGGTGAGCCGGAATTCGAGCACGTCACGGAAGAAGGCGGTGGCGGCGTCGACATCCTCGGCCATGATGAAAATATGGTCCAAACGGGGTGGCGCGATGCCCACCAGACCGGCCGGGCGCGGTGGTGGGTTCGTGAGGGGCAGCATGTTGCCGACCTTCTCCATCCCGTAGACCAGCTCGACCAGGTGGCCCGAGGGCGCCTCGAACCTGATCGCCTCGCCCCAGCCGGGGCCCAGCTCGGCCTTGGCGAAGCGCTTGACGCTTATCCCGGCGTTCTCGACGCGCTCGGTGAAGTAGTCGAGGTCTTCGGGGTCGGCCACCTTGAATGACATGTGGTCCAGGCCGTAGGTCGGGGCCTGGCGCAGGACCACGGAGTGGTGCTCGTGCTCGTCCCAGCACTTGAGGAACACCCGGCCCTCGTCGTGGGCGGTCTCGATCAGGCCGACGACCTCGGTGTAGTAGGCCGTGCACAGCTCCAGGTCGGGGACCCGGACCTCGACGTGCTGCAGGCGCAGGATGCGGTCGCTCATCGGTCCTCCCTTACGTGTGGAAGCTCAGGAAGCGCTGGCTGATGACGTTCTCGTAGTAGAACAGGCCGCGCCCGAACTGGTCCTCGGTCCAGGTGATGGCGGGGAAGTCGGGGTCGGCGCGGTACCCGCCGGTGAACACCTCGTTCCTGATGCCGAGCGGGTCGAAGAAGTAGATGGTGTTGCCGCGGGTCACCCCGTGCCTGGTCGGGCCCTGGTCGATCTGCACGCCGTTGAAGGCCAGGATGTCGGCGGCCTTGCGGACGTGGTCCCAGTCGTCGAGCCAGAAGGCGAAGTGGTGCAGAGCACCGTTCGGCCCGTTGACGATGGCGATGTCGTGCGGGGAATGGCTGCGTTCGAGCCACACGCCCATCTGGTGGCCGTTGGCGTCGAGGACCTGCTCGGTCATGCGGAAGCCGAGGACGTTCTGGAAGAACTGGGCGGCTTCGCCGACCTCCTCGGCGTTGATGAGCATGTGGTCGAGTCTCGGGGGCGCGATCCCGGGCAGGTCGGGCGGCGGCACCGGGGACGGGTTCAGCTTGCCGAGGATGTTGCCGGTCTTATCCAGGTCCCAGACCAGCTCCATGGTCTGGCCGGACGGGATGCCGAACCTGATCGACTCGCCCTGGCCGACGGCCTCGCCCTTGCTGATGCGCTGAACCTGGCAGCCGTATTTCTGGACTGCTATTTCGAGCTCGGCCAGGTCGTCTTCCTTCTCGACGCGGAAGGTGAACAGGTCCAGGCCGGTGCGCGGGTCGTAGCGGAGGCGGACCGAGTGGTGGTCCTCCTCGTCCCAGCACTTGAGGTAGACGGTGTCCTCGTCGCGCCCGGCCAGTTGCAGGCCGAGTACCTCGGTGTAGTAGGCGGTGGACAACTCGAGGTCGGGCGTTCGGACGTCGACGTGGGCGAGGCGGAGAATTCCCATACGGGCTCCTTACGACACTGCTTGACGAGTTGAACTTACCTCGCCTAATGTTCCAGATAAAGCCCCTGTGTTCCGTATAGAGGAACACTCGTGACGGTGAGCCCTGGATGCCGAAGCCGGAAGAGATGCGCGAGGCGGTCGCGCGGTACGTCGAGGAGATCCACCGCGCCTACCTGGCGCAGGCCCTGACGTTCCCGGCCGCCGTGCGGGGCGGGATGCCGCTGCTGGCGCCCGGTCCGCTGACGGTGGCGGCGGTGGGGGTGCGCAATCTTCACGTGCTGGCGACGCGGGATCTCCTGGGGCCGGTGAGCGGGGCCGAGGTGGAGGTTTCCGGGGCGCTGGACGGGCTGTCCTGGACGTTGCGGTTCTTCGATCCGGTGGTGCTGCCCGCGCTGGCGCTGATCGACGAGTCTTCCGAGCCTGCCTTCGCCGAGGTGCGGCACGCGCTCGGGGTGTCCACGGTGGTGTACCACTTCGTGGCCTCCCCCGGCTCCGGGCTGTCCGCGCACAACGCGGCGCACGTGGGGACCGGGCTGGCGGGCGGGCACTCGGCCGTGGCGCGGGACTTCGAGACCATCCGCAGCCGGGTGCGCGGACGCGAGGACCTGGTGGACGAGATGGCGGGGGCGGCGGCGGCCGGGCTGGTGCGGGCGCAGGCCATGCTGGCTTCAGCTATCGTGCCGCGGTCTTCGGCGCTTTCGGCCCTGGCGGCTTCGGCCCGGCCCGATCCGGACGAGGTGCGGCGGGAGCTGCTGGCCGCGGTCGGCGGGCGGACGCAGTGGACGCCGCCGACTCCGGCGGAGCCGGGCTCGTCGGCGGAGTCGGCGTCGTGACGGACAGCGAGGCTTCGCCCGCGGGCGGGCTGTCGACGGTGCGGAACGCGGCGCGGCTGCTCAAGGTGTTCCGCTCGCGCGAGACCGACCTCGGGGTGTCGGAGCTGAGCCGGCGGCTGGGCCTGGGCAAGAGCACCGTGCACCGGATGCTCACCACGCTGGTCGCCGAGGGGCTGGTCGAGCAGGACCCGCGCACCGGCGGGTACCGGCTCGGCATCGTGATGTTCGAGCTGGGCCAGGCGGTCCGGGTGCACATGGACCTGCACGCCGCGGTGGGCCCGGTGCTCACCGAGCTGCGCGCCCAGACCGGGGAGTCGTCCCAGGTCGGAGTGCTCGACGGGCACGAGGTGGTGTACGTGGACCGGATGGAGAGCGCGCACTCGCTGCGGCTGTTCACCGACACCGGCCGACGGGTGCCGGTGCACTGCACCTCGTCGGGCAAGGTGCTGCTGGCGTACCTGCCCGAGACGCGGCGGCAGGCGGTGCTGCGGGCGGCGCCGTTCGACGCGCTGACGCCGCACACGATCACGTCCCGTTCGCAGCTCTCGGCCGATCTCGAGCGGATCCGGCGCCGGGGCTGGGCCGAGGCGGTCAACGAGCGCGAGATCGGGATCGCCTCGATCGCCGCGCCGATTCGCGACATCGGCGGCGAGGTCGTGGCCGCGATCAGCATCGGGGTACCGCTGGCCCGGTGCAACGTGATGGCGCTGCGTAGGCTGGCGCCTGTGATCATGGAGGCGGCCGAGGCGGCGTCACGCCGGCTGGGCTGGTCCGGTGAGGTTTCCGCCGGAGTTTCCGCTGGGGTTTCTGCTGGGGTTTCCGCTAGGAAGGCTGAGGTTTGACATGCCGCTGACCGACGCGCCCGGGAAGGCCAGGGCGCTATACGAGGCCCGCCGTACCCGTACGCAGATCGAGCCGTTCACCGACGCCGACCCCGACCTCGGCATGGCCGACGGGTACGCCGTGCAGCAGGAGCTGGTCAAGCTGCTGCTGGCCGAGGGCGACCGGATCGTCGGCTACAAGGTCGGGCTGACGTCCAAGCCGATGCAGAAGATGATCGGGGTCGACCAGCCCGACTACGGGCCCGTGCTCGGGTCCACGGTGTACGCCGACGGCGACGCCGTGCCGGCGTCGGCGTTCATCCAGCCGAAGATCGAGGCCGAGATCGCGTTCGTGCTCGGCTCGGGCCTGGCCGGTCCCGGGGTGAGCGTGCTGGACGCCCGGCGCGCCATCGCGGGCATGGTCGCGGCGGTGGAGATCGTCGACTCGCGCTTCGCCGACTGGCGCATCAAGCTGGCCGACACCGTGGCCGACCTGGCCTCTAACGGCGCGGTGGCGGTGTCGAGCCGGGTCGTGCCGCTGGCGGGAATCGATCCCCGGCTGATCGGGATGGTGCTCACCAAGCAGGGCGAGCTGGTCGACACCGGGGCCGGCGCGGCCGCGCTCGGCGACCCCGTCCGGGTGGTGGCCTGGCTGGCCAACACCCTCGGGGAGATGGGCGCCAAGCTCGAGGCCGGTCACCTGGTCATGACCGGGGCGCTGCACGCCGCGGTGCCGATGGCGGCCGGGGACGTGTTCCGGGCCGACTTCGACCGCCTCGGTCCCGTCACTGTCCGCGTGGTCTAGGGAAGGCTTGACATGGCTTTTGACGCCTCTGAGGTAATGGCCCGGCTGGCCAAGGCCCGCGCGGACCGGACCGCGATCGGCTCGCTGTCGGCGGAGATCGACGGCTTCAACCTGGCCGAGGCCTACGACGTGCAGCGGCGGCTGCGGAACGAGGCCGGGCCGCTGGCCGGCTGGAAGCTCGGCCTGACCTCGCGGGCCAAGCAGGCCCAGGTCGGGGTGAGCGAGCCGCTGTACGGCTTCCTGGCCGCCAGCGATGCGCTGGATATCGGCGCGCCGCTGGAGACCGGGCGGCACATCCAGCCGCGGTGCGAGCCGGAGATCGTGTTCGTCATGGGCGCGGAACTGTACGGGCCCTCGGTCACCGCGTCGGCGGTGCTGGCGGCGACCGCGGCGGTCGCGGTCGGGATCGAGGTGCTCGACTCGCGGTATACGGACTACAAGTTCACGACGCCGGATGTGGTGGCGGACAACACCTCCCAGGGCCGGTACCTGGTGGGTTCGGCGGTTCCGGTCACGGGTCTGGACCTGCGGCTGCTCGGGGTGGTGCTCGAGCACAACGGCGAGGTGGTGGCGACCGCCGCGGGCGCCGCGTCGCTCGGGCATCCGGCGGCGGCGGTGGCCTGGCTGGTGCGCTCGCTGGCGGCGGAGAACGAGGGGCTGAAGGCCGGGGACATCGTGCTGTCGGGCGGGCTGACGGCGGCGGTGCCGGTGAAGCCGGGCGATGTGGTCACGGCGACGGCGGACCGGCTCGGCAGCGTCGAGCTCGCCTGCGTGTGAGTCCGGGTTGAGTGCGCCGGAGCTGGTGCCGCTGGAGCGGCCGGCCGGGCAGACGCAGTGGTCGTTCTCGCATGACGGACGGGTCTTCGCGGCGTTCGCCGACGGGGACTCGCTGTACGTGACGGATGGCGCGTGCCCGCATAACGGCGGGCCGCTGGCCGAGGGACTGGTGCGGGACGGGGTCGTGACCTGTCCGTGGCACTGGTATGCCTACGAGCTCGACTCCGGGCGGTGCCGGACGGCGGCGGGTTACGAGCTGCGGCGGTATCCGGTGGTGGAGGCCGGGGGGCGGCTGTACGCGTCGATTCCGCCGGCTGAGGCGGCGCGGAGCTGGTCGCAGATCCTGCGGGCACACGCGCGGGAGGGGTCTGGCTCGGGCTCGGGCTCTGGCTCTGGTTCGGGCGAGGCGGGGTCGTGAACTGGAAGGACTGCCTGGACGAGGACGGGTCGCTGGACGCGGCGGCGGTGGCGTCGGTGCTGTACCGGGCGCGGCGGGCCGGGTCGACGCTGGCGGAGCTGCCCTCGGCTGAGCTGGGTCTCTCGCTGGCCGATGCGTACCGGGTGCAGGACCGGATGACGGCGCTGCGGCTGGCGGCCGGGGAGCGCGTCGTCGGATGGAAGCTGGGGTACACCTCGGCGGCGATGCGGGAGCAGATGGGAGTGGCGTCGCCGAACTTCGGGCCGCTGACCGATGTGATGATCCTGGGTTCACCGGCGGTCCTGCCCGCGGGGGCGCTGCAGCCGCGGGTCGAGCCGGAGATCGGGCTGCGGCTGGGGCGGCGGCTTTCGGCGCCCTTCTCGGTTGAGTCTGTCCTCGACGCGTGCGACGCGGCCTTTGCCTGCCTGGAGATCGTGGACTCGGTGTGGGCCGGGTACCGGTTCGCGCTGGAAGACAACACGGCGGACGGTTCGTCGGCGGCCTGGGTGGCGGTGGGGTCTTCGCTGCCGCTGACGGGGCTGGAGTCGATGCCGGTGACGCTGTTCGTCGACGGCGAGGCGGCGGAGAGCGGGACGGGGGCGGCGGCGAGCGGCCACCCGGCGGCCGGGGTGGCCTGGCTGGCGGAGCAGCTGGCGGCGCGGGAGCAGTGGCTCGAGCCGGGGGATCTGGTTATCACGGGCGGGCTGACCAGGGCGCCC
>Ga0335073_10016992_pt1 | contig 10178 bp, 11 predicted proteins | sample Lox_Sample_22_FD_207093 | JGI IMG/M metagenome (GOLD analysis project Ga0335073, IMG submission 207093) | Soil microbial communities from Loxahatchee National Wildlife Refuge, Florida, United States - Lox_Sample_2.2 | ecosystem: Environmental > Terrestrial > Soil > Wetlands | place: USA... | reverse complement strand
CCAGCGGGTTCCCGTTGGGGTCCTCGAGCGTCAGCAACTCGAGCACGTGACGATCCTCGGCCTCTCCGCGCGAGCAGAGCTTGAAGGGTACGCCGGCCTCGGCGAGCGTCTTCTGCATGGTCTCGAACTCGTCCTGCCCCGCTACGCGCAGCCCCAGCGCGATCAGATCGTCGCTGCCATCCTCGTCGAGCACGAAGCGGTGGTGCCAGAAATCCATGCGTAGATAAGCGCGCCGCGGCTCGCCTTCATCGACAAACTCCAGCCCGAGGATCTCGGTCGCGAACTCCTTCCAGCGACCGAGGCTCTTGACGCCGAGGGCCATGTAGCCGAGTTCGGTTATCCCGCTCATTTCCTACCTCCCTTCGTCTCTGTGCTCGTGGTTATCGCAACAGAAAATCTGGGCTCCTTACTCACGCGGGAGCAGCTCGGCGGCGAGCTTGGAGAAGCCAGTGAAGGTGCGCTCGATGTGCTCGCCGAGCAGCCGGCAGGCGAGATCGGCGTCGCGCGCCAGCGCTGCCTCCATTATGGCCTTGTGCTCCTGGCGCACGCCGGGACGGATGTCGACGACGGTGAGCGTCAGCATGCGGTAGCGCTCGGAGCATTGGTAGAGAATGCGCCGGAAGTGCCGCACCCAGCGCGATGTAGAAGCGGCCAGGAGGGCCTCATGGAAAGCATGATTGCGCGCCGACCACTCGCGCCCGAGCGCCAGGGATTTGTGCGAACGGCGGGTGTCGACCAGGTTAAGCTTGTGCAGGGCGGCGACCACGTCGGATTCCCAATTGTCGTCGCCGGCTTCGATCGATTCGCGCAGCGCCATCGTCTCCATCATCTTGCGCAAGGTGATGATCTCGCGGAATTCCGCGATCGACACCGGCGTGACCCGGAAGCCGCGCTGGCCTTCCGAGGTCACCAGCGCATCGGCAACCAGGAGCAGGAGCGCTTCGCGGAGGGTGCTGGAGCTCACGGAGTGCTGCGCCCGCAGCTCCTCGATCGGCAACTTCGCGCCCGGCGCCAGCTGCCCGCTGATGATGCCGACCTTGATCTCGCGATAGACCTGCTCGATCAGCGTCTTGGCCGTCGGCAGTTCGGCTGCCGCCGGCGCTTGCTCGATCTTCCTGGAACGCGATGCCACCATCGTCAGGCTCGTCAAGGACTCGCCGCGAAACCGATCATAGCAGGAAGCGGCCGCGACGTTATCGAAATATCGAACGATATCGATTTAACGGCAGAGCTCGGTGCCGTGGCGAAATATCGATAACGTCGTTGACCCCTCGCAAGCGACGGGACTAAGCTTCAGAAAAAGCGCCTCGCCCGAACGGCGAGGCTTGCGGCGGGCAGGTCCGCGCACGAGGGAGGTGGCAACTTAGTCAGGCTCGGGAGCGAAGCAGCGCGACCATGGGCGTCCATGGGCGCCCCGGATGCTGCGGCCCGGCAAGATCGATCATCACCATCAGGCAAGGGGAGCGACAATGCCCGCACGCACCGGAGCGCAATTTCTCCGTGGTCTGGCCGACGGCCGTGAGATCTGGGTCGGGGGCGAGCGTGTGACCGATGTTGTCGACCACCCGGCCTTCACCGGCGCCGCGCATGCGCTGGCCGAGGTCTTCGACCTGCAGCATGAAGCGGCCGGCGTCTGCCTCATGCCGGACCCCGAGACCGGCGAGCCGATCAATGTGAGCCACATGATCCCGCGCTCGCGCGAGGATCTGCAGCGGCGTCACCTGGCGCTCGAGCGCATCTCGGAATATTCCGTCGGACTGATGGGCCGCACGCCGGACTATATGAATGTGACCTATGCCGGGTTTGCCGGCCGTTTCGACGAATGGGCGGTCAACGGCAACGAGCAGGGCGCCGAGAATCTGGTGAAGTATCAGAAGAAGCTGGCGCGCGACGACGTCAGCCTCACCCACACCATCGTCCACACCACCGTCGACCGCGCCAAGGGCGAGACGCCGCTCGGCTACGACGACGTTCAGCTGCACAAGGTCGAAGACACCGAGCACGGGATCCTGGTGCGCGGCTCACGCATCCTGGCGACCTTGGCGCCGTTCGCGGACGAGATCGCGGTCTATCCCGGTCATCCCATGCCGAACGCTACCGACGTGCATGCACTGTCCTTCAACATTCGCATCGACACGCCCGGCCTCAAATTCCTGTGCCGCGACAGCACCTCGGTCAACACCAACCGCTTCGACAACCCATTGTCGAGCCGCTTCGACGAGCAGGATGCCTTCGTCATCTTCGATGACGTCGAAGTTCCACGCGACCGCATCTTCATCAACGCCAATCTGGCGGTCTACAACTCGGTGATGCTCACCGGCTGGTGGCCCAACATCATGCACCAGACGATGATCCGCGCGCAGACCAAGCTGGAATTCGCCTATGGCCTGGCGGCGCGCATGGCCGAAGCGGTCAACGTCAACTCGCCGCAGGCGCAGCAGATGCTGGGCGAGATCTGGTGCTTCGCCGAGTTCGCACGCTCGGCGATCCTATCGGCCGAGCAGGGCGCCTACGAGTACGGCAACGGCGTGTGGTTCCCCGACGGCCGGCCGCTGGTGGCGCTGCGCGCCGCGCTGCCGGTGTGGTTCCCGCGCGTCAACGAGATCATCCGGCTGCTCGGCTCGCATAACCATTTCACCGCGCCGAGCGCCGCACAGTTCGCCGATCCGACGCTGCGGCCGTTGCTCGACAAGTACCTGCCGGGCGCCGGCGGCGTGAGCGCCGAGCAGCGCGCGCGCATCTTCCGCCTCGCCTGGGACTATGCCGGCGGCGCGCTCGCCAGCCGCAACGAGCAATACGAGCGCTTCTATCTGGGCTCGGCCGGGCGCAACCAGGCGAACGGGCATCTCTACTCGGACCGCACCCGTGCCAACCGGCTTGTCGACCGCTTTCTCAACGAGGACGTGCCGGAGCTGCGGCGGGAGCCGCCGCGCGAAGGATTGCGCGCCGCTGGCTGAAGCGGGAGAAGCTAGAGAGGCGCACAACGCGTCGAAGGGTCGATCAGGGAGAGGCGGGCGTCATGGCGGAAGCGACGCAGTTGGTGGTGATCGTCGGCGCCACCGGCACGATCTGCGAGCGACTGCAGCGCACCGGGCTCGCGGTGATCGCCGTCGGCCAGACGTCATTACCCGATCAACCTTGTCGCTGGACTATCGGCGCCGGCGCGGCCTACCGTGACGGAGCCGGCGCTGCCATCGCGTAACCATCCAAAAGGGAGATCGTCGAGATGAGTGTGCTGGAAGGGCCGAGAAGAGAGCTGCGCCACGTCGTTTTTGGCGGCAGCGCCTATTGGGCCGAGTATCGCGAGGGCGAGCTTTATCTCGGCGATGGGCGCGTGGTCTCGGAGCGCGCGGTGCAGCATCTGCCGCCGTGTTCGCCGACGAAGATCCTGTGTGTCCATCTCAACTACCGCTCACGCCTCTATGAGTTCACCGGCGGCGACAAGCCGCCGCCGACCCCGACCTATTTCCAGAAGCCGGTCACCGCGCTCAACGCGCATGGCGCCGAGCTGGTGCGGCCGGAGGGGTGCAAGTACCTGAATTATGAGGGAGAAGTCGCGGCGGTGATCGGCAAGGTCACGCGCAACATCGGCCGCGACGAGGTGTGGGACCGTCTCGCCGGATTCGCCGTCGCCAACGATGTCGGTCTCCAGGACATGCGCGACACCGACGCTGGCTCCATGCTGCGCGTCAAGGGGCCGGACGGTTTCTGTCCCATCGGACCCGGCCTGGTTTCTGGCGTCGACGTCCGAAAATCGATCCTGCGCACCTACCGCAATGGCAAGCTCGTGCAGGAGGGCGCCCTCGGGGAGATGCTCTTCGGCATCGACTACCTGATCGCTGACCTGGCGCGCCACATCACCTTGTTGCCTGGCGACATCATCCTCACCGGTACACCGGCGAATTCGCGCCCGATGGATGTGGGCGACCTGATCGAGGTCGAGGTGAGCGAGCTTGGCCGGCTCGGCAACCGCGTGGTGTCGGCGCCGGCCTCGCGCGAAGCGGTCGGCCACCAGCCGACGGATACGGAATCGGTTCGCCGCGTTGCCCTCGGCAATGACGAGCGGCTGCCGCCGAACATCAAGGCGGGAGGATGAGGACGCTTTAGAGAAAAAAGTAAGTCCGGTCGCAACGTCGACCGCGACGAACGAAAGGCAGGGAGGAGACAATGAGGAAGGCCGTCAGCCGTCGACAGGTCTTGCAGGGGGCAGCAGCTGCCGGAGTTGCGGCGGCGTCAGCACCGCTACCGTTGCGAACCGCTTTTGCGGTGCCCGAAACCGTCAAGATCGGCCTTGTCGGGCCCAAGACCGGCGCGCTGGCGCTGTTCTATGAGGAGATGTCCTGGGCGATCGAACACGTTAAAAAGGCCACCGGCCATGCGATTACGATCAACGGCACCAAGCACCCGCTCGAAATCGTCGTCAAGGACAGCCAGTCGAATCCGAACCGCGCATCCGAGGTGGCCCAGGAGCTGATCCTCAACGACAAGGTGCACATTGTCACCGCCTTCGCTACGCCGGAGACCGTCAACCCGGTCTCGGACCAGTGCGAGGTCAACGGCATGCCGTGCGTCACCAACGACGATCCGCTCGAATCCTATTTCTTCGGACGCAAGGGCGATCCCAAGAAACCCTTCGAATGGACCTACAATTTCTTCTTCAGCGGCGCGGAAGCGACGCAAGGGATCTTGGGCGCCTGGATGCGCGTCAAGACCAATCGCAATCTCGGCGTGCTGTGGGCCAATGACGATGACGGCCGCACTTTCGCCAAGGTGATGCCACCGGTGTTCAAGGAGGCAGGCCTCAACCTGATCGACCCGGGCCGCTTCGACCTGCCGTCGAGCGACTACACGCCAGAGATCACGACGTTCAAGGCGGCCAATGTCGAGATCGCCTTTAGCGTCATCCCGGGACCGGACTTCACCATCTTCTGGAATCAATGCGCCCAGCAGAACTTCAAGCCGAAGATCGTCACCGCCGGCAAAGTCGGCGAGTTCCCGCAGGGCATGTATCCCTATGGCGACCGTGCGATCAACATGGTCACCGAGGTCTGGTGGTCGCGCTACCACCCGTTCTCCTCGAGCCTGACGCGGCAGAGCTCGCGCGAGTTGGCCGAGGCTTATGAGAAGGATGCCAAGCAGCAGGCGTCGATGGGGTTGGGCTTCCGCCATTCGCTGCTCGAGGTCCCGATCGCGGCCTTGAAGAAGACGCAGAAGCTCGACGACCCGGCAGCGATCCGCGATGCCATCCGCGACAACGCCTTCAACACGATCGTCGGCCCGGTCGACTTCAAGAAGGGGCCATTCCCCAATACCAGCCTCACCCCGATCGTCGCCGGACAGTGGCGCAAGGGCACGAAGTGGCCCCTGGAGCTGGTGATCGTCGACAACAAGCTGGCGCCGGAAGTTCCGGTCGGCGGTCAGCCGGAGCCGATGCCGTACGGCTGATGCTTTCCGATCGAGAGGGTACGGCGGGATGAAGGCGATGCTGGAACTCGCGGCGGTGTCCCGCAGGTTCGGCGGACTGACCGTCATCGATCGGGTCGATTTCTCGGTCGGAGAAGGCGAGATCGTCGGAATTCTCGGGCCGAACGGCGCCGGCAAGACGACGCTCTTCAACATGATCGCCGGCGTCCTGTCGCCGAGCTCCGGCCGCATTCTCTTCGGCGAGCGCGACATCACCGGGATCCGGGCGTGGGGCCGTTGCCGTCTCGGTATTGGCCGCACCTATCAGGTGCCGAGGCCCTTCACCCATATGACCGTGTTCGAGAATGTGCTCGTTGCGGCGACGCATGGCGCGCGGCTGCCGCTGCCGCGCGCGCGTGGCGAAGCCGAGACCGTGCTGGAGCGCGTCGGCCTCGCCGATCGCGCCATGGTCACCGCGGGACGCCTTGGCCTGCTCGACATGAAGCAGCTCGAATTGGCGAAGGCGCTGGCCATGCGACCGCGGCTGCTCCTGCTCGACGAGATCGCCGGCGGCCTCACCGAGGCGGAATGCGAGGTCCTGCTCGGCATGATCGGAGAGGTGCATGAGAGCGGCGTAACCATCATCTGGATCGAGCACGTGATCCAGGCGCTCAGACGTCTCGTCACGCGGCTCGCCGTGCTGGCCGGCGGCGGCTTCATTGCCGCCGGCAAACCATACGAGGTGCTGGCCGACGCCCGCGTCAAGGCGGCCTATCTGGGGACGTGAGGTGATCACGGGCACGGCACCGGAGCCGCTCCTCACCCTCAGCGGTGTCTGCGTATTTTACGGCAACTTTCGCGCCATCGACCAAATCGACATTGCCGTGGGCGCCGGCGAAATCGTTTCAATCATCGGCGCCAACGGCGCGGGCAAGACGACGCTCCTCAAGGCGATCATCGGCCAGGCCGATCGAGTAGAGGGGCGGATCTGCTTTGCCGGCGCCGAAATCCTCGGCAGTACCACCGCGGCGATCGTCCGGTCCGGCATCATGCTGGTCCCGGAGGGCCGTCGCCTGTTCCCGTCGCTCACCGTCGAGGAGAACCTGCAGCTCGGCTGGGAAGTCGGGCGACGCGGCCAGATCGGGTTCGATGACGTCTTCCGGCTCTTCCCGGTCCTGCGGGAACAGCGCCGGCAGCGCGCGGGATGGCTCTCGGGGGGCCAGCAGCAGATGGTCGCACTCGGCCGAGCGCTGCTCGCCAACCCGCGCCTGCTGCTGTGCGACGAAATCAGCCTCGGCCTTGCGCCGCAGGTCGTGGCGGAGCTCTATGCCCTCATTCCCGCCATCAAGGCGCGCGGCATCGGCATCCTGATCGTCGAGCAGGACCTCGAGCGATCGCTCTCGGTCGCGGACCGCTTCTATTGCCTTCTCGAGGGGCGCGTGTCGCTTGCAGGCCGCCCGGCCGAGGTGACCCGCGAGACGGTCATCCGCCACTATTTCGGCCTGTGAAGGAGCATGCTGGTGCCGTGGATCAATCAGCTGCTGCAAGGCATCCTGCTCGGCGGGCTCTATACCATGTTCGCGACCGGCCTGTCGCTGTCGGCGGGCGTGATGCGCTTCGTCAACATCGCCCATGGAGACTTCATCGTCCTTGCGTGCTTTGCCTTGCTGGTCCTCACCACGGCGCTCGGCCTCAATCCGGTGGTGGCGACGTTGATCGTGCTTCCCTTGGCCTTTCTGTTCGGCTTCGGGCTGCAGCGCTTCCTGCTGCAGCGCGTGGTCGGCCAGAACGTGCTGCTGGTGATCCTGGTGACCTTCGGGCTCTCCATCATCATCGAGAACGGGCTCCTGGAAGGGTTCGGTGCCGACACGCGCAAGGTGTCGGGCGGCTGGCTGGAAACAGCGACGGTGGCGCTTGGGCACGGGATCAATGTCGGCCTGTTCCAGGTGCTCACCTTCATTGCCGCTGTGGCACTCGTCGCCGTCCTCGACTTCCTGCTCTACCGCACCGGCATCGGCGCCAAGATCCGCGCAGTGTCTGACGACGTCGCCGCCGCCGACCTGATCGGCCTCTCCTCGGGCCGCATCTATGCGATCGCCATGGGCATCTCGTTCGTCACCGTCGGGATCGCCGCCGGTTTCATGTCGGTCTGGACCAATTTCGATCCGGCCTCCGGCCCCACTCGGCTGCTGATCGCATTCGAGGTCGTAGTACTGGGCGGGCTCGGCAGCCTCTGGGGGTCGCTCGCCGGCGGCATCGTGCTCGGTATTGCGCAGTCGATCGGCGGGCAATGGGACATCACCTGGCAGATGCTGGCCGGCCATATCATTTTTCTCCTCGTCCTGGCGGTCCGGCCGCAGGGCCTCTTTCCCAGGTATTGACCGATGCGCTCTGCCTCCCGGTTGAGCTTGATCCTTGCCCGCCTGGTGTGCGCCGCCGCCGTCGTGGCTGCAGCTGCGGCGCCGTTGCTGCTGAGCCAGAATGATGTCGTGCTGCTGACCGAGTTCATGTCGATGCTGGTGCTGGCGATCATGTGGAACCTGCTCGCCGGCTATGCCGATATCGTCACCGTCGGCCAGCACGCCTTCGTTGGCGTCGGAGCCTACGCATTCTTCGGCTTCACTGCGCTCACGGGGCTCAATCCCTACGTTTCGATCCCGCTCGCCGGGCTTGCCGCGCTGGCCATCGCGGTACCGGCAATGGTCCTGGTGTTCCGCCTGCGCACCGCCTATCTCGCGATCGGCACCTGGGTGGTCGCCGAGGTGCTGATGCTCATCGCCGGCAAGCTCGACGCGTTCGGTGGCGGCTCCGGCACGAGCTTGCCGATCTCGATCGTGCTGTCGTTCGGCCGGGCGCGCGGCGACCGGCTGGCGGTGATCTATTGGCTCGCCTTCGCGCTCGCGGCGGCGGCGATGCTGGCGACATACGTGCTGCTGCGTTCGCGCATCGGCGTCGGGCTGACGGCGATGCGCGACAATGAAGAGGGCGCCGCCGCGGTCGGCGTCAACGTCACCTACGCCCGCATCCTGTGCTTTCTCGGGACCGCGCCGTTCCTCGGGATGGCAGGCGCCATCATCACGCTGCAGAAGCTGCGCATTGCGCCGCCTGCCTCCTTTAGCATTACCGACTGGACGGTCTTCGTCATCTTCAACGTCGTGATCGGCGGCATCGGCAGCTTCGAAGGGCCGATCATTGGCACCATCGTCTATTTCGTGCTGCGCCAGTACCTGTCCGGCCTCGGCCCCGTGCACCTCATTCTGCTGGGGAGCTTTTCCATCATCACCATCCTGGTCGAGCGCCGTGGCCTGTGGGGTCTGGCGCGACGGATGCTGGATGACGATTTGCTGCCAATCGCCCACAAGCCGTCGCCGGCGTTTCGTGCTAATGCCCTGCCGTTGCGGGCCGCCAGGCGCTAGATTTACTGATTGGCGTTGGGTTCCAGAGGAGACGCGTCGCTGGAGGCCGACGCCGCGTTTCTGGTCGGCGATCGACCGCCGATCCGGTTCCGCTCGAGCCGGCCAGGACCGAAGCGCCGTGGCCGGGGTTCCGGGTCGCTTCGGAAGGGGTCGAAGACATGCCCGCCCACTACAGACCCGATCAAGGGATCGGACCGACGGTCTTGCTATGCCACGGCTTTCCCGAGGACTTCCGTTATTGGCACGAAGCCGAAGTGCGGATCGCCTACCTCTCGGGAATACGGCCGGTCTGATCTGAAAGCCGACGCCGCTTTGCCGCCTTTTCCGCGGAGGCGCCAGGTTATCGCTCCTCTACGAGAGGAGGATGATCATGCTCAATCCGGGAAGTACATGCGATCAGACGGCGCGTCCGATCCCATGGAATAAGGGAAAGTTGATCGGCGCCAAGCCGCCATTGCTCCTCAAGCACGTCTGGTCGATCCGCTCAAAGCTCAGAGTCGATGGCCGGATCCGAGACCTCGCCATGTTCAATCTGGCGATCGACAGCAAGCTCCGCGGCTGTGATGTGGTCAGCATCAAGGTCGAGGATATCGCCCCGCATGGCGTCGCGGTCGCTCGCGCCGGCGACCGGCAACGGAAAACCGGACGTACCGTCAAGTTTGAACTGACCGAGCAAACGCGGGAGGCCCTCGATGAGTACCTGAGGGCCTTCGGCAGAAAGCCCGGGAACTTCCTCTTCCCGAGCCGGCGCCATAAGGACCGGTGTATCACGACACGGCAATATGCACGCCTCGTCTCGGGTTGGATCGCAAGTATCGGTTTGGACCCAGGTTTTTTCGAGACGCATTCACTGCGTCGAACAAAGGCGACGCTTATGTACCGCCGTACGGGAAACCTGCGTGCCGTCCAGTTGCGGCTGGGCCACACCAAGATCGAGAGCACGGTGCGCTATCTCGGCATAGAGGTAGACGATGCTTTGGCAATCGCCGGACAGGTCGATGTCTGAACTACCTGGGCAGAGCGGACCAAGCTCTGCCCGCTCTTTGTGTGCCGAGCATGAACGACAGCTTGGAGGTGGAAGTCCTCTATCCAGCCTGATGGCGGCGAAGGATTAGCGAAGCGCAAGGGCGTCACCGTGAGGTGGGGTCTGAAAGAAGCGCGGAGCAAAGCCGCGGCCTGATGGACAAGAACCGGATAACGAGGCCTACCCGGCCGGACGAGCAGGCAAAGGACTGCGAAGTCCGGAGCCATCAAGGGCCGGGGTGGTAAATCCGGCGGGCGTGCGGTGAAGGCGGTCGGTCTTACCTCGGGAGGTCCACGCCGTGTCCGGCATCCCGGACTGAGCGGACGGCAACGTCC
>Ga0335073_10016991_pt1 | contig 10178 bp, 7 predicted proteins | sample Lox_Sample_22_FD_207093 | JGI IMG/M metagenome (GOLD analysis project Ga0335073, IMG submission 207093) | Soil microbial communities from Loxahatchee National Wildlife Refuge, Florida, United States - Lox_Sample_2.2 | ecosystem: Environmental > Terrestrial > Soil > Wetlands | place: USA: Florida... | reverse complement strand
CGAGCCGGAGCAGCAACTGGCCGCGCTGAGCGCCGATCAGGACACCGCGTGGAAACTGCCCCGCCTGTACCAGCTCGGCGCCGGGTTCGACGAGGCCGGACTGGGCCCGCTGCTGGATGAGCTGGCCCGGCGCCAGGCGGACCCGGACCTGGCCGCCGCCGCCTTCGACCACGCCTGGTACGCGGCGATCATGGACCAGATCCGGGTACGCGACCCGCGCTACGCCGCGCACCACGGCGCCGCACTCGACGAGATCGCCAGCGACTTCCGGGTGCGCGACGTGCAGCATCTGGCCGCGAACCGCGTGCGGGTGCGCCGGGCCTGGGCCGACCGGCTGCGCGGTGCCCTGGACCAGCACCCGCTGCAGGCCCGCGTGATCCGCAAGCAGGCGGCGCTGCGCCGGGGCCACCTGCCGCTGCGCCGGCTGCTGGACCAGACCAGCGACGTGCTGTTCGCGCTGAAGCCGTGCTGGGCCATGTCGCCGCTGATGGTCAGCCAGGTGCTGCCGGCGGCCCGGCTGTTCGACGTGGTGATCTTCGACGAGGCCAGCCAGATCATCCCGGCCGACGCGATCTCGTCGATCATGCGCGGGCACCAGATCGTGGTGGCCGGTGACGACCGGCAGCTGCCGCCGACCAACTTCTTCCGGCAGGTCGGCGATGAGGCCGAGGAGCCGGGCGAGGACGACGAGAGCCTGGTCTCGTTCGGCGCCGGCTTCGAGTCGGTGCTGGACGCGCTGCGCCCGCTGCTGCCGACCTGGCCGCTGGCCTGGCACTACCGCAGCCGCGACGAGCGCCTGGTCGCGTTCTCCAACACCCGGATCTACGGCGGCGCGCTGACCACGTTCCCCGGGGTGTTCCGCGACGACTGCCTGCGGCACGTCGTCGTGAGCCAGGGCCCCGAGCCCGGGCAGGAGGTCTCGGTCACGGCCGAGGTGGAGCAGGTGGTCGAGCTGATCCTGGAGCACGCCCGGGCCCGGCCGCGCGAGTCGCTGGGCGTGATCGCGCTGGGTATCAGGCACGCCGAGCGGATCGACGCGGCGCTGCGCCACGCGCTGGGCGACCACCCGGACCTGGAGGGCTTCTTCGCCGAGGACTCGCCGGAGCCGTTCTTCGTCAAGAACCTGGAGCGGGTGCAGGGCGACGAGCGGGACGCGATCATCCTGTCGATCGGGTACGGCAAGCACCGGGACGGGCGGATGCGCTACCAGTGGGGGCCGCTGCTGCGCGACGGCGGCGAGCGCCGCCTGAACGTGGCGGCCACCCGGGCTCGCTGCCGGCTCACCCTGGTCAGCTCGTTCTCCAGCCACGACGTGGACCCGGACCGGGTGACCAAGGCCGGGGCCAGGCTGCTGGCCGACTACCTGGAGTACGCCGGATCCGGCGGGACGGCCATCGGGGCCTCGGGCGGCGCCGAGCTCAACCCGTTCGAGGCCGACGTGCGCGACCGGCTGGCCGCCTGCGGCATCACGGTGGTGCCGCAGTACGGGGTGGGCGGGTACCGGGTCGACTTCGCCGCCGCCCACCCGCAGGACGCGGACCGGATGGTGCTGGCCATCGAGGCCGACGGGGCCTCCTACCGGCAGTCGGGCAGCGTCCGTGACCGGGACCGGCTGCGCGGTGAGCACCTGCAGCGGCTCGGCTGGAACTTCCACCGGCTCTGGTCCACCAACTGGTTCGCCGACCCGCAGGCCGAGGTGGCTAAGGTTCGCGACGCCTACGAGCGCGCGGTCTCGGCCGCGGACCCGCCCGAGCCGCCCGAGCCGAGCCGAGCCGATAATCCCTCCGCCGGAACGCCATCCGCCGAGACGACGCCATCCCCGGGCCAGGAACTCGATCTGCTCCGGCCGTCCGCCGAGGTCAGCCGGCCTGCCCGGGATCGCCGCTGATCCCGGCCATCGCCGGCCGCCGGGATCTTCGCGAGGGCGAGCGGCGCGTTGCTACCCGGACGCGTTCGCAAAGGCGCGGCCGTTCGCGCTGGCGAGCTTGGCGCGGACCTGGCCGGCGTCGGGGTGCTGCAGGTCTTCCAGGATGGCCAGGGCCTGCTGCCAGGCCTCCCGGGCCTGGACCAGCTCGCTGGCCGCCTGGCGCGTGTCGCCGAGGCGGGTAAGGACTTCCGCTTCATTGAAGCGGTCGCCGGATTCCCGAAGCAGGCTGAGCCCGCGCTGGTAGCAGGCAGCGGCTTCGGCGAGGTTGCCCTGATTGTGTTCGGCGTATCCGAGGCTGTCCCAGGCAAGCCCCTCGAGCCTGCGGTTGCCAGTTTCCGCACTCAGGCTGAGTGCCTGCCGGCAGAACGCGCGGGCCTGCTGGTAGTCACCGAGAAGGCCGTGGTACCAGCCGACGGCGTTGAGTGCTTCGGCCTGTCCCGCCTTGTCGCTGATGGCCTGATACAGACGCAACGCCTGCTCAGAGTGCCCGAGCGCGTCGGCGTAGCGGCCCCGCCGTTGGGCTGCGAAGCCGAGGCCCTGGTGGATCTTGGCCTGACCTCGACGGTTGCCGAGCCGCTGGTACAGCGTGAGGCTACTGGCGTAGTGGCCACGAGCCTGATCATGGTCGCCGAGGTTGGTGCAGGCGTCTGCCAGGAGGCGGCCAGACAGGGCCTGCGCGCCGGTGTCACCCAGGCGGGTCGCGGCGGCCAGCGCTGTGCGCTGGGCCGCGGCCCATTGCTGCCAGTGCCCACGGGCTCGCAGGAAGTCTGTCATTGCCCAGGGGAGCTGCCAGGCGTGGCTGTCGAACCCGGACCCCGCGGCGAGGGTGACAGCGGCGAGCAGGACCTGGTGCTCGGCCTCGAACCAGGCCATGGCCTGCGAGCGGTCGGCGGGCTGCCCGGCGGCGGCACCGGGCCGAGGCGGGGCGAGGACCACCGGCTCCTTTGACGGGATCAGCAGGCGGGCGGCGCGGGCGGCGGTGTGCAGGTAGTGGTCGAGCACCCGGGCGATCGCCTCGTGGCGCTCGGCCGCGGTGTCAGTGTGCTGGGCTTGCTCGGCGGCGTAGGCGCGCAGCAGGTCGTGGAAGGCATACCGTCCAGGGGCGTGCTCGGCGATCAGGTGCGCGCGGGCCAGCTCGCCCAGCAGGCGCCGGGCGTCGGCCTCAGCTAGTGCGGCCAGGCTGGCGGCGGCCGGGACGGCGATGTCGGGGCCGGGGTGCAGGCCCAGCAGCCGGAAGATCCGCGCGGTCTCGGCGCTGAGTTGCTGGTAGGACCAGGAGAACACCGCGCGGACCGCGGTGCGCGGGTCCCCAGCCGCGTCGAGCAGGTCCAGCCGCCGCTGCTGGCCAGCCAGGTCGGCGACCAGATCGGCCAGCGGCACGGCGGGGCGGGCGGCGGCCAGCTCGGCGGCCACGCGCAGGGCCAGGGGCAGCCGGGCGCACTGCCGGGCCAGCTCGGCGGCGGCTGGGTCGGCGCGGGCATGGTCGCCGATCAGCTCGCTGAGCAGGGCGACCGCCTCCTGCAACGGGAGCAGGTCGAGGTCCAGGCGGGCGGCGCCGTCCCGGGCGACCAGGCCGGCCAGCGCGTCGCGGCTGGTGACCAGCACGGCACAGCCAGGGGTTCCGGGCAGCAGCGGCCGGACCTGTTCCACTGAACTGGCGTTGTCCAGCACGATCAGCATCTGCTGGCCGGCCAGCAGGCTGCGGTAGCGGGCGGCGCGCTGGTCTTCGCCGGGCGGGATGTCCTGGCCGGGCACGTCAAGCGCGCGCAGGAAGCCAGCCAGCGCGTCGGCCGCGGTCAGCGGCCCGGCGGGGTCGTAGCCGCGCAGATTGACATGCAGCTGCCCGTCCGGGAACCGGCCTGCGGCGCGGTGCGCCCAGTGGATGGCCAGCGCGGTCTTGCCCACGCCCGCGGTTCCCGACACCGCCGAGATCACCGCCGCGGACGGCCGCCCCTGGCCGGCCTGGGTTCCCCCGGCCCGGGCCGGGCCGGGGCCGGCGGTGGCCGGGGGCGACCCGAGCAGCCGGTCGAGTTCGGCCAGCTCGGCCGCCCGGCCGGTGAACGCCGGAACGTCGGCGGGCAGCTCGCGGGGCACTGGCGCGGCGGCCCGGGCCCCGGTCCTGGGCACGGCCAGGGCCGGGTCGGCGCGCAGGATCTGCTCATGCAGCGCGCGGAGCTCCGGGCCGGGATCGGCGCCCAGCTCGCCAGCCAGGTACTGCCTGGTCCGCTCGAACCAGCGCAGCGCCTCGGCCTGCCGACCGCACCGGTACAGCGCCAGCATCAGCTGCCCGATCAGCCGCTCGTCCGTCGGCGCGGCCGCCGCTGCCTGGGTGGCCAGCTCGCCGGCCAGAGCGCCGTGCTCGCCGCGGCGCAGCCGGATGTCGGTCAGATCCGCCGCCGCGCCCGCCCGCTCCAGCTCCAGCGTGGCCTGCATCGCGTTCAGCCACGGGCTGTCCAGCCCGGCCAGTGCCGGGCCCCGCCACAGCCCGGCCGCCTCGCTCAGTGCCACCCCGGCCCGCTGATCATCCCGGGCGGCGGACGCCTCAGCGACCAGGCGGCGGAACCGGCTCAGGTCGACCTGGTCGGGTGCGGCCCGCAGCAGATAGCCGCCCGGGTGGCGGGACAAGCTGACGTTTGCCTTCGGGCCGTCCGCATCCTGGGCGGTGGCGATCAGCGCCTTGAGCCGGGCCACGTATCCGTAGACGACATTGCGCACGGAGCGGGGCGGGTCATCCCCCCAGACCCTGTCGATCAGCATTTCCAGCGGCACCGCACGACCGAGGTCGAGCAGCAGAACCGCCAGCACCGCCCGCTGCCGGGCGTGCCCCGCATCCACAGGCCGGCCATCCGCCCATACCGCGACCGGTCCTAAAAGCCCGAACTCCATGACGAAACCCTGGACTTGATAACGGCCCCCGTAGCCGACCAATAATGCCCGCTATTGGCCATTCTGCCATGGATTACCGGGTCACCACACAAGACGGCAGAGGCCAGGAGCCGGCCGACTCAAGGTTCTCTCAACGTTCGCCCAACGTCCGTGGCGCAGGCTGGCCAAGCGGGGACGGAAAGCGTCCGCCGCCTGTCGTCATCAAGCGACCCACAGGAGAACCATGACTGAGTCCGCCGCGCCGGCGCTGACCGAGGTCACGACCCTGGCCGGCGCCGTGCACGGGAACCCGTTGCACCCGCTTGACGCCCCGCTGATCCGCGTCAGCACCTCCGGTCAGCCAGACCCGGTCACCGCGGCCATCGCCCGCCACATCACCGCATCAGGCAGCGTCTTCCTTGAGCTGCCGGACGGCCGGCTGACGTTCGTTTTCGACCTAGCCCCGATGTTTCGCGATCTTCCGTCTGGGTGAGGCGCAGCCGTATTCACCAGGCCCAGGCCAGCAATTGAGGTGCACCGATGACGACCGAAAAGCCGTTCCGCACGATCATCGAGCCGTTCCGGATCCACTCGGTGGAGCCGCTGCGGCTGACTACTGGCGCCGAGCGGGCCAGCGCCCTGGAGGCCGCGGGCTACAACTTGTTCGAGCTAGCCGCCGAGGACGTGCCGATCGACCTGCTGACCGACTCGGGCACCGGCGCCATGTCGGTCGAGCAGTGGGCGGCCATCCAGCGCGGGAACGAGGCGTACGCGGGGGCGCCGTCGTTCCGCCGGTTCCGGGCAGCGGTCACCGACCTGTTCCCGTTCGCGCACGTATTGCCGACCCATCAGGGCCGCGCCGCGGAGCGGATCCTCTTCACCGCGACCGGCGGACCCGGGCTGATCGTGCCGAACAACACCCACTTCGACACCACCAGGGCGAACATCGAGTCCACCGGGGCCAAAGCCGTCGATCTCCCGATCGCCGATGGCCTCCAGCCGGCCGCCCGCCGCCCGTTCAAGGGAAACATGGATGTCGCCGCGCTGGAGCGCCTGCTGTCGGAACGTGCCGCCGCGGTCCCGCTGGTGATGCTGACGGTCACCAACAACTCCGGCGGCGGCCAGCCGGTCAGCATGGCCAACATCCGGGCCGTCAGCCAGGTCTGCGACCGGTTCGGCAAGCTGCTGTTCCTGGACGCCTGCCGGATCGCCGAGAACGCCTGGTTCATCAAGACCCGCGAGGCGGGCTACGAGGACGCCTCCGTCGCCCACATTATCCGCCAGATGGCGGCCCTGGCCGACGGCATGACGATGTCGGCCAAGAAGGACCCGCTGGCCAACATCGGCGGCTGGCTCGCGCTCAACGACGACGCGCTCGCCGAGCGCTGCCGCAACCTCCAGATCCTCACCGAGGGCTTCCCCACCTACGGCGGGCTGGCCGGGCGTGACCTGGAGGCGATCGCCGAGGGACTGCGTGAGGCCGTCGACCATGACTACCTGCGCTACCGGGTCCGGTCGGTCGAGTACCTGGGAGAGGCACTGGAAAAAATCGGCGTCCCGGTTGTCGTGCCGTTCGGCGGCCACGCCGTCTTCATCGACGCCCGGGCGATGCTGCCGCACATCGACCCGCTGGCCTACCCCGGCCAGGCGCTCGCCTGCGCCCTCTACCTCGAGGGCGGGGTCCGCAGCTGCGAGATCGGCACGGTGATGTTCGGCCTGCACCCTGACGGCACCGAGACCCCGGCCGCGATGGACCTGGTCCGCCTGGCCATCCCACGCCGCACCTACACCCAGAGCCACCTGGACTACGTGATCGAGGTCGTCGAACGGGTCGCCTACCGGGCCAGCGACCTTCCCGGCATGCGGATCACCTCCCAGCCCCGGCGCCTGCGCCACTTCACCGCACGGTTCGAGCCAGCGAACTGAGCCCGGCCACCGGCGGGCCCGGGCGGCCGATTAGTGCGCAGCGGACTAACCGCCACTGCTGGCACAATGCCCTTCGTGCCTGGCGCCCGGCGCGGTCCGTTCCGCGATCTCCCGCGTGAGGTGCCGATCCTCGCCGCCGTCTCGTTCACCGTTGCCCTCGGGTACGGGATCGTCGCCCCGGCCATCCCCGAGTTCGCGCGGCAGTTCGGGGTCAGCGACGCCGCGGCGGCCAGCGTGGTCAGCGCCTTCGCGCTGATGCGCGTGGCAGCGGCCTTGCCCGCTGGCCGGGTCGTGGACCGGTTCGGCGAGCACAACATCATGGTGGCGGGTTTGGCGATCGTCGCGGTGAGCAGCGTGCTGGCGGGATTTTCCCGCACGTTCCTGGAGCTGATCGCCCTGCGCGGCGCGGGCGGGATCGGCTCGGCCATGTACACGATCAGCGCCCAGGCCCTGTTGCTGGCCAGCGTGCCCGGGCGACAGCGGGGACGGGCCAGCGGCCTGTACAGCGCCGGGTTCCTGGTGGGCGGCATCAGCGGCCCGGCGGTGGGCGGGCTGGTCGCGGCGTGGTCGCTGCGCGCGCCGTTCCTGATCTACGGCGGCCTGCTGATCGTTCCCGCGGTCATCGCGGCGGTCGCCTTGCCGCGCGCGGCGCACCGGCCGGCGGCGGGCTCGCGGCCGGACCGGCCGCTCGCTGTTCTCGCCCGCGCGCTGCGCAGCCGTGCCTATCGTGCCGCTGCGTCGGCCAGCCTGGCGTACGGCTTCGCCGCCATGGGGGTGCGTAGCGCCATCGTGCCGTTGTATGTCCACTACGTCCTGCATCGGTCGGTCTTCTGGACCGGCATCGGCTTTCTCGCGTTCGCCGCGCTGAACGCGGTGGCCCTGCTGCCTGGCGGCAAGGCGGCCGACACACTGGGCCGGCGGCCGGTCATCATCGCCGGCTGCGCGACGTTCGCTGGCGGCATGGTGATGCTCGCGTTGCTGCCCGACCTCTGGGGATACCTGGCCGCGATGGCCGTGTGCGGCCTCGGGTCGGGACAGCTCGATGTCGCGCCGGCCGCAATGATCGGCGACATCCTCACCGGGCGGGACGGCACGCTGGTCGCGTCGTACCAGATGGCCGGTGACGTGGGAACCGTCACCGGCCCGCTGGCCGCCGGCTTCCTGGTCGACACGGCCTCCTACGCCGCCGCATTCTGGCTGGCCAGCGCGGTGCTCGGGCTGGCCGCGATCCTGGGGTTCTTCGCCCCCGAGACCCGTTCCCGCGGCCCGGCCGTGACCAGGCCGGACCGTGCGGCGGTGACCGCGGCAGAGCCATGACTTCACGGGCTCCGCGAGGCCGAGAGCGGTGCCCGCCCACCGGCCTGGTCAGGCGAAGTTCACCGTGACCTGCTGGAAGCCCAGCGAGTGCAGCATGCCCTCGAGCATTCCCGTGGTGTTCTTCTGCGCCTCGGCCAGCAGCGGGCTCTGCCGGGCGGCGGTCTCGATCTTGTGCTGGGCCAGGATGTAGACCTGCTGCTGGCTGTTCGGGTTGCCGGAGAAGAAGTTCCCGATCCGGTTCAGCAGGCCCTGCTGCTCGGCGTACACGTAGGACTGGTTGACGTTGAGAACGGCAGGCTCGAGTTGCGCGCCGGGCAGGTCGACCGTCACCGCGGTGCGGTCCGGCGACACCCGGATCGCCTTGCCGTTCAGCTGGCCGAAGTTGACGTAGGCGATCTCGGTGCCCTGCCCGATGAACAGCGTGTCGGTGCCATCGAGGAAGGACGGGATGAATGCCGTATGCGTGGACAGCTCGATGACCACCTGGAACGAGCCGCTGGCGGCCTCGTAGCGGCTCAGCGCCGTGATCGATTTCAGCAGAACCGGCCCGCTGCGGTCGGTGGTCGTCGTCGAGAACGGGTTGCGCAGCTGCGGCAGCAGGTGGACCGCGGACAGCACCAGCAACCCGGCGAGGACGGCGGCGATCGCGGCGGCCAGCCCGATCAGCTTGCCGGGCAGCCCGCTCATCAGCGCCTCCCGGTGGCGAAGTGCACCGGCGCGGGCAGGCCGGCCCCGCCGGCCTTGGTGCCCTTCTGAAATCCGCCGAACATCAGCGACAAGATGACCAGCACGACGATCAGGCCGACGATCCACAACAGGCAGCCGGTGAGCCTGCGCCGCGGCCGCCATGACCGTCTGCCTGAGCTCACCCGCCTTCGGGAGCGTCCGAGCATGTCTCCTCCAACAGCCCTGCCCCGCCCCCAGGCAGGTAGGCCAATGGCAAGTAGGCACAGGGGTCCGGGCGCGCCAGCGGAAGCGGGATCGCCGGCGCGCCCGGAGCGGTGGTCAGCTCTTGGCGGCGGTCGCGGGCTCGGTGACGGGCTCGTCGGTCTCGTCCGTCGTCGTCACCCTGCGCCGGACCACGAACCTGTCGCGCCACGTGCGGCCAGCGCTGGCCGGCGCGGGAGCAGGCTCGGTGCGGGCGGTGCGGGCGGCACGCCTGGCATCGCTGACACTGATCACGGAGAAACGGCCCACGGTCATCGCGGCCAGAAGCACGATCGCGATGCCCAGGCCGGTAAAGAACCCGATCTGCTCGAACGCCCGGGTGGCGGTCCCGCCGACGGGCGTCCCCGGGGCCATGTGCATCCCGATCCAGGTCGTGCCGATCAGGCCGCCGAGCGCGAACCACACGCCGCTGAGCGCGGCCAGCCACGCGCCGAAATGCGCAAACGGCCGGTACGAGCTAATCAGCACGATCAGGCCGCCGAGCACGGCGGCGGCTCCCGGCAGGATCTCAAGCCAGAGGCGGCCGGTGGTGTACGTCCAGGCCTTGTCCGGCGTATAGGCGTAATGGAAGTACGGGCCGACGAAGGGAACCAATGCGCCCCAGATGCCCAGCAGGACCAGCAGCAGTCCGCTGAGCACGCCGCGGCTTCGGCGAACCCGCAGCATCCCGTTCATATGGATCACTTCCTCCTGCAGGCGGAGTGGTGGAGACGCCTGCGGCGCTCAGCTACCCGGCTGGCGCTACTCCATGCAAGACGGCGGGAAATGGCAGCCCTTCCCCGCCCTGAACCCGCCTTGGCTGTCCACTTGGGTCAGCGTGGCCGCTGAGCACCGGGCTGGTACTGTGCCGCGAAATAGCTGGTCCGGCCCGGGCCGCCCGGAGGTATCGAGGAGAGCCATGGTGGTGCCGCTGGCCGTCCGCGCCATTGTGGCCGCCGGTGGCGTGCTGCTCATCTGGACCGCGGCCCGCAGCGTCGTCGGCACCGTGATCGTGCCGAGGCCGGTCGGCAGCTGGCTCACCCGGTGGGTCGACAAGGCCGCGAGCTTCTGCTACCGGGTGGCGGCGGCTCATATCCCCGACCACAAGCGGCGCGACCGGCTGCTGGCCGGGCAGGCGGCGATTATCCTGCTGTTCCAGCTGGTCGCCTGGCTGGGGATCTTCTTCGTCGGGTTCTCGCTGCTGCTGTGGCCCTTC
>Ga0335073_10016990_pt1 | contig 10179 bp, 8 predicted proteins | sample Lox_Sample_22_FD_207093 | JGI IMG/M metagenome (GOLD analysis project Ga0335073, IMG submission 207093) | Soil microbial communities from Loxahatchee National Wildlife Refuge, Florida, United States - Lox_Sample_2.2 | ecosystem: Environmental > Terrestrial > Soil > Wetlands | place: USA: Florida... | reverse complement strand
GACCAGGCCACCTATCAGCTCATCATCCTGAGCCAGGTGATCCTGAGCATGCAACTACCCTTCGCCATCATTCCGCTGGTGCATTTCACCGACGACCGGCAGCGTATGGGACCGTTCGCCAACCCGGGCTGGGTGAAGGCGCTGGCCTGGATCACCGCCGCCGTCATCGTTGGCCTCAATCTCTGGCTGGCCGGACCGATTATCGGCGGTTGGCTGGAATCGGCCGGCCGATGGCGTGCCTTGGTCTGGATGGCGATCGTTCCGGCCGCCATCGGGCTTCTGCTACTACTTTTGTGGGTTACGATCGAGCCGCTCATTCGCGGATGGACCCGAACCTATGGCCGCGCCTCGGGCCTGTTGCAGGAAGCTACTGGAACAGATGCACTTGCGACGCCCTCTTACCATCGGATTCTGGTCACGCTCGACCATACGGCGCTGGATCGCCTGGCGGTCAGCCACGCCGCCGCGATGGCGCGGTTGTATGGCGCCAAGCTCTATCTACTACACGTAGAGGAGGACGTCACCAGCCAGATCTACGGACGCGAGGCCTCTACTGCCGAAGTCGAGGAGGGTGAAAACTACATTGGTAGGATTGCGGAGGGCCTGCGCACTCAGGGCATTACCGTGGAAACCGCCATCTCCCACTCTTCCTCACCCAACAAAGAAATTGTGGCCTACGCGCGATCCATTCAACCCGACCTCGTGATCATGGGCGCGCACGGCCATGGAGGCTTCAAAGACCTGGTTTTCGGCACGACCATCAACCCGGTGCGCCACAATCTCGATGTTCCCATGCTGATCGTGCGGCCGGGAAAAACCTAAATTCTGGGACAGCCTGTCCCAAGAGCGTGTCACAGGAACACACGGCGGGTCCCGCTGCAACGCATAACACTTTTGAAAACAAAGAGATCGAATGGCATTCGAGATGCTTTTCCACAGGCCGTGAAGCGCCACTTCCGGTCTGTACCAGTGTTGACCTTCTGCCTGGGGCTGCTCCAGGGCGCCACTCTGGAGCAGCTCTCTATGAACGACATGATCGTCAAATCGACGGCGATCGTTCACGGCAAGGTCACTTCTGCTGCGGCCTCGTTTACCAACAAAATCATCTACACGCATTACAACATTCAGGTTTCCGAACGTTTCAAGGGTGGCAGTCAAAATTCTATTGATGTAGTGGTTCCCGGCGGCACGGTGGGCACACTGCGCCAGTGGTTTCCCGGAGCCCCCACGTTCAACGTCGGCGACGATTACGTATTTTTCTTGTGGACCAGCCGCGCCGGCCTGACCCAAGTGATCGGCCTGACGCAAGGCTTGTTCGCGGTTGCGCAGGGGGGCGCCTCCGACCCCGTTCTGACGCGCGCGGCCAGCCACGAAACGATGTTCGATCATTCCACCGGCCGGCAAGTAAAAGAGCAGACCCTCACCATGAAACTGAGCCAACTGCGGGCGCAGATCGCGGCCACTCTGGGAACCCCGGCGGGAGGCCAATGAAAAAACGAACCCAATTGGTTCCGGTTCTGGCCGCCCTCGTCCTGGCCATTCTGCTGGCCAGCCCATCCCGGGCTTACTACCAATACGTTCATTTCCTCGGCAGCCGCTCCGGCCCGTTCAACCCCGTCTTCGAGAAGTTCGATCTTACGGCCCTCAGCAACAACACCGTCACCGTATTTGTCAGCGATCAGGGTCCGCAAGTCTACGGCCCCAACGACAGTTTCGGCTCGGTGCTGAGCCAGGTGAAGGATGCGGTCGGCGTATGGAACTCGGTGAGCAGTTCCGCGCTGCGCCTATCCTTTGCCGGCCTCGAGACTGCCGGCCAGATTTCGAACACGCCGGGCATCGACGTCACCTTCATCGACCTGCCTCCCGGCCTGCTCGGATTGGGCGGTCCGACCACCTCGACCGTGCTTTCCCCCAATGGCTTTTTCCCGATTCGCGACGGGCAGGTGATGCTCACGACCAATACCGCTTCGCCGGGCGCGGGCCTCGGACCGAGCTACCTGGAATACTTCTTCACCACCGCGGTTCACGAACTGGGCCACTCGATCGGCTTGCAGCATAGTTGGACGGCGGGAGCTATGTCCTCGCCCGACGTCACCCGCAACACTTCGCGCGCGCGGCCAATCGACGCCGACGACGTGGCCGGCATTTCGGTGCTTTACGGCAAGGCGGGCTGGCAATCCAACTACGGAACCATTTCAGGACGGGTCACGCTGAACACCGGACAAGGGGTGTCGATGGCCTCGGTGGTCGCCTTGACCGCCACGGGCCCGGCCGTCAGCACGCTCACCAATCCGGACGGCACTTATACCATCACCGGCCTGCCGCCGAGCGGCGGCTACCTGCTCTATGTCCATCCGCTGCCGCCGGGATCGGTGACCAGCGACGAACTCGGCCTGCGTCTGCCCGTGGACGCCAACGGCGTTTCCTTCCAGAACAGCGGCTTGCATCAGACGCTGTTTTATCCCGGCGTGCAGGATCCCAACCAGGCGGCCATCCTCTCGGTCGGCCCCGGCGCCACGGTCATCAATCAGAATTTCACCGTGCAGGCGCGCAATTCGCTGCCGCTGTACAATGCACAAACCTATTGCCGGCTGATGAGCGCCACCCGCACGTACGTCTACAACGGCGACGTTGCGGTGACGCCGGCCTTCATGAGCAACTCCTCCGGCGCCATCGACACGGTAATCATTCAACCGCCCTCGTACATCACGCTGGCGGCGGCGCCGCAATCGGCCACCATCCTGGGAGGCATCGGCAACGCCTTTGCGCCGTCGCCGGTGTTGTATACCACCCCCGGCCTGACGCCCGAGATCGCCCTCAATTTCCTGGCGCCACTGGGCGCGGGCGTGGGACCGCGGCACCTGGTGATGAATTTCGGTTCGGACATTTACGTGATGCCGGACGCCGTCAACCTGGTGGCGCAGGGACCGCCCGAAATCAATTCCGTGACGCCCAATCCGGATGGCTCGGTCACCATTCAGGGCGCGGGATTGAACGCCGCCAGCCAGATCTTCTTCGATGGCCTGCAGGCGGCGGTGGAAAACCCCTTCAGCGGAGTGGACGCCGCCGGCACGATCACCGTGGTTCCGCCCAACGGGGCTGCCGGACAGGTGTCCACCATCACGGTGTACGGTCCGGACGGGCAGAACTCGATGTTCCTGCAACTGCAGAATCCGTTCACCTGGGCATACAACGTGAGCGGTGCGCCGCAGTTGAACACCGTCAGCTTTACGGCCCTGCCGGCGGCCTCCTCGGCTGCCGTCGACATCACCGCCTCGAATGTCAACTTCGTCAACGGCCAGGTTACCGTCGGCTTCGGCAGCGATGACGTGACCGTGCGGCAGATCTTCGTGCTCAGCCCGACGCATATCGTGGCCAACGCGGTGGTTGCCCCCGGCGCTTCGATCGGCGCCGCGGACGTCAGCGTGATCGCCGGCTTCCAGGTGATCGATCAACCGGGCGCATTTCAAACCCAGGTGGCGCGGCCGGGCTTCCCCGATGTGGGATTGCCCGTGGTCAATGCCGATCCCACCCAGGCCACCATTTACCCCGGCAGCAACGCAAGCATTTTCGGTACAAACCTGGCCAACGGCGGCGCATCTTCCGTGCAGGTGACGCTGGGCGGCGTGTCGATTCCGGTGTCCTTCGCCTCCACCGGCCAGGTCAACGTCTCGATTCCGTCCCCCTTCCCGACGGGACCGTCGCTGTTGGTGGTCAATAACGGCGCCTTTTCCTCGTTCCCGGTGATGGTCAACATTGCGAACGTGCCGCCCACGATCCTGGCGGTGACGAATCCCGCAGGCGGGTCGCTCGCGGGCATCACATCCAATCCGGGCGACCTGATCGACGTAGTGGTGGCGGGGCTCGATCCGACGACCATCGGCACGCCCAGCCTCCAGGTGACGGTCTCGGGAGTGGCTATGGGCATCCTCGGTGTGAATTCGCTTCCTGGCGGCCAATACCAGATCCAGGTGGTGCTGACTCAATCCTTCGGCGGCGCGCAGGTTCCGCTGTCGGTCTGGGTCAACGGATCGAGCAGCCAGCCCTTCAACATTACCGTCCGCTAGCCCGCGCTCGTACCGGCGGCTGCCGCGCCGTATCATGTCAGAGAAGGAGAAGGCATGAACTGGAAGCCGTTGTCGCTGGTGCTGCTGTGTGCCGGATTGGCGTTGCCCGCCGGAGATCCGCCGGGGTTCCATTTCTGGAGCTCGTCGGAACTGAAGGGATTCAGCAAATCGCTGGCCCCCAAAATCAACGATCAGAAGATCGCCACCGAACAGATTGCCACGGTGGGCAATTACCTGTTCCTGATGGCGCATCGGGAAGGTCCCGGCCAGGCGGAGTGGCACGGCAAGCAGGCCGACATCATGGTGGTGCAGACCGGCCAGGCCACGCTGATCTACGGCGGCTCGCTGGTGGACGGCAAGACCACCGCGCCGGACGAAATGCGCGCCGCCTCCATCCGCGGCGGCCTGCAGAAGAAACTCGCGCCCGGCGATGTGGTGACCATTCCGGTGAAAACGCCGCACCAGCTTATCCTCGAGCCGGGCAAAGAGTTCACCTATCTGACCATCAAGGTCACCGAGTAGCGCCGTCCGCGGTGAATTCGACCAACGCCCACGCGCCTTTCTCGTGCACGGCGCCCGGCCCGGGAAGCGCCGCCTGAACGGCCGCCGCTTCGTGGACTTCGAATCCGCTCGCCAGTAGCGTTCCTCCGGGCCGCAGGACGCGCATCAAATCGGGCGTCAGGCGCACGATGGCCTCCGGGCTGATGTTGGCTATCACCAGGTCCGCCGAGGCGCCGGCCACCGCGTCCGCCGAACCGACAAATCCCAGGCCGGCGATTTCGACCGCGACCGGATCGATGTCGCAGGCGTAAACCCGGCCGGCGCCCAGGAGCGCGGCCGCTTTGGCGAGGATGCCGGATCCCGTGCCGACATCCAGCACCGTCTTGCCCGCGGGCGCCCGGCGTTCGAGCGCCTCCAGGCACAGTTGCGTGGTCTCGTGCACTCCCGTTCCGAAGGCCATCCCCGGATTGACGGCGATGCGCAGGCGGCCGGGCGGCGTGGGATCGTCGCGCCATTCGGGGACGAGGAAGAATCGCTCGCCCACCTCCATGGGTTGCAGCAGGTCGCGCGCCGATTGCACCCAGTCGCGCTCCTCTTCCTGGCGCACCGTGGCCCCGGGAAAGAGCGCCAGCAACCCCTCGCGGCGTCCCGCATCGGCGAAGAACGCACGCACGCGCCGCGGACTCAGCTCGACGATGCCTTCGCATCCGCGTTCCCACAGCTCGGCGATCAGCAGATCGCATTCATCGGCGCCGCAATCGATTTCCAGGGAAAACATAGCCGGTTCGACGCCAGCTTAGCAGTCCGGGCACGGACGCCGCCAGCGCGTTAACATACTCGACATGAAACGCCGCGATCTACTGCGCGCCTGCGCCGCCGCGCCGCTCGTATTGGCCGCCCGAAGAGCCGCCGCCGCGCCCGCCGCTTTCGAAGCGTCCTGGGAATCGCTCGACCGCCGTCCCATGCCGGTCTGGTACAACGAAGCCAAGTTCGGCATCTTCATCCACTGGGGCGTGTATTCCGTGCCGTCCTTCGCCGCGGTCAACAGGAAGGGGCAGAATGCGTATGCCGAGTGGTATTGGAATTCGCTCACCCTCGGCATGAAGGGCAAGACCGCCACCGACCCCGGCTATCTGACGTGGGAGTTTCACAAGCGCGTCTACGGCGAAAAGTTCGCCTACGCGGATTTCGCCCCCATGTTCCGCGCCGAACTGTACGATCCGGACCACTGGGCGGATGTTTTCACCCGCGCCGGGGCGCGCTACGTGGCGCTGACCTCGAAACATCACGAGGGCTTTACGTTGTGGCGCAACGAGCAGGCCAATCGCGCCTGGGGCCGGCCGTGGAACGCGGTCGATATTGGACCGCGCCGCGACGTATTGCTCGACCTGATGGAGGCCGGCCGGCGGCGCAATCTGCACATGGGCATTTACTACTCGCTCTACGAGTGGTACAACCCGCTGTGGCTGGCCGACCGCCATCGCTATGCCATCGAGCACATGGCGCCGCAGTTCAAGGACGTGGTCAACCATGCGCGTCCGGACATCATTTTTTCCGACGGCGAGTGGGAAATGACCAGCCAGGAATGGCGCTCGCCCGAACTGCTCGCCTGGCTCTTCAACGAATCGCCGGTGCGCGACCAGGTGGTGATCGACGACCGCTGGGGCAAGGACACCCGCCACAAGCACGGCGGCTACTACACCACCGAGTACACTTCGGGGCTGCAACAGGCGGCCCATCCGTGGGAAGAGAGCCGCGGCATGGGCTATTCGTACGGCTACAACCGCATGGAGACGGCGTCGGATTACCGCACCGGGCGCGAACTGCTGCTGATGCTGATCGATATCGCCAGCCGCGGCGGCAACCTGCTGCTGGATATCGGCCCGACCGCCGATGGCCGCATCCCGGTGATTATGGAGGAGCGGCTGTTGCAGATCGGCGATTGGCTGGGCAAAAGCGGCGAGGCGATCTACGGCACGCACGCCTGGAAGCACTCGCGGCAGTGGAGCCAGGGCACGGTTCCCAAGCTCCAGGACAGCCAGTTCATGTCGGAGTACGACATCACCAAGCTGGTGGATGCGCCGCCCGCGGGCTACGCGCACGTAGAGGCCTTCCTGACCGCACGGGGAGATTCGGTTTACGTGATCGTGCCGCGGCGGCCGCGCGGCGAACTGGCGATCGACGGTCTGGCGGCGCGGCGGGTGGTCCTGCTCGATACAGGGCAGGCGGTGGAGGCTCGGCAGGAGGGCGGCAAATTGCGCATTCAGACGCCGGATCATGTGGCGGCCGCGCTGCCCGATCGGCAGGCCTACGTGTTTAAGGCGGAAGGCGCGGCGTAGGGGCGCTCCGCGCGAAGCCCTTACGGCTGGTCTTCCAGGCGGGAGATTTGTTCGTCCTGCGCCCCAGCGATGTTGGCCAGGCGGGTGATCGCGTCCATCATCCGCGCCTCGTTGACGGTGAGCGCCTGGATTTGGGCGTCGGTCTGGTCCATGCGGCCGGTAAGCTGGTCGATGCGCCCCGTGAGCTGGTCGATGCGCAGGCCCATCTGGCGGATGTCGGCGGTGAGCAGCTCCACGGTCTGGGTGAGCGCTTGGTGGCGTTCGGCGATGCGAGCGAGGCGTTCGTCAATGGTCATCAGCGGCTCTCCTATTGAGTGTATCCCGACCGCGATGCCCCTTCCGGCCAGGCGGCGCGCGGTTCCCATTGGCCGATTTAGCTACCTCGCGTACAATAGTGACTTGTGCAGGTCGGCGCCGGGGTCTACTTTGTTTTCGTTGCAGCGGTCTTCCTCTTATATTGGCTTTCCTGGGCGGCCACCGGCTCGCGAATCGTGCGCCTGGCCGTGGTGCTGGCCGCCAACTATCTCTTCTGCGCCCATTTCGGACTCTTCTACGTCCTCCTGATCCCCGTCTGTTCGACCGCTGATTTCCTGGTGGGCCTCGGCCTGGCGCACTTTCAGCGGCCATGGCTGCGCCGTCTGCTGGTCGGTTTCAGCGTGGCGCTCAACGTGGCCCTGCTCGCGGCGTCGCGGCACATGGGCGTACTGCTCAAAGGCTGGGATTGGATTTTCCCGCTGGGTGTATCGTTCTACACCTTCCAATCGCTGACCTACACCATCGATCTCTACCGTCGGGATGGCGAACCGACCACCAGCCTGCTCACCTACCTGACCTCCGCTTCCTTCTTCCCTACCCTGCAGGCTGGGCCGATCACGCGGCTCACGGACCTGGTCAAGCAATTCACCGCGGCGCCCGCGCTACGACGCGAGGACGGCGGACGCGCCTTCTTCCTCATCGGCCTCGGCCTGCTGAAGAAATCGCTGATCGCCGACTATCTCGGCCAGAGCCTGGTCAACCGCGTCTTCGATACGCCGAATCTGTATAGCGGTGTGGAAGCGTTGGCGGCCGTGTACGCCTATTCGCTGCAGCTTTACTTCGATTTTTCCGGCTACACCGATATCGCCCGCGGCGTGGGCATGCTGCTGGGCATCAAGCTGCCCATCAATTTCGACCACCCTTACCAATCCACCAATCTCACGGAGTTCTGGCGGCGGTGGCACATCACCTTTTCGAACTGGCTGCGCGAGTACCTGTACTTCTCGCTTCCCGGCAAACGCACCAAGGCGATGCCCTACCTCAACCTGGTGATCACCATGGTGCTGGGCGGCCTGTGGCACGGCGTCACCTGGACCTTCGCCATCTGGGGACTGCTGCACGGCGTGGCGCTGGCCGCGACTCACGGCTTCCGAAGCTGGCGCGGACGGCCCAAGCCCGTCAGCGGCTGGAAACGCGCGGCCCTCATCTTCGCCACGTACCAGTTCGTGTGCCTGACGTGGCTGTTTTTCCGATCCGGCAGCCTGGCGACTGCCTGGGCGATGCTGCAGCGCATCGGCTCGTTGACCGCGGGCTTCGACAATCTTTCCGCTCCTCTGCTGGGCGTGATGCTGCTGGCGGCGGCGGCGCTGTTCGTCAGCAAGCAGTGGTATTCGCGCATCGCCGAGGGCTTCGCGCGCAGTCCATCCTACGTGCACGCCATGGCGCTGTTCCTGGTGGCGCTGGCGCTGGAGTTGCTCGGCGGCAAGGGCAATGCGCCGTTTGTCTATTCGCGGTTCTAAGCCATGCGCTCCTTCCCCTTACAAACCACGCTGACCATCGGAGTGCTGGGTCTTTCGCTCGCCGCCGCGCACGCCGTGCGGCCCAACCTGATGGGTCCCGAGCCCGATCAGGCGATCGCCCTGGTGGATTTCGACCCCGCGCGTGTACCCATGATCCCCATGCTGCGGCACGAGGAACCGGATCCGGGCACGACGGTCGGCTCGGACCTGCAGTCGCCGCTGCTGGACGATGGCCACGGCGTTCTCGACCATTTCTACGCCGCGCTTTGGGGCGCGGAAAAGGGCAGCTCCGTGGTGCGGGTGGTGCACTACGGCGATTCGCCGACCACTGCCGACCTGATCACCGGCGATGTGCGCGCCATGCTGCAGAAGCGCTACGGCTCGGCCGGGCACGGCTTCGTTTTGATCGCCAAGCCGTGGGCCTGGTATCAGCACGCCGGAGTCGAGTTGTCGGCTTCGGGATGGGAGATTGCGCCGGCCACGCAATTCCAGGCGCGCGACGGCATGTTCGGCCTCGGCGGCGTAAGCTTTACCGGCGGCACGGGCGCGCACAGCCACATCGCCTTCCAGGACCGCCGGCACACCACGTTCGCGGTCTGGTTCCTGCGGCAGCCGGGAGGCGGAGTCTTCACCGTGGAGGCGGATGGCGCGCCCATCGGCCGCATGGACACCGGCGGCGTCTCCAAAATGGCCACGCGCGCCACCTTCCACGCGGCCAATGGCGCGGCGGCGCTCGACCTGCGCGTCGAGGAGGGACCGGTGCGCATCTTCGGCGTCTCCGCCGAACGTCCCGGACCGGGCGTCATTTACGACAGCCTGGGCCTGAACGGCGCTTCCATCACGGTGCTTTCGCGCATGTTCAATGCCGACCATTGGGCCGCCGAACTGCGCCAGCGCGATCCGCAACTGGTGATCATCAACTACGGCACCAACGAAGCCGATTTCACCGCCTTCATCCACAAACAGTACGAGGGCGAGCTGCGCGAGGCCATTCGCCGCGTGCGCGCCGCGCTGCCCGACGCCTCCATCCTGGTGATGAGTCCCATGGATCGCGGCTACCGCACCGGACCCGAGGAGATTCAGACCATGCCGAATATCCCGGTGATTGTGGGCATCCAGCGGCGGGTGGCGCGGGATACCGGCTGCGGCTTCTTCGACACGTTCGACGCCATGGGCGGCGATGGGACCATGGCGCGGTGGTATGCCGCACAGCCGCGGCTGGTCTCGGGCGACTTCATCCATCCGACTCCGCAGGGCGGAAAACTGGTGGCGGCGATCTTCGCGCGCGAGATCGGTTTTGGATTAAATCGCTTCAAATTGCGCCAGATGCTGTTAACTTCCGCCAAACCCGCGGTACGCTAGTATTGAACCAATGCGAGCGCGCTCTCGAACGGCCACCGGCATATGTGCAGTAATCGGTGTGGCCACGACGGCGGCGCCGTTTTTCGCCGCGCCCAAAAAGCCCACGCGCCCGGTGACCCCGCGCGTGAGCACCGC
>Ga0335073_10016989_pt1 | contig 10179 bp, 13 predicted proteins | sample Lox_Sample_22_FD_207093 | JGI IMG/M metagenome (GOLD analysis project Ga0335073, IMG submission 207093) | Soil microbial communities from Loxahatchee National Wildlife Refuge, Florida, United States - Lox_Sample_2.2 | ecosystem: Environmental > Terrestrial > Soil > Wetlands | place: USA... | reverse complement strand
AAGCCGCGAGCCGCCCAGCGGCGAGGCCGCTTCGAAAGGGACCATGCCTTGCAAGCGTTCGAGATCGCGCAGTGTCGTGGGATCAAGCTGCACGGCGAACGGCTGGTTGAGGATCGTCAGAAAATCCGGATCGTCGTCACGGCGATCGACGAACGTGCCGTCGTGCATGAGTTCCTGGACGAAACGTCCGTGCACGGAGGTCTTTCCGCCTTCATCGACGCGCGTGTAACTCACGTCGGCGACGTAACGACGTCCCTCGGAGTCGGGTACGATCCCGAGACGCTCGACCCCGCGGTAGGTGATGTTCGTCGCCGCCAGCGTTTTGCCGACGCGATACGTATCTTGGCCCGTGACGCCGTAGAGCTGGTCGGCGAGCGCGCAGAGGGAGAGCGTCGGGATGAGCGCGGCTGCGATGACGGCGACGCGAAGCGGGAGATGCATTGCCCTACCTTTTTACACTATCATCGGCTCGCGGAGCTCTCCGGTTCATGCCCGATAGCATCTAAATAGACGTACGTACAAAATGCTTGCACAGGCGGCAAGAGAAGCACCGTCGACAACACGTTGCCCCAGAAGAAGGCCGCCGGCAGGTGCTGTGCGTTGAACGCCGCCTGTATCAACGCGTTGAACAGTTGCGCGAACGGTACGCTGATGCCAAAGACGATCAACGCGCGGGCAAAGGTGATGCCTTGCCATGCCACGGCCATGCTTACGCCGAGCGACCGGGGCACGAGTAGCCACCACGGTTCGGCGTCTTCGACAACCGTCGCATGTACGTCGGCAAATACGAACGAGATCGCGATGATGAGTACGCCCACGCCAAGAAGTTTATCGATCAGGTCGGTGGCGGCGATTGAACCGAGCCCGAGAACCCCGATAAGCTGCAGCAACAGATCGATGATCAGCACGGCCCACGAGCGTTCCAGGACGCGCAGCCACGTAGCTCGGACGGAGAGGTCTTCGCGCACGTCGGCGTAGGTAAACGCCGTAACCAGCGTCGCAAGAAACGGCTCGACGATCACGTCGGCGATAATCGCGTTGTTTTGCTTGTATGGATGCCCGACGAAGACGATGATCGCCTCGAGAGCGATAACCACCAGCCCCGCCAGCGCGTACAATGCCGCGTGACGCGCAACCGAATGAAGACTCCGTCCTACCAGGACGAAGAGCGAGGCACGAGGCGTGGGTGATGGGTCTACGGCTGCAGCTCGAGGCGTGCGCGACTGCCCCTGCTACGGTTAAGGAAGAACCGTACGCAGACGGAGCTTTCGCACATCACGACGGCGTCGCCGTCGGCAAAAAGACGTGAAGTCGCCCGCAGCCAAGCCCGTGAGCGTACGGACGACACTGCGTTGAAACTTATCGGCCGGCGCGCGTTCGCCGATCGCTTCGCGCACGGCGAGCGCCAGCAGTTCGCGTACGCGTAGCGGCGTCGCAAGCGCAAACACCGCCGAGCCGGCGGTGCTCACGGCATGGAGATCGAGCGGGACGCGCACGCGAATCACAACGCTATCTTTTGGCGCATCTTCGAGGAGCCGCCTGCCACGAGGGAGTAACGTATATTCCGATGCCTCCCTTTGGGAACGTGCCGGCGCAGACACTGGTCGACGCCGTTGAGAAGCACGTCGCGCGTATGGATGACGCCGCATTGGCGGACGTTCTGTGCGGCGGCGTGCCGACGATGCCGCGCGACGCGCGTAGTGCGCTGGTCGCATCCATCTTCGACGCGTTCCGCGACCGCGGAGAGTCCTCCGAAGATGCCGCCGAGGGCGCGAATGCTTCGCTCGACCGCCTCGAAGGCGCCGATGCTCAAGCCGTGCGCGCGTTGGTGGAATATGCGCGCGCGAATCCCGGGCTGCTGAAAGAAGCGCTCACGCATTACGCCGAAGAGCACGCGAGCGAGCTCGATGGATTGCCTGCACCGCTGGTTGCAGGCATCGCGGATACACTGTAAATCTTGAGCGATTATCCACGGCGCCGCCGGCTCGAGCCTGAACCTCCCAAGCGCGGCGGGATTCCGATCATCCCGCTGATGATTCTCGTGGTGCTGTGTGGTCTTGCGCTGGGCGGATTGCTCACGAAGTTTTTCGGCGCCGGCGCGGTTGCGACGCCGTCGTCCGCGCCGAGCTTTACGCCCCTGCCCGAAGCCACGGCAACATTTACCGCAACCGACACGCCATCCCCGGTCGCCGCGCCGTCGCTGACACCGACGCACGCGGCGAAGACGCCACGGCCCTTGCCCAGCGCAACGCTGATTCCTGGCACGACGCCGGGCCCGAGCGTAAAACCGTACGAAAAGCCGTCTGTTAAACCGGCAGCAACGCAGAAACCAAAACCAAGATCGACGCAAGTGGTAATCGTGCTCACGCCTACGCCGGCGCCCGGGCACGCAGCCAATACGCCGGTAACCGCAACGGCGACGCCACCGCCCGTCGTTGCGGCGCCGACGAATTCGCCGGTGCTGATCACGGGCGCGAACAATGCGGAGCACGCGAGCTCGATCGTCAGCGCGTATATCGCCGCGCTCGAGCGCGGTGATTCGGCAACGGCCGCGGGCTATTTGGCCAGCGGCCTCCCGACCGAGTCGTTCATCAACCCGAACGTAACCGTCAATGTCTCCGACATGCGGACCTCGCGCAACAGCGACGGCAGCTACGGCGTTACCGCGCAGATCGTCACTTCGAAGGGCACGTACTACACGAGTTTTACGCTCCGCATGGGCCCCTACGGGATGCAAATCACCGCGCACAACGCAACGCGCATCTAGGTTTGTCATCCCGAGCGTAGCGAAGGGAAGCGTGTGTCATCCCGAGCGTAGCGAAGCGTAGTCGAGGGAGGCTCCACCCGCTGTTGCCCGCTCAGACGCTCCTCGCGGCACATCCTGTGCCGCTCCTGCTGCGCGAGTTTTGCGCCACGACCAAGAGACGTTTCGCATCCTGCGAGTGGCGCAAAACTTCGAGCCTTCGCTCAGCAACAACGGGATGGAGCTTCCCTAAATTCCCAGATTACGCTCGGGATGACACACGGGTGGAGCGGTCCCTCGACTACGCTTCGCTACGCTCGGGATGACACATATGGAGCGGTCCCACGACTACGCTTCGCTGCGCTCGGGATGACAAGGGGCTAGACTTCGGCGCCGAGGCCCGTGGTTGCCCGCACCTGTAATTGATTGAACATCGCTTCGGATTCGGGATCGCGCGCGAGCAGCGTCCCGAGGATCGCCGCGATGAATCCGAGCGGAATCGAAACGATGCCCGGGTTGCGCAACGGGAAGAGAGCGTGCTCGCCCATCACGTCGGGACTGATCCCCATAAGTGCGAGCGACGAGATCAAACCCGTCAGCATGCCGCAGATTGCCCCGGTTCGCGAGAAGCGCCGCCAGGAGAGCGAGAGAATCAACGCCGGCGCGTTGGTACTTGCAGCAACCGCGAACGCAAGGCCGACAAGAAACGCCACGTTGACCGTGCGTAAGCCGACGGAGATAAAAATCGAACCAAAGCCCACGAGCAGCGCCGCCGTTCGCGCGACGAAAATATGTTCTCGCTCCGTGCCGGCGCCGCCGCGAATCAAGCTGTACCAAATATCGTGGGCGAAGGCCGACGCGGCCGCAATCGTCAAGCCGGAGACGACCGCCAGAATCGTCGCGAACGCGACGGCCGCAACGAAGGCTACGAGCAACGGACCGCCGACGGCATCGGCGAGCAGCGGCGCGGAAAGGTTGCTGTTTTTCACGGGAACGATATAGCCGTTCTTGGCAAGCTCCCCATTCATTTGCGTCGCGGTGTCGGGATTGTGAATGATGTAGCGAATCGCTTGCGTGTCGCGCAGATGCTTACCGATATCGTGCTGACCGACGATCGTCCCCGCGCCCAGGCCCATCACCGTGATCAGTAAATAAAACACACCGATCAGTCCCATTGCCCAGCCCACGGAGATGCGCGCCGATTTTGCGGTGGGCACGGTAAAGAAGCGCATCAGGATGTGCGGAAGACCGGCGGTCCCAATTACGAGTGCGAGCCCGACCGAGATCAGATCCAACGCACCGTGGGGTCCAGTGAAGAAGAGGCCCGGTTCGAGCAAGTTGGCGGTCCGGCCGGCTCCGGTGGGCGCCGTCGTCGCGGCGTTGAGGAACGCCATCAGTGAAAAATGGTAGTGCGCGAATACGAGCACGCTGAGGAGGATCGACGCGCCCAAAAGCAGCGCAGCTTTGATGATTTGGACCCACGTCGTCGCGAGCATGCCGCCGAAAAGCACGTAGATCAACATCAGTAGACCGACCCCAACGATGGCGTAGGTTTCGTTGATCCGTTGGATCAGCAGATTGATCAGCGATCCGGCGCCAACCATCTGCGCGACCATATAGAAGAGCGTGATGATCAGCGTAGTGACCGCCGCGACGGCGCGCACGCCGCGTCCACGCAAGCGGAAAGCGATTACATCGGCAACCGTGTAGCGGCCTGTATTACGCAACGGCTCCGCGAGCAAGAACAACACCGTGAGATACGCGACGAGCCACCCAATGGCATACATGAATCCATCGAATCCATAGAATGCGATGAGCCCGGTGATCCCGAGAAACGATGTCGCCGACATGTAATCGCCGGCGATCGCCCATCCATTTTGTACGCCACTGATCTCGCGATGTGCCGTGTAGAATCCGCGGCTCGACGTGCTGCGCGCCGAGGCCCAATAGGTAATGACCAGCGCCATCGCAACGAACACCGCAAACATTACGAGGGTGGGCTGGCTCATCGCGCGAGCCTCGCTTGCGTGCGCAGGACCAAGCGTTCGGCGCTATCGTCGAATTTTTTAGCGGCATGCATGTAGATCCCAAGGAGCAGCCACGCCATAACGAACTGCGCGAGTCCAAACGCATAAGCAAGGGTCAGAGGACCGTAGATGTGCTGGTTCATGAACGCAGGCGCGAAGCCGATCAGGATCGGCAGCGCGAGATAAAAGAGCAGAAAGAAAATCGTCGAGGGGACGACGAACCGCCGCCGCGCTCGGAGCAGCGCGACGAAGTCCGGATCGTTCGCAAGCTCGTCCCATTCGCTGGCCGTCAAATGGTGGTGCTGCATTGCCCGGCCCTTTCGCTACGCCGTGGGCCCCATCCCCGCCCGAATCGTGTCACCGACCAGCGCGTCGACGACAAGCCCGGTGAGGAACGTCACGGTCGCGATGAGCGAAAAGTCGCCCGCGGAGACGTAATGCAGGCGGCCGAGGATAACGAAGGCGAGCGCGGCAAATAGGACCCCGAGTAAGAGTCGCGCGGGCCGAAACCGCATGTGATGGCTGGGGTCGATGACGACGACCGCCGCCGATGCGCTGACGATCGCAACGAGAATGTAGAGAAACGCGCCGGTCAGCGCGAGCAGTGCGTTACTCTTCGTCGGGCCAGCCGGCAATTTCGCCGATGGCCGCGCTCTTGGCCACGCGCAGTCCGAGGGTCGCGCATTTGAGTCGGGTGGGACTAATGCCGATGCCGACGTTCTCGAGGACGACGTCCTTGGAGAGCTTGGCAATGTCTTCCAAACGCATGCCCTTGAGCGTCTCGGTGAGCATCGAGGCCGATGCCTGACTGATCGCGCAGCCCTTGCCGGAGAAGCGCACGTCGCGCACGACACCGCCGTCGACGTCGAACTCCATGCGAATCTGGTCGCCGCACAACGGATTGAGATCCTCCGCCGAAGCGTCGGGCTCGCTCAAATGGCCAAAGTTGCGGGGATTCCGGTAATGATCGAGGATGAAGTCGCGGTAAAAGTCGTCCATCTACACTTTGAAGACGCGCGCGGCTTTTTCGATGCCTTCGGCGAGCGCGTCGATGTCGGCGGTCGAATTATAGATGTAGAAGGAGGCGCGCGCGGTTGCGGGCCAGCCCATCTTCTCCATCAACGGCATCGTGCAATGATGCCCGGCACGGATGCACACGCCTTCGGTGTCGAGGATCGACGCGAGATCGTGGGCGTGGACGTCGGCAAAATTGAACGACAGCACCCCCGAGATGAGGCTCGGATCCTTGGGTCCGTAAATTGCGAGACCGCGTGCTTCGAGCGGGGCAAGACGACCGAGCGCGTAGGTAAGGAGCTCGCGCTCGTGCGCGCGTACCCAGTCCATGCCGAGCGCGCGTAGGTAGTCGACGGCCACGCCGAGGCCGATTGCATCGGCAATATTGCTCGTCCCGGCTTCGAATTTCCACGGCAGATCGTTGAACGTCGTGTGCTCGTATTCGACCTTGCGGATCATATCGCCACCGGCAAGAAAGGGCGGCATCGCTTCGAGCAGCGCGCGTTTGCCGTAGAGTACGCCGATGCCCGTCGGACCGAGCATCTTGTGGCCGCTGAACGCGTAGAAGTCTGCGTCGAGCGTTTGCATGTCGACCGGGAGATGCGGTATGCCTTGCGCGCCGTCCACCAAGACGGTTGCGCCTGCGGCACGTGCAAGCGGGATGATGCGTTCGAGCGGCGCGATTGTGCCCAGCGTGTTGCTCACGTGCGAAATCGCGAGTAGTTTCGCGCCGTCGAGCAGTCGTTCGAGATCGTCGAGTACGAGTACGCCGCGATCGTCGGCGGGAATGAAGCGCAACGTCGCACCGGTCTTTTCGGCGAGCAGCTGCCACGGCACGAGATTAGAATGGTGCTCGAGTTGCGAAGTGAGAATGACGTCGCCCGGCTTGATGTTTTGCAAGCCCCAGCTATAGCCGACCAAGTTGATCGCCTCGGTCGCATTGCGCGTCCAAATGACTTCGCGGGGCTCGGCATTGATAAAGCTCGCCACTTTGACGCGGGCTTCCTCGAAAGCTTCGGTGGCACGCGCCGCGATTTCGTAGACGCCGCGGTGGATGTTCGCGTTGTATTCGGTGTAGTATGTGACCAGCGCATCGATGACGGCTTGCGGCTTCTGCGACGTTGCCGCGGAATCGAGGTACACGAGCCGCTTGCCGCGCGAGGTCGGCTTGTGCAGGATCGGAAAGTCCGCCGCGATCGCCGCAGGCGTGCGTACGGCAATCACGACGTTACCTTGGCCTGCAGCGCCTCGCGCAATTCTTCGCGCAACGCTTCGGTTGGGAACCGGTCGATCGCCGGTTCGAAGAAGCCGAGCGCGATCATTCGCTCCGCTTCGGTCCGTTCGATCCCGCGCGTCGTCATATAAAAGAGGCTTTCTTGATCGAGCGCGCCGACGGTTGCGCCGTGATACGCCTTGACGTCATTTGCGGCGATCTCGAGCGCGGGCACCGAGTCGATGTGTGCGCCCTCGGAGAGCAGGAGCGCGTCATCGCGCAGGGCCGCGTCGCTGTGCTGCGCGTGCGCGGCGATGCGGATGTTTCCGACAAACCGTCCTTGCCCGCGTCCCGCGGCGGCGCTTTTTACCAACGTATTCGAAGTCGCGTCGCCAACGCGGTGATCGATGCTGCTCACGACATCGACGTGCTGCGTGCCGGTCGGGAAAAAGAGTGTGGCGATGTGCGCGTCGGCACCGGGCTGCGCAATAGTTACCGCCACGTCGCTGACGGAGAGCGCCGCCCCAAGCTCTGCATTCGCCCACGCTACACGCGCATCGCGGCCGGGACGTGCGGCGCGCGTAAAAAGTACGCGGGCACTCTCAGGCGCAAATTGCGCCGACGCATAGGTGACGTCCGCGCGCTCATCGGTGACGATCTCGGCCACGCCGCATGCGAAAGAATCGCTTCCCAATTCGAGCCGCTCGACTACGGTCACGCGCGCGCCGTGCTCGGCGAAGACGACGGTATACGGAAAAATCGTTTGACCCGCGGCAGCACGGTAGCGCACGACGATCGGTTCGTCCAGCGCGCAGTCCGCCGGAACGTAGATGAAGGCGCCAAGGCCGGCGTGCGCGAGGGCGAGATGCGCGAACTTATGCTGCGGTTCGATCGCCACACGAAACGCGCGCGCAAGCAACGCCGCATGCTCGCGCGAGGCCGTATCCAAATCGACGGCGATCGCGCGCGACGATGCGTTCTCGATCGCGACGCTGCCCGCGGCGCCGTCGGCGTTCGCGTCGGGCGCTAACGTTTCGAGATCGATCTTCCAGTAGCGGCCGGGTTTCTCGCGCCCGCTTCGCGTTTGCGCGAACGCGTTCAGCGCCGCGCTCCGCTCGGCCGGAGAAAGGAGACTAGGCAAGTGCGCCGCGCTCCTCGCGCAGGACGTCGTATCCCTCGCGTTCGACGCGCTGCGCCAGCTCAGCACCGCCGGTCTTGACGATGCGCCCGTCGATCATGACGTGCACGACATCGGGCGTGATGTGCTGCAGAATCCGCGGATAGTGCGTGATGATCAGAAAGCCGGTGTGCTTGCCTTCTTCGCTCGCGCGCAGCGCCTTGACGGTTTCGCCGACGTCCTTGAGCGCGTCGACGTCGAGGCCGGAATCGGTTTCGTCTAAAATCGCATACTTGGGCGCGAGCACGGCCAACTGCAACATCTCAAGGCGCTTTTTTTCGCCGCCGGAGAAACCGTCGTTGAGGTAACGTCCCAAGAACGAGGGATCCATCCCGAGCACGTCCATCCTCTCGAGCAGCAGCGCGCGGAATTTCGACGGCGTGAGCTCTCCGGGGCGCACGGCTTGACGCGCGGCATAAAGGAAGTTCGGCACCTTCACGCCCGGGATCGCGGCGGGATACTGAAAGGAAAGGAAGAGCCCCGCGCGTCCGCGCTTGTCGGGCGCGAGCGCGAGCAGATCCTCGCCGTCGAGCGTCGCGGTGCCGGCGGTTACGTTGTAATGCGGATGGCCGGTAAGCGAGAAGGCAAGCGTCGATTTGCCGCTGCCATTGGGGCCCATCAGGGCGTGGACCTTACCCGGCTCGACGGTTAAGTCGATCCCCTTGAGGATCTCGTTCCCCTCGACGCTGCAGCGCAGGCCCGCGATGCGGAGTCCCGATTCGGACACGTTGCTTCTCCTCGATAAAATAGTGCTTGCATAGCCTACGCCAGGCACACGAGGAAAGTCAAGGATTTACTTTACTATCTCGGGCGGCCATGATAGGATACCGGCGAACGCCATGCAGGTCGACCGCTTTTTTCAGACCACTCGCGGCAAGATCGTTGCCGAGCTCCGGGAACGGGGCTCCGCCTCCGCCGCCGACCTGGCCACGCTCTTCGGGCTCTCGCCCAATGCCGTGCGCCAGCAGCTGGTCGTGCTCGAGCGCGACGGACTCGTCGAGGAGCGCGCGGTACGCCGCGGCCCGACCAAGCCCACGCTCGAGTTCTCGCTCACGCCGAAAGCCGACACGCTCTTCCCGCAGCACTACGACAAAATGCTTTCCGCGGTACTGCGCGAGGTCCGCGAAGAGTACGGCGCGCCCGCCGTCGAGCAGATCTTTGCGCGTATCGCCCGTACGTCGGTCGAGAAGACGCGTCCGAAGATCACCGCGAGCGATGCCGAGGGCAAGGTCGCACAGTTGACGCAAGTCTTGCGCGATCGCGGAGTGGTCGCCGAATACAGTTTGATCGATGGCGGGTTCTTGCTACAGGAGCATACGTGTCCGTATTCGGGTGTCGTGAAAGACCACCCGGAGGTTTGCTCGGTGATCCATCAGGTCATCGACGAAACGATCGGTGGCGAGCACACACAGACCGAATCGATTGCTACTGGTGGAAAAAGTTGTACGTTCGAGTTAAAGGGGATGAGTTAAGCCGTGGATTTTGCCAAGTTTCAACGTCTCGTCGAAGCGCGCCCGGGATTTCATACGATGGAGTCGCCGACCGCAAGCGGCGAGTATTTCAGCGACTCGTGCGGAGACATGTATAACTTTTTCCTGAAGGTCGGGCCCGGCGCGGTGATCGAGGACATCTCGTACTTCACCACCGGATGCGGCTTTGGAACCGCGACGTGCAGTCTGGTTGTCGAGTTGGCAAAAGGCAAAACGGTCGATGCCGCGCTGGCGATTACGCCTGGTGACATTGAAGCGCAACTTGCCGGCTATCCCGAGAAGAAGAAAGACTACCCCGAACGCGCGCTCGAAGCATTGAAGATCGCTATCGACGATTATCGTGCCAAGGTTGCGAGCGGCGCCGTTCCCGATTTCGGCGCGATGGATGCGCCCGCGCGTCCGGCGATCGTCGCGCAAGCACCCCCGGCGGCACCGATTCCCGACGCTGACGGCAAGATCACGATTTCATTGCGCTGACGCGCCGCATGATATAGCGCGTCGTCGCCCCCTCCGGT
>Ga0335073_10016988_pt1 | contig 10179 bp, 11 predicted proteins | sample Lox_Sample_22_FD_207093 | JGI IMG/M metagenome (GOLD analysis project Ga0335073, IMG submission 207093) | Soil microbial communities from Loxahatchee National Wildlife Refuge, Florida, United States - Lox_Sample_2.2 | ecosystem: Environmental > Terrestrial > Soil > Wetlands | place: USA... | reverse complement strand
AGAGATTGCCGAGCAGAAGCCGCGTGATGAACGGCGCGCGGGTGGCGATCACATGCGCCTTCTCGCGCTGGACGTCGTCGAGGCCGGAGGCGAAGGGATGATGCACCACCTCCAGCACCGCCTGCGACAGCCGCGCGATGGCCATGTCGTTGGTCGGGCGCGAGGAATGCCCGCCCGTGCCGTGCGCCACCAGCTTCACGCTGAGATAGCCCTTCTCCGCCACCGAGACGAAAGCGATGGGTGTTTCGACTCCGGGGAACGGCTCGTTGACGATGGCGCCGCCTTCATCCAGCACCCAGGCGAAATGGATTCCGCGCGCGGCCAGCGCCTTCGCCGCCAGCGCATTGCCCTTGGAACCCCCGACCTCCTCGTCCTGCCCGAAGGCGAACATGATGGTGCGTTCCGGCACGAAGCCTTTCGCGGCCAGCGCGTTGGCGGCTTCGAGGATGGCAATCAGAGAGCCCTTGTCATCGATGGCGCCGCGGCCCCAGACGTAACCGCCGGCGATGTCGCCCGAGAACGGCGCATGCGACCAGTCCTTCTCCGTCCCCGGCACGACCGGCACGACATCCATATGCGCCATCAGGAGAACGGGCGGCGCGGCCGTGTTCTTTCCCTTCCAGGTGAAGATCAAGGTGTGGTCCATGATCTCGCGCGTCGCGGCCTTGTGGAAGGCGGGATAGGTCTTCTCCATCCAGCCGCGCATGGCCTCCAGCGCGGCGAACTTCTCCGCCTCACGCGCGCCGCCGCTATAGGACACCGTCTGGAACCGCACCGCCTCGCCCAGATGCTGCGCCACCTTGCGGCTGTCGATGGGGATGCGCACGACTGCGGCGGCCATCGCAGGGGGCGCGGCCAGCATGACGGTGTGGATCAGCACGATCGCGATGACGGCCACGACCGCGGCCAGGATGCCGCCCAACGCTATGCGCATGAATCCCCTGCCGGTTTGCCCGGCTCGCGTTTCCGGCGATACACTCCCACCTTGGGCGGCTTGGGAGCAACCCTTGCGCGCGTGGATAGGAGTTCATGACGATGCGGTACCCGCTTTATCTGTTGGCAATCGCGGTTTTGTCGGCCGGTGTGGCCTCGGCCGCGCCCGCGCCCAAGGTCACCAGCATCGCATCCTTGAGCCAGCTGCAAACGCCCCTGCCCTATCCCTATGACGAAAGCGCCAATGCCGACGCGCATGTCGCCGCCGCATTGGCCGACGCCAAACGCCAGCACAAGCTCGCTTTCATCGATCTGGGCGGGAACTGGTGCGGCGATTGCCGGGTGCTGGCGGGGCTGATGGAGCTGCCGGAATACAAACGCTTCGTCGAGGCGCATTATGTCGTCGTCACCGTCGATGTCGGCCGCTTCGACAAGAACCTGCAGATTCCCGCGCGCTGGGGCATCACCGAGCGGATGGTCGGCGTGCCGGCGGTGCTGATCGTCGATCCGGAGACGAACAAGCTGCTCGACGGCGGCGATCATCTCTACGCGCTGGCGGACGCGCGCCACATGGATCCGCAGTCCATCATGGACTGGATCGCGCAGTGGGCACGTTGATGCGGGATTACGCCGGTAGCATCACCTTGTCCACGACCTGCATCACGCCATTGGCCTGATAGATATCGTAGATCGCGATGTCGGCGACATTGCCCTTCTCGTCGATGAGCGCGATGTTGGTGGGGCCGTTCATCATCGCGGTGATGACGCCGCCTTCCACCGTCTTCAGCTTGGCGCTGCCGCCGTTCTCGTTAATGAGCTTGAGCAGGGTCTGCGAGTCGTACTTGCCGCGCAGCACCAGATAGCCGGCGGATTTCGCCGCGCTTTCGCCGTTGGCCATCAGCCGCTCGCGCTGGTCCTTGGGCAGCGCCTCGAAGGCCGCGTCGGTCGGGGCGAAGACGGTGTAGTAGCCGCCGCGGTTCAAGACGGCGTCGTAGCCCGCCGCGCGCATCTCGGCGACGAAGCTTTTGTGGACGGTCGTATGCGCGGCATTGTCGAGGATGGTGAGGTCGCGCGACATCGCCTGGCCGTCGACCATCGGGTTGGAGACGTCGCTCTCATTGTGCTGCGCCTTGGGCTGGTCCACCGAGGTGACCGCGCCCGTGCCCGCGCCGATGACCAGCGCGGCGCCCACCGCCATGACTGCCAAATGATGCATCTTGGACGCCCTAGTTCCAGTACATCGCGATAACGCGTCCGCGCTGCCGCCGTTCCGAACCATTGACAGAGGGTTGCGGAGGGTTCCCAGATCGGGACAGAAAGGAACTCGATGCCCGCGATCCACCTGAGCCCGCTCGGCGCGCATGCCGCGTTGCTGGAGATCGACAATCCGCCCGCCAATGCGCTGGGCAGCGTGCTGCGGGCGGAAATACTTGCGCATCTCGATTCGCTGGAGGCGGACCGTAACGTTCGTGCCGTGGTGCTGACGGGGCGCGGCCGCGCCTTCTGCTCCGGCGACGATCTGAAGGAGCAGGAGGCCGCGCAGGCCAAGGGACTCGAGGCGCGCAAAGTGCTGCTGGCGGAGTTCGCGCAGGTGCTGGCGCGGATCGAGGCGTTCCGCGCGCCGGTGATCGCCGCCATCGACGGCTGGTGCATGGGCGGCGGGCTGGAGCTGGCGCTCGCCTGCGACATCCGCATCGCCTCGACCGAGGCCAAGTTCGTCTGCGCCGGCGTGAATATCGGGCTGATGGCGTCGGCCTGGCGGCTGCCGCGCGCCATCGGCCAGGCGCGCGCCAAGCACATGCTGCTGACCGGCCTGCCGCACGACGCGGCGACGGCGGAACGGTTCGGCCTCGTCACCGCCGTGCATGCGCCCGAGACGTTGCGCGACGAAGCCACAGCACTTGCCAACCGCATCGCTTCGCGCGCGCCGCTGTCGGTGGAGGCGACCAAGCGCGTCGCCTCGCTGCCGCCGGAGGAAGGCGCCGAACAAGCGGCCCGCGAAATGGATGCGCTGGTGAAGAGCGCCGACCACGCCGAAGCCCTGGCCGCCTTCCGCGAGAAACGCGCCCCGAAATTCGAGCGGAAGTGATTACTTTAATATTCGTCATGGCCCGCTTCATGCGGGCTACCCATTTGTTTTTTGAAGAGCGAAATTGGGTGGCCCAGACAAGCCGGGCCATGACAACGTTTATTTTTAGCTTTCCATCTTCGACGAGGGATTGCCGATCACGCTGAGGAATTCGCGGCGGGTGACGTCGTTGGTGCGGAAGTCGCCGTGCATCGCCGACGTCACCATCGTGACGCCGGTCTTGTGGATGCCGCGCGTCGTCATGCATTGATGCGTCGCCTCGATCACCACCGCGACGCCCTTCGGCTCGAGCACCTTCTGGATGCAGTGGGCGATCTGCGCCGTCATCTTCTCCTGTACCTGCAGGCGGCGCGCATAGGCTTCGACCACCCGGGCGAGCTTGGAGATGCCGACGACCTTGTTGGTCGGCAGGTAGCCGACATGGGCGCGGCCGATGATGCCGGCGAGATGATGCTCGCAATGCGATTCGAAGCGGATATCGCGCAGGATGATCATATCGTCATAGCCTTCGACTTCCTCGAAGGTGCGCGACAGGAATTCCTCGGGATCGACGGTGTAGCCGGAGAACCAGTCCTCATAGGCCCGCGCGACGCGGGCCGGCGTGTCGCGCAGGCCCTCGCGATCCGGATCGTCGCCCGCCCAGCGCAGCAAGGTGCGGATCGCACGTTCGGCTTCATCGCGCGACGGGCGCGGCTCGGCGGGCGCGGGCTGCTTGGCGCAGAACGTCAGTTTCGAGGCTTGGGACATAGGCATCTCGCATGCGGAAAGTTCCCGCATTTACGCGCCAAGACGCGCCAAGGATCAACCCATGGCGTTTTATGGCCTTTTGCTAATGAATCTGCCGGCGCTCGTGGGGGCTTTCGAGCAGGAAGAGCGGGATGTCGACCGTGAAGCCGTCGCCCGACGCGCCGCGCATGTCGTAATGCCCGCTCATCGCGCCCGACGGCGTCGGCAGCGGACAGCCGCTTGTGTATTGGAACGTCTGGCCGGGTTCGAGGATCGGCTGCGCGCCGACGACGCCGGGACCGCGCACTTCCTGCATGTGGCCCGTCTCGTCGGTGATGTGCCAGTGGCGCGAGAGCAGCTGGACGGTGTCCACGCCGTTGTTCTCGATCGTCACCTGATAGGACCAGAGGTAGCGGCCTTCCTCCGGATCGGACTGATCGTCCAGGAACGAAGGTTTCACCGTCACGCGGATGCCCCGCGTGATGGATTCATAGATGGGGAAACGCGTTTCCCCGCGCATGCCCGATGACAGTCCCCTCATGACTCGAACTATCGCGCGATTGCGGACTGTGCGCAAGCGGGACAGGCGCGGCAGCGTTAATGCGGACGCATTAACCGCGGGGTTCCACGGAAATCTCCGTCTTCACCGAATTGGCGATGAAGCATTCCGCATGCGCCTGGTGATGGATCTGATCGAGCACGGCCGCGTCGACCGGCGTGCCGAATGTGATCCGCGGACGCAGGATCGCGCGCGCGATCCACAGCTTTCCATTCTCGCCTTTTTCGAGATAGCCGGAGGCGTCGTCGTCATAGGAGTCCACGACGATCCGCTTGCGCGCGCAAACCGCCAACAGCGTGAGCATGTGACACGACGACAGCGCCGCCACGAACGCCTCCTCCGGATCGACGCGGTCCGCATCGCCCTTGAACGCCGGCGCGGCGGACGACGGCAGCACGATCGCGCCGTCCTTGAAGCGCACCTCATGAGCGCGGTTGTAGCTGTCGTACGTGAAGTCGGCGCTGGTGCGGGTCCAGGCGATGGAGGCGCGGTGTTCGGACATTCAGACCTCCTTCAGCGCCTGCGCGATGTCCTCGCGTAGGTCGTCGACGTCCTCGAGGCCGACGGAGAGGCGCAACATGCCGTCGGTCACGCCGAGGCCGGAGCGGGCTTCGGGCGACAGGCGCTGATGCGTCGTCGTCGCGGGATGGGTGATCAGGCTCTTGGAATCGCCGAGATTGTTGGAGATGTCGATCAGCGCCAGCGCATCGGCGAAGCGGAACGCCGCCGCCTTGCCGCCCTTCACCTCGAAGGTCACCACGCCGCCGCCGCCGGACATCTGCTTCCTGGCGAGTGCCGACTGCGGATGGTCGGCGCGGAAAGGATAGAGCACGCGCGCGATCTCGTTCTGCCCGGCGAGGAAGTCCGCGACGGCGGCCGCGTTCTCGCAATGGGCGCGCATCCGAAGGTCGAGCGTCTCCAGGCTCTTCAGATGGACCCAGGCATTGAACGGGCTGATCGAGGGTCCCGTGTTGCGCAGGAAGACCTGGAGATGGTCCTTCAGGAAATCCGGCTTGCAGAGGATGACGCCGCCCAGCGCCCTTCCCTGGCCGTCGATATATTTGGTCGAGGAGTGCACCACGATGTCGGCGCCGAATTCGAACGGGCGCTGCAGGGCCGGCGACGCGAACGCGTTGTCGGCGATCAGCCACGCGCCGCCCTTGTGCGCGATGTCCGCCACGGCCTTGAGATCGACGATGGCGAGCGTGGGGTTCGCCGGCGTCTCCAGGAACAGCATCCTGGTCTCGGGGTGCATGGCGGCCTGCCATTGGGCGATGTCGTCGCCGTCGACCAGGGTGCTCGCGATGCCGAAGCGCGGCAGCACTTCCTCCATCACGTAACGGCAGGCGCCGAACATCGCCTTGGCGCCGACGACGTGATCGCCGCTGCGCAACGCCGAAAGGAACGTCGCCGTCACCGCCGCCATGCCGCTCGCGGTCGCGCGCGCGACAATCTGGTCCGGAAGGCCCGCGCCTTCGAGGGCAGCCATGCGCGCCTCGAACATCGAAACGGTGGGGTTGCTGTAGCGGGTATAGAGATAGCCCGGCGCCTCGCCCTTGAAGCGCGCCTCGGCCTCCTCGGCTGCCTCATAGGCGTAGCCCGAGGTCAGGAACAGCGCCTCCGCCGTCTCCTGGAAGGGCGTGCGCTCCTGTCCGCCGCGCACCGCTTGCGTGCGCGCCCGCCATTTGCCGGGCTTCTTGTTGGTGGCCATTTTTCGTCCTTCGGGGCTCGCTTCGCTCGCGCCTCTGGATGACGATATCGTTGCCTTGTCTGTGATGGTCAAGGTGAATATGGTCGCGTCCTCCTGACGCGCGATCCGAAGTGCCTTGCAGGAGAGCCCCGAAGGATAGTCATGAAGACCATCAGCCACCATTCCGCGCTCATCTATGTGATGGTGCTCATTGCCGCCTCCGACCGGGTGATGAGCGAGAAGGAGATGCGCGCCATCGGCGATCTGGTGAAGCACCTGCCCGTCTTCGCCGATTTCGAGGAGCACCGGCTGGTGCATGTCTCCCAGGAATGCGCCTCCATCCTGCAGGAGAAGGATGGGCTCGACGCCGTGCTCGGCCTCGTCAAGGAAGCGCTGCCGGACCATCTCCGCGAGACCGCCTATTGGCTGGCGCTCGAGATCGCACTGTCGGACTCCCGCGTCATGCTGGAGGAGGTGCGCGTGCTGGAGCTGATCCGCCGCACGCTCGGCATCGAGCGCCTCGAAGCCGCGGCACTGGAGCGCGGCGCACGGGCCCGCTACCAAGTGGCCTGATGAAGCGGCTTCTGCTCCTGCGTCATGCCAAGGCCTCGCCCGACGGCAAGGGCAGCCGCGACCACGCGCGCGAGCTCACGGCCCGAGGCCGCGCCAATGCCGCCCAGATGGGCGCATGGCTGCATACCAGCGGTTACGAGCCCGATCTCGTGCTCTGCTCCGACGCGGCGCGGACGGTGGAAACCTGGGAGATCGCGGCGCAGGAACTCGATGCCGCCCCGCGCGTGGAATTCCTGGAACAGCTCTATCTCGCGCCGGCCAAGCGCATCCAAGCGATCATCCGCGCGGTGGCCGATGTGGAGACCCTGCTTGTCGTCGGCCACAATCCCGGCATGGAGGATTGCGCGGCGACGCTCGCGCGCAATCCCGCCGGCAAGGATGAAGCCGAGCGTCATGAAAGCCTGCGCCAGAAATTCCCCACCTGCGCGCTGGCGGTGCTGGAGTTCGACATCCCGGCCTGGCCGGCGCTGGAGACCGGCAGCGGCGAACTCGTGGCCTTCCTGCGTCCGAGAGATCTCGACGACTAGCCCCCTCCCCGCGAGAAGGAGGTCGAATTTCAACTCAATCCCAACCGCGCAAATTGCTCCTGTGGCGCTTCCACCTCTTCCAGCGCGGCGCGGAGCGCGTCCACGGCGTCGCGTTCGCCTGCTCCGCCCGCGCGGTTCTCCATCTCGCCGGGATCGGTGTCCAGATCGTAGAGATGGTTGCCGGAGAATTTGGCGAAGGCCCAATAGGGAACGTGGTCGCTGGCGTCCCACAGCTGGCGGATCACGGGCACCTTGCTCCCGGGCATGCGGCCGAGCGTGGCGCGGTCGTCGGGCAGCGGCAGCTCCTGCTCGCGGGTGAGGAAATGCGTCGGCATGGTGGACCAGCGGTTGGACCACATCGAAAGCGGCGCATTCTGCCCGGCCGGCGCGCGGGCGTATTTGATGCGCTTGTCGATGTAATGCACCTCGCGGCCCCACACACCGGCCAACAGCCAATCGCGGACGCTTGCGGTTTCGCCCGACAGCAGCGGCAGGAGCGAGCGGCCATGCGTGCGCTGGCGCACCGTCACGCCGAAGAGATCGGCAAGGGTCGCGAACAGATCGGCGCTGGTGGTGAGCGCGTCGCAGGCGCCGGGCGCGACGCCGGGTGCGGCGATCGCCAGCGGGATACGGGCGATGGTGTCGTAGAGCGGCGCGGCGGGCTTGCCCCAGATGTCCTTCTCGCCGAGATAGTGGCCGTGGTCGGTGCAGAGGATGACCATCGTGTCGCGCCACAGATCGCGCGCGTCGATCACGTCCAGCACGCGGCCCAGCCAATGATCGATCATCATCAGCTTGGCGCCGTAGCGGGCGCGGATGTGCCGGCCCTCGCGCGCGGTGAGCACGCCCTTGGCGACGCCGCCCACGGCGTAAGGCGGCCAGATCAACGGCGGGCCGTCCCACGCGGGATCGGTGCGGCGGATGTAGTCGTCCGCCACGTCGAACGGTTCATGCGGATCGAACTCGTCGACGAACAGGAAAAAGCGTTCCGGCATGGCCGCGTTCGCGGCGATCCATTCCGCCGCGGCGCGCATGGTGCGGGGACCGGGGAAGTCCGCCTCGCCGCGGAACCAGCCGCGGCTCCTGTCGTAGGGCATGTCCCGCTTGGGCCCGAACATCGGCGCCCCGGCCCAGCTCGGATCGCCGGACGTCTTCCAGGGATCGCCCTCGTGGCCGCGCTGGTAATCCCAGGCGGTGAAATCGACGTGATAGTTCTCGCCGCCCGTCTCGAAGAGATGGGGGTGATCGCTGATCAATTGCGAAATCACCCCCGCTTTGCGCAGCGGATGGGTGATGGCGTCCTCCCACAATTCGACCGAGCCCCAGGGCCGCCAAAGGAAATCCCACGCACCGCACAAGATATCGTGCCGTGCGGGAATGCAGGGCAAAGACGCCGCGTAGTGGCGGGTGAAGCGGACGCCGCGTGCCGCCAGCCGGTCGATATTGGGGGTGGGGAATTCCATGCCGCCATAGGCGCCGAGCATGTGACGGTTGAGGCTGTCCAGGAGAACGAGGACGACGTTCTTCGCCGTCACGCGCGGCTCGTCTCGGCGAGCGCCAGCCTGACCCAACCAAAGGCGGCTTCCGGAACGGTCGTGCCCATCATCCGCACCGTGCGCTCGGCCACCAGCCGGCCGCCCATCTTCTCGTAGAAGAAGCGGGCATTGTTGCGGGCGTGCGCCCAGATCACGCAGGCGCCGAAACCCTGCTGGCGCAGATTGAAGAAAGCGGATCGCAACAATGCGCGGCCGGCGCCGCAACCGAAGAATTCCGGATCGACATAGAGCGTGTAGACCTCGCCGTCGAAGCCGAGCGACGAATCGCGCGACGGCCCGAAGCTCGTCATGCCGACGATGCCATGCTCGCCATATTCCGCGACCAGCACGCTCTCGCGCCCGCGCGCGGCGATGGCGGCGCGCCAGCGCGCGGTCTGGCCCTTTTCCGTCATGGCGCAGAGGAATTGCGAGGAGATGATTCCCGGATAGGTATCGCGCCACGATTCGACATAGACGCGCGCGACAGCGTTCGCATCGTCCGGCCGTGCCTGGCGGATATCCACCTCGCTCATGCGCGAAGATTGTACCCGCCCGCACGCATCGGCAAGCGCCGTGTGGATTCTGCCGCGTTCATCGCAGCGAGATTGTGACGCGTAAACTGTGACCGCACAAAAGCTTTCGCTTCGCCGCAAATCGTTGTACCATCACAACAAATCGAGCGTACCGGACAATCGCCAGGGTGTCGGGCGAAACGGGGCGTCGGACTTTGACAGGCAGGAAGCGTCAGTCTGAAACGAGCTTGCCGCGGCGTCCGCGGCGGCGCACGCGATTGTGTGCGCGAAATGGAACCGTTAGGCCGGAATTAAGCTTTATTTATTATGAAATGAGGGGAACGCGCAGGAGTTCAGTCTTGTCCCGGAGGTGATCGATCACGACATCAGAATCGTGAGGTGCGTCACGCCGGGGCTCAAAGGAGCCGGGATCGATGAGCACGCTTGATGTTTTCGACATCTTCACTCGCGACTACGCCCGCGAGCGCTTCGAGACGATGAGCCTCAGGGATTGGCTCCTCGCCGCCCGCGACGACAAGATGCTCTACGCGACCCCGGCCGAGCGCATGGTCCGCGCCATCGGCGAGCCGGAGATGATCGACACCGCGCAGGACTCCCGGCTCGGCCGTCTCTTCTTCAACCGCACGATCCGCAGCTACAAGGTCTTCGACGGCTTCTACGGCATGGAGGACACGATCGAGCGCATCGTGAGCCACTTCAAGCATGCCGCCCAGGGCCTCGAGGAGAAGCGGCAGATCCTCTATCTGCTCGGCCCGGTCGGCGGCGGCAAGTCCTCCCTCGCCGAGCGGCTCAAGGATCTGATGGAGACCTATCCGATCTACGTGCTCAAGGCCGGCGACGATATCAGCCCGGTGTTCGAAAGCCCGCTCGGCCTGTTCCGCTCCGCCGAACTGGCCTCGCTGCTCGCCGACAAATACGGCATCGAGCGCCACCGCACCGGGCAGGTGATGAGTCCCTGGGCGGTGAAGCGGCTGGATGAATTCGGCGGCGACATCTCCAAATTCGAGGTCGCGC
>Ga0335073_10016987_pt1 | contig 10179 bp, 13 predicted proteins | sample Lox_Sample_22_FD_207093 | JGI IMG/M metagenome (GOLD analysis project Ga0335073, IMG submission 207093) | Soil microbial communities from Loxahatchee National Wildlife Refuge, Florida, United States - Lox_Sample_2.2 | ecosystem: Environmental > Terrestrial > Soil > Wetlands | place: USA... | reverse complement strand
AGAGACTATTCGGATACGAGATTTTCTCAAAGGTCAAGAGTCTCAGACTCGCAGTGAGGACTTTTCAAAATGGATTCGATTCCTGCCACGATTTTCCTGGATTGCTGGTCGGCTTGCGTGATCTCGAGTGCCTGGAGTTAGCAGGATTTGTGATGCCCTGGAGTTGGTGGCAATGCTTCGGGAAAATGCCGAATCTAGGATATCTTCAAGTCGCGATTGATCCCCAAGATTTTGTGATGGACGATGAGGACGAAGTGGATGATGAACGGCTCAATAAGGTGATTGTGGCTGAAGCGGAATGGACGATAGGGTCCACTTTTGGAAATGGTCATCGCAAGATCCATATCATTGTCAATAAATGGGATATTAGAAATCATGTGCCATATGCGGACTCGGAGCTGTTGATTGATAAATGGTTCTGAGCTTGTACCTGGTAGGATAGATTCGTATCTTGCGCTTAGTAATCTCTTACTGTACGCATAAATGATGAATGTCTTAACTTCAGAGCAGTGATCTCCTATTCACATTGACGGCATATTGGTCGAGGACGACGCGGTTGAAGATCGTGAGCAAAATAGCTCGTGTCGTCTGTCGGATCCGCCGCAACGCGGGGATGGAATCTCGATTCACTTTGACATTCGATTAAGGATTACATGTTTGTTATCTATTAACCTAATCTTTGCATCTGAGTATCTGAGTATCTGAGACTGTTGAGAACTGCGATAACGCCAGGATATAGTCGTGGTTTTGAGACCCTAGTAGTAGCTAAACACTCGAAAGAACGATGTCCGAGTGAATAATAAGAAATAATCCACCACTCTCCTGTGAACACAGAAAAAGTTTATGGATAAAAGTCTATTATTAGCTATCAGGCTGCAAAGGTATCTCTAACGCTAGGCGCCACGCTCCTAGTCAATTTAGATTTCCGTTCCCTCAACTATATTCAAAAAGGTTTTGTTTGCGAATCGATGTGCTCGACGGTTAACGCACATGCATTTATTCACAGGCTTTCTGAGTGGAATTACTTAACTACGACAATCATGTTTGAATACATTCGTCATTAGATCGGAAAAACCTACCGAGCTACTAAAATATCAAAGAATATGAAAATATTAATGATTATGAGGAGTCGTCGCACCCCGCCACAATATACGTGCGAGTGCGAGGACCGCGAGGACCGCCGTATGGGACCGATCAAGGTCCCCACCAAGCCAATTTTGCGGATTTTGTAAAACGCGGTCAGCCTTTTCCACCTATGGGACGAAAATGAAAGCGGACGCCGGGCACATCAGTCGCCCCTCGATAGCGGCGACTGAGGACCAGTCAACAGCCTACGTGTACCGATTACCAAACGAGCTCCTCCAACTCACCTTTACCTTCCTCTTCCACCAAGACGAGTCGGTTCACATCACGCAACGCCGCTCAAAAGACCGAATTAAAGTAAAACCGGTCCTTATAGTCAGGTGGGTCTGCTCGTGGTTCCGCAGTATTGCCTCTCAACATCCAATCTGGCTAGACCATCAATACTCCGACTTGTCAGCTATTTTCCCTTGCCGGCACGGAAACAGCGGTCCGGTCGATATACGAGATGTTGTCGGATATAATGGGAAATACATTGAAGCCCTTCTCGACGACGATTTGCTCCGCCATCATCTTAAACGAAAATCGGAATGGAAATTCTCAGCTGCAAGCGAAATGAGAGTGGTGGCGCAGCGTGACTCTTCCTTGATTTCTCATATCAAGAGTGTCGAACTCGAGGATATGGAGAAGGACATTCGGTGGATAATCCTTGAGATGACTCTCTTCACTAACCTCACCAAACTGACCATTCGCCGGCCGAACAGTCATCTCTTTGAGGTGAAGGACCTGACAGACCTCGACACAATCGCTTATGCCTGTCCCTTACTCGAAGACATATCATTAGCCTTGGGAGATTTCCACGGGTCGTTAGCCCCCTTACAAAACGTCAAAACGGTATATATCGAGGAGTCATCCGCCATAAAATACACCCGTGAGGACTGCAACCTTGTACCGCTCCTTCCGTTACAGTCGGCTCGTGTGTTCAATTCATTCACTTTCCTCTCTCGACTCTATACAAATGAATATTACTCCCGCCGCTCGAAAACCAAGACTCCCTTCGATCCGTTTCAGGAACTATCCACAATCGAAATCTGTTCGAAGGAGCCGGAAATCCTCGATTTTATCGCCAATTCGAAATTTCAACTCCACAATCTCACTCTGGTTGCATGCGCCGACAGGCCAGACGCGGTGTTGCGTCTACTGTGTGCGACTAGTCTTCGCAATCTCAAGACGTTGAGCTTCAAAGCTCCGGATTTGAAAATCCAACAATCGCACATTTTGGCCTTGGGAAACCTCGAATATCTGGAATCTGTGTCTTTTCAGATGTGTCTGGAGAAAGTGTGGTGGTATGAGCTTGCAGGGTTCAAAAGGTTTAGGAAACTCGCTGCGTATATAATGGAAAGCGAATTTGACAAGAAAGTGGATGGGACTGAGAATCTGGATGAGTTCATATTGGCTGTCAAGGAATTCGGTGGATTTACTAAAGTTGAGACCAAAGATTGTTCAACGTCGATTCGTAGAATCTTTGTTGCTTTTTACTTGTAAAGCGTTTCAGGCTTTAATCTCGCACTTAAATGTTGCTTTGGATATGTATATCTTGCTCGCCCTACAATGACCGGCACTATTTCCAGAGTCTGTACTTTTCGGATCAAATCTGCAGTGGTGTCAATATTGTGTGCATGGAAGAGGTCGGACGCAAACGTGTCCGTCGAGGTCAAATGCAAATGGTGTCGGTTTCCACGACGGACATTCAATCGTTGATCGAACGTTATTAACATTCCCATCCATACCAACTCGCAAAATTTCATACATGCGGACTAGTCACCTAAAAAAGTAAATACTATTCGCTTACAATCTCGTACTGGAACGGCACGCCTCGCGTTCACAAAGGATCCTAGTCAAAGCGGAAATGGACTCGAACAACACGGGCCGCACCAGCCACTCGTCCACAGCGTACATATTGGGTTTGCCGAACGAGTTACTGAGCTTTATATTCACCTTCCTCTTCCACTCCACGGATGCATATGTTTCTATTGGACGTGACGATACAAACACCACCGAGAGGACGATCCTGGTCCAACCTATTCTCGTAATGCGATGGGTATGCAATCGGTTTAGGCAAGTCGCTTCTCGTCACACAATCTGGCTAGACGGCGCTTACTCAGACTTGAATGCGCTTTTTGCCATCGGGAGCCGGTATTCCTTCCAGCGTATCGAAATGAAACAAGATTATATGGCTGTACTCTTGAATGACAATGAACTCTGCAGCATCCTTCGACAAAAATCAGCTTGGCGGTTTACAACATCAGGGACTTTTCTTGCTGTTACAGGAAGACAACCATCTCTTGTCAGCGGCGCCCGAACTGTCTCCTTTGAAGACAGTGATATGAAACTCCTCGCCGTGATGGGAAACTTGAACGCCTTTTCAAGTCTCAGAGATTTGAGTATCTGTTTCAAGTTGGATATGAACGTCAAAATTCATTGTTTCTTGGACCTAGATATAATCACGCGTGGATGTCCATTACTCGAAGATATCTATCTAGCAAAGTTCGAGCATTTCGGCGGATCATTAGCACCTCTACAACACGTCCAAACCCTCTCCATCCACGCGAGGCAAGCGGAATATGTCGATGATATTTGCTACCTCATCCCACTCCTTCCCTTGGCATCGGCGCAATGTTTCACCCGACTTTTATTTTGGGCGCCGATGAATCTAGAAGGACACATGACGCCAACAGCGAACCCATTAGAGCCGTTTACGCAGTTATCCAGCCTCAATTTCGACGAATGCCATTCAAAAATATATGACTTTGTTGCCGAGGCCAAATTTTCTCTCTGCGATCTCACCATCAAGAGTTACGGCGATATCGACGCCGATGGTCCGGAATCGATGGCGTTCCTGCGCATGTTATCCTCGCCAAGTCTCAAATACGTCAAGAAATTGACTTTCCAGGACCTCTGTACTTCGTTCGAAGCTTCCCACATTTACGTCATGGCAAATCTGGAACATCTGGAACATCTGGAGATAGATGCTATCCTCAAGCAAGATTCCTGGTTTCTACTTGCTGGTGGTGGACGGCTTCGGTGTCTAAGCGCATACTGGAGGGATTTTGGTGCGGCCAAACACAGTGCCAACAATTTGGAAGCATTTAAGTCGAAGGTTAAAAATTTCGGGGGGTTCAGTCGAGTTGTTGACCGCAAGGTGGGTTGGTCAGCAAGTAATCATAGTCTTTCATTCTTTGTTGAGTGACATTCTAAAGCGGATAGTGCATAAGTGTTTAGCTATGTTCCTTCATTCAATCGCTCTGAATCTACGTCCCGGACAATGTCCACCATCTCATTGATAACCTCTATGTTGCCATACCAACGTCCCGAAATTCGGGAACTCTCGGAAGAAATCCTCGTCGATCACGAAAATTCCCCTGACTCACCACCTCGTTGACCTGTCAATATGTTGATCGAACGTTATTCCCATCCATACCGACTCGCAAAATTTCAAGAGCAGGATGCGGACTGGTCCCCCCAAAAGTAAATGACAACGCGATACAATCTCGTAACTGGAACCTCACGTCCATCACGTCCACAAAAGATCCAAGTCAAAGCGACAATGGACTCGAACGCCGCGGGTCGTCCCAGCACCTTGTCCCAAGCGTACATATTGGGTTTGCCGAACGAGTTACTGAGCCTTATATTCACTTTCCTCTTCCACTCTACAGATGCATACGTTTCCATTGGACCTGCCGACCCAAACAGCAACGGGACAATCCTCGTTGACGCCGTTCTCGTGGTACGATGGGTATGCATTCGGTTTCGACAAATCGCTTCTCGTCACACAATCTGGCTAGATGACGCTTACACTGATTTGGCTATGCTTTTCGCCATTGGTAGCCAATATGACTTCAAGCCAATCAAAATGAAACAAGATTATATTGCTGGACTCTTAGATGACGATGAACTCTGCAGCATCCTTCGACGAAAATCAGCGTGGCAGTTTACAACTTCAGAAACTTTCCTTGCTGTTACGGGAAGACAACCGTCTCTCGTTAGCGGCGCTCGGGATGTTAGACTACTCACTAAAGAGGCTGATACGAGACTCCTCATTCTCATGGGAAAATTGAACGTCTTTTCGAGTCTCACGAATTTGAGTATTAGTTTCACGCGGTGTTACTGGCACCATGTTCATTGTTTCTTGGACTTGGATATAATCGCCCATGGATGTCCATTACTCGAAGATATCTGTCTAACAGATTTCGTGCTTTTCGGAGGATCATTGGCACCTCTACAACACATTCAAAACCTCTCCATCGTGGCGAGGGACCTGAAGTACGTTGATGAAATCTGCTACCTGATCCCACTCCTTCCGTCAGCATCGGCACACTGTTTGATGCGAGTTAAATTTTTGGGGCCGATGACTTTAGACAGCAATGTGGCATCAATTCCAAATCCGTTGGAGCCATTTACGCGTTTATCCTTCCTCGAAATCAACGAAAGCCACCCACATATATACGACTGGATTGCTACGGCCAACTTTTCTCTTCATCATCTCAGCGTGAGCGTTTACGGCGATATCGTTCTCCACGGATCAGGGTCGACGGGTCTTCTACGCATGTTGTCTTCGACGAGCCTCAAAGACCTCAAGCAACTGACTTTTGTAAACGGTTACCGTGATTTTTATGGTCTGGAGGATATCGACCTTTGTTACAGTTTGGAGGATTCCCACATTTTCGCCATCACAAATCTGGAACATCTAGAGCATCTCGGTATGAGTGTCAGCCTTAGGAAGGATTTATGGCTTGTACTTACTTGTGGTGGACGACTTCGGGATCTATGGGCATGGGTTGATGCGAGGGAATTTGATGAGGAAGAATATGCCAACGATTTGGAGGCATTTACATCGAGGATTAGAAATTTGGGGGGGTTCAGTGAAGTTGTTGTCGACAAGACATATTATTCAGAATATGCGTATTGTTTCTTTGAGTGACTTTCTACAGCATGATAGTGAATAGGTATTAATTATGCTCCTTACCCATCTCATTGATATCCTTTATGTTGCCATATCAACGTCCCGAAATTCGGAAGAAATCCTCGTCGATCACGAAATTCCCTTGAGTCACCGCCTCGTTGACCTGTCAATATGCCTTCCCGCGACGAAATAATCAACTTTGGCGCCGGCCCAGCCTCTCTCCCGACATCCGTCCTCGAACGCGCCTCCAAGGACCTCCTCAACTACAACGACACAGGCATGTCCCTCGCCGAAATCTCCCACCGCAGCACCCAAGCCAAAGACATCCTGCTCTCCGCAAACACCCACCTCCGCACCCTGTTCTCCGTGCCTCCCACGCACGAAATCCTCTGGCAACAGGGCGGCGGCACCGCCCAATTCAGTATGGTGGTGTATAACCTTGTCGCGGCGTATGTGCAGCGTGGGGGGGACGTCAGGAAAATGACGATGGATTATGTTGTTACGGGCGGGTGGAGTAAGAAGGCTTATGAGGAGGCGAAGAGGTTGGGGATTGGGAAGGTGAATTTGGTGGTGGATGCGAGGACGGGGAATGGGGGGAAGTGGGGGGTTATTCCGGCGGAGAGGGAATGGCGGTGGAGTGATCCCAAGGAGTGTGCGTATGTGTATTATTGTGATAATGAGACGGTGGAGGGGGTGGAGTTTCCGGCGTTTTTGCAGAGTGTGGATCATCATGTCCCGGTTGTCTGTGACATGTCGTCCAATATCCTTTCGAGGGAGGTGGATATCTCCAAGTATGCTGTTATTTATGTATCCCCCCCGGACGCGCTTTTGAGTTGGAATTGACGATTTGTAGGCTGGAGCACAGAAGAATGTTGGGATTCCGGGGATTACAATCTTGATTGTGAGAAAGGATATTATGGACCGTGCCGATGCGGATAAACTTAAATCGTTGGGCATTCCACCTTGTCCTATTGTATTCGATTACCACACGACACTACAAAACAATTCTCTCTACAACACCCTCCCCATTTTCTCCCTTCACATCGCGGATCTCGTATTCCAACACCTCCTCTCCGAAGGCGGCATCTCCGCACAACAAGCACGCAACGAGAAGAAGGCTGCATTGGTCTACTCTATTCTCGAAGCCGCGGCATCACAGGGCAAAGTGCAATTGCTGGTGTCCAAGGGTGTTCGTTCACGTATGAACATTCCGTTCAAGTTTATGAACGAGGCTCGAGATGCGGCGTTTTTGAAGGAGGCGGAGGGGAGAGGGATGATGCAATTGAAGGGACATCGTAGTTTGGGCGGCATTAGAGTGAGTTTGTACAACGCCATTACGGTGGAACAAACGGAGAAGTTTGCAGAGTTTTTAAAGGAGTACCTCGACAAGATCTAAGGCATTCTATATGGAGAAGACTTTGTGCGGCAATAAAAGTTTGGTTATTTACGCTGCTTTTGCGACTGTTCCTTTGCTGGTTGTTAGCCCTCGTTGGTAGAAGAGTGGGGGATAACCTTGCGAGCCAGTCGTCGAAGGAGCCTTTATAGTTGCCAATCCTACATGTTAATTCCAGGCGAGATGGATGGGACTTTGTATAGCCTGCTTCTTTGGCGATTTGACTTGCGTTGGAACTCCTCACTCCAGCCTTGCAATAGAAAATCACTTCCTACGAATCAATCTGTCTCCCCTGAGAGCCAAATAACCTTATTCTTGTCTGGTTTGCTGAAATCGAACTTTTCATGGAAAGCTTGGTCGGAGAGTTTAAGTGTCTCTTGAAGACTCGATAACGGGAGGTTTATGGCATTGGGGATCTTGCCGAGGTCTTTCAATTCATCTGGTTCGCGCACATCTCCAATAAGCCGTGTCTATGGGGGAAATACCGATAATATACTTATCCTCCGGATTTTTACTGAACGATTCAATCTATGTCAGATAATCCAGAAGAGGAGATACCTCCTTGAAAGAGTATACTTTGATGTCTTCGGGGGGCGTTGTGCTGTATGAACGAGCGCTCGGACGGATGGAGGGGACAATTCGCACCGGGGACACCAATCGAATTGTCGGTGTTTGACGTAGTAGAGACGTCTGTTGTGTCCATTGATGGCGAGATGCTGTTCTTAAGACAGAGCGAACGAGAATGGGAGCTCGGAGGGACGTCATGGCGACAACGGTAAGTTGTTTGGATGATCACAAATCAAAGATCGGCGTAGAAAATCTCGAAAAACGACATTCCGTCATTCGACCATGAAGCGAGTCGTCCTGCGAACAGCTTCGCTAATACGCCAAACAGCCCCCGCTCCTCGAATACAGTCACCAAATATCCCTATCCAGCGACCTTTATCAAGGGCTTACAATCGTCACTCTTCTTTCCGCCGGTTCCATTCTCAGCAAGCCGCAGAAACTGCCAAAGCATGTCCGTCCTGTGGCGCGCCGCTCAACTTGACGGAAATATCCTGCAAAACCTGCAATGCACTCTCCCCTCTCCCGGAAAACGTAAATTATCTCTCCCTCTTTGGATTCCCAGCTACATCCTACGACATTGATCTCCGAAAACTCAAATCCGAATACCTCAAACTCATGTCAAAAGTCCACCCCGACAGCGTAATCCACAAATCTGAGGTCGCTCCCCCCCGTCCTCCATGCTAAAACAATAGGACCAAAAAAGAATAGCAGACAACGTCTCCTCAACCATAACACACGCCTACTCGACTCTTCTGCGTCCGTTGTCCCGCGCAACGTACCTACTACAGCACATGAACCCCCCGGTCATGGTTGAAGAGACGTCCAAGTTGAGTGACCCGGAACTACTGATGACGGTGTTGGAGGTGCGGGAGGCGATTGAGGAGGCGGAGACGCAGGATGAGGTGGAAGGGATAAAGAGGGAGAATGGGGCGAGGATAGAGAGGGTGGAGGAGGAGTTGCGGAGGGCGTTTGAGGAAGGGAGGGGGGAGGATGCGAGGGATAGGACTGTTGAGTTGAGGTATTGGGAGGGGTTGAAGAAGGCTTGTGATGATTGGGAGCCAGGGAAACGGGTAGAACTTGTTCATGAATAGAGTGAACGTAAGATGAAGGACATTATACTACTACTTCATAGACTGCTGCAACGGGGATTGGTAGATTTTCACACATAATAATACAATCTGGGTCGTTGCCAGAAGACACGAATTCACCTTGTTGTGTCACTATGTACTGTGGTTGCATGTATGTAAAATAATAACTGAGAACCCAGTCTCTGTTATTGTCTGCGACACTTTGACGGGAGAAATTTTCGTGTTTGTTGTGATGTCTGAACAACCGACCCACTCCACGCGCACAGGGAATAAAACACGCAGAGTTGTGGGTACTTAGACGTCCAAGTCCATTCTACACTACCATTGACGCTCAAACATAGAATGTGGGAAGTATCCACGACGAGCAACACTAGGTAGGGAGCCGCACTATTTTCACAGTAATAGAGTCTTTCCCACAAAAAGTTTTCTCGCAATTTATATCGAGTGTGGAAAGTGCTGACGGCAAGATAATTAAAGTTCTGAGTCGGACTGGCGCTTAGTCAGCGTGCGTGTGTGTTTTGTGTGTTTACACTTTCAAAGTACTGTAAGTCAAAGCGCAGGTGCAGCACAAGACAGCAGCAACATCAACACATCGGGGCGAACACACTCGACAGCCATCGACAATCGACTGAATACGCAGAGTCAGCAAATACACCCCCTCATACGGTTTCGTCTATCGAATACTTCCTAAACAGGAAAGTCTTTGTTTCGAACTTTGGAAAAAGGGGGTGGAAATCCGATTATCCATTCGAATCGTCGGAAACGATTGCACGTGCAGGAACAAGCAGTTTTTCTTCTTCGTCGTTTGTCCTTCTTTTGACACCTCTCTCAGCTGAAGAGAAATGTCATTCGAACTCGCCCAGGAAGTATCCTCAACTTTCAAAGGATCAAGTCACTTCCACCCCCGCTTTCGAATTATTCGTGAATTGACGACGTAGATGTGGACAAAAAAGTCGAATCCCTCACAGCCCTCAAATCCTACCTAAAACGAAACGATGTTGACGTATCCCCCCATTATCCACTGTACATTGCTTACCCCAGTCCGACGCAGTATCCCTGGTCTTTGATTCCGTGAGACAGGGTCTCGC
>Ga0335073_10016986_pt1 | contig 10179 bp, 6 predicted proteins | sample Lox_Sample_22_FD_207093 | JGI IMG/M metagenome (GOLD analysis project Ga0335073, IMG submission 207093) | Soil microbial communities from Loxahatchee National Wildlife Refuge, Florida, United States - Lox_Sample_2.2 | ecosystem: Environmental > Terrestrial > Soil > Wetlands | place: USA: Florida... | reverse complement strand
AGCCAACCGCACTCGGGCTCGTCGACCACGCAGACCTCTCCCATCGAGCCTCCATCCGGCGGATCAATCAGATATCCCATCGGTTCTGCGAATGGAGTTGCCGGCGCCAGTGCTGGCATCTCGAGGCTCGGTGCGGGATCTCCGTCGCATGAATACGGCAGCAGGCTCTATTCGAAGCGGTATGTCTCACAATATCCACTAAAAATGAGAGCAGTCACTAACATCCAATCCAGAGCTAGAGAAATTCAAGCGCAGGAAGGTCTAGGGCCTCAAATTTGGTGCCCGCCGACATCCGGCAATTCCACTCCGCTCCGAGAGACCATTCCGGAGTCTCCGAACGGTGAAGGCTTCCCAGACTTGCAGCAGCAAGCTACGGAAGCCACATCTGCAGCAAAATCCCTCGCATCCAGAGGCCGCACTCGCGCAGGAACTCTCCCGTCGCGTCTTGGCATACCTCTCACTTCGGTTGGGACAATGTCCTTGACCTCGTCCGGAATCTTGGGATCAAAAACCTCTCGACCTACACCGTCCACGAGTCCATTCAAACCTAGCGTGAGCGACCCAACTGACCTTATTGGAGCCGCTGGTTTAAATTCACTGAGCAAATCGGCTCTGTTGTCGAGACTGCGAGCCGGATCCATGCCACAGCGGTCGAATCTCTTGCCTTCCAATAACCCATGGGCCAATGGAATGGGAAGTCTCTATGCTACAGGCTGGACGAGCAGTCGAGACAGAGCCAACACTCTTGCCAGCATTCGATCTTCGGATGGTCCGTCGTCACCCACTCAGTCTCAATTCTCACGTGACTCTCTCGCCGACACCGATGTCAAGACGTTGGACTACTTGGGCCTTGTGGACACGCCTCAGCATCATCGTTCATCCTTGCAATCGAATGACCTAGAGAGCCTGACCGGCGTCGGCCTTCAACCGGCGGCTATCGCGGCCTTGTTGGATCGCAACACCGCCGTCAACCGCTTCCGTTCATACTCCGTCAATGCCAAGGAGAAGTATGACGATGAGGACGATGACATGAGCCAGATGTATTACAGCGGTACTTTGACACCTGAGGGAAGCGCCGCATATGCCAATCTACAGCAAGCCGTCCGGCAACATAATCTTGAAGTGCAAGCCTTTGCGAACAACGTCAACAACTTCGCGAGCGCCAGCCGACCGCGTGCAAGAACTGCTGGAGTTTTGGATTCTCCGTCCACCCGAATGCTTCGAGGCTACCTTCCAACTCCATCTCGTCTTGATTCGAGCATCAACGCCTCTGACATGGCGGAAGAAGCCGAGTATGCCGGTCTCAACGAAGCGGTTGCGAGCCTCCAGTTGAATGGAGCCATTCCGCACGACACCGTTGCAGACGAGCACAACGTTGAGATGCCGACTCGAGCGCTTTGGCTGGGCAATATTCCAACTTCTACCACAGTTTCATCACTCGATTCCATCTTCCGACGATTCGGTTCCATTGAATCCACCAGGGTGCTGACTCACAAAAATTGTGGTTTTGTCAACTTCGAGATGCCGGAAAGTGCCGTGCTGGCCAGATCTCAACTCAATGGGAAGGAGATCTTCCCTGGTGCTGGACCTGTTCGCATTGGCTACGCCAAGGTTCCGAGCGCTTCCGCAACTCCGGCGAACAGCGGTCTGTTCCCATCACCTAGCCCTGCTCCACAAACCAAAGGCGAAGGACAAGGGTCTCCCAAACATTCTGATGAAGTTACAGCCACTGCCACTCCAGGCGGTCCAGGCGCGCAGGAATCCACTCTTAGTACTCCTGAGCTTCCGGAGATCCAAGCAGACATTATCGCAATTGTAAAAGAGCTGGGTGCTACGGATGAAGAGCAGATACGGATAGCCGCAGACGTTGATGAGGCCATTCAACGCGACAATTACGAACCCGAAATCTCGGCGATCCCTGAGCCTAGCCACAATCGTATTCACGATGCTCCACGTCTTCGGGATATTCGAAAGCGTATTGACAACAATACTTGCTCCCAAGCTGAAATCGAAGATGTAGCTCAGCAGATGCTTCCTGAGATTGCAGAGCTGTCCTCCGATTATTTGGGCAATACCGTTGTTCAGAAACTGTTCGAATTCTGCTCGGAGCCGATGAAGGAGTCAATGCTGCAAGAGATTGCACCGCACCTCGCGGAAATCGGCGTTCACAAGAATGGTACTTGGGCTGCACAGAAAATTATTGATGTTGCTCGCACTCCGGCTTTGATGTCCTTGGTTGTGGATGCCCTGCGACCCTATGCAATGGCACTGTTCCTAGACCAATTCGGCAACTACGTCATGCAAGGTTGTCTGCGCTATGGTGCTCCACTGAACAACTTCATCTTTGAAGTCATGGTCAGCCGACTGTGGGAACTGGCCCAAGGTCGCTTCGGCGCTCGCGCGATGCGTGCTTGCTTGGAGAGTCACTACGCCACAAAGGACCAGCAACGCATGATTGCGGCAGCTATCGCATTGCACAGCGTCCAATTGGCCACCAATGCCAATGGGGCGCTCCTTTTGACGTGGTTCCTGGACACCTGCACATTCCCTCGACGACGAACGGTACTTGCTCCCAGGCTTGTTCCTCATCTTGTGCAGCTCTGCACTCACAAGGTTGCCTATCTCACCGTGCTTAAGCTCATCAACCAGCGAAATGAGCCAGAGGCCCGAAGTGCAATTCTGGAAGCTTTGTTCTTCTCGCCGAATGACCAGGTTCTAGAAGACATCCTGAGTGATCAATCCTGCGGTGCAACCTTGATCTTCAAAGTCCTTACCACGCCATTCTTCGATGAGGTCATCCGAGCTGATGTTGTTCAAAATGTTCGCAACGTGCTTCTGCGCATCAAAGCCCAGCCTCAACAAGGTTATAAGCGCCTCATGGACGAAGTTGGCCTGTCAACGCGCAATGGAGCAGCACCCAGGGATGTGCATACCGCTCGTGAGACCGAGAGACCTAGTTCTAAACAAAGCAGTGTCAACGGCCAAATGCCTGGTGCGATCGACACGTCAGTGCAGCGACCGTTTTATCCTGGTATGGGTATGTCTCCCGCTGGCTTCGATCCAGGAATGATGCAGCGTACGAGCAGCATGGACTCGACTGGCTTCGATCAGTATTCTGCAGGTGTCAATGGCATCAACGGAGGTGCATTTAATGGAAATGCGAACATGCAGATGCCAACAATGGCCCCTCAACAAATGCAGTATCAGCAAGCTATGCTTGCAGCTTCCAGGCCCCAGTCGTTCTATCCGGGTATGCCGATGACTATGAACGGATTTACAGGACCGAACCCATCTATTGATGGGTTCCGCAACACTATGTCTCCTGTCGCTGGAGGTATGAGTCCCAGCCCGATTCTTCCTCAATCAGGATTCGGTCAACCAGGCTTTAGCCCAGTTGTAGCACCAGGCATGTTCCCATATGCCGTAGGCTATATGAACCCACAGCAACAAATGGGCCAGGTGGGCGCTGGCAGAAGGGGAAGGGTAAGACCGCCTGTCGAAAATTGGCCAATATATACTTATTATTTCTTACAGAGATGAATCTCCTCACTCTTCAACACTGATGGTACACCATCACATCAATCTTGTTTTTGCAATATCCCCCCAAAGATCGGTATTGATACCTTTGGGTGAATGCACAGCGTGCAGGCTTCACTCGCTTAGCTGCCGCTATCCGCTCGCTTTGCGTGAAACGGACGCGGATTCTTCATGTCATTTACATGACAGTTACTAGGGATGTGGCGTTTGGAGCAAACCCCAGCGAAAAATTCTCCCGCATAGGCTATCACCTTCGTTTCGACTTTCTTGTATGACTGGCATTCGCAAAAAATGGTCTTCGAATTGACCGAGCGACCTTCGACCTTACAGTTACTTCGGGGTTGCTTTCACGCTGGCAGTTCGAGCAGCTCGCGACTTCAATTCGTGCCCGCGCCGTTGCATCCTGGCAGTGAACGCAAATTGCGGTGGCGTCACTCTTGGATAAAGCGGTCGCTCGCTTCCTTTCCAGCATCCAAATTCCATTTCAGCGGCTTTTCGCTTCGCTGGCTTTACTCTTTTCATAACATTCACCAGCCTGCTGCCGCCTTCTTGTATGTTTACTGGGCTCTTTGACACGGCTTGCTGATGATTGACGCGAGACGCGATGCAAAGGCTGAAGGTTCGATCTAAAAACGGAATCTCTGCCTTTGAACCATCGACGTTTCTTTTACTTCTTCTGGCGGATGGCTGGTTAGGCGAACGCTGCGACAGAGCGAAAGCATTTCAAGTAGAGCAAGTGGTCTTTTTCAAGTGGAGCAGATGTGTCACGGACTTGCTGTCGTCACATGTAGAAAATGACTATGTTCAGCGATTTGGGGTGAGAAAATCAAATTTACACCTTGATGTATTTTGTATTTGTTCAGCAATGGAAGACATCTTACTACAATATAACAAAAGTGTTTTCTGGTATCAATTGATCGAAATGTTCTCTTTGGTTGATGTTAATGTTAGTCCAGTTTGAGGCTTTGAACGTCATGGATTAAAACTACTCCGAACCTGGAACATTTTTCTTCAGGCACCGCACGTCTCCATCCCTTATCTCAACTCAACGTCGTTCACCACCGACAATGAGCTCAAACACCATCTGCAGAGCTTGTTTACGAGCTCTGCGAGCCCAGAGGCTTTCATTCCAGACGGTAAGTCCGCCCTCCACTCCCAACACGCACCGCTAACGCGCGACGCAGGCCTCAGCACCTCCGACTCGCAGCTCCGCGCTCCACCCACCACCACAACGCACCCTACACTCCACCGCTCAATCGCTCGCGTCGGCCGCGCCCAAGAAAGCTTCCAACCCCGCGCCATCGCCCTCACCCTCAACCCAACCTCCACCGCCGCCGGGCGGCCCAGACGATCTCGGGCCCGTCCCGACGGCCGCACAACTCAGCGCCGCGCTGCGCCGCCGCCGCTCCGCCACGGCCGAGACCTACGCCGCGTTCGGCGCAACCGAGGCGCTGGAAGCGGAGTGCGCGGCGCAGGCGGCGTACACGCTGGGCGGCGCGAGCGACACTCCGACAGCGGCGGGCGCCGACGGGCAGGACGTGGGCACCGGCGGCGGGTGGTGGTATGCGGACGACGGCGCGCGCCTGCCGCCCGGCTTCGCCGCCTGGGCCCACGTCTCCTTCTTGCATCTGTGGATCGTGCTCGTGCGCTTGCGCCGCCTGCCCGGTGACGTCGCCGGCGTCTGGCAGCAGCATCTTACGGACCACTTTTTTGCGCGTGCGGAGAGGAACATGGATGTTGTGCATCGGATTACGGTGGCGAGGGTTAGGACCAGGTATCTCAAGGATTTGTTTGAGCAGTGGAGGGGCGTCATTGCGGCGTATGATGAGGGCTTGGTGAAGGGCGATGCGGTGCTCGCCGCGGCGGTGTGGAGGAACGTGTTTAGGGGCGCGGAGGATGTGGATCCGGTGAGGTTGGCTATGGTTGTGAGTTATTTGAGGAGGGAAGTTGCGAGGGTTGCCCGCTTGCCAGAGCATGTCATTGCGAGTGGGCACATTGGCTTCGGCAGCCCTGGAGATGAGAAGAGTACGGTTTTGATGGAGAGTAGGCTGATGAAGGAACCTTTTGCAGAACCGTCTTGAAGAGATGGATATTTGATGTCCGTGTACTATACTTGTACAAAGCCGTCAGATCTACACTCTGATACGAGCTATACATAACGAAATTTTGGCTCCTCTACCCGCTTGACTTGCGTATTCACTTGACTCACTGCATCAAGTCACGATATCCAGCGACCGTTGTTCTCATGGAAACAAAAAGTTGTGCTCATGCAACTTCACCAGGATATAAAGGTTAAGTGCGACCACAATCCGTTGCTGCTTGCCCTGTTATCGCACTTAGTTCGACAAAAAGTGACGATCATCTCCGCAGATGTGATATCTGTCCTCATCTTCGTTCCATGTCGACATGCTCCAGTTGAAAGAAATAACAACGCAGGGAACATTTCTCAGATGCTCTCAAACATTGTCACGTCTACTAACTTTGGTTAACAAGGCTACCTCGGCCTTTGATTTGCCCTTACACTACAACGCTGATGGACGGAAAATATGCCTTCCCAAAGGTTGTTTTGTCGCCTTTTCCCTTTGATACCAAGCATCCCCCATCCCGATCATGACCTTCGTCCATATCCTCGCCTGGCCTAACTTCAGCCCGGATATACTTGGCTGGCCATATCAGCTGCAGAAAGGCAGAACTGTATAGATGAGTTATCAGCGTAGCGGTTAGCAAAAGTTCTCGGGACGATTTATACTGTTAAAAGCTTCTGACCGTTGGTCATTTCTCCATGTAAAAAGCTTGTATACGCTACCCGACTATTCTAAGTCCAATAGCTCCACCACCTTCTCAACCAGTTGTTTCTTCGATTTGTTACTCGTGTTCGACTCGTCTCCTAAGCTCCTACAAGCGATCCGCAGCGTCTGAGCCCTGAGAACTTGTATGTCGTCACGCTGCAAGTGCATATCTGTCCACAGGGCTGCCGCATCTAAATCGAATGGCAGGTGATCTTGAGCTTGAAAGATATATTCAACGAGATCTCCCTTTTGAGCATCGGCTGAAGGAGCGCTACTCCATGGCTCAACATCGACAACACGAGAGAAGGCTTTGACAAGGTGAATTAGTTTATCTCGTCTGAGATCACTAAGCTCCCGTCGATTGAATTCGGCAGCCCGAAAATTCGCAACCTTCGGACGGATAGGCAACGAGCCTACTAGCCGCTCATCGAGCCCGGTTGTCGATTCGCTCGGGCCGGAGGAGCCGGAAAACACTGAAGGCCCGCTCTCTGATACGGCAGTCTCAACCACAATTGGACGTCCATCACTATCCCAGGTTTCGATAATTCTTTCGCCAATTTGTTGCTCGGGCTGGATTTCACACTTCCTGAAGGCCTGTTTGATGGTGACAAGTGTGGCCGCATTAATTTGCTTGCCTTCTGATCCTGGGCAGTAAACGAAGCCCATCTGAGAGGTCCAGCGTAGGTGGTCGTTTGAGCCATTAGCCATAATGGTTTTGACGTCTGCGGTGATGCTCTTCAGGTGAACTGTCAGAGCTAGTGCATTGAGTGTATTTATCCAATTGCCCAACACCGTAGCACCGCGGCCATTATCGTCAGTAAGCCGCAATTCATGAAGTTGCTGCATATCGTATCGGACTGGCTCTATATTCGAGTCTGTGGACATTGGTCGAATCGACATGCGATAAATTCTGCACACCTCGCCGCAACAGCTGAGGCAGTAAACTGACAGGCTCTCGTCGATAGCAACAGGATTTCTGGATCTCCGGCTTTTGTTCTTTGTTATCCAACGGAGTAGTAGCCGTTCGTGAAGAAGATAGGCACTGATTATTGCAAGGTAGTTCTCTGCTCCTAGGTGATCTTCGTCTCTGCTTTTGGCCTTGATTTCTGCAACCCAGCTTGCAGGTAGATACTTGTGTTGGGCGAGCCGAAAGGCTGGAAAGTGATTGTACGAACTTTCGTTGCCTACAAACTTTGCAAGGGAAGACCAAGAAACGGCGTAGAGGTAATCAGGATACCACAAACTTTCCTTGCGTTTTGAGTCTGGCATCCATCGATCAAGGTCAACGGACACCACAGATTCTTTACGATCAGGCGGCGAAGCGAGTGCTGGGGGTAGGACTGGGCCGTCATGCGATTCGCTTTCGGACAGTAAGAACATTTTGGCTTGGACAGTACGACCAATGAATGGCTTGTTATCAATAAGTTCGCTGTCTGGTGTTCGAACTGTGTTTTTCAGGAACCATGGCCTCCATAGATCCGCCTCCCATTGCACTTCGGAGGCTTTCGCTCTCGTCAAGAACTGCAAGCGGGTAAGCATAAGCTCTCGTTGAGCACGATCGAAGTCGACAAAGACGTCGCCGACTAAAGACCGGAAGTCAATAGGCTGTTGGCGGGAGCCTTTGCTGCTTTCCAGGGACGTTTGTATTGACTTCTGTAACTCATGAAGCGAGTCGGAGGACGGTATACCATGTTGGACTGCAATCCAGCGAGGATGCAACGTTTTCTTTGCCCACTCCATTTGCCCCTTTTGAGGCTTTTTCGTCTTGGGTGTGCCCTCCACCTTTCCCTCCTCCGTCGGTGCCATGTCCAATTGTCTCAAGTATTACTATTCCTCTCTCGTAGTGACCCGGAAGTTTAGAATCTTATAAAGCAACTAGGCCGCAATAAAGGGTTAAGTGTCTATAAAGCAGCGAGGAATGAGCCAGACGAATTGAAAGAGAAGACTGGAAGGCCAGTTGACTCAATTCAAGATCCTCATCCTCCTCCCTTTTGCGGCACAGCTCTTGGTACGATTCAATTCCAGAACCCAATTAGGCTTCAGCTGTTCCGCCATTGCCATGCCTGCCTATGGTCTTCTTTGGCAGGTCAGCGACGGCGAAGCAATAAGCAGGAGGTGCCTGTGCTGGACGCAACTCGCTGAAAGCGGAAATAGAGTGTCGGGGAAACGATCGTATTCCTATCTTACCCTTGAGGAGCAGTAGCCGATACAGGGAAGTATTTCACAGGCCAACCGATTGAGATACGCACGGAGGATTGTCGCGGGCTTCGAGGCAAGGCTGATTGCCTCAGCAGCCGGCGGAGGAGGTTGACGAGATATCAAAGAGGGCAAAGGCGGCGGGTAATTGAGCAAGATAGATCATACCCTAAGTGGGCACCCACTAAACTAGAGGCAGATTTCCCGGCAACAGCATTATGGATTAAAGAGGCTTCGCTCTTTGTGAGATAAGGATCATTCTATCAGTCCAAACAAGTCCTTGTAGGGTACAGATCCGATATTGTGCCGACTAGACTAGATTCGGCCATTGTGACGAGCATTCCGCCCTTCGTCTATGATACACCTCAATCCCAAGAGCAACGACTTTCTGCGTTATATGTAGGACACTTTAACGCCCATTCCAACCGTCCCTCGGAGCTTCTCCCAAGCACGTTCAAGCAAACGCTTCACTCTCTCGCGAATCTCTCTTCTGCCAAACGCTAGTGCAAATGCAAGGAGGAACAACATTGTCCGTAGCAGTACCATTGGATTGTTGGCGAGACCTTGCGCCGTGTGCATGAGAGCCGATTGCAGCGCTGTGAATACCCCAGCCGCTCGCGTGTACAAAGTGGCCGGCTGCTTCCGCCTGCTGATGTCCTTCTTGGGCTGTCGCGAAGTGCTGGATGTGGGAGCGGCGGGTTGCTTTGCCTTGACACCATTGCCACCCATCGCATCTGGCGGCCGTTGCGGTCTTCGCTTCGTATCTTCTCTACGCTTCTCCTCCTCCAGCCTCCGCTGTTCTGCCAGTCTCGACTCCTCCTCTTCTCGCTGGCGCCGCTCTTCCAGCTCTTCCCTCTGTCTCTCCTTCAGCTCCTCTTCTCTCTTGCTCGCGTTCTCCTGCTCTTCCTTCAGGTCATATAACGCGTGCAGGAAAGCCTCCTTTCGCTCATCGTCCAGTACCTCACTCATCATAATGAACTCCCTCGCGTAATCCCACTCTCCGTTCCGCGGTAAGCAGTGCAGTGTGTACAGCTCCAGCAGCTTCAAGTGGGTATGCAGATCACGGGGAGTATTAGTTCCGCTCGCACTCTGCGTACGCCTCATCCTCGAGCCATTAGCATTGCTGGCAGCCATCATATGGCTAGCGACATCGAAGGTAGGGTTGCTGAGGGCGGAGAGGTAGGTCTCGAGGCGCTGCTGGGTGAGGCGCTGATCGGGCGCGTGCGTGAGCAGCAGCGTGGCCAGGTTGATGACGACGTCCGGGTCGACGGCCACCTCGTTGCCCGCGTAGCCGTGCCGCACCACCTCCGCCCACACGCTGCCGCTGCGCGCCTTGCTCACCAGCTCCTTCCATTGCGCGCTCCCGAACGCGTGCTTGCCTTCCTCTGGGCCGAGCTCCACCACCGCGTTCAGGAATGTCAGGTAGAACGACCACACCTTTGTTCGGGTGGTCTTGGAAGCGGCTGCGATCGGAGCTACACCGGCTTGCGTGTCATCGTTGTCCTGTGTTTGTGAAGGCGGCTCGGGTGTGATGATAGGTTGGATGGTCGACAGTGCTTCTGGTAATCTTCTAGTGAGAAATAACTGGGCTGCTTGGCGGTACGTCTTCGCTATCTGACTGGATTGATGTCGTGATGATGAGAGGCTCGATACGCCG
>Ga0335073_10016985_pt1 | contig 10180 bp, 4 predicted proteins | sample Lox_Sample_22_FD_207093 | JGI IMG/M metagenome (GOLD analysis project Ga0335073, IMG submission 207093) | Soil microbial communities from Loxahatchee National Wildlife Refuge, Florida, United States - Lox_Sample_2.2 | ecosystem: Environmental > Terrestrial > Soil > Wetlands | place: USA: Florida... | reverse complement strand
CGGCGCGGGCAATGTTTGGCAGAAAATCACCGCTGGCGGCGCTGTCATCGCCTTTGGCAATGTCTTCGGAAAATCCACGCGAATAATTGGCTGTTAACGGGAGGGCCCATGACCCTGGAAGTGTTGGCAGCGTTTCGACGCTGAATTGCCATGTGTTGGTTTGCGACACCGAACCGTCGCTGAAAATCACCGTAGCGGTGTTGTTGCCCGCAGGGAACAGGTTTGCGGGCGCCGGCTGGTAACTGACGATCGTGCCGGCCGTATTGTTGCTGAAGGTCAGGCCGCTGGTCACATTGTTGGAATTGATGAATAACTGGATGCTCGCCGGACTGACGCTGGTTTGCTGGTTGGCGATCGTGAACGAGATCATGTTTTCCGGATTCACCCCCGTTGCGCCCGGATACGGGAATCCAGCGGAAACGTAGGGCCGCAAGGTCGCATTGTTTGTTACCGCGACAAACAGCAGATAACCGACGTTATAGGAGCCACTGCCGCCAATGTCCGTGATGCGGAACGTATTTGTGCCGCCGGAATTAATGAGCACGGGATTACTGAAGAAATCATGCAGGGGAACAAACGCCCAGTTTTGAGTGCCGCCGGTTTGGGGCGCGACAAACGTTCCCAGCACAGCTCCCGGCTGGTTGGTCGTGCTCACTTGCGGCGTCACCATGCGCTCGAATGACATTGTGGGATCATCTGCGAACGTCGCCATACGCGCGTAGACGGCATACGTTATGTTGTTGCTCAAATTCCGCGTATAATCTTCCCATTCGCTATTTTGGATAAAGTCCAGATCATAGGGTTGGAAGCCGTTTGCGGCGAAATTGTTATGGTCCACGTCGGTTGCGGCTTCCACGCCGGGAAGATCACCAACCCGATACACATTATTGGTTCCGGCCGGGTTAAATACGAAATAATCAATGCCTTCCTCGCCCAGAAGATCAAATGCCCCATAGTCCTGGTTGGGCTGCGCAGTGGTGAAATTGTTTATCCACTGGCCTCCGCCATAGTTGTAGTCCGCCGCCTCCACGTAAATGTTGTCGGGCGCGGTGAGCCATGTATTGAATGAAAACGTATTCGACGAAGTGTTTCCGGCCGCGTCCGTGGCGAGGATTGTGCCGTTATATACCAGATTACCCTGCAGCGGAGTGTTCACCGTGACCTGGTTGGACGAGGTCCCGCTGCCGGTCACTGTCCATGCGGCGCCGGTCTGCGTCACGCCGTTCAGAATCAATTGAATATTGTTTGAGTTGATGGTCGAAGCGGTGGACGTAACCGCAAACGACAATGGGCTGGACGCCGGGACATAAATGGAACCGTTGGCCGGCGTGAGGTTCTGCACCTGGGGCGCCAAATAAAAAATCTCCGGATCGTTGAAATTCTGGTTGCCGCCGGTGTCAAACGTGTACAGGGCCAGGCTGTCGATCGTACCGCTGCCGAGCAGAGGCTGGTCATTCGTGCTCCACAAGACCTCCGTGCCCGCGCCGTTTTCGATCAGCAAATTATACATGCTGTTGGGCAGGAGCGTGACATTCACCGTAAGGCCTTCGCTATTGCCGGTATTGAAATTAATCGGCACGGGGTTGACGCCGTTGCCGTCATATATCACGTAGTTGTCCGAGCCGCCGCCGATGTAATAAAACGAGAACAGAGAGCCGTCCACTATAAAGGTTGCCGCGTTCTGCAAGTTGGTGTTGTCTCCGTTGCGAAGATTGAATCCGGCGACGTTGTTTCCACTGTAACCGATGCCTGTATTGTGCCAGCGGATTTTGAATGTGGCATTCACCGGCAAAGAATTGCTAAAGGCGCGAAATTCCTCCGTCGCGGCCGTATCAGCGCCGTTGGCGTAGGATCCCCAATAATTCCCGTTGGTCGAGTCCACGATGTCGCCGTTGCCCAGGAACGTTCCGGCATAACCGTTGGGCCCGCCGTAGCCCGCGTTATACATGACCCACGGCCCGAAGCCGAAGCCAAAATTGTTGCCGCTCGACCAGTTCGTATAGGCCGCGGCGTCGTCGTTTGCAAGAATTTGGGCCGCGGCCCGATTGATGCCAAAACCCGCGCACAAGGCCAGCGTGAAACAAGCCAAAATGAAGACGTTCTTTTTCATAATCCGAATAAAGATTTTAATGGTCCCTGGCGACATCCGATCCGCTGCGGTAACTCATAACAATATTTCTCAAGGTGATGCCGCAGTATAGGACACAGCGGCAAGTTCTTCCACCGCATGTTTATGTGGTCATCGAAGCGTTGACAAAAATTTCGCGCAGAGTGATATGAATAGCGAACCCCTTTTATAGAGTTCAAGCATGTTTTCGAATGCCAAAGAAGCTTTGACCGGGCCGCGCTCCTCCGACCAGGAGCGGGGTTGCGGAACCGTTTCACGATCCGGCGCGTTTACCCTGATCGAGCTGCTGATCGTCATCGCGATCATTGCCATTCTCGCGTCCATTCTTTTGCCGGTCCTGGCCAGGGCCCAGCAGCGGGCCGACCGGGCCTATTGCCTGAATAACATGCGCCAATTGGCAGAAGCCTGGATCATGTATGCCGATGATAACAATAGTTACATTGCATTAAACGGCGACACCTCCGACCAGACCATCAATTCCTGGGTCAAAGGCATCATGAAATGGGACTTTCCGCCCTCCAGCTCGTGGTCGGACAATTACAACGCAACCAATCTTTACGACAGCCTGCTCGGTCCTTATTGCGGCCGCGCCATCGGCATCTATAAATGTCCCGGCGACAGGAAAAACGCGGCAAAAGGCCCGCGCGTACGCAGCATTTCCATGAACGCCTACATGAATGGGGCCAGCACCAGCTCTGACATCGTTGGAGCCGGCTATTCAACGAATTTGATTTACACCAAACTAACCAAGATGGTCGCTCCCGGCCCATCCGACCTCTGGGTGTTTCTGGATGAACAGGGTGATTCCATCAACGACGGTTTCTTCTTCATCGCGATGGGACAGACAACGTCCTGGTGGGACCGGCCTGCGAATTATCATGGCGGCACCGGCGCATTTTCTTTTGCCGACGGCCATGCCGAGAGCCGTGCCTGGCGTGACGGCCTGATTGCAAATGAGCCCGTCCTGGGCAACAACAATCAGGCAGCCCCCTTCAAAGCCGACCCCACGGCCGGGGACCTTCAATGGCTGCAATCGCATACAACGGCTTATTGAGTGTTCGGCCGGCCAAAGTGCTGGGGACGTTGATTCGTTGAAAAGTTGAAACGTTAAAACGGACCGCCTTCGTTGCCTTAGTGAAACGTTCAAACGTCTCTTACGGTGATGTGATTCTATAAAATCGGCACGGCGAATTGGTGGCAAGTTGATCAAAGAATTCATACTGCCCCAGCCCTGCCTGCGTGGCTGTTCCGTCCCATTGCCAGTTTACGAGGTTTGTCGAAGACCAGATGCTGTAACCGGTATTGGCATTGCCTCCAAAGTTCAGTTCCACTTGATTTCCATTGAGCGCGCCACTGGCCGAGGTGAGAACGTTTATCGGGCCATTGAGGCTTCCTGCGGCGGTGGATGCAAGATTCGAATTCGATCCGACGGTAAAGCTGCCCTGGAGCACATTGCCGCTGCTGAGGGTCATGAATAAGTCGGGGACGACATTGGCGCTGATGTCATTGGCCGGGCTGACCTGCTGGTTGGCATAGAGCAGATAGCCTTCGCCGTTGGTTGTCCCGCCTGCGCGACAATCAAAAAGCTGTTGTGAGTTGAACTGCAGGCGCAGGCCGTCGCCTGCGGCGCTCGTGAGGCTGGCCCAATAACAGTTATACTTCGTCGAATTGAAATCAAACGCGTTCGGAATATCCATGTCCGTGGCGTCCACGTTGGTCGTGTTCGGCGTGGCCGTGCCGGAAGCGCGTCCAATGTCATAATCAGGATAAACTGTCCAGCGCGCGTCCCGGTTCCATGAGAAATTGCCGTAGTCGAGCGGCATCTGGAATGTCCAACCCACTTCCTGCACAGGCCATGACGGACCTGTCCAGTGGAGGGTATATGAAAAAACATTGTTGGTGTAACCTGCCTGGACGGTTCCAAGAACCTGAGTTCCGTTGATGCCGCCCATCACGGTGGCTGAAAGCGAATTCAATTGCGCCAGCGTCACCGCATTGGCCGGCACAAGCACGACGCTCGTCAGGGTCGCCGGAAAACGAATGCTCTCTTCCCAATAAACTGGATCGCTGTAATTGGTCTGGGTGATCAGGTTGAATTGCGGTATCGGAAGCCCCGAGGGGAGGTTGGTACTCATCACGGAAGCCGGCGGCGTATTTGATAGCGCGAATTGATAAGAATAAATGTCATCGCCGTCAGGATGGATGAAATCCAGGCGCAATGTATCGGCATAGGCCAGGGCGGCGGCAGGCACGGAAACGTTCACGATGCCACTGCTCAGCGGCGGCATTTCGATATTCGTGTTGCCGGATGCGATGGTCATGCCGTTACGTTCGAGTTGCCATTCCGTTGTCAACAATGACAGATCGGTGAAGGAATAACGGTTTTGGACGGGGAAGGATACCTGGCTAGTGGAAACAGAAAGCGAATTGCTGATTTGGACCGGCGAATAAATCATCTGCAATTCGTACAGGTTGGGACGCAGATTGCGGAACGCATCCACCATGCCTTTCATCTTGAGCAGGCGAACATCGGTGGCCGGGAAATAATAGAGCAACTGGGCATCGTCATTCGTATAACTGGCGGCGGAATTGGGATCCTGGACGGCGCGGTCCGACCATTCAAATGGGAATGTGCCGGGAATGGTGTTGGACGCGATGCAAATGTTCCAAACACGTTGCATGCAAATACCCCAATCTTCCCACATGCCCGCGTCGGCGCCCAGGCGTTCGTCCCAGGTATTTGGATTCTCGAGGAAAATGAATGGATGGCCAGTCGCGGCTGCATTGGCGGCATCTGACTCCATCGTAGAAAGGCTCGGATAATGGGCATCGGACAGTTCAGTACCGTATTGAGAAGCGTTGAATGTTGAGACGAGGCGTGGGCGTGTCGGGTCAAGCGAATGGACCACGTTGGCAACCACCTGGAGATTATTTCCGGCGGTGTTTTCGTTGCCGATGGCCCAAATCACCACGGATGGATGATTCCTGTCCCGGCGAATCGTTTCCTGGGCCCGTTGAACGAAGGCCGGTTCGAAATTTGCCTCCGGCGTTTCCGGATCGCACCAGCAATAGGGTAACTCGTCTGAAACGTACATTCCCAACTCATCGGCGGCATCGTAAAGGGCCGAATCGTAAGGATAATGACAGGTTCGGATGGCGTTGATGTTTGCCGCCTTCATCATTTTGAGTTCGTTGTACCAGAAGCCCGGCGGCATAGCCTCTCCATTGGTCGGCGTCTCGTCGTGATCGCCCACCCCGGCAAACTTCACGGGCACCCCATTTAAAAGCAATACGCCATTAGTGATAGTAAGCTGGCGAATGCCGATGCGGTTTGTCACCGTTTCGTCAACTTGTCCGCTGCCATCTTTCAATTGCACGGTCAAACTATAAAGATTTGGAAATTCAGCCGACCACAATTTAGGTTGATTGATTACCTGACTGAATAGGGCCGTGCCGTTGGTTGCGGTGGCGTCGGTTTCCACGCCGTTCAGAATCATCGAAACCGGCGTAGTGGCGTTTCCGCCGTTCACGTCTGCCAATACGTCCACCGTGGCGACGCCGTTCGTTAGAAATGTGCTCACTTGAACGTCGGCGATGTTTGTTTGCGGAACCGAATACAGGGTGACCGGACGATCAATGCCCCCGAGGAAGAAATAATCGCCAGTGTCCAAATCATTGGACGGAGTGTTCTTAATGACCCGCACCGCGAGCAAATTGGTCGTTCCAAAATTCACCTGCGATGTCAGGTCCACCTGAAATCCGGTCCAGCCGCTTTCGTGGTAGTTGTTTATGTTCCAGCTTGGCTCATTGACCGGCACGGGTTGGCCGTTGAACCATATCTGCGCCCCGTCAAGCACTCCGTCGAAATAAAGATAAACACGCCGTCCCTGCCACGATTGCGGAATTTGGAACCAATACCGGTAAAGGCCGCAGGTATTATCGGGCACATAGTAAGTGCACGGAGAAAAACCCTGCATTTCCCAATTGCCTGGCACCGGCAAGTTGGTCCAGCCTGCTGTTTCGACGTAATTCAATTGTTGAAACGCTGGCTGTGTCGGAGGCGGCAAAACGACATTGGGCGGCGTGCCAAAGCTGTAATTCTTGTTCTCAAAATAAAACCGCCACGTTCCATCAAGCGACATCGAATCGCCGGCATCGGCGGGAATCGCTGCTGTTGGAACAATCTCGACAAGTTGGACCACTCCGACTGCTGAAAGAGTCGCGTCGGTAATGCTGTAAGTGAAATAGTCATCGGATGTGAGTTCGCCATTATAATAAATGTTTGTGCCGTCGCTGGAGACATTGGTCCCATTCGCACTATACGGACCCACGCTCGAAAAGCCGACGGGTTCGCCGTTCGGATCGGTCCAGCCGGCCAGAGCTTCAAGATTTGTGATCGCGATCTGCCAGGTGGAACCGTAATAAAGCGTGTTTGTCACCACGTTCGCGATTTGCGGCGGACGGTTCGTCGTGATTTCCACGTACAAATTGTTATTTGAAATCGTCAGGTAGGCATTTTCGCCCGCCGCGATGCCATTGCCTCCTACGATTACGGCAGGCATGCCGTTTGGTATCGTGACAGCCCCTCCCAGACCGGCGGAAATAATTTCATAATCGCCTGATGCCAAAGTTGGGCCGGTGTTATTGACCTCGAACACGGTGCCGGATGAAAGTCCCAATATGCCGTTGATGACCGTAAATGCGGGCGTGCCCGGAGTGTACGTCAAGGCGACCGTGCCGGGTCCGGTGTCAATATCGCCTTGAATCAATGCGCCAGACCCGTTGTTGCTCAAGGTTTGGCCTGCGGCGAGAGTGCAGGCGGGACTACCAATGGGACCGGCGAATGCAGCGCCCGATGCCACAATGATGCTTTGACTGCCGGCAATGGAGCCTGCCGTTGTCATAGCCAGCGTGCCCTGACTGATGGTCGTGTTTCCCGTATAGTTATTGCTGGCGGCGATGGATACTGTGCCCGGCCCATTTACAGTCAGGCCGCCAACTCCGTTCCAGGCATTGGCCAATGTAATCGTCCGGCCAGGTTCCGGCGCAAAGATGGCATAGCCGGGACCGCTCACGCCGTTCACTAAAAACGAACTGTTGGTCAGATTCACGGCCGGGGCGCTCCACGTCCAGTTCGTGCCATCGCTCAAGAGATCCGTGTTTGTGGATCCGGCGACGCCCCCGTTGCCTGCGCCCAGCATGTCCACCGTGTGAAACGTCCCTCCGGAAATGTTGACCGACGTAACCTCCGAACTGCTGGTAGTATAGATGCCGTTAAAGCCGATATAAAGCGAGCCGCCGCTGACATTGAGATTGTCATGGGGCAGAGATGAGTAACTGTTCCCGTTAAATCCAATGCCCACAACATACACTGAACCGCCGCTGACATTTATGGTGGCATTCGTGCAACCCTGGTTCATATAAATGCCGCCGTTGTCGCCTGTCGTGCCGCCGGTGAAATTGGGCAGGATATATACCGCCCCGCCGGTCAAATTGAACGTGCCCGAACCGAGGGGCACGCCGTTGCCCCGTCCAATGCCGAACCAGCCGTCATCCACAATCGCGCCGCCGGTGATGTTGCCCGCGCCCGCGCCATAAATCCCCAGTTCGACGCCGCACAGAAAATTTGCGGTGCCACCGTTCAGTGTGAATGTGCCGGTGGAATTTGTGGCGAGGCCCAGGATAAAGGAGTCCTTGTAATAGCCGCTGTCCGATCGCGAAACGGTCAGCGTGCCGCCGTTCATCGTGAAATTGCCGACGCTGTTTGCCCCGGAAGACGGTGATAAGGACACGCCGCCCGAACCGTTTGCGCCGTCCCTGCCACCGATGGTCACGGCATAGTCATCCGGCGCGTTGCTGACCAGCAGCGTCCCGCCATTCAGGACAAACGTGCCGGTGCTGTTGTTCCAGGCGCCCAATGACATTTGGCCGACCCAATCATTGTCCAGGACAGCGCTGGAATTGCTGTAGTAATTGCACGCGATACCGTTGGTAAAGAGCGCGACATCATTGAATCCCGGACTGCTGCCGCCAGGCACCGTTCCCAGGTCCCAATCGCCGGCCACCGAATAGTCCGCGGGCGAAGTGGCTATCCAGTTAAAAGTCGTTGTCGCGCCGTCGGTGGAATAACTGGTTGCCGAAAGAAGGCAAAACCATGACAGCGCCAAAATCCAGGCGAAAAGGCGTTTCATCGGGGAATGTTTATAAGGTATTAGAAATGAGTGGATTTGACTATTTGTGAGTTATTATCTCACATCTGTCACGGAAAATCCAGCCTTTGCGTTGTGCTGAAAACGTCCGGAAAACATTTTAAAGTGTCGTAGAGATTGCAAGTCGAATTGCCAGTGAATAACACTACCAGGATAAGGAGATGCAAGCTCAGCTCGTCTGCATTTCCCACCCAAATCGCTGGGCTTGCAGCCGATTTTCTACGCCCAATTTTCCCAGGATGCGTTCCACGTGCTTATGCACCGTTCGCTGGCTCAAGCCGAGGATGGCGGCAATTTCAGGGTTGGTTTTCGCCTCGCAAATCCAGGCAAAAATCTCCCGTTCCCGGGCGGTCAGCGGCAGCGTTTTTGAAATTTCATCAAACGACTTCCGCCGCTTCTCCGCCAGAAGCAGCAGGGCGCCGCCGTCTTCCTGTTGGAAAAAAGTAACGGTCAACCCTGTTGCTCCGCGCCAAATCCTGTACGGCAGGCGGACCGACAAATTGCCCGGTTTATTGGCCGATGCCTGCCCGCTGATCCAGCGGCGCAAAGATTCGGGCAACGGATCCCGATCGGAACTATCCGAAAAATATTCTTTGAGCCACCTGGCGCAGCGCGGAGAGATTGATTCTGGCCTGCCGTCCGTTTGCAACTCGGGATCTCCCGTTCCTCGCCAAAGCGGCCATCCAGAAAGAGGCGTTCGTAGCGGCTCGTGTCATCCCATGCCACGGCGTTCGCGTACGCCTGCTTCAGGTGCGGCAGCATGAGCGTAAGCATTTGCCGGTCGCGTTCCGAAAAATCCTGGCCATTCCGGTTGAGCACCAGGTAAATCCGCGCCCGCTCCTGCCATGCCAGCGTCAAAATCATTTGGGCATCAATGCCGAAGTTCTGATAGACCTCATTGTAAATGCCGGTGCGCAAAAATTGGTTTTTCGTGACATAATCAGTAATCTTCACCGGCCCTTGCGCGTGCTTTTGCATCACTTCAGGCACCAGCGGATGATCCCGAATATGCACTGCCAGCACCGGTACGAACCGTTCCACGTCCCACCCAAATGGTTCCTGGAGACCCGAATAAGCCGTAGCGCGACCGGCGGCGTCCACATCCCATTTGTCGAACGTGATGACTTTGGAAGGAACGAGCCGCGAGGCAATGGTCAGCACTTTTTTCGGCAGCGCGGCCAGCGGGGCGTGGGCATAAAGTTCCGGGAGCGACGCCATCAAGGCGTCCAAATCGCGATGCGATAAACGCCGGCCTGGCCGCCGTGGTGACTTGCCGCTCGAACTCATAAAGGTTCCTTCTTGCCAGGAATAAATATCATTTTTGAGCTAAATACAAGTGTTCGGGCGGACACTTTTAGGCCATGCATGGTACGATAGGGGGCATGGCGCCTGATTGATTCAACGGCCCCGATTCATCGCCGCGCACAATTCCATCGCGCGGACGATCGCGGTAGCGCGGTTTTCCACGCCCAGTTCAGCCAGGATATCCGCCACGTGCCGCTCCACCGTACGCGGGCTCAATGAAAGGATCGCGCCGATTTCCGCGTTGCGTTTACCCTCCGCCATCCACTTGAGCACGTCATTTTTCCGTCCGCTGAACTGCGGCAATGGCCGGAAACGCGGCGGCGGCGTTTTTGGCTTTCGTTCCAGCCTCAGGACCCAACCACCGACGGGTGACGCGCCAAGGCAGGCTATGAGGACTTCCCTTTCCCCGGCCTTCTCCAATTGCATCGGCGCGTTGTGATCGCAAATGGATTCATCGAGCAATCGGCGGATGCTGTGCGGAATTTTCCCCTCATGTTTAGCTTCATCACCGAAAAACTCATTTAACCAGGTCTTTGCG